>Ga0208244_100093_pt1 | contig 125161 bp, 123 predicted proteins | sample SubbioCR12Aug_5A_FD_184828 | JGI IMG/M metagenome (GOLD analysis project Ga0208244, IMG submission 184828) | Serpentinite rock and fluid subsurface biosphere microbial communities from McLaughlin Reserve, California, USA - CR12Aug_5A (SPAdes) | ecosystem: Environmental > Terrestrial > Deep... | reverse complement strand
ATCACCGCCGCCCATCTCGCCCAAGCCACCCAGACACCGCTTGCCGTGTAGTGGAGACCTTCGCTACCCACTTCACGCGATATCAAGCACTTAGTAGCAGTGTGGGGGGCGAGTTGAGAAAGTTGGGTTAGCAACCGGGTTGCAACCGGGGTGGCCAACCCGGCGGGCCAACCGGGTTGGTGTCGCGTTATGCTTCGGTCTTCTATGCTGAAGCTACACATGCTCAGGAGGACACGTCATGCCGTATCTACAGGAACAATGGAACAGCCACGGACGTCAGCTCAGTCCGCAGCGCCGCTACAGCAGCCAGCGCGAATTCGAAGCCGACTGGATCGGCGCATTGCGGCGCCGCTACAGTCTGTCGCAGGAGGGACTGGCGGTGCTGGCGAACGTTTCGGTGACCACGGTGCAGAACTGGGAAAACCCGCAAAGCCGCAAGAGCATCGCACCGCACAACCAGGATCGGCTGCGCGATATCGAACGCGATCTGTGGATCAAATCGCACGTCACCCTGCTGGAACCCTGCCCGCCCTTCCTGCGCGCCCTCTATGATCTGCTCAGTTCGAACAAGGACAGCAGCGCGCAAGGCCTGGCCGCCTACCTGATCGCCAGCATGTCGGAGCACGACCCGGAACGCCCGCGCCTGCTGCACTGGGCCGGTCTGGCGCACAGCATTGCCGATCCGGCATCGCAACAGGCGCGCGAATATCAGAACGCCGCTTTGCGCGCCCTGGGCAGTTCCCGAACCGCTCTGGCCGCAGCGATCGAAAACGAGATACTCGGCAGCCAGTTCGAGGATCTGCTGTCCCAGCCGAATGGTCCGGAACGCCAGGAAAAAGGCCGGCATCTGCTGGATGCCTGCGAGCGCCTCTATCAACGCGACCATCAGGCCGCCTACAAATGGAATGCGCTGGAGGTGGCTTGCCGCACACCGCTGTCCACCGCCACGCAATACGACTTGCAGGCCGAGTTGCAGCAGTTGCTCGGCGATAACCTGGTGCGCCGCAAGATCCAGTCCGACGACGCTTATGAAGCCCTGCGCACCGCTCCGGTCACGCCGAGCGCGTTGAATTGAGGGAGACGGCCATGACATCCCTCTTCAAACACAGCCTCGCAAGTCTGGTTTTGCTGGTCTGCCTGAGCGGTTCGGTGCATGCCGCAGAACAGGTCAATCAGCCCGCCGAGAACGCCCAGTCGGCGGTTCAACAACCGGCCATCGGGCCTTTCGCCTGGCAGCGCGTCGGCTCGCCGCTCAGCCTGCACGCCTGATTTTCCGTAACCTCCCCGGCCCGGCGCCAGCATGCGCCGGGCTTGCCGGGGTGCTGCGGATCAACTGACAAATACCTGAATCAGCGCCTGCGTCATATGGTGGTGGTCGAGCACGCCCGCGCTTTCGCGCAGGCTGTGCATGGCCCACATCGGTGAACCGACATCGACGCTGAGGATGCCGAGTCGCGCCGCAATCAGCGGGCCGATGGTGCTGCCGCAGCCCAGGTCGGTGCGATGAGCGTATTGCTGCCAGGGCACCCCGGCGCGCTCGCAGCAGGCGATGAAGCGGGCGGCGCTGTCCAGGCCGGTGGCATATCGCTGGTTGGCGTTGACCTTGATCACCGGCCCGGCATTCACCATGACTTTATGGTTGGGTTCATAGGCCGCCGGGAAGTTGGGGTTCCAGGCATGCGCCATGTCGGCGCTGACGAAAAAGCTGCGCGCCAGAGCGCGGCGCTGATCCTCGACATCGAGGCCTTGCGTGGCGGACAGCCGCTGAATGACATCCTCGACGAAACTGCCGCCGGCGCCGGCCGCGCTGCCGCTGCCGACTTCCTCATGGTCGAAAAAGGCGGCGATACAGGTGGCTTGCGGCGCTTCGACAGCCAGCAAGGCACACAGCGCGGCATGACAGGAGGCCAGGTTGTCGAGCTGGCTATCGGCGATGAAGGTTGCGTCGGCGCCCCAGAAACTGCCCGGCTGGGTGTCGTAGACATTGAACTCCCAGTTCAGGATGTCCGCTGCTTCGCACTCCAGGCGCGCCGCGATGCGGCGGCGGAAGTCGCCCTCCGGATCGTCCGTCGCCGAACCCAGCAGCAGCGGCAATTCGTTCTGCTTGTGCAACTTGAGGCCTTGCTCGTTGACCTCGCGGTTCATGTGGATGGCCAGATTCGGCAGACGCAGCAGCGGCTGCTCGAAGCGCAGCAATCGGGTCTGGTGGGCATTGCCTTGCCGCACCCCGACCCGGCCGGCCAGACTGAGATCGCGATCGCTGAAAGTGGCCAGGATCGGACCGCCGTAGACCTCCACCCCGAGGCGCGTATAACCCTCGGCGGTGTGCGGCGCATGCGGTTTCAAGCGCAGTCCCGGCGAGTCGGTGTGCGCGCCGATCAGGCGCAGGCCCGACTCCGACAGGTCGGCCTGGCCCAGCCTGAAGGCGATCAGCGAAGCGCCGTCGCGCACCACGTAATAGCGTCCACCCGGCGCCGGCGACCAGCGCTCGGCCTCGTTCAGGCGGGTGAAGCCCGCAGCCTCAAGATGACCGGTGAGCGTCTCGACGGCATGCCAGGGGCTCGGACTGGCGTCGATGAAATCGAGCAGGTTCTGGGCGTGCGCGCGGAAATGCGGAGCGGCTGTCATCGGCTATCGGCTGTAATGCAGGCCCATCGCCTCACGCACGTCACGCATCGTCTCGCGCGCCAGATCGCGGGCTTTTTCATTGCCGTCGGCGATGATGTTCTTCACCGTGTCCGGCTCCTCGGTATAGGCGCGGGCGCGTTCCTGTATCGGCGCCAGTTCCTTCAATACCGCGTCGATCACCGGTTGCTTGCACTCGATGCAGCCGATGCCGGCGCTGACGCAACCTTGCACCACCCAGGTCTTGACATCGTCGCCGCTGTAGACCTGATGCAATTGCCAGACCGGGCATTTGTCCGGCGAACCGGGGTCGGTTCGGCGCACACGCGCCGGGTCGGTCGGCATGGTGCGAATTTTCTTCACCACCGAATCCGGATCTTCGCGCATCGAAATTGTGTTGTTGTAAGACTTGGACATTTTCTGTCCATCCAGGCCGGGCATTTTCGACGCCTCGGTCAACAGGGCTTGCGGTTCGGTCAGTATCATCTTGCCGCCGCCTTCCAGATAACCGTAGAGGCGTTCCTTGTCGCCCAGCGACAGGTTCTGGGTTTCGCCCAGCAGCGCGCGCGCCGATTCCAAGGCCTCGTCGTCGCCTTCCTGTTGGTAGCGTATGCGCAACTCCTGATACAGCTTGGCCTTCTTGCCGCCGAGTTTCTTCACCGCCGCCTCGGCCTTGTCCTCGTAGCCCAGTTCCTTGCCATACAAATGGTTGAAACGTCGGGCGATTTCGCGCGAAAACTCGATGTGCGGCACCTGATCCTCCCCCACCGGCACCTGGTTGGCGCGGTAGATCAGGATGTCGGCACTTTGCAGCAGCGGATAGCCGAGGAAACCGTAGGTCGAAAGATCCTTTTCGCTCAGCTTCTCCTGCTGATCCTTGTAGGTCGGCACGCGTTCCAGCCAGCCCAACGGCGTCATCATCGACAGCAACAGATGCAGTTCGGCATGCTCGATGACCTGCGACTGGATGAACAACGTCGCCTTGGAGGGGTCGACGCCGGCGGCCAGCCAGTCGATCACCATCTCCCAGGTCGCCTGTTCGATGCCGAGCGGATTGTCGTAGTGGGTAGTCAGTGCGTGCCAGTCGGCAACGAAGAACAGGCACTCGTACTCGTGTTGCAGGTTGATCCAGTTTTTCAGGACGCCATGGTAGTGGCCCAGGTGCAGGCTGCCGGTAGGGCGCATGCCGGAGAGAACGCGATCTGCGTACATGAAGTTTTCCGTCAGTTCAGAACAATTTGGATGAGGGCGAGCAGTTCGACCGGCTTGATGCCGAACACCAGCGCGGCCAGCTGGATCAGCGACTGGATCAACGGCCACATGAACAAGCCGAGCAGTCCCATGAACATCAGGCCGAGCAGGATGAATATGCCGTAGGGCTCGACGCGCGACAGGGTGTAGGCCAGGCGCGGCGGCAACAGGCTGACGGCGATGCGACCGCCATCCAGTGGTGGCAGCGGAATCAGATTCAGCGCCATCAACACCGCGTTGATGAAAATGCCGGCGGCGCCCATCAGCGCCAACGGCATCGCGAAGGCGCTGCCGGGCATGGCCATCGCCACTTTGATCAAGCCGGCCCAGATCAGCGCCATCAGCAGATTGGCGCCGGGGCCGGCGGCGGCAACCCACAGCATGTCCTGCTTGGGGCGGCGCAGATTATTGAAATTGACCGGCACCGGCTTCGCCCAACCGAACAGAATGCCGGCGCCGCCGGTCAGTTTGGAGATCACCAGTATCGCCAACGGGACCAGCAGCGTGCCGACCAGATCGAAATGCCGAATCGGATTGAGGGTGATGCGCCCAAGCATTTGCGCGGTCTTGTCGCCAAACCGCAAGGCGGCGTAACCATGTGCGGCTTCATGCAGGGTAATCGCAAAAATCACCGGCAAAGCAAACACCGATATCTTTTGTATTAGATTAAGTTCCAATTATTTCTCTTTGTTTATTATAGATTTTCATTGCAGGCCGAGTTGCTTCGGATCACCAGTCCCGTGGCGCAGCAATTCTGGAACCGATCCGGTCAGATCGACAACCGTGGTCGATTCGATGCCACAGAAACCGCTGTCCAGCATGATATCGATACGATTGCCGATGCGCTCCAGGATATCTTCCGGATCGTTCAGCGGGTATTCGTCGTCGGGCAATTGCAGGGTCATCGACAGGATCGGTTCATCCAGTTCGGCCAGCAGGGAGGCCACCACGGCGTGCTGCGGCACGCGCAGACCGATGGTGCTGCGCTTCGGATGCTGCAAGCGACGCGGTACTTCCTTGGTGGCTTCCAGAATGAAGGTGTAGCCGCCGGGGGTGGCCGCCTTGAGCATGCGGTACTGGCGGTTGTCGACCAGCGCGAACCGCGAAATTTCCGAGAGATCGCGGCAGATCAGGGTGAACATGTGCTTGTCGTCGACACCACGCAGCGCGCGGATGCGCTCCATGCCCTCCTTGTTGCCGATCATGCAACCGATGGCGTAACAGGAATCGGTCGGATAGACCATGACGCCGCCTGAGCGCAGCAGTTTGACCGCTTCACGAATCAGACGCTGCTGCGGATTATCGGGATGAAGATGAAAATGTTGACTCATGGATGTATCAGGTTAATTCCAGGCTTGCCAGATCGGTCGACAACGTTCCGGCAATGCGGTCAGGCGTCCCAGCTCACGACCGCCCTCCCCCGGAGCGTGAAAATCAGAGCCGATCGAGGCCAGCAGATCGAATTCCAGCGCCAGATCGGCGAACAGCGGCACCTGTTCCGGAGTATGGCTGCCGGTCACCACTTCGATCCCCTCGCCACCCAGATATTTGAATTCACTCAACAGCAACCGCATCTTTTCCCGACCGATCTGATAGCGTCCGGGATGCGCCAGCACTCCGACGCCACCAGCGGCATGAATCCAGTTCAGTGCATCGGCCAGACCGGCCCATTCATGCGCGACATAGCCCGGCTTGCCCTTGACCAGATACTTGTTGAATACCGCCTTCATGTTCTTCGCTACCCCACGCTCGATCAGAAAGCGCGCGAAATGCGTACGGCTGATGAGTTCCTTGTTATCCGCCAAGGCGCTGGCCCCCTCGAATGCGCCGGCAATGCCGACTCGCGCCAGATCCTCGGCGATGCGCCGCGCGCGTTCGGTTCGGCCGCCGCGATTGCGCGTCAGGCCGTGCAGCAGCACTGGATCGATCGGATCGACATTGAGACCGACGATGTGCAGCGTGACATTGCCCCAGGTGACCGAAATCTCCACGCCGTTGATCAGCTGCAGGCCCACTTCCAGCGCCATTGCACCGGCTTCGGCCTGCCCGCTCAATTCATCATGATCGGTCAAAGCCAACACATCCACGCCCTTTTCCCGCGCGCGCCGCACCAGTTCGCTGGGCGACAGCACGCCATCGGAGGCGGTGGAGTGGCAGTGGAGATCGTAAATTGTCATCGCGGCAAGTTCACCCGGATAGTTGAATCAGCTTGGTTATAAGGCGTCCAGGTTGAGCCCAGGCCGGGAATCATAGCAAAATGCCCGCAGACCTTCTGTTTCGAGGCCGCTGGAAGCGGCGCCCAAGTGAAAATTCTCTTCGATCTGTTTCCCATCATTCTGTTTTTCGCCGCCTATCAGTACGGCGCATCACATCCGGAAACGGCTTCCGAGTGGCTTGCGGCAGTCGGGATCATGCTCGAAAGCAGTGAAAAGCCGGGGGTCTATCTCGCCACGGTGGTGGCGATCGCCGCCACCTTCCTGCAGATCGGTTGGGTCTGGATCAAGCACCGCAAGGTCGACAGCATGCTCTGGGTCTCGCTGGGGCTGATTGTCGTGTTCGGCGGTGCAACCTTGTTTCTGCACGACGAAGCCTTCATCAAATGGAAGCCGACGGTGCTGTACTGGTTGTTCGCCTTGTCGCTGGGACTTGCGCCGATGCTGTTCGGACGTAATCTGATCCGCCTGATGATGGAAAAGAACGTGAAGTTGCCCGACCCGATCTGGACGCGTCTGAATCTCGCCTGGGCGGGGTTTTTCGTGTTGATGGGGATGGCCAATCTGTGGGTGGCGATGAACTTCTCCACCGACGCCTGGGTCAATTTCAAGATGTTCGGTTCGCTGGGACTGATGTTCCTGTTCATCATCGCGCAAACCATTTATCTGTCGCGCCATATCAAGGAAGAACCATGAACCTGTTTTATGCCATCGTCGGCGAAGATGTGCCGAACAGTCTCGAACGACGTTTGTCGGCGCGCCCGGCGCATCTGGCGCGTCTGCAGCAACTGCAGCAGGAAGGCCGTCTGCTGCTGGCCGGCCCGTTTCCGGCCATCGACAGCCCGGACCCCGGTCCGGCCGGATTCAGTGGCAGCTTGATCGTCGCCGCATTCGACAGCCTGGCTGACGCGCGGTTATGGGCCGACGCCGATCCCTATGTCGCCGCCGGGGTGTATGCCGCGGTCAAGGTGCAACCTTTCAAGAAAGTACTGCCATGAACACCACCATTGCCGAAATCGAATCCCGACTCGCGGTTCTGACCCCGCAACATATCGATATCGTCGACGACTCGGCGCAGCACGCCGGCCATGCCGGCGCAAGAAGCGGTGGCGGACACTACCAGTTGACCATCATTTCACCGACGTTCAGCGGCCAGAACATCGTTGCCCGACATCGGGCGATTTATCAGGCTCTGGGTGATTTGATGCAAACCCGTGTGCATGCGCTGTCGATTACCGCATACTCGCCCGACGAGTTGTAACAGCATTTTTCGGTCATGGCATCTCCATAACTATTCTGTCCAACCGACGAACAGCAGCTCTTGAATGCTTGGTTTTATCACCGCCCGCTTGGGCGGGAGCAATCAATGCACGCCATGCTGAGGAACTCGATTCTGTCACACGCTACTAAAGCAGATGATCTCCCTCTTTCAACTATCTGGAAATCCAATGAAACTGAATTTACTGACTGCCCTGCTCTCTGCCGTCCTGGCTTTCTCGGTGCAAACTGCTTCGGCCGCTGCCAATGACAAAAATACGCTGGTAGTGGTCAATGGCGTCGCAGTGCCACAGATCTATGCCAATTTCGTGCGCCAGGGGCGCGTCAATCGAGGTGGACCACCGGAGACCTTGTCTGACGAGGCAATACGCGATGCGGTGATTGCTGCTGAATTGATGGCTCAGGAAGCGAAGCGCAAGGGTTTAGACTCGGGCCCGACCTTGCTCGCAGCAATCGAATTCCAGAAGAAAGAACTGTTGAGCAAGGCTTTGATGGAAGATTTCGTGCGCGCCAATCCGATCAGCGAGGATGCCGTCAAGTCCGAGTACGAGAAAGCCAAAACCGTGGCCGGCACTACCGAGTATCGTCCCCGCCACATTCTGGTGGCCAGCGAGAAGGAAGCAAAAGAGGTCATCACCCGACTCACCACCGGCAAGAAAGCCAAGTTCGAGGATCTCGCCAAGAAACATTCTTCCGACTCGTCTGCCGACAATGGCGGAGATCTGGGATGGATTCTGCCTGCCAATCTGGTACCCGAATTTGCCAATGCCATGATCAAAATGAAAAAGGGCGAAATTACCCGCAACCCGGTGCAAAGCAAGTTCGGTTGGCATGTCATCAGAATGGATGACTCCCGCAAGCTTGATTTCCCGGAATACGACAAACTGAAAAACCGGATTGCGAGCCAGATGCAGCAACAGCAATTGCGCAAATATGTGCAAGAGTTACGGGCCAGTGCGCGCATCGAATAACTGCGCCAGTCAACGGCGGCTGTGATCGCGGTTCAGGAGGACGGTTCGGAAGCTTCCGGGTTCTCCAGCCGATACAACCAGGCCAGCAGTTCGGCGACGGCCAGATACAAAGTGGGGGGAATCCGCTCGTCCATGTCGACCTGCATCAACAGGGACAGCAATTCCGGCGATTCGTGCACGAATACCCCGGCGGCGCGCGCGCGCGCGATAATTTCCTCGGCCAGCAAACCGCGCCCCTTGGCGACCACGCGCGGCGCGCCGTCGGCCGCGTCGTAGCGCAACGCTACCGCTTCGGCGCGATGATCCGGATCGGGGTGTTCAGCCTGGGCCATCCGCAGCCGGCATTGCCGGCGCCTCCACCTGCAAGTCGACCGCCCGCAAACCATTCGCTTCGAAACCCTTGACCAGCAACGGCAATCCGGCGCCGAGCGTGTCACGCGTGGCTGGATCTTCGGCAATCAGGCGCAAGCGCAACTGCTCGCCGGCCAGTTCCAGGCGCGCATGCACCGAACCCAGACTCGGCAGGGTCAAATTCAACTCCGTGATCCATTCCGCCGCAGCGTCACCGGTGTCGTCGCGGGCATCGCCATCGGGCCCCTCGCGCACCTGCCAATCCATCGTCTGACCTGGCCAGGCCTGTCCCTGCCACCAGAACGGCGCCCCCTCCAGCATCTGCAACTGCCGGCCGGCCATTCTCGCTGCCTCCTCCGGCATACCGCCAAGTTCCGCCAGCCGCGCGGCAATCTGCCCGTCCTGCGCCAGGCGAGCCAACGGTTCGCGCTGGATTCTTTCCAGTGACAGCCCCCCGCGGACCCATTTCGCCAGATGCGACTCGTAGAACAAACCGCTTTCTGCGAGGGTTTGCGACAGACGCACCGGCAGCATGTGGCGCGAGGGTGACGGCAACTCGACCAGGGTATTGGCCGCCAGCGTTGTGCTGGAAGCAACCGCCGCCCGCGGCGCATCAACGGCCTGCCCCAACAAACCGCTGTTCGGGCCGGTCAAACTGGTCGTCATCGGTTGTATAGCAGCGGTAAAACTCTGCAACATCAAGACATTCGCCGCAATCGGGCGCACCGAAGCGGCGCTGCCTGCCACTGCGCTCAGGTTGGCCTGCGTGCCGGCTTTACCCGCTTGCGGGACAGCTTCGGCTAAGCGCGTCAGGCCAGCCTGAGTTGCCGCCAGCGTCGTTAATCTGGTGGCCGGCAGGGTCGCGGGGCTCGCGGAACCAGGCGTTGCTGCAGTTGATGGCGCCATTCTGGCACTGCCGACCAGGCTTGCACTGGCGCTGGTTTTGGCGCCGCCTGCCGCAGTGGGTGCGCCAGCAATCGGCGAAGGCGCGAGACGAAGCAGCGAATTCACCTGTTGCGCGGTATTGGAGATCTGAACCTTCTGGACCGGACTGATGGCGGCCTGATTCAGCAGAAAGGTCGGACGCGGTCCGGCATTCAGAAAAGTCAGACGCACACTGTCTCCGGGTTGCGTCTTTGCCGGAAGATTCATATCCAGCATCTGATTGGCGACTTTTACCAGGTGACGCCCGTTGGCCAGGTTATCGACAACTTTGCCTTCGTACTGCTGACCCGCCTGAAAGGTTGCGGCTTGCGGCTTGTTGCCCTGCAATAGCAAGGCACCCTGATTCTTGACCCAGGACAGCAACAGATCAGGCAAGCCGGCAAGGTTCATGGGGCTGATTTCTCCGCTCTTTGCAACGCGACGATCAACTCCGCCTCGCCGCGCGATATGCCCAGACTACCCGCCAATTCAAGCGCCGGCGCGCCTTCACGCGCCATGCGTTGGGCATCGGCATAGGTTGCGCTGCGCTGGTCCAGACTCGAACCAATCGGAGGTTGTTCTTCCAAAGCCTGCAATCGCTGTTTCAACAGTTCGACTTCGGCTTCCAGCACCGCCACTCGGGTGTCGGCCGGCGTTGTCTTGAGTCGCTTGCCGCGTCTTGACAGCAGCCAGACCTCCAACAGATAGACCAGCGTGGCCAGCACCACCGCCAGCAGCAATTCACGACCGGTAAAGACGAAGTTATCCAGAATCATCCAGTGAGGCTCTTGTTCGACGTAGAAAGAGTTACGGCAGCGGCTGTCAATACTTGAGCGGCCTGCCCCCTATTCCACGTCACTCTTTCGGAAAAGTCGGACGTGGATCGAAAGTCGACAGATTTTGCAGGCGTTCGTAAAGGCTGCGTTCTTCTTCACTCAACCCGGTTGGCACAACGATCAGCAACTGCGCGAAGAAGTCGCCCGCACCATCGCCGGCGGGCATGCCGCGACCGGTCAGGCGCAGTTTCTGGCCGCTGCGCGCACCCGCCGGAACCTTCAGACGCAGACTGCCGGACAAGGTCGGCACGGTCAACGTGGCGCCCAGTGCGGCTTCCCATGGGGAGATCGGGGTGTCGAGATAGATGTCCTTGCCGTCCAGGCGATACAACGCATGCGGCGCCAACTGCAGGGTGAGCAGCAGATTGCCGGCTGCGCCGCCCATCGGCGAGGCCTGTCCTTTGCCGGACAGGCGCAAGCGCTGTCCGGGCAGCGAACCCGCCGGAACCCGCATTTTCACGCCGCTCTGACCACTGCTTGGCAGATTGATCTGCTTTTCGCAGCCATGGAAGGCCTCTTCCAGCGTCAAGGTCAGCGTCGCTTCGATATCCTGGCCGCGCGGCGCGGCGCGTGGGCGTCGATGCGCGCCACGGCTGTGTCCGCCTGTATCGCCGCCGAACATCTGCGCGAAAAAGTCGGAAAAGTCCATGCCGGAAAAATCAGCCCCGCCCGCACCGCGACCGCCCATGTTGGGCGGCGGACGAAATTCCTGTCCCGGCTGGTAGTAGCCCAATCGATCATAGGCGCTGCGCTTTTCCGGGTCGCTCAGGATATCGTTGGCTTCGTTGATATCTTTGAACTTTTCTTCCGCACCGGCCTCCTTGGATACATCCGGGTGAAACTTGCGCGCCTGGCGTCGATACGCCTTCTTGATGTCTTCCGGCGTGGCGTCGCGCGCGACGCCGAGTATCTTGTAGTAGTCCTTGTATTTCATGGCATTGAAAACGGTTGTTAACTCATTGAATAAATGGGGAGGTGATAGTCAAACCACAAGTCTTGGAGGACGGCGGCAAATACGTTGATTTTTTACATCACGTGCTATCATGCACCCGCAACTTACCACTAGAAATCATTCAAGAAGATATCCGATGAGCGAGCGCATAAATCTGCAGGACCAATTTCTCAACACGCTGCGCAAGGAGCACATGCATTGTTCGGTGTTCCTGGTGAACGGCATCAAACTGGTGGGGAAAATCGAATCATTCGACCAGTATATGGTGTTGTTGCGTGGCAACGATCAAGCCGTGCAAGCCATCTTCAAGCACGCGATCTCGACCATCTCTCCGGCCAAGCAGGTTTCGCTGGGCGCGCGCGAATCAAATTCGCCTCCCGCAACGGAATAAGCTTTCGCGATCACCTGTCTGCCGAGGCAGACGGGTGACGCAAAGTGACATGAAAACGGGCGCCGATCGGCGCCCGTTTTCATGTCACACAAGAATCAGGATACCTTCACGCAATGCGATCGGCATGACCGCTGTGCGTGTTCGCTTGGCGCAACTCACTTTGCTTTCTTGAATGTGCTCTGCACCAGAACATTTACAGTGGCCTGTGGTGCATGACACTGGGTGCAATTCCAGCGCCCCATATACAACTCGCCCTTTTTCACATTGGCGTAATGGCTGGCCGGAGCCGGGATGGGCATACCCACGGTGATCTTCTGTTTCAGCAGATCGGGCTGGACATGGCAATCCTTGCACAGATTGAAATCCTGTCGGATCGGCACCATGTCGACAATACTGTGGGTGATCATCGGTGGCGCGGTGTGGTAGGACTTTTCCGCACGTTTGTTGGTGCCGGGATCGCCGCCGCCATAATTGACGATGATCGGATCGGGTACGTCATAGACGCTGGTTTTCGACAAACCAAGATCATCATCGGGAATCGCCTGATCCTGAACCGCGTTAGCGGGCAAGGACAAGGCCAGGACAGCACTCAATAACAAGAACTTTCCAACGGGTTTGCTCATCTCGTCCTCCTTTGAACGGCAATGGCGTCCGCGCGCACACGGGCTTGCGTGTTGTGGCTGCGGATCAGGGGTTTGAAATCAAACTTCAGACTTCCTTCAGGGCAAATCGGCGAGCAGCGCCCGCAATTGCTGCATTCACCTGAGAACACCAAACCGCGCTCATCGAGCTTCTTCAGGTTCAGCACCTGCGGTTCCGGACAAACCTTGGCGCATTCGCCGCAATGGGTGCAGGTATGGGTGTCGAACCTGACGCGCAGCAACGCGGTCTTGCCAATCAGGCTGTAGAAAGCGCCGAGCGGACACAGATGACCGCACCATCCATGCTTCAAAATCAACAGATCGAACAGGAAGATCGCCAGCAAGGCAGTGAAACCCATGCCGAGACCGAAAATGATCTCCCGATGCGCCATGCCGATCGGGCTGACCCATTCGAATGCCGCCAGGCCGCTGATCACGGTAATGACCAAAGTCGCCAGCAGAATGAAATAACGCAGCGTGCGCGGCAGATGGAAGATCGGCTGGACGCCGATCCTTTCGCGCAGCCAGCCGGCCGCGTCGGTCACCACATTCACCGGGCAAGCCCAGGCGCAGAACATGCGACCGCCAATCAGCAGATAGATGCCCAGCACGATGGCCGCACCGATAAGACTCTCGCGTTGCAGTACATGACCAGTCAGGAAGATCTGCAACGCGGCAAATGGATCGGTGAGCGGAATCAGGCCAATGAATTTCGACGCTGACAGATTGCCGATCAAGAGCGGCACATCCTTGGCAGCTTGCCAGCTCCAATGCGCAGTACCAAAAAACAACAACAGGATGCCGAACTGGCTGATCCGCCGCAGCAAGATGTAGCGCCAGGACCATAGATTGGCCGCAAAACCCCGACTGTGCAGTTTTTCCACCGAGGCCAATGCATCGGCCTTGTTAAAGGCAGGCTGGTTGCTCACAGGCCACCTTCATTCAGGTAATCCAGGCCGCCTGGCTTGCCACCCGGTTCCGGGGTCGAACTCGGCGCGGCTTGCGGCGCCTGTTTGAAATCCTCGGTAATTTGCGTATCGAAGGTCCAGCCCAAACGGTAATGATCGCCAATTTTCCCCTGCACCAGTTTGTGCGGCAGGATGCGGATGGCGGCAATTTCGGTCGGACAGACCTTTTCGCAGATGCCACACCCGGTACAGGCATCGGAATGCACCAGCGGGATGAACAACGCGTGCCTGGAGGTTTGCCGCGGATGCGTTTCCAGCGTGATCGCCTTGCCCTTGAGCGGGCATTCGCGATGGCAGATTTCGCAGCGCAAGCCTTTGTACGACAGGCAGTTTTCAATATCGATGACGGCCAAACCCATGCGCGCATCTTCGATTTTCTTCAGTTCGGGGGACAACGCGCCAGTCGGACACGCCTTCATGCAGGGGATGTCCGGGCACATGATGCAAGGGCCGGTACGGGCATCGAAAAACGGCGTGCCGATCGGCAAGGCGCCGCCAGCCGGTTCCAGATGGAGTATTTTCGGCGGGCAATCGACGACGCATTGACCGCATTTGATGCAAGCCGCATTGAAATCGTCTTCCGCCAAGGCTCCCGGCGGACGCAAGGCATAAGGCGCGGCGCGTGCTTCGTTGCGAAGGATGTAATCCCACAGCAAACCACCAGTTCCAGCGAGTGCGGCGCCTTGCGCCATCTTCACCAGAAAATCACGGCGTTTTGAGTCAATCTGAGTCATATTCTTGAGTGAGCGGCTTGCAGCAAGCGGTCAAATGACCACTTGCTACTCGCTACTCGCCTTCTCAGGCCTTGTAGATCTTCACCGAGCACTTCTTGTAATCCGTCTCTTTCGAGAGCGGGCAAGTCGTATCCAGGGTGACCTTGTTGATCAACACGCCCTCATCAAACCAGGGCACATAAACCATGCCGCGCGGCATGCGGTTGCGGCCGCCGGTTTCCAGACGCACCTTGACCTTGCCGCGACGCGACTCGATCCAGACCAGATCGTTACGTTTCAGACCCTTGGCATCGGCATCCTTCTGGTTGATCCAGCACACCGCATTCGGTACGGCGCGATGCAACTCGGGCACGCGTCGGGTCATGGTTCCGGAGTGCCAGTGTTCCAGCACGCGACCGGTACACAGCCACAGATCGTAGTTGGCATCGGGTTGTTCGACCGGCGAGGCATACGGGCGGAAGTAGATCTTGGCCTTGCCGGAAATATCCACGGTGTTGTTCGGATCACCCGGCTTGTCCAGATCGCCCATGACCAACTTGGCGCCGTTGTTGCCGTAGTAGTCGAAACCGGAACCCTTCTTGACGTAGGGGTCGTACTGCTCGTTGTTGCGCCACTGCGTTTCCACCCACTTGCCGTCCTTCTGCACCACCGGCCATTTCAGACCACGCACCTTGTCATGGTGATAGACGTCGAACGGCGCCAGATCGTGCGCATGACCGGTACCAAACTTGCGATACTCCTCGAACAGGGCTTTCTCGGGGAACCAGCCATCCTTGAGCAGATCGCAAATGTGATTGCCATGGCCCTTGGCAACAGCCTTGTCCGGCCACTTGTACTTCTTGTTGTCCGGTGTCGCGAACAACACTTCGTACAACGTCGACTCAGGCGAGTAGCCCATCTTGACGGCGTCATCGATGACGCTGGGCAGCTTGCCGTCTTCGAAGCCGGCGGCTTTCAGGCCGGGAATCTTCTGCTCACCCCAGACGTCCTTGATCTTGAAGCGCTTCGACAGCTCCAGCATCATCCACAAGTCGCCACGCGCCTGACCGGGCGGCAGAATCTGCTGGCGCCAGACCTGGGTGCGACGTTCGGCGTTGCCGTAGGCGCCCCACTTCTCGTTGATCATCGCTGCCGGCAGAATCAGGTCGGCCACCTTGGCGGAAACGCCCGGATAGGCATCGGCAACGACGATGAAGTTGTTCATCTCGCGCGCGCCCTTGATCCAGTGATTGACGTTGGCGGTGTTCTGCCAGGGGTTGTTGACCTGGGTCCAGCTGAACAGGATCTGGCCATCTTCCAGATCGCGCATGATCTTGACGAAGTGACTGCCTATCTGCGGATTGATGGTCTTGGCCGGCAGTTTCCACAGGTTTTCCGCAATCGCGCGGTGCTTCGGATTCATAACCACCATGTCGGATGGCAGACGATGCGCGAAGGTGCCCACTTCACGCGCGGTGCCGCAGGCGGAAGGCTGACCGGTCAGCGAGAACGCGCCGTCGCCCGGCTTGCACTGGCGGCCGGTCAGCAGATGGTTCATGTAGGCCTGTTCGTTGACCCAGGTACCGCGCTGGTGCTGGTTGAAGCCCATGGTCCAGTAGGACACGATCTTGCGGCCCTTTTCGCAGTACATATCCGCCAGTTGCTGCAATTTGGCCTTGAAATCGGCTATCGACTCGTCCGGATCGCCCTTGGCGACGGCGGCGGTGAACTCCAGCGTATAGGGCTCGAGGGCAGCCTTGAAATCCTCGAAACTGATCGCCCAGTCCTTCATCGGCGTGGCGGCATTCTTCTGCTCGACCGCTTCACCTTCTTTCTTGCGCTGGCCGATGGCTTCCCACTTGTCGAGTACGCGCACCTTTTCGTTCTTGACGATTTCCATCTCGGCGGCTGAGTGATACTTCTCGGCGTCCTTGGGGCGGAAGCCATAACCGATATCGTAAGGACCGGTGGCAAACTGGGTGTGCTTCTTGACGTAATCGTGGTCGATGGCGTCGCGCTTGACGATCTCGCGGGCGATGTAGTTCTGGATCGCCAGGTCGGCACTGGGTGCGAAGATGATTTCCAGGTCGGCGATATCGGAAGACATGTTGCCGTACACCGACAGGTTGACCACCTTCATTTTCTTGTGGGTCAAACGGCGGTCGGTGATGCGCGACCACAGGATCGGGTGCATCTCGGCCATGTTGGCACCCCACAATACAGCGGTATCGGTGTGCTCGATGTCGTCGTAGTTGCCTTGCGGCTCGTCGATACCGAAAGTCTGCATGAAGCCGACTACGGCCGAGGCCATACAATGGCGCGCATTCGGGTCGAGATTGTTGGAACGGAAGCCGGCTTTCATCAATTTGGCGGCGGCGTACCCTTCATGGATGGTGTACTGGCCGGAACCGAAGATGGAAATGCCGTGCGGGCCTTTTTCCTTCATCGCCCAGCGCATCTTCTCTTCCATGATGTCCAGCGCCTGTTCCCAGGAAACCGGCACGAACTTGCCCTTCTTGTCGAACTTGCCGTCGGTCATGCGCAGCAAAGGCTGGGTCAGACGGTCCTTGCCGTAATTGATCTTGCCGTTGAAGTAGCCCTTGACGCAGTTCAGGCCCTTGTTCACCGGCGCATCCGGGTCACCCTTGGTGGCGACGATGCGGCCGCCCTTGGTCGCCACCATGATGCCGCAGCCGGTGCCGCAGAAGCGGCACACACCCTTGTCCCACTGCCACCCCGCCTCGCCGGCCTTGACGGCGGCTTCAGCCTGTTCGGACAAAGGCATACCTACCGTGGCGGCGGTGGCGCCGGCAATGCTGGTTTTCAGAAAATCACGACGCGTAAGTCCCATCTCAGCCTCCTAGCTCGATCAACTGTTCAAATATGCCGGTACGGCACAGGTTTCGAATCCATCCTGCTGCTCGATCAACTCCGGCGGCATGGCTTCGTAAATACGTTCATCGTCAGCGAGGTAGTGGTAGACCATCTCGGCCATGATGACCTGGGGAATCGCCTTGATGCGCTTGACCCCTTCGATCTCGGCGTGGATATCCTCCGCTTCCTGCACCGCCACGATGCGGCCGGTCGCGGTATCCACCTGATGAACCTCCACCCCTTCGAGGGCGTTCAGCGCGGCAATGACTTGCGTGTGGTGATCGGGTTTGGCCATCACCAAAATGCCTGAATAATTCACGGTCTTCCTCCTTGGATTAGACGTGGTGGCTATCCTGACAACGACATCCTTTATTTACTTTGACCATGGTCAAGTTTGAGTCAGGCATTAAATGTCTTAATACTGAGCTGATTTTGACGTTTAGCGCCAAGGGAGTATCTTGATTCTGGAAACACGCCACTCGATCGCCCAAATTCTGTCCCGTCAGCCCCTGTTTCGCGGTTTGTCGGACATCGAACTGGTGCAAATCTCGGCCGGAAGCCGCGAATTTCGCGTTCATAAGAACGAGGTGCTGTTCCACAAGGGAGACCCTGCGGAGGGCATGCATGTCGTCGTCATGGGGCAGATGAAGCTGTCGCTGCCTTCTTCGCAAGGGGTCGAGAAAATCGTCCATATGTGCGGACCGGGCGCAACCTTCGGCGAGGCGGTAGTGTTTCTCGACAAACCCTACCCGGTGAGCGCCCAGGCAATGACCGACAGCCTGATTCTGCTGATTTCCAAGCAAGCGTTGCTCGACGCGATGGACGCCAACGGCATGCTCAGCCGCAAGATGCTGGCCAGTCTCTCGGTACGCCTGCATGAACTGCTAGGGGATATGGAAAGCTGCACCTTGCGCACCAGCATGCAGCGCGTGGTCTGCTTCCTGATTCAAGCAGCACCGAGTGCCACGACGGATTGTTTCGAAATCAATCTATCCTCCAGCAAACAGAACATTGCCTCGCAATTGAATCTGGCCCCGGAAACCTTTTCACGAGCGCTGGGCAATCTCAGCGAAAAAGGCCTGATCCTGGTCAAAGGCCGCAAGATCACGGTTCTGGACCGAAAAATGCTGAGCGCCTTCAGCGCCTGAAGCATCATCCGCCCACCTTCGGCGACCTCATCGCGTCCGGCATTACACCGCGCTTCAGGTTTGCGTAGCCTATCGGTATAGTGCACAGGCTATTTTCAGCCCGCATCCTGCCGTGTCCTTACCTGCTGTGACCCAACTCATCACCGTGCGCGACTGGTTGCGTTATGCCGTTTCGCGTTTCAATCAGGCCGAACTGTTTTTCGGCCATGGCAGCAACAACGCCTTCGACGAGGCGGTTTATTTGATCCTGCATACGTTGCATTTACCGCTGGATCGTCTGGAGCCGTTTCTCGATGCACGTCTTTTGCCGGACGAAGCCGAGCAGATTGCACAGATCCTCAAGCGGCGTGTCGAGGAGCGTGTACCGGCTCCGTATCTGACCAACGAGGCCTGGTTGCAAGGCTACCGATTTCATGTCGATGAGCGGGTGATCGTGCCGCGCTCGTTTCTGGCGCCGTTGATTCTGGAGCATTTCCAGCCCTGGTTGCGGCAACCCGAAAACGTCTTCCGGGCGCTGGATTTATGCACCGGCTCCGGATGCCTGGCGGTGTTGCTGGCAGAAGCTTTCCCGGATGCCGAAATCGACGCGGTGGATCTCTCGGCCGATGCACTGGAGGTTGCGCAACGCAATATTGCCGACTACGGCCTGGGAGATCGCATCGAACTGTATCAGGGCAACCTGTTCGCGCCCTTGGCGGACTTGACTTACGACCTGATCGTTTCCAACCCGCCCTATGTCAATGCCGCGAGTGTTGCCGTGCTGCCCCGCGAATATCGCCACGAACCGGCGCTGGCACTGGGGTCCGGGGAGGATGGCCTGGACGCGACGCGGATCATCCTGCGCGATGCGGCGCGGCATCTCAATCCCGGTGGGTTGCTGGCGGTGGAAATCGGCCACAATCGGGCCGAGATGGAAGCCGCATTCCCCGAACTGGAAATGGTCTGGCCGGAAATCGAAGGCGGAAGTGGAACGGTGTTTCTGCTCAGCCGTGAACAATTGGCTGCTTAACCTCAATTTATACTTACGAAAGTAAAGACCAACACATGGAGTCCGTCATGGAACAACTCGACATTTTTGTCGCTTCGCTGACCTCTTTCTGGACTCAACTAGCCAGTTTCGTTCCGCAATTGCTGGGCGCCATCGTCGCGCTGATCCTCGGCTGGATGCTGGCCAAACTGGCGCGCAGCGGCGTCATGCGCCTGCTGGTGTTGTTGAAGTTCGACAAGGCAACTGAAAAATCCGGCCTGGAAGCCTTCATGAAACATGCCGATCTCGAATTGTCGGTAGCCGCCGTGATCGGCAATCTGATCTATTGGCTGATCATTCTGGTGATGATCGTCACGGTAGCGAATTCGCTTGGTTTGCAGATGGTCGCCGATCTGTTCAACAAAGTCGTGCTGTACATTCCGAATGTCATCGTCGCGATTCTGGTGCTGGTATTCGGCACCATCCTGGCGCGCTTCATCAACCGCCTGGTGTTCGCCTGGCTGTCGAACATGGAGTTCGATGGCGCGCTGACGGTGTCGACATTCTCCGAGTACGCGATGATGGTGTTCGTGTTTTTCATGGCGATGGAGCAATTGCAGATCGCCAACGAACTGTTGACTGCCGCCTTCATCATCGCCTTCGGCGCGGTCGGTCTGGCGTTCGCCATCGCTTTCGGTCTCGGAGCGCGCGACTGGGCCGGCAAGGTGGTCGAGAAACTGGTTGCCGAAAAAAAGCGGGCACCGCGCGAGTGATTTTCTGGACTTGACACGTCGGAAAGACAAACTTGAATCGACTTGGCGGCGTTTTTCTGCAAACCGGCATATGGCTCGGCATAGTCGTGCTGCTGTATCTGTTTTTCCTGCGTCAGGCCGCGCCGCCGGCGCAGCTCGTCGGCGCCGACAATGTTGAATTGAGTCGCGCGCGCGATGGTCATTTCCATATCGACGGAGCAATCCAGGGTACACCGGTGCGGTTTCTGATCGACACCGGCGCCAGCATTGTTTCGGTTTCGCAACAACTCGCCAATCGCATCGGACTGGAGTGCGACGTTGCCGCAACCTATCGCACCGCCAATGGCCTGGTTCAGGGTTGCAACACGCGTGCGACTGAACTGGAATTCGGGCCGTTCAGAATCGACAATGTCAGTGTGGCCATCCTGCCCAATCTGACCAGCGAGGCGTTGCTGGGCATGAACGCGCTACGCAAGGTCCGCATGGAACAGCAGGCGGACAAGCTGCGAATGTCCTTGATCGAGTAACTCGAAGCGGCGTCCGCAGAAAGCGGCTCGGGCGCTGACCCGAGCCGGGGCGGCATTCAGGCATCCACCCAGATTTGGCCGGCCTCCAGTTTGGCAGGATAGGTCGACAGCGGACACTCCGCCGGTTCATTCAACGGTTTGCCGCTGGCCAGATCGAAATAACTGCCATGCAGCGAGCATTTGATCGAGCGGCCTTTGACGCAGCCGAACCAGAGTGAAAAATCCTCATGGCTGCACATTTCATCGACGCAGAAATACCCGCCTTCGGCATTGACCAGCAACAGTTCCTTGCCGGACAGTGCAATACGTTTCATCTGGCCGACGCCAAGCTCGCCGTCCACGGCAACCGCAGTCCAGGCCATTACTTGATCCGTCCTGCCGCGCGGCCGGAATCCAGCGCTTCACGCACGCGCTCGCCGGCTGCCTTGAAGGATGCCGCCTTGCCGACATGATGCAGAATCAGGCTGGCGGTGAGCAGCAGGGAATCGTAGGTCGCGCCCTTTTCTCCGCGTAATGCTGCCAATCCGGCTTGTGCGGCGGCTTCCGCCGTGGCCTTGATGTCCACCGCGATGGCGACTTCATCGGCGCGTTCGGTTTTCGGCAAATTGTCCGGCAACGGCACCGCCCGGGCAGTTTGTTCGATACCCAGCGCCGAGGGATCCACATCGATCTCGTACTCTTCGCCATGGTTGTCGTAGCGTGTCGCTTTGCCGGGCTGGCGCAGGGAAGGAATGACGCCGCCTTCGACACCGCGAATGATCAACGCCGAATCGAACCCGGCATGGCGGGCCAGCATAGCGTAGATCGGGGGATAGGGTTTGTGCACATAGCCGGTGACCAGATGGGTTTTCTTGCGTCCGGCGATCGGTTTGGCCTGGGTTTCGATGGTGGTCACCGCCTGGCGCTTGATGATCTTGGTGCGCAGCGGGATCAAGTCATGCAAGGCTGGACAGAAACTGGCCTGATCGACATAGCTCCAGCCAATGGATGGATCAGCCAGACGGGCTGCGGCTTCGGCGGGAGACAGATCGACATTGACGCCCGCAGCGCGGATCACATGGCGCGCGGTGACGCCGTATTTCGGTCCCACCGCTTCCAGTCCGTGACAGATCGCCGCGACGCCAAGTTCGGCCAGCAAAGGCGCCAGGAATGGCGCGGCCGGCAGACAACGGTTATAGCCATCGTAGGGGTCGGCAATGTCGACCACTTCGTCGACTTCAGCGACCACCCGCTGGGTAGCATTGAGTATCGCGTCGAGTATGCCCTTGAATTCGTCGTTGCTTTCGCGCTTCATGCGTAGCGCGATGAAGAAAATTCCAGCCTGCACCGGATCGACCGCGTTTTCCAGAATCGCCTGCATGCCCAGCCTGGCTTCCTCCACCGAAATGTCTTTCGACAACTCAGGGCCGGTCGCGATGCGCTGGATGATGGAATGCATGGTCTTGGCAAGATCCAGGCTGGGTGCGAGCGGTGCGTTCATCAGCAACTCCTTAAATAGATGTGCGAGGATAGGCAGGCCGGCCTGGATGGTCAACCATTACGCGACTGTGGATTCGGCGTGCCCATCCGCCGCCAGTTTGCGGTACAGCGCGCGTTCACTGATGTTCTGGCGGTGCGCGAGTTCCTTGCGATCGCCGCCAGGCTGGTCTAGCCTGACGGACATAACGCTGTTTCGCAATATCGAGTGAAACGATCGCGAGCCCGTTCAGGCCGATCCGCTTCAGGCCTTGCCGACCAGTGCGCTGATTTCCGCTTCCGCGTCCAACCAGTCCTGTACCTCGTACCCGGGTGCGAAGCCGCGTTTCTCGGCACGATGATAGGCGGCGGTGGCTATCCAGCGCTGACGCTCCTCGGCAGAAGGCGCGGCGGGCTTGTCTACCAGTTTCTTGACGGCGGGAGCCTTCTTTCTGGTATCAACGGTTGATTCTGCGGGAGCAGATTTGCTGACCGCCTTCTTGGCTGGCGTTGCAGCGGCAACGTCCTTGTCAGCCGTCTTGGTGGCAGCTTTTTTGGTTGCGGCTTTCTTGGCTGGCGCCGGTGCGGCTTCGGCGGGCACATCAACCTTGACGGCACGCTTGGTTGTTGCCTTGGCCACCGACGTTTTCGCAGCGGAGGTAGCGCTTGCGGGCTTGTCGGCGGTTTTGCCGGCCGTTTTCACCGGCTTGGCGGGTTCTGTTACGGCAGCGGCTTTCCTGGCGCCACGCTTGCTGGTTGTAGTCTTGTCTTCGGACATGATGAATTCCCGTACATGAAAGATGTTGATGTTATGTCTACGTCGGAAGGATAAAGGCAATATCGCCACCCTCCCCTGCACCTGCACGGATTGTAGGATTATTCCGTAATAATCATTATGAAATTTCCGATAACCGATTCCTGTGCATGCTTCCTGGAAAATCGGTTGAACTGTTGGCGCTTCAACCGATCTCGAGAAAATATTAAATATTTATGACACGCCATTCGGGCCAGCGGCAGCGGACAGGTCCTATCCTAGAATCCGCAATCTCCGTATACATGGAATGACTGAAATGGACATCCTTTTCGACGAAGCCAGCCACAACCCGAAACGCATGAGTCTGAGTGGTCGCATGGATACCAAAGGCACCGGATTGATCGAGTTGCGCTTTACCGGCCTCACCGCAACCGACAGCGACAATGTCATGGTCGATATGAGTCAGGTTGATTTCATCGCTTCGTTGGGCATGCGTCTCCTGCTTTCCTGCGCCAAGGCGAAGTCAGCCCGGGGCGGTCGCATGGTCATGTTCGGTCTGCAACCGATGGTCCTCGAAGCGCTCGAAACTGCGGGCATCGGCAGCTTGATTCCCCTTTGCGCCGACGAGCAAAGCGCACTGGCCAGCTTGGCCGGTTGATCAACAGGCAACGTGCGATGTCATGATTCGCGAAGATCACCCGGTTGAACCAAGTCGTCTGACCCTGTTCAACCGGCATGATGAACTGGACCAGTTGGCGCTGTGGCTGGAATCATTCGCCAGCGCCAACGCACTCCCCGCGCAAGCCGTGTTCAGGCTGGATCTGGTATTGACCGAAGCGATAACCAACATGATGGACTATGCGCATGGCCCTGGTGCCGAAGAACTTATCCATCTGACCGGTTCAGTCCAGGGTGACCATATCGACATCGAATTGATCGACGGCGGACCCGCTTTCGACCCGACCACCTACAAACCTGCAACCTTGCCCAAGACGCTTGAAGAAGCAACTCCAGGTGGATTGGGCATTCACTTGATCAGGCAGTACACCAGTCATCTTGAATACCGGCACGAAAATGAACATAACGTGCTTAATCTACGACTACCCATTCAGTACACTCCGCAGCGTACACATCGCCAAGGCTGATCTGATCAGCCCCGAACATACCTGACGCCGCAGCATTGAATTTCCAGCACATACAACTCTTCAACAATGTTCCCGAGGCTGAGCTGACCCGCATTCTGTCGGGCTTCACGCCACTGCATTTGCGCGATGGCGAGTTGCTGATTGCCGCCGGACAAGACAATCATCACCTGTTCTTGCTGCTGGATGGCAGGATGCGTGCTCGACTGACCGACGATCCGGCGGAAATCGGCATCCCGATCGCCACTGGCGATGCCATCGGCGAACTCTCCATCATCGATGGCCAGACCGCCTCCGCAAATGTCTTCTCGGACGGGAACAGTCTTGTTCTGGCGATACATGAGGACGATTTCTGGCAACAAATGGCGCCTCTGCCGGAAGTCATGCGCAACCTCACCCGCCTGATCACCCGACGCTTGCGACTGAACAGCGAACACATGATTCGGGCATTCGAAGAACAGCTCAGATACGAGAACTTGAAGAAGGAACTGGCTACCGCACGCGAAATCCAGATGGGCCTGCTGCCGCATCACGCCCCGTTGCTGCCGATGCATCCCCAGGTCGAAATCAACGCCATTCTGTTGCCTGCGAAGGAAATCGGCGGCGATCTGTTCGATGCGTTTGCGATTGACGAAGAACATATCCTGTTTGCGGTCGGCGACGTGTCCGGCAAAGGCATGGCGGCCGCCATGTTCATGATGCGCACGCTGACCTTGCTGCGTACGCATGGCAAAACAGAAATGCCACGTGAACAGCTCATGCCAACCCTGAACCGGCTGTTATGCGAAGGCAACGAAGCCTGCATGTTCGTCACCCTGAACATTGCCGTCTTCTCGGTGCGCAGCGGCCATCTGGTGTTGTTCAACGGTGGTCATCCACCGCCTTACCTGTCGCGTCAGGGCGGCGCTTTCGAACCGGTCACCGGGGCCAAAGGCGCGTTGCTGGGCGTGCTGCCGGAGGCTGAATTCCAATGTCATGAGCTTGTGCTGCAAGCGGGTGACCGCATCCTGCTCTACAGCGATGGTGTGACCGAGGCCGAAAACACCAACCGCGAAATGTACTTGCCGCTGCGCGCCCTGGCTGCGCTGGATGCTCAGCCGCAGCAGGTCGATATGAAGCAATTGGTCAACCACTTGATCGAGGATGTCAAACAGTTCGCCGCCGGCGCTGATCAATCCGATGACATAACCGTTTTGGCCATGCGCTTTGGTGGAAAAACCGGACTGTGTTAATTTTGAAAAATCGCATTCAACAAGGCTTCGTCATCATGTCCATCCTCCGTTTGTGCGTATTTCCGCTGTTGTTATGCCTGGCTTTCCCCGTGCTCGCCAGCGAGGTCGTCATCGGTTATGTGAAAACGGTCAAGGGCGAGGCGTTTGTGGTGAAGGCCGGACAACCCGTCAAAGCCGCCTTGGGCACCACCATCCATGCCGGCAACACGCTGAAAACCGGAGCCAATGCATCCATGGGCGTCACGTTCAAGGACAACACCGTGATGTCATTCGGTCCCGACACCGAATTGACCATGGATGAATATGTTTACGCGCCGAATCGAGGCAATTTGAAATTGAACGCCAGTCTGGCCAAAGGCACGCTGGCCTATTTGTCCGGAGCCATCGCCAAGATCAAACCCGATGCAGTGACCGTGAAGACGCCTACCGGCACCATCGGTGTTCGCGGCACCCACTTTGTGGTCAAGGTCGAACCCGACTGATCGCATATCCGTGATGCATATTCACGCCAGCCTGACCCTGGTGCTGGCCGGCTGGCTGCTTACCGGATGTTCCCAGATCATCATCGTGCCGCCGGCGCCGGACGGCTCATCCACCGCGCTCGATGTCACCTGGGACAAGGGCGAGAACCGATTCGACCGGCGCGGCTACGCCTTCTATATCGATCGCCTGCATGACGTGGTCTATCGCATCAGCGAAGAAGAGATCGAGGCTCAATTCGGCTCGACCCTGGCGCCGATGCGGCAAATTCTTGCCGATGGCCTGCCGGAACTGCCCCATTCCTACGCCACCTTGATGGCATCTGATCATGGCCCGCTGGGATTCCTGTCCATCCAGGCAGGTGAGCAACAACCTCAGGTTCTCGATCGCGCCAACCTCGGCGTTTTCATCGACGGTTATCCTGATCGCCCGCGCCTGATCGACAGCACCCGGTTGCTGCAGGATTTCGGTCCGGCGCTGGAAGCGCAAATCGCCACACTGGATGCGTTGAGTTCGTATTTGACGCTGTTGCCGCCGCCGGATGGCTATCAAGATCACCTGTACTATCGCGTCGATGACCAGATTCACACCCTGGAACGCCCCGGCCAGGGCTTGACCCTGGATGGCATCGAATACCTGGCCGAAGCCGAAACGCTTGAGCGTGACTTCGCCCTGGCACTGCAAAGACAGCACGACATCCTTTCCGCCGGCCTGCCCGATTTGGCCCATTCCTACGCGGTATTGATGCAAACGGAGCGCGGAGAACTTGGATACCTGACTATCGAAATCGATGAACGCGACCCGGTCAAGCTGGATCAGGCGATGCACGGTATCTTCATCGACGGCTTCCCGGACCGGCCGCGCAACCTTGATGGCGAAAAATTGCGCGAAGACTTTGCTGCGGCGTGGCAACAGCAAGCCGCCACGCTGAAAACCCTGAATTCCTATTTAACCCTGCTGCCGCCGCCGGATGGTTATCAGGATCGGCTGACCTACCAGGTGCAGGGCAAACAGCTTGAACTGAGTCAACCCGGCCAGGGCCTGACACTTGATGGCTTCGAATACCAGGCCGAAGCGCACACCGTTGAAAGCGACTTCAAGCCGGCGATCGACGCCCAAAACGATATCCTGGCCGCCGGCCTGCCCGAGTTGCCCCATTCCTATGTCGTGTTGCTGAAGCACGCCACCGGCAAACTCGGCGAATTGAGCTACCAGTCCAATGACGGCGCAACCAAGCATCAACTCCGACACGCAGCCAACGGCGTCTTTATCGATGGTTATCCCGACCAACCACGCAGCATCGACAACATCCGTTTGCAACGTGATTTTGGCGCTGCGCTCGACGCGCTATACAGCACGTTCAAAAGCATGCGTTCTTACATCATCCTGCTCAAAAGCCCGGATGGCGCCGACAGCAAGGTGGTTTTCCGGACCCGAGGCAATGAAATCCGCCTGGACCAAGTGGGTCAAAGCTTGACCCTTGACGGTCTTGAGTACGAAGCCGACAGCGAGCTCGCCGACGCCGATTTCAAACCGGCCAAAAGCTCGACCCAGCAGATACTTGATGAAGGTCTGCCAAAACTGCCACATTCCTATGTCGCCTTGATCGCTTCGGCTCACGGCCCACTCGGCGAGCTGGAAATTCTGCAAGGCATCAACCAGGGCATCATTCTCGACCAGGCGGCCAGCGCGCTGATCATCGATGGCTATTCGAGCAAGATCTACGCCTTGGAAACCGAGCAATTCCGTGCCGACTTCGACCCGGCGATCATCGCCTTACCGCTGCCACCGGTCACGCATCTGCTGTTTTTCGAGACCGGCAGCACGCGCTTGACGGCAGAGTCGCGCGCCACCCTGCAGGTCATTCTGGACGATATTCGGCTACGCCAAAGCGCGGATATTTCGATTGCGGGCCACACCGATACCGTCGGCGGGGAAAAGGGCAATGAACTGCTGTCACGCAAACGCAGCGAAGCCATCGCCGCGTCGCTGGAGAAAAGTGGCCTGCCCATCCAGGAAATCAACCTCAGTTATCACGGCAAAACCGCGCTGGCGATAGAGACGCCGGACAACACCCCGGAACTGCTGAATCGCCGGGTTGAAATCACCATTCGCTAAGCAACGACTACGCCAGCGCGGCGATCCATTGCGTCGCCCGACGCAATTTGCTGGCCATGTCCTTGGCCAGATTTTCCAGCAAGGCAATTTTCAGCAACGGCGTCTGGTCCGAGAGTCGATCAATATCGCGAGTATTCAAAATGTGGCACCGAACATCGGTGTCGGCGTGGACCGAGGCGCTGCGACTGGTTTGCCCAAGCAAGGTCATTTCGCCGAAATTCATGCCCGGCCCCAACGAGGCAATCCGTTGATGACCGCCACTCTGCAGCGGTACCAGGATGCTGACATTGCCCGATTCGATAAAAAAGAGGCGGCCATCGCAGGCTTGGCCACTGACCAGTATCGATTCTCCGCAAGCAAAGGACTGCAACGTGGTCACAGCCTTGACGCGCTCCAGCACGACTTCCGGAACACCGGCAAACAGCGCGGAATCTGCCAGCGTGCCGATTGCGGAGGTTTGCGCGGCTTTGCCGAACAAGCGGTTTTCACACCATTCCACCGCCAGATCGTTGTCCTCGAAGCTCAGGAAACCACGATCGACACTGCTGCTGGACTTGCTCAACGGATCCATGATCACCGGACGCTGCTGAATGCGTGAAAACACGACTGCAATATCGTCCGCCCCGAAGCCCTGACGCGCCTGATTCAGCAGCCGCGCCGCACTTTCCGAGAGGCCGGTGACCAGATGCATATCAAGGATGAAGCTGTGGCTTTCCGCCGCCATGTCCTGCATGCGACGGATCACATATTCCACTCCGTCAACCGCCAGATAGCCTTGCAAACACAGGAACTTGATCCGCTGCGCCTCGCGGTTCAGACAAGCCCGCAGTTCGGCGTCGGGCTGCCTGCGCGAGGGCGCATCGGCGCCGGTATAGACACGGCCCAGGGCCAAGCCGGGCTGACTGGCATTGTTGAATACATGCAGGCTGAAATCGCGTGACAACTGCTTGCACGCCTCGATGCCACGCACGCTGTTGCCTTTGGCGTCGAGCAGCGGCGAAAAGATGCCGATACCGAAACGACCCGGCAACACCGCAATGATGCCGCCCCCCACGCCACTCTTGGCCGGCATGCCAACCTCATACAGCCAACTGCCGGCGTAGTCGTACATGCCGCAGGTGGCCATGACACTGAGTACCCGTTCGACATGTTCCGCCGGCAAGGCGCGCTTGCCGGTCAATGGATGCACCCCGCCATTCGCCAGCGTCGCCGCCATGTATGCCAGATCGCGGCAATCGACCAGCAGTGAACATTGGCGAAAATAGTTTTCCAGCGCGGCCATGGGCTCGTCATCGATGATGCCGAAGTTTTTCAGCATCCAGGCGATGGCCCGGTTTCGAAAACCGGTCTCGCTTTCCGAGTGATAAACCGCCTCGTCCAGCGCAAGCTCGCGGCCGACAAACGCCGATAATGATGACGCAATACGTTGCCATTGCAATGCCGGTGTGTCGCCCGATACCAGGCTGGCAGTGGCAATTGCACCAGCATTGATCATGGGATTCATTGGTGCACCAGTTTGGGGATCCAGGCTGATCGAATTGAAAGCATCGCCACTCGGCTCCACCCCGACCTTGCTCATCACCAGATCGCGGCCACGATCGGCCAACGCGGTTGCATAAACGAACGGCTTGGATATCGACTGGATGGTAAAGGTCTGGCTGCAATCGCCGACCGAGTAGGCAACACCATCCAAAGTCACCAGACTGATGCCGAACCAATCCGGATTCGCCTTGGTCAGTTCAGGAATATAACTGGCCAATTCACCGCTGTTGAGGCCACCAATACGCTGGTGCAGGTCTTCCAGGTAAGTCTGGATCGGAGAGCGCATAAGACGTCTTTCTAGGTCATAACTCCTCGATCAAAGCAATAATCGCACCATCCCGATGCAATCCGCCCGAACATTAGCGACTACTTTTCCGTGAACACGATAACGTCACCCGTCTGACCGGCTTCGAGACGCGCGAGATGCATCCTGACCAGCGGATCATCGGCTCGCTGGCTGGCCAAATGTCGAAATGCGTCAATCGCTCGCGCATCCTTGTTGGCCATCATGGAATAGGCGGCCTGATATTCGACATCGGCTTTGAGCGGGCTGGCGTCGAGACCGATCAGCGGTTGAAAAACCAGCAACGGCTGCGACTTGCCCTTCAATACCAGTCTCCCGACTGGCCTGGCGACGGCATCCGGACAGCCTGACAGGGTCGCCTCGGAAACACAGACCAGGGTACCCAGTTGCTTGTTGACACTTTCCAGGCGCGCCGCCGTATTGACCGGATCGCCCAACGCCCGATAGTCAAAAATGGTGGAGCCACCAAAATTGCCGACCGTGACTTCACCGGTATGGATGCCGATCCGAGTCGTGCCGAACGGAATGCCGTTCTGGTGCGCCTGAGCCGCGTGCGCCTGCGCATAAGCATGCATTTCAAGCGCGCAGCGCCAGGCGCGCTGACGATGATCGGCCTGCTCCACCGGTGCGGAAAACATGATCGCCACCGCATCGCCGACGATACGATCGAGCGTGCCTTCGTGCTTGAACGCAATCTTGATCATGTTATCCAGATACTCGTTGAGCAAAGCCACCGCATCGGCGGGGTCCAGCTTTTCCATCAACTGAGTAAAACCCGTCAGATCGGTGAAAATAAAACTGCATTCACGCCGACTGCCGCCCAATTCCAGTTGCCCGGGGTTATCGACCAGATGACTGACCAGATTGGGCGAGACATAACGGGAAAATGCCTGTTTTACCCAACGCTGGCGCCGCTCGCTGCTGACGTGATGCTGCAAACTGGTCAGGATGAATACCATCATCAAGGCCAGGCCCGGCGTCACCGGGTCGAGCAGCAGGCCATACCCGGCAAAGGCGTACCAGGCACCCAAACCGGTGATGAACAGAACGATGACAACGGCCGTCGCCGATAGTAACGCGCCCGTCAACAGACCGAGAAAGCCGACCAGCAGGCCACCGGCGACAATGCCCATTGCCTCCAGACCGGGCGCCCAGTTCGGGCGTGACAGATGATCGCCGACCAGTATTTGTTCAAGTGCCTGGGCATGGGTTTCAACGCCTGGAATCATGCCGCCGAGCGGGCTGAACCGAAGATCCAGCAAGCCCTGAGCCGAACTGCCGATGAGCACGATGTGATCGCGCAGCGCCGCGTCCGGCGCCTCGCCGGCAAGCACACGCCAGGCCGGCAGATAACGATCGGCAACCGGCTTGCTGTAACGCACCCAAACCTCGCCATGCGCCGTGGTCGGAATATCCAGCGCACCGATACGCACGCTCTGCAATCCGGCGCCCTCGGCATCGGCCGTTTTGACCATGATATTGCGCTCACCCTGGGCGACCCGCAGCGCTTCGCTCACCAACGAAGGCACCGCGCGCCCTTGCAGGTTCAACAGCAATGGAACTCGACGCACGATGCCATCCGAATCCGACACAAACGAGATCGCGCCATTGCCTGCCGCCGCCGCCTGCAAATCCGGCAGCGCAGTGATGCTGCCCCGGAATGGATGCAGATAGGGCAACGGTGTAGGGCCGAGGTTGACGATACGAAACGGCGACGCAAATGTACCCGGCGGGTTGTTCTCGCGCGTCAGCGCATGGCCGAGGACAACACCACCCGAAGCCAGAGACGCAGCCAGGACGCTATCGTGATCCGGCAACGCACTGATATGACGACGCAGTTCCGGGCCAGGCTGCCAGATATTCAACAAGGCGGCCGGCGAAGTCCGATCCGGCTCCGCGAAGATGACATCGAAAACGATCGCCGCCGCGCCGGCCGAGCGCAGTTGTTCGACCAGTTCGGCGATCCGGGTGCGCGGCCAAGGCCACTGGCCCAACTTCGCCAGGCTGGCATCATCGATATCGATAATGCGCACCGGCGCCGTCTGATAAATCCGTGGCTGCCAGCGCTGATACTGGTCAAACACACCGTTGCGCAGGACTTGCAGAAACACCGAATCGAGCAGGTAGAACACCAGGCCTAAAGCCACCGCAACCAAGGGGACCAACCAACCCGCATCAAGCCTGGGAAGTTTCATGTTGTGTCAGTCGGAGCCAATCGTTGATCGGATATTTGATTTTGAATCTTGCCGCATGACAGTCCGCCAGAAAATCAACGTTTGCCTGAATTCGCGCGGACAGGTCCAATGCTTCTGATTCATGGCCATCCATGTCAGGCAGCTTCCAACAACGCTTCGGTGGCGGTGGCGGCGTAGCGGGCGGAAATTTCGCGGGCGGCTTTGAGGCGGCTGGCGAGGTGGTCGCAGAGGGCCATGAGTTCATCGACTTTGGCGACGATGCGGTGTTGTTCAGGTAGAGGGGGGAGCGGCGTCAGGACCTCGCGAATCAGACCAACATTTAGGGTTGGTTGGGCCAAAGTACGTGTATCTCCGATAAAGCTTTCCTGCATGAAGCCGCTTTGCAGAAGTCTGACTATGAATCGATGGTTAAGTGGCTTGACTGGGTTGATTCGGCAGACTGCCCGAGCAATGTTGGCACCCTTCCACGAGGCGGGTGCTATCCCGAGTTTCCCAATGCTGCCAACTACCCCCATCAATATTTCACCGCCATGAAGACGTGTTCGTTCGTATTGTTTGTCGACCTCGGAGGAAATTGACTTCGCTGGTTTTTCCGGAGGATTTTCAATGTCTAAATCACCAAGCCGCACGAATGGAATTCCGCTTGGTTCATCTGGGCCGGGCACAAGAACACCATAAGAAATCGGTGATTGTGGGTCTGTGAGTTCATTAAACCGAATCCACTCCCACCCCACCGGCAGTTCAAACGGCTTCTCGTCCTCGCCAATCTCCGGCAGCGGCTTGTCCTTCTTAATCTTGCCTTCCACTACCAGCCTGGTCTTCTCCGCTTGAATCCGTTTCAGCAGTTCGCTGGCCGGTTCGTCGTTGGGGTCTTGGGGGACGAGTTTGCCCATGACGGCGAGTTGCAGCAGGGTTTGCTTGAGGGCTGCGATGCTGGCTTCGGTGGTGAACAGGGTGTCGAAGTGTTGGGCGAGGCGTTGCCAGTTGGCGGCAAAGTCGTTGGCGGACTGGCTTGGCGAAATGGGGATCTGGTCGTGGCCAGCTCCGGGGACGGGAGCAGACCTGACAGGTCTTCCAGACCTGTCAGGTCTCTGTGCGCTCGAATGGCCAAGCAAATGGTTTTGGAGGGTAAGAGTGTCAAGCAGGGTTTTGACCAGCGTGGTGTGGGCGCTGGCGGCATCGTCCTGCTGCGACTCCAGCCGGTCGCAGAGGGCCATGAGTTCGTCGACTTTGGCGACGATGCGGTGTTGTTCGGGGAGGGGTGGAAGTGGGAAAAGCTTAGATAGATACTCGCCCTGCGCTAGATGACCATGCGTTGAATGAGTGATTTTTAACTGAGTACTGTTGATCAGCTTTAGGCCGTAAATTAGGAACTCGACTGGCATCGCTCCAAAGCGACTCATTCTCCACATATTTTGGTTTAGTACCGCAGGCAAGCATTCCTTATTCACCACTCCAATTTTCCCGAGGCTGCCCCCGACCATGACAAGCAGTACATCGCCTTTCGCGAGTTGGACGCTTGAGTAATGTTCTACGGCTTGCACCGGATCAATGTACTTAGCATCAGACAAATCGAGCAAACCATCAGGCTTGATATTGGTAACCCGGAGGACAAAGGTGCCGCTACCGATGTATTCCGATGATTTGAAAGCATGGCCGGTATTTGCATCGCTTACTTGCCCTAACCGCACCCACTCCCACCCCACTGGCAACTCAAACGGCTTCTCATCCTCGCCAATCACCGGCAGTGACTTGTCCTTCTTGATCTTGCCTTCGGCCACCAGCCTCGCCTTCTCCGCCTGAATCCGCTTCAGCAGCTCGCTGGCGGGTTTGTCGTTGGGGTCTTGGGGGACAAGCTTGCCGCGTACCGCCAGTTCCAGGATCAGTTCGCGCAGGCGTTTGACGCCTTGCGGCGCGGTGGCGATCAGGTCGAGGTTTTGCACATCCAGCCGTGCGTTCATGCCGTGCAGCCAAGGTGGCCGCAGACTTGCGCATGCAGGCGCTGGAAGGCCGTTGGCGTCAGGTTGCCGAAGACGCCGGCGACATTTTCCTGGTTGAGGCTGTAGAGGCGGGCGGCGCGCAACCAGCTTGGCTTGGGCAGACTGCCGTGTTCAAAGTCGGCAGGCTCCAATGCGATGGCGTCGACATGGTCGGGCTGGGAGGTGATCGCGACGGCGAGAAAGTCGCCGTACTCGTCAACATCGTTGAGGATCAGGACCGGGCGACGCTTGCGGGCGCTGAGGTCGGTATAGGGGAAGGGAATCAGGACGACATCACCGAGTTTTGGCGTCATTCCAGACCTCGTCATCGGCGTTGTCCCAGGTGTGTTGCATGCTGGCCTGTTGCGCCTGCATCAGGTCGAGCGTCAGGCTGCGATCTTCGGCACGCCGGCGCAGGTATTCGATGTAGTGCAAGGCTTCCAACGCCAGGCCGTCGGGCAGTTGCTTGGCGGTTTCGTAAATCTTTTCGGCGGTGTTGGGCATGTTCTATCTCCCGCTGTGGTTGGGGGGCCGGTGATGGTGCGCTTACGCTCGGATGCGAAACAAAGCTTAGTTTCCGGGCTGAAGTGCCTGCTCAAGGATAGTTTTCAGCGCATTGCGTGTCGAGGCGATCTCGGCTTGCAGTTTGGCGTAGTCCGCCAGCAGTTGGTCGGGGTCGTGGTTGATCTGATCCGGGCTGTGCGGGTTCTTGATGTCCAGGTTGTAGTTGCGCGCCTTGATCTCGGCCACCGGCACGCGCCAGGCGTATTCGTTTTCGACGCGGCCTTGACGGTCCGGGCCGCCCCACCAGGCTTTTTCCGCCGCGAACTCTTCGATGCGCATCGGCTTGGTTTTGTTGTAGCTCTTGGCACCGGGCGGATAGGGGTGTTCGTAGTACCAGACTTCTTGCGTGGGGCTGCCTTTCTGGAAGAACAGCAGGTTGGTCTTGATGCCGGTGTAGGGGCTGAAGACGCCGTTGGGCAGGCGGACGATGGTGTGCAGGTTGCAGGTTTCCAGCAGGTGTTCCTTGATGCGCGTCTTGATGCCTTCGCCGAACAGCGTGCCATCGGGCAGCACTACGCCGGCGCGGCCGCCGTCCTTGAGCAGATGGGCGATGAGCACCAGGAACAGGTCGGCGGTTTCGCGGGTGCGGAAGGTGGCGGGGAAGTTCTGTTCGATGCCGTCTTCTTCCATGCCGCCGAACGGTGGGTTGGTGGCGACGGTATCGACCCGGTCGCGGGGGCCGTAATCCCGCAACGGGCGCGCCAGGGTGTTGTCGCGGCGGATGTTGATCGGCACGTCGATGCCGTGCAGCAGCATGTTTGTGGTGCAGAGCAGGTGTGGCAGTGGCTTCTTCTCGACGCCGAAAATGCTGGCTTGAAGGCGCTGTTCGTCCTCAACGGTTTTTACATAGTGCTTGCGTACATGTTCGATGCTGGAGGTGATGAAGCCACCCGTGCCACAGGCGGGGTCGAGCAGGGTTTCTCCCAGCTTGGGGTCGAGCATTTCTATCATGAACTGGGTGACCGGGCGGGGTGAGTAGAACTCACCGGCATTGCCGGCGTTTTGCAGGTCTTTCAGGATTTGTTCGTAGAGGTCGCCAAACAGGTGACGGTCCTGCGCCTTGTTGAAGTCGATGCCGGCGTTGATCTTGTTGATGACTTGCCGCACCAACTGGCCGGACTTCATGTAGTTGTAGGCGTCCTCGAATATGGCACGGATGACGAAGCCACGTTGGTCATCCAGCGCCGGGGTGAGGTTCTTCAGCGTCGGGAAAAGCTGGTTGTTGATGAAGTCCTGCAGTTCGTCGCCGGTGATGCCTTCCGCATCCGAAGCCCAGTCGCGCCAGCGCAGGTCTTTCGGGATGGGTGAGCGGTAGGCATCATCGAGCAGTTCCCATTCGGTTTCGCGGTCATCGAAGATTTTCAGGAACAGCATCCAGACCAGTTGGCCAATGCGCTGCGCGTCGCCATCGACGCCGACATCCTTGCGCATGATGTCCTGGATGGATTTGATGGTGGTGGAGATGGACATGGGTGGTCGGTGTGTGTGTTGTAAAAACCTGACAGGTCTTGGAGACCTGTCAGGTTTGGCTGGCTGTGGAGACCTGACAGGTTTTTGAAATCTGTCAGGTCTTGTCTTCGGCGATGAGATAACGGATTGGCGCCTCATCAAACTGCTGGTGGTAAGACTCGAACGCAGGCCATCCTCCAAACCAACCCAAGACCTGATCGCGCTTGATCCGACTGGGCGTGCTCAAACCCAGGGTCGCGTAGGAACTGTGCGGCCAGGCACGAAAATCCGTTACGAAACCATGGTGCTGCGGGTTGCGGTGGATATAGCTGACCAAGTGAAGCAGATGACGCTCCGATTCGACGCGAATGCGCTTGAAAGGACGCTCGAACAGGCTACTGCTGCGGCCATACGCTCGATTGATTGCCTTGGTGTAGGCGTTGAAGCAGTTCGAAAAACGCTGGGAATAGAGTGTTTGAAGACCTGACAGGTTTGTTAAACCTGTCAGGTCTACCAAGCCTGTCAGGTCTTTTTCGAGCTTGGGTCGCACCAGCAAGTGGAAATGGTTTTTCATCAGGCAGTAGGCAAAGGTGTCTATCACCGGGTGGACCTGCTCGGAATAGAGCCGCAGAAAGTGGCGGTAATTGCGCTCCTCGATGAAAAGGTCCGCGCCGTTAATGCCGCGATTGTAGACGTGATAGAACTCACCACCGATCAGCTGGCTGGTGAAAGACATGGCGTTTTCTCGGGTACAGACCTGACAGGTTTGTTAAACCTGTCAGGTCTTGGTTTCATCTCGGATATTTCAGGCATACAGCGCGTGCTCAAGCGCCTGCACAGCTTGCTGGTAAGCAAGCTTGCCCCCGAAAGCGCCAACCAATTCGGTTGGAGTGCCCAGTTCGGCCAAGGGATCCAGCATCAAAACCTTGATGTCTTCGATGTTCTCGATGCCGGTGTCGGCATATTTGTCGAGCAGCGCTTCCAGCACCTTGCGCGCCTGTTTGCCATATTTCGTGAACACATCGCGTTTCTTCACCGCTTCGGCGCGTTCTCGGCGCGATAGCGGCGGCTGGTCGAAGGCGACGTGGCAGATCAGGTCGAAGGCGTCGTAGTCCTGGCCGACTTCTTCGGCGAGCGGTTCGAGCAGGACGCCTTGCTGTTCCAGTTCTTCGATGACCGCCTGCTTTTTCTCCGCCGCCGTCCAATGTTTGATGAACTGGTCGAGCGAGGCGTAGTCCTTGCGCACGGCTTTGCGGGTGTAGTCCTTCAGCGATTCGGTAATCAGCTTGCCATCCGGGCCGTAGTACTGGACGCGCTCGGCGACGACATAGACGGTGACCTCCTTGCCGATGACATATTTGATGCGGCCTGGCGTCGGGTCTTCGATGCTCATATCTGGCGTTTCCGGGTCGTTGTCGCCGGGAGGCTGGCCGGAGGTGTCGGGGGTTTCGTCTTCGGGCGGATCGACCGGGTCATCCGGGGTCGGTGCGTAGATTTGCACCGGGTCGCCATCGAAAGCCGGGTCGGCGAACAGTTCGGTGGCCTTCTTGAAGTCCATGATGCTGAACCAGAATTTGTCGCAATCCTCGTTGATGCGGGTGCCGCGCCCGATGATCTGTTTGAACTCGGTAATCGACTGGATGCGCTTGTCGAGCACGATCAGCTTGCAGGTCTGCGCATCGACGCCGGTGGACATGAGCTGGGAGGTGGTGGCGATGACCGGGTAGCGCTGTTCGGGGTCGATGAAGTTGTCGAGTTCAGCCTTGCCGAGCGGGTCATCGCCGGTGATGCGCATGACGTACTTGGCGCTTTCCTTGACCCGCGCCGGGTTGAGGTTGACCAATGCCTGGCGCATGCGCTCGGCGTGGTCGATGTCGTCGCAGAAGACGATGGTCTTGGAATAAGGGCCAAGCGGGCCGAGGCTTTCCAGGTACTGCGTGATCTTCCAGGCGACCAGGCGGGTGCGTTCGTCGAGCACCAGGTTGCGGTCAAAATCCTTCTGGTTGTAGATGCGGTCTTCGATCAGGACGCCGTGCTTGTCGGTCTGGCCGGCCTTGGGTCGCCAGCCTTGCAGGTCTTTGTCGAAGTCGATGCGGATGACTTTGTAGGGTGCGAGGAAGCCGTCTTCGATGCCCTGCTTGAGCGAGTAGGTGTAGACCGGGTCGCCAAAGTAACTCAGGTTGGAGACATCCTTGGTCTCTTTCGGGGTGGCAGTGAGGCCGATGTGGGTGGCGCTGCTGAAGTAGTCAAGCACTTCGCGCCAGGCGGAGTTTTCCGCAGCACTGCCCCGGTGGCATTCGTCGATGATGATGAGGTCGAAGAAGTCGCGCGAAAACTGCTTGTAGATGTTCTTGTCTTCGTCGTTGCCGGTGACGGCCTGATAGAGCGACAGGTAAATCTCGTAGGATTTGTCGATCTGGCGCTTTTGTATCTTGGTCATCGCCGCGCCGAACGGCTTGAAGTCGTTGGTTTTGGTCTGGTCAATCAGGATGTTGCGGTCGGCCAGGTAAAGGATGCGTTTGCGCGCTTTGGATTTCCATAGCCGCCAGATGATCTGGAACGCGGTGTAGGTTTTGCCGACGCCGGTGGCCATGACCAGCAGGATGCGCGACTGGCCGCGCGCAATGGCTTCGACGACGCGGTTGATGGCGTTGATCTGGTAGTAACGCGGCGCTTTGCCGCTGCCGTCGAAGTAGTAGTCCTGTTCGACGATCTGCCGCGTTTCCGGCGTTGCGATGCCTTTCCACTTGCAATAACGCAGCCAGAGCGCTTCCGGCGGGGGGAATTCGTCCAGGCTGAGTTCGCGTTCCACGCAGTCGCCCATGCCGGTGCGGTCGTGTTCGAGAAAGCCGCTGCCATTGCTGGAGTAAACGAAGGGAATGTCGAGCGGTTCGGCGTAATTCAGGGCTTGCTGCATGCCAGCGCCCAAAGCGTGATTGGGGTCTTTTGCCTCGATCAGGGCGAGAGAAATATTGGGCTTGTAATACAGGACGTGGTCGACGCGCTTGGTCTCGCCGCGTGCATGCAGCTTGCCACGCACGATGATGCGCCCCTTGGTGAAGGTGACTTCTTCACGAATCTGGGTGTGCAAATCCCAACCTGCGGCGATCAAGGCCGGGGTGATGAACTTGGTGCAGACATCGCGCTCGGACAGCTTGCTTGGCACTTTGACCCCGGGTTTTAGTTTTTTCGCAGTATGCCTGTCAGGCGGGGTGTTGTCGCTTGGGGTTAGCAGGTTTTCTTGGTTATTGGATGATTACGGAAGCTGGATGGAGCGCGCGGGTTGGGCTGGAATACATATTTGAGCCCGAGCTCAGCCAGAACGCAGGCAAGCCAATGTCGGTCAAAACATTAAAAACCCGCACACAGGCGGGTTTCTTGGGTTCCTTGAGACTTGCCCTGGAACACTATCTGGTGGGTGCTAACGGGCTCGAACCGCTGACATTCTGCGTGTAAGGCAGACGCTCTACCAACTGAGCTAAGCACCCTGTGTGCAATTACTTCATTGCGTCTTTCAAACCTTTGCCGGGGCGGAATTTTGGAATCCTGGCGGCCTTGATCTTGATTGCGGCGCCCGTACGCGGGTTGCGACCGGTACGCGCGGCTCGCTTGCCGACATAAAAAGAACCAAAGCCCACCAAGGTAACCATATCGCCATCTTGCAAGGCTGTTTTGACTGCTGCCAATGCGCCTTCCAAAGCTCTGCCGGCGGCGGCCTTGGACAGGTCGGCAGAGACGGCGATAGCATCAATCAAATCAGATTTGTTCACAACACCCTCCCATGCGCGGCCAGTAACGGCGATAAAGCTGTTTGCAGGCCGCGCTTTATAACAATCCGACGCTACCGCGTCAATGCTTGATGACTGCCGGCGGCTCGCTGACGGCCGGGGCAGGTGCCGGCGCCGGCGCAACGGCTTCCTCGGGCAACGGAATCGGCATGTGCTCAAGGGCCGCTTCGAGCACCTGTTCGATCCATTTCACCGGCTGAATTTCCAGACGGTTCTTGATGTTGTCGGGAATCTCGGTGAGATCCTTGACGTTGCCTTCCGGAATCAGCACTTTCTTGATTCCGCCACGATGCGCCGCCAGCAATTTCTCTTTCAGGCCGCCAATCGGCAGCACTTCGCCACGCAAGGTGATTTCACCGGTCATCGCGACATCGCAGCGCACCGGAATTTCCGTGAATACCGAGACCATGGCGGTAGTGATCGCCGCGCCGGCGGACGGACCGTCCTTGGGTGTGGCGCCTTCCGGCATGTGTATGTGCATGTCATTCTTTTCGAACATCTCGACGGTGATGCCCATCGATTTGGCGCGACTGCGCATCACCGTTCTTGCCGCTTCGATCGATTCCTTCATCACATCGCCGAGCTGGCCGGTGCGCGTAATGTTGCCCTTGCCGGGCATCCGCGAAGCTTCAATGGTCAGCAGTTCACCACCGACTTCGGTCCAGGCCAGACCTGTGACCTGGCCGATCTGATTGTTCTTCTCGGCCATGCCGTAGGTATAGCGCTGCACGCCGAGGTATTTTTCCAGGTTGCGCGGGGTAACGCTGATCTTGCCTTTGGCCTTTTTCAAGGCCAAGGCGGTGACTGCTTTGCGGCAGATCTTGGAAACCTCGCGCTCCATACTGCGAACACCGGATTCACGCGTGTAGTAACGCACGATATCGCGCAACGCGGCTTCGCTGACATGCAGGTCGGTCTCGGCCAAGCCGTTGTTCTTCATCTGCTTGGGCAGCAGATAACGCTGGGCGATGTTGACCTTTTCATCTTCGGTGTAACCAGACAGACGGATGACTTCCATCCGGTCGAGCAACGGCGCGGGTATGTTCAGTGAGTTGGCGGTGGCGACAAACATCACGTCGGACAGATCGTAGTCGACCTCGACGTAGTGGTCCTGGAAGGTGTGGTTCTGCTCCGGATCGAGCACTTCAAGCAAGGCGGAAGACGGATCGCCACGGAAGTCCTGTCCCATCTTGTCGACTTCATCTAGCAGGAACAGCGGATTGCGCACGGTTGCTTTGGTCAGGCTTTGCAGGATCTTGCCCGGCATGGAGCCGATATAGGTCCGACGGTGACCGCGAATCTCGGCTTCGTCACGCACTCCACCCAGGGCCATGCGCACGAATTTACGGTTGGTGGCGCGCGCAATCGACTGGCCCAAAGATGTTTTGCCAACCCCGGGCGGTCCGACCAGACACAGGATGGGCGCCTTCAGCTTGTCGACGCGTTGTTGCACGGCAAGGTATTCGACGATGCGTTCCTTGACCTTCTCCAGGCCGTAATGGTCGGCATTGAGCACATCCATCGCGGTTTCCAGGCTCTTGGAAATTTTGGTCTTCTTGCGCCACGGCAGGTTGATCAGGGTCTCGATGTAGGTGCGCACCACGGTGGCTTCGGCCGACATGGGCGACATCATCTTGAGTTTCTTCAGTTCCGATTCGGCTTTCTTGGTGGCTTCGCGCGACATGTGCGCGGCCTTGATGCGCTTGTCGAGTTCATCGACATCGCCGGTTTCATCGACATCACCGAGTTCCTTCTGGATCGCCTTGACCTGCTCGTTCAGGTAGTACTCGCGCTGGCTCTTTTCCATCTGGCGCTTGACGCGGCCGCGGATGCGCTTTTCCACCTGCAAAATGTCGATCTCGGTTTCCATGAAACCCATCAGATGATCGAGCCTGGCTTTCAGGTCGGTCATTTCCAGGATGGCCTGCTTCTGCTCCAGTTTCAGCGGCAGATGCGCGGCTATCGTATCGGTCAGGCGCCCGGCATCGTCGATGCCGGCCAGCGAAGCCAGGATTTCCGGTGGTATCTTCTTGTTCAGCTTGACGTAGTTGTCGAACTGTGCCAACAACGCGCGACGCATGGCCTCGATTTCCGGATCTTCGTTGCCGGTTTCCGGCAGTTGCTTGCCGCGTGCCATGAAGTGACTGTCGGCTTCGATGAATTCCTCCACCGCCACCCGCAGATTGCCCTCTACCAGGACCTTCACCGTGCCGTCCGGCAGTTTGAGCATCTGCAGGATGCTGGCAATGGCGCCAACTTCATACAGGTCGTCGAAACTGGGCTCGTCCTTGGCGGCAGATTTCTGCGCCACCAGCAGGATATGCTTGCCGGTTTCCATGGCGAGTTCCAGCGCCTTGATCGACTTCGGGCGACCGACGAACAAGGGGATCACCATGTGCGGAAACACCACCACGTCACGCAATGGCAACAGCGGCAGGGTGACAGGGTCAGCGAATTGGGCGATTTGGCTCATCATTTTCTCCGGCAGACCAGCTGCCTATGCAGTTTGAACTACATGAGACCGTCGCGTTGGTTTTCAACCCGACGGCGCTTGATACTGAAAAAAGAGCCTTCAACCGGCGGCCTTGGCTTGCTCCGCATAGATCAGCAAAGGCTTGCCTTCACCGAGCACGGTTTTCTCATCCACGACAACTTTCGAAACATCTTTCATGCCGGGCAGTTCGAACATGATATCCAGCAGCGCGTGCTCGATGATCGAACGCAGGCCGCGGGCGCCGGTTTTGCGCTTGATGGCGCGATTGGCGATGGCGGTCAACGCCTCTTCACGGAATTCCAGATCAACGCCTTCCATCAAGAACAGTTTTTCGAACTGTCGGGTCAGGGCGTTCTTGGGCATGGTCAGAATCTGCTTCAAGGCCGTCACATCGAGTTCTTCCAGCGTGGCGATGACCGGCAGGCGACCGACAAATTCCGGGATCAGACCGAATTTGATCAGGTCTTCGGGTTCGACCATGCGGAACACTTCGCCGATATCCTTGCGGTTGTCCTTGCTTTGCACTTCCGCACCGAAGCCGATGCCGGACTTTTCGGTGCGTTCGCGAATCACTCGTTCGAGACCGCTGAAGGCGCCGCCGACAATGAACAGAATATTGGTCGTGTCGACCTGGATGTATTCCTGATTCGGATGCTTGCGCCCGCCCTGAGGCGGAATCGAGGCGACCGTGCCTTCGATCAGCTTCAGCAACGCCTGCTGCACCCCTTCACCGGAAACGTCACGGGTGATGGACGGATTTTCGGAACGGCGCGAAATCTTGTCGATTTCATCGATGTAGACAATACCGTTCTTGGCCTTTTCAACATCGTAATCACACTTTTGCAGCAACTTCTGGATGATGTTCTCAACGTCTTCGCCGACATAGCCGGCTTCGGTCAACGTGGTCGCGTCGGAGATCACGAACGGCACATTCAGTTGTCGCGCCAGCGTCTGCGCCAACAACGTCTTCCCGGAACCGGTCGGGCCGATCAGCAGGATGTTGCTCTTTGCCAGTTCGACTTCATCGTCCTTGCTGCCGCCAGGCTGACGCAGACGCTTGTAGTGGTTGTATACCGCAACCGCCAGAGCCCGTTTGGCGGTCGCCTGACCAATCACGTACTGGTCAAGCACCGCGCTGATTTCCAGCGGAGTGGGCAGACGGTCGCCGGTTTCCTTGTCGGTTTCCTTGCCGACATCTTCGCGAATGATGTCAAGACACAGATCGACGCATTCATCGCAAATGAAAACGCTGGGACCCGCGATGAGTTTGCGAACTTCGTGTTGGCTTTTGCCGCAGAAGGAGCAATACAGCAATTTTTCGTCGCCTGATTTCTCGGCCATGTTGGGCTCCGTGCGTGAGGTGTATCTAATACCCGATTAATTAAGTCAAGTTTACGCCGGATCGCTGCGGTTGACCAGCACCTTGTCGGCCAATCCATAGGAAACAGCCGTTTCGGCACTCATGAAATTGTCGCGATCAGTATCACGCTCGATGGTGTCGATGGGTTGACCGGTATGTTCCGCCAGCAAGCCATTGAGCTTTTCCTTCAGGTACAGGATTTCCTTGGCGTGAATCTCGATATCCGTCGCCTGCCCCTGAAAACCGCCGAGTGGCTGATGAATCATGACGCGGGAATTGGGCAGCACGAAGCGCTTGCCCTTGGCGCCGGCGGACAACAAGAATGCGCCCATGCTGGCGGCCTGTCCGATGCACAGCGTCGAGACATCCGGCTTGATGAAGCGCATGGTGTCGTAGATCGCCATGCCGGCGGTGATCGAACCACCCGGCGAGTTGATGTAGAGAAAGATGTCCTTGTCCGGGTTTTCCGATTCAAGAAACAGAAATTGCGCGACGATCAGATTGGCGGTCATGTCGTTCACCGGTCCGACCATGAACACCACGCGTTCCTTCAGCAGGCGGGAATAGATATCGTAGGATCGTTCGCCGCGTCCGCTCTGTTCCACGACCATGGGGATGTATCCCAGGCCGGACGGCTCCTGTGTCCAGTTGTTGTTCATCAAGTATTCCCCATCAAGGATTCGAGGGTTGTCGATTCGTCACTCACCTGAGCGCGTTCCAGCAACCAGTTGACAATATTTTCTTCAAGAACCAGCGCCTTGGCCTCTTTCAGGCGGGTGGCATCCTGGTAATACCAGCCAACCACTTCGGACGGATCTTCGTAGCTCTGGGCAAATTCATCGACCAGCGCGCGCACCTGCGCTTCACCGGCGACGATGTTCTGTTCGCTGACGATGGCATCCATGATCAACCCTAGAGAGACACGTCTCTTGGCCTGAGGTTCAAACACGCTTTCGCTCAGTTTGATGTCGGCTTCCTTCATGCCGCGCGCTTTCAGGTCGGCGACCGCCTTCTCCATCAGCGCGGCGCGTTCCATTGCCACCAGATTGCTCGGCACATCCAGCGGCGTCGACTCCAGCAGACCGTTCAATACCTGTTCCTTGACCCGGGCCTGGACTCGCCGCTTCGCCTCGCGCGCCAGATTGGCGCGAATTTCGTCGCGCAGACGGCTTGTATCGCCATCGGCAATACCCAGACTCTGGGCGAACGCGGCATCGATTTCCGGCATCCGGGCTTCATGCACCGACTTCACCGTGACATTGAAGGTGGCGGTCTTGCCGGCCAGTTCCTTGGCGAAATAATCATCCGGGAAGGTCACGTCGAATTGCTTGTTTTCAGCCACGCTCATGCCGCTCAAGCTGCCTTCGAATTCTTTCAGCGTGCGACCTTCGCCCAGCACCACCGGGAAATCCTTGGCTTCGCCACCGGGGAATGCATTGCCGTCGATCAGGCCGACATAATCGACATGCACGCGATCGCCCTGCTGCGCGGCGCGATCCACGGCATGAAATTGCACACGTTGCTTGCGCAGCACCGCTAGAGTACGGTCGACATCCGCATCCGTCGCTTCAACCACCGGACGCGTCACCTTGATCTGGCCCAGGTCGCCCAGCTTGATTTGCGGAAACACTTCGAAGGTAGCATTGAAACCACCGCCTTCGGCCGGCGCGAAACGCGGATAACCTGCGACATGCAAGTTGTTGCTTTGAATGGCGGCGCTGAATTCCTGTTGCAGGGCATCACCGAACACCTCGTTGCGGATTTCTCCGGAATAGCGCGCGGCAACCAGATTCTTCGGCGCCTTGCCCGGACGGAAACCATCCATGCGTACGGTTCGCGCCACTTTGGCCAAACGCTTGCTCACCTCGGCCTCGATATCGGCGTGGTTGACATTGAGAGTGAGGCGGCGGTTGAGGCCGTCAAGAATTTCCACGGTTGCAGTCATAAGGTTTTCCTTGAATGATCAATATTCATGCCAGGTTGCATAACCACCAAAATTGCCTGAAACCATGACGTTAAATCAGTTCGCCGACGCTTGCGGCTGCTTGAAAAACGACAAATCAGTTGTTTTGGCGGTCATGCGACCAGGATTTAATGGTGCGAAAGGGGGGACTCGAACCCCCACGCCATAGGCGCTGGAACCTAAATCCAGTGCGTCTACCAATTCCGCCACTTTCGCAAAAACAGCCAAGTGTAAACTATGCGCCCCTGTTCCCGCCAGCCGACCAACGCCAGCTCTATAACGTAACCTGTTGATTTAATTAAAATGAGCCATGACATCCAGCGCAATTTGTTGACCCCCGGCCACTACGAAAACTTTCCTGTCGGCTCGATTTTCATGCCTGCACGGTTGCGCGCCCCGATCCGGGCCATCTACGCCTTCGCCAGAACCGCCGACGATTTTGCCGATGAAGGCGATGTCGAAGCCGACGTCAGGTTGGCCAGATTGGCCGAATATCACGCGCATCTGCATGCACTGGAAAGGGGCGAAACCGTTGAACACCCGATCTTCAAAGCCCTGGTTCCGCATATCCGCCAGTTCGACCTGCCCTACTCGTTATTCCACGACCTGTTATCGGCGTTCGAGCAAGATTGCACGAAAACCCGTTACGCACATTTCGGCGAAGTCATGGACTATTGCAAGCGTTCGGCCAATCCCATCGGTCGTCTGCTGCTCAAGCTTTATGGCGACGAGGATGTCAAACATCAAGCCTGGTCGGACGGCATCTGTTCGGCGTTGCAGCTAATCAATTTCCTGCAGGATGTGGCGGTGGATTGGCAGAAGAACCGGATTTACCTGCCGCAGGACGATATGGCCAAGTTCGGCATCAGCGAACGGCAGATTGCCGAAGGTCGCAGCGACGCACTCTGGCAGCAGTTCATGAAAGGGCAGATCGAACGCGCCCGCCGCATGTTGCAGGCCGGCGCGCCGTTGGGTCTGGCGCTGAAAGGCCGTATCGGATTTGAAATGCGATTGATCATTCTGGGCGGTGAACGCATCCTGAGCCAACTGCATGAAAGTCGCGGCGACATGTTCCAGCAGCGCCCGAAACTGCGCTGGACAGACTGGCTGAACATGCTCTGGCGCGCCGCCTACACCCGCCAATCGCGCGCCAGTGCCGCTTCCTCCTGCGGCAGCGGCGGTTGCGGGCATTAAACCTTGATTCCTCTGTTGACCGCTCTTTAGCCTTTGATATATCCCATGAAAACAGACGTTAGCGCCTTCGATCACGCTCACCAATTGGGTACGCCCGCTACGCGCCCGATTGCAGGCCTGCCGGGCCGCCTGGACGCGTTGCTCGTCGTTGCGGGGAGTGACCATGCGCCTCCTCGCGCCTTGCCAGACAACCCGGCAGGCCCGCACTCGAACGCGTCCAACAGAGGATTCAAGGTTAAATGACGCCAGCGATGCAACCGCACGACTATTGCCAAGCGAAAACCGTCGCCAGCGGTTCCAGCTTTTATTACAGCTTCCGCTTCCTGTCACCCGAGCGACGCCGCGCGATCACTTCCTTCTATGCCTTTTGCCGGGAGGTGGACGACATCGCCGACGAGTGTCATGACGCTCATCTGGCGCGTGTCAAGCTGGCCTGGTGGCGTGATGAAATCGCCCGGCTGTATGCCGGCAAACCCGAGCATCCAGTAACGCTGGCGCTGGCCGAGGCGATCAAGCCGTTCAATCTGCCGCAGGATGCTTTCGAGCAGATCATCGACGGCATGGAAATGGATGTCGATTTTGCCAACGGCCAGCCGGTGCGATATCCCGATTTCAAGGCGCTGCGGCTTTACTGTCATCGTGTTGCCGGGGTGGTCGGCGAGGTGGCCGCCTCGATCTTCGGCATCACCGATCGCGCGACATTGAAGTATGCCAACAAGCTGGGCCTCGCTTTTCAGCTCACCAACATCATCCGCGACGTCGGCGAAGATGCGCGCCGCGACCGCATCTATCTGCCGGCCGACGAACTGGCGCAGTTCGGGGTTGCCGCCGCCGATCTGCTGCAGGCGCGCATGTCGGACAATTTCCGCCGCCTGATGGCCTTCCAGACCGAACGCGCCATGCAAACCTATGATGAAGCCCTGGCCTTGTTGCCCGCCGCAGACCGCAAGGCGCAGCGCCCCGGTCTGATCATGGCGGCGATCTATCGTGCGCTGCTGGTAGAGATCCAGGCCGACGGCTTCCTGGTACTCGACCGCCGCACCTCGCTGACGCCGTTGCGCAAGTTGTGGCTGGCCTGGCGGACCTGGATCAGGGGCTAGCCGAACATGCGTAATGAAGTCGCCATCGTCGGCGGCGGCTGGGCGGGCATCGCCTGCGCCGTCGAGCTTGCCGATCACGGCGTGCCGGTAGCGTTGTTCGAATCCGCTCGACAACTCGGTGGACGTGCGCGTCGGGTCGACTGGGACGGACTGGCGATCGACAACGGCCAGCATCTGATGATCGGCGCCTACCGGGAGACCCTGCGCCTGCTGACGCGACTCGGAACCCCCCAGGATATTGAGCGCCGGCCGCTGCAATTGCGCATGCCGGGGTTTCGCTTGAGTCTGCCGCCTTGGCCCAAGCCTTTGCATCTGGGCATCGGCTTGCTGTTTGCGCGCGGCTTGAGCGCCCGCGACAAGTTGGCTGCCACGCGCTTCATGCGGCATCTGCAAGCGACTCATTTCGCCCTGCCGCACGATATGCCGGTCGGCTCGTTGCTGTCTTTGCACAAACAACCCGCCAATCTGATCGACAAACTCTGGGCGCCGCTGTGCCTAGCCGCGCTCAACACACCACTGGCAATGGCCTCCGCGCAGGTGTTCTGCAATGTGTTGCGCGACAGCCTGGCCGGCGACCGCGCTGACAGCGATCTGTTGTTCAACCGCGCCGATCTGGGTCGATTGCTGGCCGATGCGGCCCCCCCCTTTCTGCTCCGGCGACAGTGCGAGATTCATACCGCCCGCAAAGTAGACGGCCTGTCACGGGTTGCCGATGGTTTCCATCTGCATGGTCCGGAGTGCCTGACCAAGCGAGTCGTTCTGGCCCCCCACCCTGCCCGTCTGCCGGCGTTGCTGGCCAATCTGGCGGAACTGGCCGGAATGGCCGAAGCAATGAGCCGCTATACCTGGCAGCCGATACACACGCTGTGGCTGCGTTTTTCCAGCCCCATCCGCTTCCCCTTTCCGATGCTCGGACTCGGCGACAGCCAGGCGCCATGGGCGTTCGAGCGCAACGACATCGCGCCTGGCGTCGTCGCCCTGGTCACCAGCGCCGACGGTCCGCATCTGCACCTGTCGGCGGAACGACTGCGCGACGATTATCTGAGACTGCTTGCCGGCCAGCTTGGCGCATTGCCGGAATTGCTGGGCTGGAAAATCATCATCGAAAAGCGCGCCACCTATGCCTGTGTCGTTGACCAGCACCGGCCGGACAACCGCACGCCGCTGGCGGGGCTGTTCCTGGCCGGCGATTTCACCGCCGGTGACTATCCCGCCACCCTCGAAGGCGCGGTGCGTAGCGGCGTAGAATGCGCGCGACACATCATTGCTGACAAAAAATGATCAACTACATCCCTGCCCCCGATGTTTTGAACCACCGAACGATTCTGGTCACCGGCGCCAGCCAGGGTCTCGGTCGTGCCGCCGCGATCCACTACGCCAAACATGGCGCAACGGTGATCCTGCTCGGAAGATCGATCAAACAACTGGAACAGGTCTACGACCAGATTCTCGCCGTCGGCGGCCCGCAGCCGGCGATCTTCCCGATGGACCTGGCCGCCGCCAGGGATGCCGACTATGCCGCGATGGCGCAGGCGATCGGTTATCAGATCGGCCATCTGGATGGCATCCTGCATTGTGCGGCCGCTTTCGAAACACTGGCGCCGCAATCTCTGGAAACGGTCGAAGGCTGGCTGAGCCTGTTCAAGGTCAATGCCGCCGCGCCCGCCGCCATCAATCGCGTCTGCGCCACCTATCTGGAAGCCAGCCAGCACGCTTCGGTGATTCTGGTCGGCGAGACGCATGGACACGCGCCAGCCGCTTACTGGGGCGGTTTTGCCGTATCCAAAGCGGCGCTGGAAGCCTATTTCAAGATTCAGGCGGATGAGTGGAGCGATACGCCGATGCGCATCAACCTGGTCATACCCGGCCCGATCAATTCACCGCAACGCGCCAGAACGCATCCGGGGGAAGCAAAACACAGCCTGCTCCAACTCGATGCGTTGCTGCCGCGCTTGCTTTATCTGATGGCACCGGACGGCGCTGAGGCGCGGGGACGGATTTTCGAAGGTTGCGACTGATGATTTTGCACCGGTCGGCTGTTCTGCCCGACCGGATAGTGCGCTCAAGTATTATTTCGGCGGGCAATCGGCGCAATGGCGTTGCTGCAGATAGGCTTTGAACTCGGCGCCGACTTCACTGTGGTTCAACGCATATTCCACCGTCGCTTCCAGATAACCCAGCTTGCTGCCGCAGTCATAGCGTTTGCCTTCGAATTCGTAGGCCAGCACCTGCTGTTCCTTGAGCAGCGCGGCGATGCCGTCGGTAAGCTGTAATTCATTGCCGGTCCCGCGTTCGATATGGCGCAGATGATGGAAGATGCGCGGCGTCAGCACATAACGCCCGACCACCGCCAGATTTGACGGCGCATCCGCCGGCTTGGGTTTTTCCACAATCTGGGTGACGCGCGACAGGCGCTCGGCCATGGGTTCGGCGGCGACGATGCCATAGGACGCGGTTTCACTGGGATCGACATTCTGCACACCGACCAGCGAGCATTGGTAATAGCTGTACAGATCGCACATCTGCTTGGTCACGCCGGGTTTGCCGTCGATCAGGTCATCAGCCAGCAACACCGCGAATGGTTCGTCGTTGACTGCCGGTTGGGCGCACAGCACGGCATGACCGAGACCCAGCGCTTCGGCCTGGCGAATGTAGATGCAGTTGACGTTCACCGGCAGCATGCCGCGCAATTCCGCCAGCACGCGCAATTTGTTCTTGGCCTCGAGTTCGACTTCCAGTTCATAAGCCTTGTCGAAATGATCGGCGATGGAACGTTTGCTGCGTCCGATGATGAAGATCAGGTCGGTAATGCCGGCGGCAGCAGCTTCCTCCGCCGCATACTGGATCAAGGGTTTGTCGACGATGGGCAACATTTCCTTGGGATTGGCCTTGGTCGCCGGCAGGAATCGGGTGCCCAGACCGGCGGCGGGAAATACGGCTTTGGTGACTCGTTTCATGATGGAGACCCTACCTGTAGTGAAAATTGATGATGTTTATCAAACCTTGATGTCGGATGCCACCGGGTCCGGACGCTCGGCCGGATCTGCCACGGGATTCTCGGCCTGGCCGAATCGACGATCCAGAAAAGCGGCAAAATCCTTGGCCAGTTCAGGATGCTTGAGCGCGTACTCGACGTTGGCGCGGAGAAATCCCATTTTCGAACCGCAGTCATAGCGGGTGCCGTGATACTCATAAGCCAGTACCTGCTGCTCGGTCAACAGTTGCGAAATGGCATCGGTGAGCTGCAATTCACCGGCGACGCCACGTTCGATACGCTTCAGGTAATCGAAAATCCGCGCGGTGAACACATAGCGTCCGACCACTGCGAGATTCGACGAAACGCTGCCGACACGCGGTTTCTCGACGATCGATTCGACATGATGTACCCGCTTGGCGACCGGACGACTGGTGATAATGCCATATTGATTGATATCAGCCGCCGGTACCGTTTGCACGCCGATCACCGAAGAGCGATAGAAGCCGAATTGTTCGACCAGTTGCCGCGTCGCGCCCGGCGATGCGTCGATCAAGTCGTCGGCAAGCAATACGGCAAACGGCTCGTCGCCGACCACCCGCTCGGCGCACAGCACGGCGTGACCAAGTCCGAGCGCTTCCGCCTGACGGATGTAGATGCAATTGACATGCGACGGGATGATGTTCTGCACCACCTCCAGCAAGGCCGTCTTGCCTTTGGCTTCGAGCTCGGCTTCGAGCTCGAAGGCTTTGTCGAAATGATCCGGAATCGCCCGTTTGCTGCGACCGTTGATGAAGATCAGATCGGTGATTCCGGCTTCAACCGCTTCCTCGACTGCATATTGAATCAGCGGTTTGTCGACGACCGGCAACATTTCCTTTGGATTCGCCTTGGTCGCCGGCAAGAAACGCGTACCCAAGCCAGCAACCGGGAAAACCGCCTTGCTCACTACTTGCATCGGAACCCCTCCTGGGTTTTTTGTTGTCCCGCAACATTCTAACCATGTCGGTCATCGGTTTATCCCCGACTTGCAGCATTATCAGTCAACAGCGCCAATAGCGACGACTCGTCCAGCACCGCTATACCCAGTTCCCGGGCTTTCGCCAGTTTGCCGCCGGCCTCTTCGCCGGCGACCAGATAATCGGTTTTCCGGGACACTCCAGCAGCCACTTTGCCTGCTTCGGCTTCAATCAACGCCCTGGCCTGATCGCGGGTCATCGTCGGCAGTGTGCCGGTCAGCACGAAAGTCTTGCCGGACAACCGCCCGGTCCGTAGCGGCCGGGCTTCGCCATCACGCCAGGCATGGGCCTGCCTGAGTTGTTCGATGACCTGCTGGTTATGCGGCTCGGTGAAGAATGCACGCAGCGATGCGGCAACCACCGGTCCGACATCGGCAACTTGCTGCAATGCCTCGCCGTCTGCCGCCATCAACGCATCGAGCGAGCCGAAATGCCGCGCCAGATCCTTGGCGGTCTGCTCGCCGACATTACGGATGCCCAGGGCGAAGATGAACCGCGCCAGATCGCGCTCACGGCTGGCTTCGATGGCTGCCAGCAGATTTTCGGCGGACTTGTCCGCCATGCGCTCAAGCGAGGCGACACGTGCGCGGTCAAGCTGATAAAGATCGGCAGGGGTCTGAACCAGTGCCTGCTCCAGCAGTTGCTCGACCAGTTTTTCGCCCAGCCCGTCGATATCCATGGCTCGCCGCGATGCGTAATGAATCAACGCCTGCTTGCGTTGCGCCGGACAACTCAGACCATTGCTGCATCGCGCAGCCGCCTCGCCTTCGATCCGGGCGACCGGCGCACCGCATTCCGGGCACACCGCAGGCATCGCAAACGGCTCGAACAAGGGCGTCAGCAAATCACGCATTGGTCGGCGTTCGAGCAGCACCCCGGCCACCTCGGGTATGACATCGCCGGCGCGCCGCACAATGACGCTGTCGCCGATGCGGACATCCTTGCGTCGGACTTCGTCCTCGTTGTGCAGGGTGGCATTGGTCACCGTAACGCCGCCGACAAACACCGGTTTCAGTCGGGCCACCGGCGTCAGCGCGCCGGTCCGGCCAACCTGCACGTCGATGCCTTCGACCAGGGTGATTTCTTCCTGTGCGGGGTACTTATGCGCAACCGCGAAACGCGGTGCTCGCGAGACATATCCCAGTACCGCTTGATCGGCAAGACGATTGACCTTGTAGACCGCGCCGTCGATGTCGAACGGCAGCGCATCACGCCGTTCGCCCAGCGCCTGAAAATAACCCATCAGACCCGCCACGCCGCGGACCACGGCACGCTCCCCGGAGACTGGAAAACGCAACTCGGACAGCCAGTCCATCACCGCGGCATGCGTTTCGGGCAACTCGATCCCGTCAATTCGTCCGACCCCGTAGGCGAAAAACGACAGTCGACGTTGCGCAGTGATGCGCGGATCCAACTGGCGCAAGCTGCCGGCGGCGGCATTGCGCGGATTGACAAAGGTTTTTTCGCCCTTGTCCCGCGCCAGTTGGTTCAGATGTTCGAAATCGCGACGCAACATCAGCACTTCGCCACGCACCTCCAGCCACTCGGGCGCATGACGGCAGGCCAACTGCATTGGAATGGCGCGGATGGTGCGCAGGTTGGCGCTGACATCCTCGCCGCTCAAGCCATCCCCGCGCGTTGCCCCCTGCACGAACCTGCCACGCTCGTAGTGCAAAGCCACCGCCAGACCATCGAATTTCGGTTCGACGGCGTATTCGACGATCGACTCGGTTTGATCGAGGCCTTCTCGCACACGCCGATCAAACGCTTCAACTTCGGCTGCCGAAAAGGCGTTGCCGAGCGACAGCATGGGTATGGCATGCGGCACTTCGGCGAAGCTTCTGAGCGGCCCGGCGCCGACTCTTTGGGTCGGTGAATCAGGGCTCAGCAGTTCGGGATGGACGGCCTCGAGGTCCTGCAATTCACGCAGCAGGCGGTCATACTCGGCATCCGGCAGGGTCGGTGCATCGAGAACGTAATAGCGGTAATTGGCCTCGTCAATGGCGTTCCGCAACTGTTCGACACGGCTTGCGGCGCGTGTAGCATCCAGCACTGCCGCATTCAAATTCATCGAACGCCGGATCGCCGACGGTTATACGAACAACCGCAGCGAGCGCTCGCCACCCGCCGGAATACCGCGCGCTTGCATGCGCTGATAGAAAGTCATCAGGCGCGCCCGATCACGGTTCAGGCTTTCTTCGCTGACGACTCGGCTATTGTCATCGACCAGACGGCCTTCCAAACGGCCAGCCAGATCAAAACCAAGCTGCGTCATTCGGTCGAATACCGCCAGACCATCGGCAACCCGCGGTACGTCGAACAACAAGGTCACGCCATGCGTGGTCAGTCCGCGACCATCGCGCGGGAACGGTTCTTCCCCCTGATTGGCGAGGGTGAACAGGGTATGACCAAAACCGTCTTTTGCGTGGAAACTGCCATCCGGCTCCAACGACAAACTGGCTTGCAGCGCCAGTCCGTGCATCGCCTCGCTGGTAAACGGGCGACTGTCTGCGGAGACCACGTTCAAACCGATCAATACGTCGACATCCATGCAGAACAGATCCAGATCGCGCGCCAGTTCGAGCGCATCCTGCTTGTCCGGACAACTGACCGCACCACCCGCTTCAGCAGCGAATTCGTACAAGGCACGGGTAAAGGCATCTATCTGATCTTGCGACAACGCACCACTGCGGTCCGCCAATTGCAAACCGAATTCGACCACCTCGAAGGCGCTGCGCGGGTTGCCGCTGAGCGCTTCGCGTTCGCCATCTGCCCGCAAGCCGAATGCGCGGATCGGTTTGCCGATACGACGCAAGGTCCCCAGCAAGGGCCCGAAATTGGCCATGGTCGGCGCAGTGAACTTCAATCTCGCGACAAATTCGGTCATCGGGTCGAGTCCGCTCGCTGCACCGCCCGCTGCAGCCTGAGGAGCCTGAGCAGCATGCGGCACGGTGGGCGCCGGGGCGACAGGTTTGGCTGGAGCAGGCTGAGGTTGAGGTACCGATACCGGTGGTTGCGGTTTGACCACCGGTCTGGCTGGTGCGGGTTTTTCGGCAGCAATCACTCTGGCCGGCTTGCTGGCTTGCGGCGGTTCCGAATAGGGTTTATCAATCGATTCGAGTGTGCTGACGATGGAGCCGGACTCGGGACGACGCGAACGATCCATCCCCAGCAAAGGCGCATCGGCTTCATCGACGGCATGTTTGACTTCGGGTTCCGGCGCGGAGTTGTCGGTCAACTGGATGTGCGTTTCGCCGCGCCGATTACTCGACTCGTTGAGCACGGATTCGCCCAGCATGACGTCATCTCGCTTGTGCGAGAACATTTTTTCGGCTTCCTTGCGGAATCGTCGTTCCTGCATCAAGTTGTAAATGACGATGATGGCGATCAGCGAAACGCCGACTATAGCCAGAACAATCTGAAGCGTGGTCATCATTGCCGGTTACCTTTGGGCTCTGGTTGACAAAAAAGCGGAATGACCAGGCAAAACGGTCGCCGAACAGATACTGCCGACATCTTCCACCCCCATCCCGCAGTCGACCAGGTCAGGCATCAACGAGCCCCTTGTGGCTTAGCCGACGGTGATTTGTCAGGCGTCAGCTCCATTACGTGAAAAAAAACTTCGTTATTGCGCACCATGCCCAGCTCGAAGCGCGCCCGTTCATCCAGGGCATCGTAACCGGAATGCAAATCCCGGGCTTCCGCCGCCAGTTGCACGTTACGCGCCTCCAGCGCCTGGTTGGCCTTTCTCTGGGCGGCAATTTCCCGCTCCAGTTCATGCACGCGCAGCCAACTGCCCTTGCCCAGCCAGAGCGGGTATTGCAGCAGCACGATCAGCACCGCCAACGTCCAGGCAAGAACACGCATTTCATTTCAGTTGATAAAACGCCTCACGACCGGGATAGCGCGCGCGTTCGGCGAGCTCTTCCTCGATGCGCAGAAGCTGGTTGTACTTGGCGATACGGTCGGAACGCGATATCGAACCAGTCTTGATCTGCAAGGCATTGCAGGCCACGGCCAGGTCAGCGATGAACGCATCTTCGGTTTCGCCGGAACGGTGCGAAATGACACAGGTATAACCGGCACGCTTGGCAGTTTCAATGGCATCGAAAGTTTCCGACAGCGTACCGATCTGGTTGACCTTGATCAGAATCGAGTTGGCAACGCCTTTGCTGATCCCTTCGCGCAGGATTTTCGGATTGGTGACGAACACGTCGTCGCCGACAATCTGGATCGATTTTCCCAGACGCTGCGTCAACAAAGCCCAGCCATCCCAGTCGCCTTCAGCCATGCCGTCTTCGATGCTGATGATCGGATACTTGTCGACCCAGGCCGCCAGATAGTCGACGAACTCGGCAGAAGTCAGCTTGAGACCTTCCGATGTCAGCACATAGCGGCCGTCCTTGTAAAATTCGGAGGCGGCGCAATCGAGGCCGATCACGACATCCTGGCCGGGCGTATAGCCGGCGGCGCTGATCGCTTCGACGATGAACTTGAGCGCTTCTTCGTTGGACTTGAAGTTGGGCGCAAAGCCGCCTTCATCGCCGACGGAGGTCGGATGTCCGGCCTTGCCGAGCAGTTTTTTCAAGGTATGGAACACTTCGGCGCCACAACGCAGCGCTTCGCGGAAACTGGGCATGCCGACCGGGATGATCATGAATTCCTGGATGTCGACATTGTTGTCGGCATGCGCGCCACCGTTGACGATGTTCATCATCGGCACCGGCAGTTGCATCGGACCCGCGCCGCCCAGATAACGATACAGCGGCAGGCCGGCTTCCTCAGCGGCAGCGCGGGCGCAGGCCAGGGAAACCGCGAGTATGGCGTTGGCGCCGAGACGCGCCTTGTTGTCGGTACCGTCAAGGTCGATCAAGGTCTGGTCGATCAGGTGCTGTTCCTCGACATCCAGGCCTAGAATGGCTTCGGCGATTTCGGTATTCACATTTTCCACGGCTTGCAGCACGCCCTTGCCGCCATAACGCGACTTGTCGCCGTCACGCAGCTCCATCGCTTCGCGGCTGCCGGTAGAGGCACCGGATGGCACGGCAGCGCGGCCCAGCACGCCGGATTCGAGAAGCACGTCGGCCTCAATCGTGGGATTGCCGCGGGAATCCAGGATTTCTCTGGCGATTACGTCAACGATGGCACTCATGTAATTTCCTTTTTATGAAGGCGCGCAAGTTCGTCCCAGGAGTAAGCGACGGGCGCGTTTTAGGGTTCTACTCAAATACGAGCTTCGATAAAGCCCTTTTGTTTCACCAGGGCATCGATATCCCTGAGTGTTTCCAGCAATTCTTGCATCAAATGCAGCGGCCAGGCATTCGGACCATCGGACATTGCATTGGCCGGGTCCGGATGCGTCTCGGCGAACAGGCCGGCAATACCCACCGCCACCGCTGCGCGCGCCAGCACCGGCACGAACTCGCGCTGACCGCCGGAACGATCGCCCTGCCCGCCCGGTTGCTGCACCGAGTGGGTGGCGTCGAACACCACCGGGCAACCGGTTTCGCGCATCGTGGCCAGACCGCGCATGTCGGAGATCAGGGTGTTGTAGCCGAACGAGACACCCCGCTCGCAGACCATGATGGTGTCGGCGCCGCCATTGGCGTCCTTAGCCTTGTTGACCACATTCTTCATGTCACCCGGCGCCAGAAACTGGCCTTTCTTGATGTTCACCGGTCGGCCGGAGGCGGCAACCGCCTGGATGAAATCGGTCTGGCGACACAGGAATGCCGGTGTTTGCAGTACATCGGCGACCGCGCTGACTGCGGCGATTTCGTCGATGCTGTGGATATCGGTGATGACCGGCACGCCGATCTGCTTCTTCACTTCCGACAGGATGCGCAGACCTTCATCCATGCCCAGCCCGCGAAACGATTTGCCGGATGAACGGTTGGCCTTGTCGTAGGAAGATTTGTAGATGAAATTGACGCCGGCAGCGGCGCAGATTTCCTTCAGGCGACCGGCGGTATCCATTGCCATTTGCTCGGATTCGATGACACACGGTCCGGCAATCAGGAACAGGGGCTGATCCAGCCCGACTTCGAATCCGCACAGTTTCATGATGCTTCACCTTCCCGATGAGTTTGCTGGTAAGCCAACGCCGCCGCGACAAAGGATTTGAACAACGGATGTCCATCACGCGGATTGGACGTGAATTCCGGGTGGAACTGGCAAGCTACGAACCACGGATGCACGTCTGGTGGCAGTTCGACCATTTCACACAGATCAGTTCCCGGCGAGCGTCCGGAAACACGCAGCCCGGCGCTTTCCAACTGCGGCCGCAGGGCGTTGTTGACTTCGAAGCGATGCCGATGCCGTTCGATGATCTGATCCTTGCCGTAGATATCGCGCGCCAGGGAACCGGCGTCCAGCTTGCAAACCTGTCCGCCAAGGCGCATCGAACCGCCTAAATCGGAATGTTCATCTCGCCGCTCGAAATGGCCATCGGCGGTCAGCCATTCGGTAATCAGGCCGATCACCGGATACGGCGTGCCGGGCTCGAACTCGGTGGAATGGGCGCCGCTCATGCCGGCGACATCGCGCGCGAATTCGACCACCGCCAGTTGCATACCCAAACAGATGCCCAGATAAGGAATCTTGTGTTCTCTGGCATAACGGATTGCGCAGATCTTGCCCTCGGTGCCGCGGATGCCGAATCCGCCGGGGACCAGAATCGCATCCATCGCGGCCAATGCCTCACAACCCTCATGCTCGATGGCTTCCGAATCGACGTAATGAATATTCACCTGACTCTGGGTATGAATGCCGGCGTGTGTCAATGCCTCGGACAACGATTTGTAGGACTCGGTGAGATCGACATATTTGCCGACGAAGGCGATGTCGACCTGGTGCTCGGGATGTTCCAGCGCTTGGATCAATCGTTTCCAGACCGACAGATCGGCGGCTCTGGCCAGCAGACCGAGCTTGTGGCAGACGATTTCATCCAGCATCTGGTCATGCAGCATGGCCGGAATCTTGTAGATCGAAGTGGCGTCCAGCGCCTCGATCACCGCTTCCGGCATGACATTGCAGAACAAGGCGATCTTGCGCCGCTCCTCGGCCGGTATCGAGCGATCCGCCCGGCACAGCAGCACATCCGGCTGGATGCCGATTTCACGCAACTCCTTGACCGAATGCTGGGTCGGCTTGGTCTTCAGTTCACCCGCGGCATGGATATAGGGCAACAAGGTCAGATGGATGAAGCAGGTTGCGTTGCGGCCTTCTTCGATGCCCATCTGGCGGATGGCTTCCAGGAACGGCAACGATTCGATATCGCCCACCGTGCCGCCGACCTCGATGATCGCCACTTCCGCACCTTCCGCGCCGCGCTTGATGTAAGCCTTGATTTCATCGGTGATGTGCGGAATGACCTGCACCGTCCTGCCCAGATATTCGCCGCGACGCTCTTTCTTGATCACCGATTCGTAGATCTGGCCGGTGGTGAAATTGTTGCGCTTGCCCATCTTGGCGCGCGTGAAGCGTTCGTAATGACCCAGATCAAGGTCGGTTTCTGCACCATCCTCGGTGACGAACACCTCGCCATGCTGAAACGGGCTCATGGTGCCCGGATCGACGTTGATGTAGGGGTCCAGCTTGAGGTGCGTGACGGTAAGGCCGCGAGATTCGAGGATCGCGCCCAATGATGCGGCGGCAATGCCCTTGCCCAGAGAGGAGACCACACCACCGGTGACAAATACGTAACGGGTCATAAAATCAGCTAATGCAGGGATGCGGAATGATACCGGAATGACCCCAACCCTTAAAGGCAGGACAGCGAAGAAATCGGTATCCGGATCGCTGCGCAATCGACACGGCAAAAGTCAGGCGAGCGGCTGACATGAATCCGGGATAATGCCGCCGGATTCGATTTTCAGCCCGATACAATAGCGATGACGACCAAACCCTGCCCGTTTTGCGTACTGGACCCCGCCCGAATTCTGGCCGAGGACGAACTCACCGTGGTCTACAAGGATGGCTTTCCGGTGTCGCCCGGCCATACCGTGGTCATCCCAAAACGCCATTTCCCGACCTTGTTCGATGCCAGCGAGGAAGAACAAATCGCCCTGTTGCGCGCATTGAACATCGCCAAGACGCTGCTTGACGAACTGCATTGCCCGGATGGTTACAACATCGGCATCAATCAGGGCGAAGCCGGCGGCCAGAGTGTGCCGCACCTGCACATACACGTGATACCGCGCTATCGGGGCGACAAGGCCGACCCGAAGGGCGGCGTGCGCTGGGTGTTGCCGGAGAAGGCCAAGTATTGGTCTTGAATTGTCTTGATGCCCCGCCCTCCGGTGGTCATTGGGCTCCAGGGACGTCCGGTTCAACCGCTTGACAGACCCAATCCAGCAACTCGACCGGCGTGTTGATGTAACCCCGCGCACCCCATTCCAACGGACTATCGTCCTGGCCGAGATAACCGTAGAGCGCGACCAATGCCGGCATGCCGGCGGCATTGGCGGCCTGCACATCGCGTTCGGCATCACCGACATAAAGACAGTTTTCCACTTGCGTGCCGGCTAATTCGCATGCGTGCAAAACCGGCGCTGGATGCGGTTTTGCATGGGCGCAGGTATCCCCCGACACGATGCAGGCGGCACGTCCGGTCAAACCCAGGTGAGCCAGCAGCGGCTCGGTATATTGCGCGGGTTTGTTGGTCACCACACCCCATTTGATGCCGTGCGCGTCAAAATGCTCAAGCACCTCCGCCATGCCGGCGAACAACGGCGAATTACAGGTCAGATGGGCTGAATAATGGTCAAGAAATTCGCGCCGCAACGCCGCGAAATCGGGATGCGCTGGCGCCACTGAAAACCCCAGGCGCAACAGACCTTGGGCGCCATGCGAAGCCTGCTGCCGGACATCCATCGCGGAGACCGGACTCATTCCGCGACGCCGGCGCATGACATTCAGCGCCGCGCCAAGGTCCGGCGCGGTATCGACCAGCGTGCCATCCAGATCGAACAATACGGTATCGATAGCCATTGTCGACAACTCGATGTTGCGCCAATCAGACGCGTCGACAAGCCAGCAGATAATTGACATCGGTGTCGCGCTCCAGGCGATACACCTTGGTCAATGGGTTGTAGGTCATGCCCATCAACTCGATCGAGTCGAGTCCGGCCTGGCGGGCGTAGGCAGCCAGTTCATGCGGCTTGATGAACCTGGACCAGTCGTGGGTGCCCTTGGGCAGCATGTTCAGCACATACTCGGCGCCGATGATGGCGAACAGGTAACTTTTCGGATTGCGGTTGAGTGTGGAGAAAAACACCCAGCCATCCGGTTTGACCAGACGCGCGCAGGCGGACATCACCGAAACCGGGTCCGGCACGTGCTCCAGCATTTCCATGCAGGTCACCACATCGAAACTCTCCGGCTCGGCGGACGCGAGATCTTCAACGGCGATCAGTCGATAGTCGACCTCGACGCCGGATTCGAGACGATGCAGCTTGGCGACTTTGAGAGGCTTTTCCGCCAGGTCGATACCGGTAACCCGAGCACCCTGCAGTGCCATGCTTTCGGACAGAATGCCGCCGCCGCAACCTACATCGACCACGCGTTTGCCTTGCAAACCGCCGGCCAGGCCGGCAATCCATTCAAGACGCAACGGATTGATGTCATGCAGCGGTTTGAATTCCGAATTGGTATCCCACCAGCGGTGGGCGAGTTGACTGAATTTATCCAGTTCTGCCTGATCGGCGTTGCTCATGATGATTCCTTCCGGGGTCTGCAGTTATCGGCCGGCATATTGGCACGTGGCGGGCCGCGAAGCTATTGCGCTTCTTGCTGCGATCGATAGTGCGCTTGAAACAACGCTTCAAGATCATCGATCACGTCTGCCGCACCGCGCCCCTGAACCAGATGCTGGCTCATCAGCGCGGAAATCTCGTGGATCAGTTTGGCGCGATCAAGCATGGGATAGGTTTCGCGCAAGCGCTTGATCGCCTTGACCACGCTTTCCTGCGCCGGCCGGGCGATATCGAGCGGTGTCAGAGCAACCGGATCGGTTTCCGGCGCAACGCGAGCCAGTAAAAACTCGGCGTAATCGAGCAAACCTTCCCGCCGGGTTTCCGGCAACGCCCGAAACAGGCGCAGCAAACGCCGCTCATCCGCCGTCATCGCTTGAGCTTGGGAATCGCGTAATCCTTGATCATCGGGCTTTGCTCAAGGAAGTCCAGAAACGACTGGAGCAACTTGCTGCGGAACTTTTCCTGCGGATAGACCAACGATAGTTGTCGACGCAACGGCGGTTCCAATGGAATAGCGACCAGTTCATCAAGCCGGATTTCCTTGGTCACCGTCGTGCTGGACAAGACTGCAACGCCCAATCCCGCCGCGACCGCGCCCTTGATTGCCTCACGGCTGCCGAGTTCCATGACCAGGTTGATTTCATCCAGAGAAACGCCGTTGTTGCGGAAGAAATCATCTATGCATTCACGCGTACCGGAACCCGACTCGCGGCTGATGTAAGGATGCGAAGCGACTTGCTTGGGGGTGACATGGTGCAACTGAGCAAGATCGGAAAATGGCGCGCAGATCATCACCAGTTCATCCTCGCAACACACTTTGGTCACCAGATTAGGATGATGCGAGGCGGATTCGATCAGACCCATGTCCAAGGTATGGTCGGCGACCTTGTTTTCTATTGTCTCGGAATTCGCCACGGTCAACCGCGCCTGGGTTTCCGGATGCCGTTGTTTGAATTCGCCCAGCAAGCGCGGCAACATGTATTCTGCAATCGTGGTGGATGCGCCAATCAGCAACGGACCGCTGATCTGACCGGTGAGTTCGGAGATGCGCGCTTCCATTTCGCCAGTCATGTTGAGGATGCGTTCGGCGTAATCCAGCGCCAGTTCGCCGGCGGGCGTCAGCGAAATCTTGCCGTGCGAGCGCTCGAACAGGCGGGTATTGAAATGCTCTTCCAGTTGCTTGACCTGAAAAGTAACCGCCGGCTGGGTCATGAACAGCAATTCGGCCGCTTTGGTGAATGACAATTGCTTGGCGACGGTATGAAAGACTTGCAGTCGGCGATCAGCCATTTTCTTATGCGCAGATAAATTTTAATTATGTGATTCAATCATAATTTGCTGATTTTTAACAGTCAAAAAGTGTACCTGACCCGCTGTATAACCACTTCAACAGCGTGATCAATACTGGCTTTGGAGCTAATATCCATGTCCCTCGCCCCCTTGTTGGCAGCGCCACGGCGAGGAAAGCGCATTCGTGACATGTTATAAAATCGCCGCCTTCCACATGCCATGCCGAACCTGCTTGCCAACATGATGACTGATCGAAAACGGGCCAGATGAATCGCGGTTTCTACATCATCCTGACCGCCCAGTTTTTTTCGGCCCTGGCTGACAACGCACTGCTTTTTGCCGCGATTGCGTTGTTGATGTCGCTGTCGGCACCAGACTGGCATGTGCCCTTGCTGCAACAATTCTTCATCATTTCCTACATTCTGCTGGCGCCTTTCGTCGGGGTATTCGCCGACTCGAACCCCAAGGGGCGCGTGATGTTCATCAGCAATTCGATCAAGATCGTCGGTTGCGTTGCGATGCTGGCTGGCATGCAACCGCTGTTTGCCTATGCCATTGTCGGTCTTGGCGCGGCCGCCTACTCGCCGGCCAAGTACGGCATTCTGACCGAATATCTGCCCCCGTCTCTGCTGGTCAAAGCCAATAGCTGGATGGAGGGCGCCACGGTCGCCGCGATCATCCTCGGCGCGGTGCTTGGCGGTTTGCTGATCAGCCCGAAATTCATCGGCGCCGCTCTGATCGAATGGAATCTGGCCGAATGGATCACCGCACCCAAATTTGCGATCCTGATCATTCTGTTGTTGTATCTGACCGCAGCCTGGTTCAATTTATTCATTCCGCGGCTGCCGCCCGACCATCGCACGCCCAGGCGCGATCCGCTTTACCTGCTGCATGACTTCTGGCATTCGTTCAAGTTGCTCTGGAAAGACCCGCTGGGTCAGGTTTCCCTGGCGGTAACCACCCTGTTCTGGGGCGTCGGCGCGACCTTGCGGCTGGTGGTACTGGCCTGGGCGGCGTTCAATCTGAAATTTGATCTGACCCAGGCGACCCAATTGACCGCCATGACTGCGGTCGGCATTGCGGTGGGCGCGGCGATGGCGGGGAAATGGGTGCAACTGGAGCGTTCGGTGAAAGTGCTGCCGGCCGGCATCATCCTGGGATTTGCCGTAATTGCGATGATCCTCGTCAACGATAGTGCGATTGCCGCCGCTTTGCTGTTCTTCATCGGCATGCTGTCCGGTTTTTTTGTGGTGCCACTGAATGCCTTGCTGCAGCACCGCGGTCATCTGTTGATGGGCGCCGGCCATTCGATCGCCATTCAGAACTTCAACGAAAACCTGGGCATTCTGCTGTTGCTCGGGGTCTACACCCTGATGGTCGGATACGGTATGCACATCCACTGGATCATCGGGATATTCGGCGCCTTCATCAGCCTGGTGATGACCGCGATCTGGCGGCGCCATCACAACGATAAGGTACGCTGAAATCCCCTATCGGCTGGTTGTGAAGTCGAACCTCTATGCCAGAAGCGGGATTTCCGGGTTTTCCAGGTCGCACAGAAACAGACTGCAAGCGCGTTCCGCGTCGGTCCAGGCTGCGGCCTGATCGGCGAAGATCTCCAGAAAGGTATCCAGCAAACCTTGCGGAATGGCGTTGGCGTGCTCGATCACCAACCAGATCGGCCCTTCCCGCCAGTGCATGTCACCCAGACATTCCTCGAGCGCATCCCAGTTCTTGCCGAAATAGTCCGGAAAATCAAGTGCTTGTGAAACACTTGTCAGTAGGGCGCGTTTATCGACCATGCAGCGTCCATCCAGCCTTGCTTCATCTCCGACCCCGCTGAGCGAGAGGCGATAGACGCCATTCAGGTCAGGACGCTGCAACACTTGCGCAACCGCCTTCTCGATGTCTTGTGTGCGGCTCATCTCACTCCCGGATGCGTTTGAAGGAGCGGTAATGATCGGCGGTATACCAATAGTCACCGCCGTTGCCGGCGACGATGCGACGCGCACCGCGATGGCTCAGGCCCGGTGTAGTTACGGTGTACTCGCGGTAGTAGTCGCGCGATTGCGCCGGGAGCAAGCCCTCGCGGTTGCCGAACCGGGTGCCATCCTTGCGGTACGGGAAAGGCCCGCCATCCTTGATCAGGCGCAAGGTCTGACGCGCTTCGGGCGGCAGATTTTCGACCCGTATCTCGGCGCTTGCGCCTGAACCGATTCCGTCCCAGAAGGCCTGACCGAATAGAGCGGTCAAGCCCAGCCCGAAAGCCAGCACGAAAACCGCGAAACGCTGCCATCGCACCATGATGGGCATCAATCGTTGGCGTGGTGCGCGATATAGGCCTTGATCGCCGCTACATCGGCATCCATGTCGGCAACCCGACGTGGCAAGGTTTCCAGATTTTCCAGACCTGCCGGACGCTCGGGCCGCAACCCTAAAGCCTCGACGATGCTGTCCTCGAATTTGGCGGGCAAGGCAGTTTCCAGACAAACCAGTGGAACCCCTGCTTCGCGATGTTCCAGGCCCACCTTCAGACCATCGGCGGTATGGGTATCGATCATCACGCGATATTTCTGCCAGGCCATGCGTATCGTCCGCATGCGATCGGCGTGGCTGCTGGAGCCGGACTCGAGGGCGAATTTCCGGATGGAGTCGAACAGTCCGCCGGATTTCAGATCGAAACTGCCGCCGGCATCGACCGCCTTCCATAGTCCGGCGACCTTGACGGCATCACGTCCGGTCAGGTCGGCGACAAAACGTTCGAAATTCGATGCTTTTGAAATATCCATCGACGGACTGGAGGTGTGCAGCGTCTGCGCAGCGGTACGCGGCCGATAGACGCCGCTGCGGAAGAATTCGTCGAGCACGTCGTTTTCGTTGGTGGCGACGATCAGCTTGTGCACCGGCAAGCCCAGCATGTGCGCGATGTGGCCGGCGCAGACATTGCCGAAATTGCCCGAGGGAACCGAAAAACTGACCTTCTGCTGGTTATGCTCGGTAACCGCGAAATAGGCCTTGAAGTAGTAGATCACCTGCGCGGCGATACGACCCCAATTGATCGAATTGACCGCGCCGATGCGGTATTTCGCCTTGAATTCGAGATCATTTGACACGCTCTTGACCATGTCCTGGCAGTCGTCGAACACGCCGCGCACCGCGATGTTGAAGATGTTGGCGTCTTGCAGGCTGTACATCTGCGCCTGCTGGAAACGGGTCATGCCATGCTCGGGCGACAGCATGAACACCCGCACATTGTGTTTGCCGCGCATAGCGTATTCGGCGGCCGAACCGGTATCGCCCGAGGTGGCGCCAAGAATGTTGATGTCCTGTCCAGCCTTGTCCAGCGCGTACTCGAACAAGTTGCCGAGCAACTGCATGGCCATATCCTTGAACGCCAGAGTCGGGCCGTTGGACAGTTCCAGGATGAACACGCCCTCCTCCAGCTTGCGCACCGGCGTGATCTGGCTGAAATCGGAATCCTGGCGACCATGGCTATAGGTTGCCGTGGTGTAGGTCTTGTCGATCAGCGTTTGCAGGTCGGCCGCCGGAATATCGTCGGCCAGGCGCGACATCACGGCGAAAGCCAGTTGCCGGTAATTCATGCCGCGCATCGCGGTCAGGTCATCGGCACTGAATTGCGGATAGGTTTCCGGCAGATACAGGCCGCCATCCGGCGCCAGACCACCGAGCAGGATTTGCGAGAAGGTCAGAGCCGGCGCATTGCCGCGGGTGCTGAGGTAGCGCATGTCAGCCGTTCAATTCTTCAAGACGTATCCGCGTGACCTTGCCGGCGATGGTGTTCAACGCTTCGATCTTCGCCATCGCCGCGTTCACCGACTTTTCGCGGGCGACATGCGTCAGCAACACGATATCCGTCTGGTCTTCGCCTTCATCAGGCTCCTTTTGCAGCATGGCGTCGATGGAAATTTCCAGGTCGGCCAGAATGCGGGTGATGTCGGCCAGCACGCCGGGTTTGTCGGCGGCGCGCATGCGCAGGTAGTAGGCGGTTTCGACTTCCTCGATCGGCAGGATCGGCAAATCCGTCAGTTGATCCGGCTGGAATGCCAGATGCGGCACGCGATGCTGCTTGTCGGCGGTATGCAGACGGGTGACGTCGACCAGATCGGCGATCACCGACGAAGCGGTCGGCTCGGCGCCGGCGCCCTTGCCGTAATACAGCGTCGCGCCGACCGCGTCACCCTGGACCAGCACGGCGTTCATGGCGCCTTCGACGTTGGCGATCAGACGTTTGCCTGGAATCAGGGTCGGATGCACGCGCAGTTCGACGCCGCTCACTTGCCCGCCCTCCTTGCGTTTGGCGATGCCCAGCAGCTTGATGCGGTAGCCGAGTTGTTCGGCGTAACGGATGTCCTTGGCTTGCAGTTGGGTGATGCCTTCGACGTAGGCCTTGTCGAACTGCACCGGAATGCCGAAGGCGATGGAAGCCATCAAGGTCGCCTTGTGCGCGGCGTCGATGCCTTCAATGTCGAAGGTGGGATCGGCTTCGGCGTAGCCAAGCTGCTGAGCGTCCTTCAAGGCTGCGTCGAATGACAAACCCTTGTCGCGCATCTCCGACAGAATGAAGTTGGTAGTGCCGTTGATGATGCCGGCAATCCACTGGATGCGGTTGGCGGAAAGGCCCTCGCGCAACGCCTTGATGATCGGAATGCCCCCGGCCACGGCCGCTTCGAAGGCAACCATGACGCCCCGCTTCTGCGCGGCGCTGAAGATTTCGTTGCCGTGCACGGCAAGCAGCGCCTTGTTGGCGGTCACCACATGCTTGCCGTTGGCGATGGCTTCCAGCACCAGTTCCCTGGCCGTGGTGTAGCCGCCGATCAATTCGACAATGATGTCGATGTCCGGATCCTTGACCAGCGCAAAAGCGTCGTCAGTCAGTTTGACCGTGTCGCCGGTCAGGGCGCGGGCAAGTTCGAGATTGCGATCCGCCACGGCGGTAATGCGGATCGGCCGCCCGGCGCGACGGGTGATTTCCTCTTGATTGCGATTCAGCACGGTCCAGGTGCCGCCACCGACGGTACCGATGCCCAGCAGGCCAACATTGATAGGTTTCATTTGAGCAATCCATCTTTCTTGAACATGTCACGCAGGCCGCGTATGGCCTGACGGGTACGCATTTCGTTTTCGATCAGCGCAAAACGCACGTGGTCGTCGCCATAATCGCCAAAGCCGATGCCCGGACTGACCGCAACCTTGGCGTCAGCCAGAACTTTCTTGGAGAACTCCAGCGACTTCATCTTGGCATAGGGTTCCGGAATCGGCGTCCACAGGAACATGGTCGCCTTCGGCGCCTCGACCTTCCAGCCGACCTCGTTGAGGCCCTTGACCAATGCATCGCGCCGCTTCTGATACATCAGACGGATGTCCTCGACACAGTCCTGCGGGCCTTCCAGCGCGGTAATCGCGGCGACCTGGATCGGTGTGAAGGTGCCGTAGTCGTGATAGCTCTTGATCCGCGCCAGCGCCGCGCAAAGCTTGGCATTGCCGACCATGAAGCCGACCCGCCAGCCGGGCATGTTGTAGCTCTTGGACAGGGTAAAAAACTCCACCGCCACATCCTTGGCGGCCGGCACCTGCATGATGGACGGCGCCTTGTAGCCGTCGAACACGATGTCGGCATAGGCAATGTCGTGCACCACCAGAATGCCGTACTCCTTCGCCATCGCCACCACTTTCTCGAAAAACTCAAGTTCCACGCATTGCGTGGTGGGGTTGCTGGGGAAATTGAGGATCAACATCTTCGGGCGCGGCCAGAAGTCCTTGATCGCCTTCTCCATTTCCTCGAAGAAGTTCACCCCCGGCACCATCGGCAGATGGCGAATATCGGCGCCGGCAATCACCGGGCCGTATATATGAATCGGGTAACTCGGATTCGGCACCAGCACGATATCGCCGCGATCCAGCGTTGCCAATGCCAGGTGGGCGATGCCCTCCTTGGAGCCGATGGTGGCGATGGCTTCCTTTTCCGGATCGAAATCGACGTTGTAACGCGTCTTGTACCAGTTGCAGATCGCTTTGCGCAGCCGCGGGATACCCTTGGATACGGAATAACGATGCGTGTCGCCGCGCCGCGCGGTCTCGATCATTTTCTCGACGATATGCGCCGGCGTGGGCTGGTCGGGATTGCCCATGCCGAAGTCGATGATGTCTTCGCCCCGCCGACGGGCGGCCATTTTCAGGTCGCCGGTGATGTTGAAAACGTAAGGTGGCAGTCGTGTGATTCTAGGGAACTCATCCATCGCGGGGCTTTGTAAAGTAAGGCTGCGTAAAAGCGTGTAATGTTACCCGAGTGCCGAATCCACCGGCAATCCGATCCAGCCGAAGGTTTTCTGCTACATCCCTGTTAATCCGCTATTTTTCTTGCCATGAAGCTGCACTTGTCGCGAAGCGCGAATACCTTTGTGATCTCCGGTTACGGTAACGATCACATCCTGATCAACGGCGTACGCCATGAAACCAGCCTGATCGTGCTGCCGGATGAAGTCATCTCCGGTTGGGCCGCGCATCTGAATCGGCTTGAATCGCAACATTTCGACATTCTGGCGATGCGTGCGCCGGAAATCATTCTGCTCGGCAGCGGAAGAACGCTGCGTTTCCCGCCGCCAGCCCTGTATGCCGGGCTGCTCAAGGCCAACATCGGCGTGGAAGTCATGGATACCCCGGCGGCGTGCCGCACCTACAACATACTTGCCGCCGAAGGTCGGCGGGTGGCCGCGGCCCTGATCCTGGAAACCTGAAGGAACCGCAGCGTTACTCGATACGAGTCTGACGCATCGCCTCCGGATCGCGGATATAGATCGTGGTGCCGTCCACTTCCACACAACCGATGTCCGTGAGTTTGTGCAGCAAGCGCGAGAAGGTTTCCGGTTTGACGCCGATGCGCGAAGCGATCACCTGCTTCGGCGCCTCCAGTTCGACCTTGTGACGCCCGGTTTCGTCCGGATCGGAGTGGTCGAGCAGGTATTGCAGCAAGCGGTCGGCGCCCTTCATCAAGGTCAACCGGTCGATTTCGTTGACCAGTTTATGCATGCGCGCGCTCATCGCGGCCAGCAAGCGGAAACAGCGATTGGCATCCTGCGCCAGCCATTCCCGAAAACTGCGCCCGTCAAATGCAATCAGTCGGGCCTGTGTCTGGGCAGAAGCATTGATCGGATAACGGCTGCCCATGAACAACACCGCCTCGGCAAAAAAGCGATTCGGGCCGATCAGGTCGATTACCTTTTCATCGCCTTGCGGAGAGGCTCTGAACAATCGAATGACGCCTTCCGCGACCCAGTAAAAAGCGTCGGCCGGATCACCCTGGCTGAACAGCAGTTGGCCGGAAGTCAGGCTCAGCGTCGTGGCATGGGAAATGGCTTGCAGGTATTCGTCATCTTCCAGACCGGAAAACAGATAGACCCGACGCAGCGTATCCAGATCCGATTTTTGCAGCGGCGTCATTACGCATGGCTCGCATCAGCCTGCGGCCTGATTTCGCCAAACCGGCGGATCGCGGCGAAATCCGCCACATCCTTGTCCGGTTGACGCGTATCCGGCTGCAACACGGCCAACAAATAGGCGATGCCGTATTCGCGCGCGGAACGCAGCACCGGCAAACTGTCATCGATGAGTAGCGTACGCGCCGGGTCGAATGGCTCGCTGCGTCGCAGCGCCGACCAGAATGCCGGGTCCTCCTTGGCGTAGCCGTATTCGTGCGACACATGCATGGCGTCGAAATGAACCGCCAATCCGGTGTGATCCATTTTCAGATTCAAACTCTTGCGATGCGCGTTGGTCACCAGCACCACGCGTTTCCCCGCGGTTTTCAAGGCGGCGAGAAAGTCGATGACATCCGGATGTACCGCAATCAGATGCGCCAATTCCTGTTTCAGCTGGACGATGTCGAGTTCAAGCTGTTGAGTCCAATAATCGACGCAATACCAGTCCAGCGTACCTGCCCTGGCGTCATAACGGCGGAAACACTCGGCATGCGCCTCGTCATGCGGCAAACCATGCCGCTCGGCGAACTTGCTCGGCACATAAACCTGCCAGAAATGATTGTCGAAATGCAGATCGAGCAATGTGCCATCCATATCCAGCAGTACCGTGTCGATCTGCTTCCAGTCCGGCATCGTGTTCATATCAGCCCCTCTTTCGACATGCCGCTGCGGCGCAAGATGCGGCGCAGGGTCTGCAAGGCCTCAAGCTGGATCTGGCGCACGCGTTCGCGGGTGACGCCCAGATGCGTTGCCAGTTCTTCCAGCGTGGCAACTTCCTCGTCGTTGAAACCGAAACGCCGCTCGATCACCCAGCGATGCTTGTCGCTCAGTTCCGCCAGCCAGACCTGTACATGCTGTTCCAGTTCGGCCGTCTGCAACATGTCCTCCGGCCGTTCGGAATGTTCGTCGGCGATCGCTTCGCCGATCGACAGGGAGGGATCGATATCCAGCGGCGCGTCGAGCGATGCGACCCGATCATTGAGCGACAGCAAACGCCGCACATCCTCCACCGATCTGCCGGTGAGATGCGCGATATCCTCGGGCCCCGCTTCGGGAAACCCATGCATTTCCAGATGCCGCTGCGCGCGCAGAAAAATATTCAGTTCCTTGATGACATGCACCGGCAGGCGAATCGTGCGTGACTGATTCATGATCGCCCGCTCGATGTTCTGCCGTATCCACCAGGTTGCATAGGTGGAAAACCGGAAACCGCGTTCCGGTTCGAATTTTTCCAGCGCATGCATCAAACCCAGATTGCCCTCCTCGATCAGATCCAGCAGGGAAAGTCCGCGGTTCAGATAGTGTTTGGCGATGTTCACCACCAGACGCAGGTTGTGTTCGATCATTTTCTGACGCGCTTCGAAATCGCCGTTGCGAACGCGAAATGCCAGCGCACGCTCTTCCGGTTGGGTCAGCAGTCCTTCGCGGCCAATTTCATTGAGATATAACTGGGTGACATCGGGAAGCTCGTCAAACGCCTGTTCGACATCGGCCTGTGGCGCATCCGGAAGCGCCTCCAGTTCGACATCGATAGGCGGTTCCGATTCCGGGTCAGCCGATCCAAGGTAGATATCCTCCTGCATGCTCGTCCTCAGCGCTGTTTAGGCAGGTAATTGAGCGGATTCACAGGCTTGCCATACTCGCGAATCTCGAAGTGCAACTTGACTCTGTCCGAATCGGCATCGCCCATCCTGGCAATGGCTTGTCCACCCAAGACGTTACGACCTTCAGAAACCAGAATACTGTCATTGTGCGCATAGGCAGAAAGCAACGCTTCATCATGACGAATAATGATCAGTCTACCGTAGCCACGCAAACCTGAACCGACATAGACGACTTTGCCGGACGCAGCGGCCAGAATCAAAGTTCCGCGCTCATCGCCAATATCGATGCCCTTGCTCAAGCCGACGCCGAACCCGACCAGCAATTCGCCCTGGCTCGGCCAGAACCAGGGACCGGTCGACGCCGGAATGTTATGTACATCGGTCGTAATCGGTTCGGACTTTAGACTTCGAGATATTGCAGTTGCTTTACGCGCAACCGGCGCTGCAACAACGTCCGGCCTGGGCGGCGTCAGCCGCAACAGGTCGCCGTGGCGAATATGGTCTGGATTCGACAGTTTGTTCCAGACGGCAACAGCGCGGTAATCGAGTCCATGCTCGAAGGCAATCTTGTACAAGGTATCGCCGCGCTGAATTCGATAATGACCTGGCGGTGCCGGCGGCACGTTCGACAGACTGACATCGCGCACCGGCGCGGAATGCTGCGTGCTGGTGCAACCGACAAGCCACAATAGCAACAGCAAGGTCAGGCCGCGCGCCAAACGACTCAAATCACTCCGGAGAGCAACGGCACGAATTTGACCGCCTCCAACTCGCTTTCCTTGAAGCCGCCATCGAGTTGCGCCTCGACCATGATCAAGCGCTGTGACTCTCCAACGCCAACCGGCGCGATCAGTCGCCCGCCCGGCTTCAACTGCAATTTCAATTCTTCCGGAATGAACGGCATCACCGCAGCCACGACGATCGCATCGTAGGGCGCCGCAGCCTTGAAACCGAGGCTGCCATCAACATTCTTGATCAACACATTGTTGATCCGCAGTTCACGCAAGGTCACGCGAGCGCGTCCAACCAGTTTCGCGATGCGCTCGAGACTCAATACTTCCTTCGCCAGTTTGGACAGCACAGCGGCCTGATAACCGCAGCCGCCGCCGATTTCCAGCACCCTTTCCAGCACCTGGCCGCGAAACGCCAGTTCACAACTGCGTGCCACAATGTACGGACTTGAAATGGTCTGACCCTGACCTATCGGCAACGGCGTATCGTCATAGGCGCGCTGCTGGATGCTTTCTTCCAGAAAAGGATGCCTGGGCACGGCATTCATCGCCGCCAGAACCATCAGATCCTTGATCCCCTGCTCTTTCAAACGTTCCAGCATGCGCATACGGGCGCGCTGCGAGGTCATGCCGATGCCGCTGACGCTCATCGTGACAACCAATCCTCGACCAGGTTCATTTGCACATAGCGGGTCAAATCCAGTTGCAGCGGCGTAACGGATATCTTGCCATGCGCAATCGCATGAAAATCCGTTCCCGGTCCGGCATCCTGCGCGGCGCCGGCCGCGCCGACCCAATACATGGTCTGATTGCGCGGATTGATCGTTTTCACGGTGTCCTGGGCTTTGTGGCGGCGCCCCAGGCGGGTCACTTCGACACCCGCAACCTGATCGGCTGCGATATCCGGCACGTTGACATTCAACAACACATGTTCGGGAAAGGGTTGCACGGCAAAGCGTTGCACAAGGTCGGCGACGAAATCCGCAGCGGTCTGGAAATGTTCGGACTGGAGATTCGCCAAAGACACGGCAACCGACGGTATGCCCAGCAAAAACCCTTCTGTCGCAGCGGCGACAGTGCCTGAATAAACCGTATCGTCACCCATGTTGGCACCATGATTGATGCCTGAAATCACCATATCCGGCAAGGTTGGCAGCAAGCCCGTCACGGCCAGGTGAACACAATCCGTCGGCGTGCCATTGACATAATGAAACCCTGCGGGAGTCTGGCGAACCATCAACGGACGATCCAGCGTCAGCGAATTACTGGCGCCACTGCGATCGCGCTCAGGCGCAACCACCGTGACTTCATGGTCATGCTCTTTGAGAGTTGCGGCAAGAACGGCCAAGCCAGGTGCAAAATAGCCGTCGTCGTTGCTGATCAGAATCCGCATTCGCCGCGATGAAGGAAGAAAAAAATGGTCGGGGCGAGAAGACTCGAACTTCCGACCCCCTGCACCCCATCTAGGGCTATTGACGTTTCGCTGCCTTTCATCTAATTTCACATTGCGTGTATAACTCATTGGCACAATTGGATTTTCTGCAAATCCGCAACAAGTGAAACGAAATGAAACGAAGCGCTAAGCAAACAATTTCGCGTTCCCGATTTGTTCCCAAATCGCAACCACTCCCGACCGCCGGCATCTTCTCGTCAGTGTGGAATACGGTCGATTTGGGAACAAATCGGGAACGTGGGTTGGTCTTGGAAGGCATGGGGAACTGAAAATGGCCAGGAACTTATTGACTGACAAACATCTGAAATCACTGGGCGCGAAGCTTACCACAACGCCCGAGATCATCCTGAACGACGGCGATGGTCTTCAGGTACGCGCGCGTGCCGGAAAACGTGGTTTCAGCATCGTCTTTCGCTATCGCTTCAGTCTGAATGGCAAGACTGGTTATCACGCCCTTGGTGAATACGATGTGTTGACGCTGGCGCAGGCGCGCGAGAAATGCAATGCCGCCCGTCGGTTGGTTGCAGATGGTATCGATCCAAACACCTACCAAGAAGAACAGAAGACGGCGCGGGCCACACAACGCCAGGTCGAGCTTCTCGACCCTACGGTGAAGGGCTTGTTCGAACTATGGCAGCGCCGCTTCCTGCAAGCCAACCGCCGCGACGCTGGCACCGAGGTGGAGCGCCGCTTCGAACTGGACGTGTTCCCCGTCATTGGCGCCATCAAGGCCAAAGCGGTTGGCAAGCGGCAAATCGCTGAAATCCTCGACACCATCCTGGAACGCGGCGCGCGGCGCACCGCAAACATGACGATGGCGGAATTGCGCCAGATGTTCCGCTGGGCACTCGCCCGAGACATCGTTCAGGTTGACCCCACATTCGGCTTGAACAAGAAGCTGGTCGGTGGCGAAGAGAAGCCCCGCGAGCGGGATCTGAGTTTCGATGAAATCCGCGCGTTGATGGTGAAGCTGCCATTCACCGGCCTGGCGGTGGATATTCAAGCCGCCCTGCTCTTCCTGCTGGCCACCGGCGCCCGCATTGGTGAAATGATTCAGGCCAGGTGGCAGGACATCGATAAGACCGCGCGGACCTGGTTTATCCCCGCCGAAAACGTCAAGACCCGCGAAGAGCACCTGGTGCACTTGTCAGATTTCGCACTGGCGCAACTGGCCATCATGGAACAGTACAAGGCCAGTCCATATCTGTTATCCGGCCGCAAGAAAGATGCCCCATTCGATTCAAAGACGGTCACCAAGCAGGTGCGGGACCGTGTTCATGTTGAAACCGATGCCGCGCGGGCGTTGAAGAAGCGCACTGTGCGCGGCGCCGGCACGCTGCTGCTCGTTGGCGGCCCATGGACACCGCATGACTTGCGGCGAACCATGGCCAGCCGTATGGGTGACCTGGGTATTCTGCCCCACGTCATTGAGGCATGTCTGAACCACAAGCCGCCGTCCAAGATTGTGCGCACATACCAGCGCGCGGAATACCTGCCAGAGCGGGAACATGCCTTCAAGGTCTGGGGGGATCGCCTCAACCTGATCGCCCGCGCCGATCAGAACGTGGTCACGCTGGACACGAAGCGAAAGCGGCGAATCGCCAAGGCTGCCTGATCTCCACCAAGAAAGGTGCATGATATGCAATACAAACCACATACCCGCACGCCGCTGTCAATTCGTTGGTACGCGCCCCTGACACTTGGCCTGCAAGCCGAGTGGCGCATGCTAATGGGGGTTATATGACTGATCGCGACGCTTTACCTTACGGCCCGCCGCCGCCCTGGTTGCCTGACTGGCGACGCCGTGACGCGTACATAGACCACGGTGATGATGCCGTTGCATGGGCGTGGGAGTTTCTTCGCCGCAATCCAGAGTATCGAAAGGATTACAGCCGGTTCGCTGCGCTTCCAGATTCAGAGATTGATGAACAAGGGCGATCTAATTGGACACCGAAGTGGAAAGGCGGTGCAGATGACGACGACATGATTTTCTTTCATGTCGAGCGTGGCCAGCCGTCACCCATGCCTAGTGAAACCGCCGGTCAATATGAAATTAGAACGGGCATCTGGCCCCCTACTCTCCGTGTTCACCTTGAGGAATACTGGGGGTTGAACCACTTGAACGACCCTGACAAAGACGACTTCATCCTTTCACATGGAGAAGGCGCGCCGCCTGTGTTTTTATATCAATTCCAGCCGGAGCTGGTGGAAAAAAAACATGATGTGTTTCATGAGCAGTCACCTGGCGGGCCGCGCGATTGGGCGCGGCGTGAGCTTATTCATGCATCCTGGCCAGAGAAAGATGACGGACATATGTTCGCCGTGGCCTTCGATGCAAGATACCCGCTAGAGGCCCAATTCGAGGTTATTCGCCGGGCTATCAAGCAACAAAACGACGACTTCAGAGCGCTTGTCGAATCTGATCTGGCCGAATATGGCAATTCAATGCATAAAGAAAGTGACATCGAACAGAAACAGCCACCTGCACCACGCTTTGGGAAAATGCTGGATTACCTTCGCGTATTCGACGCGATTTGGGCCGATGGATGGAATCGCAGAGATATTGCCGCCGTCCTTTTCCCTTACAAATCCGGTGGCGATTCAGAAAAATCAGCTCTGCATTCGGTGGACGCTGCGCGCAAGGTGGCCTTGAAGTATGTTGACTCTGGCTGGCGTGATTTGATGAAGTGGGCTGATTACCCAAAAAACCTGAATAAAAAGCCAAAAAACTGAGCTTTTACGGGAATGCGCAACCTTGGAAATTAAGGGGGCGCATTTAATCAGGCTTACATTGCCGCGCTAATCTTGGACATTGGATGCTCCTGAAACATGAGGATCATCCATGAACACCACCAAGCAACCCCGACGCATCATCCTCGACCCAGAGGTTAAACAGGTAACCGGTCTGAGTCGCACTTCACGTTGGCGCATGATCGAGCGCGGCGAGTTTCCCGCACCGGTTCGCCTATCGTCTGGCCGGGTTGGTTTCTTCGAAGATGAAGTTGCCGACTGGCAAAGCAATCTGCCGCGCGCTAATGAGGGGTCCATTACTAAACCAAGATCCCCTGGCCGTTACGCACAGAAAAAGCAGCAGGGAGTCAGCCATGAGTAAACCGAAAAAACCCAAGGGCACCCGCCGCCGTGCCAGAAAAGCCGCGCGTGAGAACAAACGGGGCTGGCTATGAGTGGCCCAAAAATCTGCCGAAACCCGGCCATGGCGCGCCCCGGGAACAATAACGACAGACCCAGCGGTGCTTCGTCGCTGGCCGCCGCCGCCAGCCCCGATTCCCTGATGCAAGCGGCAACCTTCGGCAATCGCGCAACCCGGCGCCTGGCCCGAAAGAATCTGAAGAAAATGGGTTTCCGGGAGCTGTCCAAATAATGCCGACTACTCGCCGCCGGCTTCCCGCCTTCGCTGCCGAACTGGCCGCCGCCCGCCGCCGTGGTCTTGTGCCCCGCCGTCTGGGATGTGGGCATGTTGCCGTGGTCTTGAATTGGAACAACCGCGCCACGGCAGGGCTTCACCGCATAGTGTTTCCGCCTGATGTCGAACTGGATGCGCTCGACCTGGGCTGTATGGCCGGGCTGCATGTATTGCTGACCCACACAGAAACCGAATCAGCCCGCGCCGCTGCCGCCGTCGATGCTTTGCTCGCCGCTGGCGCCAGCCGCGTTGATGCCGCCAATCTCGACGCCATTGATCGGGGCGATGATTTGGCGCGCGCCTGGCCAGTCTTTGAACAGGATGGCCTGCAACGTGCCGCTTGAGCTGGTTCCGGAAACAGCAAGCCAGAAGTCCGCGCGGGGATCCGCGAAGAAAGAAAGGTCGCCATCCACCGGACCTTCTGAAATCACCAGTTTCGACAGTGAAGGCAAACGTGTAATCCGCCACTATGCCGGCCGCTTGTCGGAAATCGCTGACGCTATTGTCACCGCCCTGGTTGATACGGATGCCGGTGTTTACGCGAGCTCTTCCGGCCTGGTGCGGGTTTACCCTGCACGCGAAATCAAGAACAGCAGCGTGACCCGCCCCAAGGGCGCCTTGACCCTGCACAGTGTCGACGCTACGCACCTTGCAGAAGTCGCCGGCCGTGTGGCCAAACACGAAAAATTCGACGGGCGCGCCAAAGACTGGGTTCCATGCGACTGCCCGCGCCGTGTAGCTGAAACAATCCTGGCGCGCGGCGAGTGGGATGAACTGGACTACCTGAACGGCTTTGTCGAATCCTCCACCATCACCCCGGCCGGCCGGGTTGTGGAGCTGCCTGGGTATGACGATGAGACAGGTTTAATCCTGGCCATTTCATGTATGGAAGGTTACGTTTCCCCCCCTGAAAACCCGTCATTCGATGACGCGAAATATGCCGCTGAATACCTGGTGAGCGTGTTTGATACGTTCGACCTGGTGAGCGAAAGCGACCGATCCGCCGCCGTGGCGGGCATCCTTACCGCTCTGGTGCGCCGCGTGATTCCCGCCGCGCCCATGTTTGCAGTGACCGCCCCGACCGCCGGCACCGGCAAAACCTTGCTGGCGGAAACTTTCGCCATTGTTTCCACCGGGCGCCGGTCAAGCGTGCTGTCACTCGGGCATGACGACAGCGAGGCCGAAAAGCGCCTGGGCGGGGTTTTGCTGGCGGGTGACGCGGTGATTCTGCTCGACAACATCGAACGCCCGCTGGGCGGCGATCTGCTTTGCCAGGTGACCACGCAACCTAGCATCCGCATGCGGCCGCTTGGGAGTTCCGGCATGGTGAGCGTGCCGACCCATGCGCTGATCGTGGCGACCGGCAACAACCTGGCCATCGTGGGCGACCTGAAACGGCGTGTCGTATTGATCCGCCTCGATGCCAAGGTGGAGCGGCCCGAATTGCGGCAGTTCGCTGAGAGCCATATCGACAAAGTGTTTCGGGAACGCAGCCGCATCATCACTGCCGCCCTGACGGTCATCAAAGCCTATTCGGCATCCCACGCCCCTTCTGTGGAAGGGATCGCGCCTTTCGGCAGCTTTGAGGAATGGGACCGAATGGTCCGGCGCCCATTGTGCTGGCTGGGACTGGCTGATCCGCTGAACGCCAGCGACGGCTTGCGCAGCCAGGACCCCGACATCGAAGCCATGCGCCTGCTATTTGCAGCTTGGCGTGAGGTGTACGCAGACAGGGCTGTCAGCGTGTCCGACCTGGTGCGCGATGGCATGGCCTACGGTAGCGCCATGAACGGCGAACACGACCGGCCTGAACTGTATGCCGCGCTGCAACTGGTGTGCCGGGAGAAGGTCAACAGCGGCCGCGCTGGCTACTGGCTACGAGCGCACCGAGACAGGATCGTCGACGGCATGCGCCTGGAACAAGTTGAGATTGATCGCAAAGGGATAGCCCGGTGGAAGGTATCAGCATGAAATCTGCCGGGGATGCCGGGGACTGCCGGGTATGTTCTCTGCTTACGCGGAAAACTGACAGAGACAAAAAACATATAAGGCTTGAAACATTACCGGCAGTCCCCGGCATCCCCGGCACTGCTTCCGCACCGAAAAGATTCGCGGGTCCTTCCTGGAAATTTCCCCATGCGGGTACGAAGCGACGCGCTTCTTGCATAGATTCATACGCTCTATGGGCTTCCTTAATATGATCGATGTGTTCAATATTCCATGCCTTGGGAGGTTTGCATGATCGCAAACAAGCAGCAGCTCGCCGACATCCACGGCGTATCTGAGCGGACGCTTACCGACTGGGCCAATGCCGGCATGCCAGCGATCGCCCTGGGTGGCGTCGGGCGCGGCTACTCAAACCAGTACGACACCGCCGCCACCATCGAATGGCGGTTGCAGCGCGCGATATCCGGTTATCAGGTCGAGTCCGCCAAGGAACGCCGTGACCGGCTGGAAGGCGACCGGATTGAACTGATGCTCGCCAAGGAAGCGGGTTTGCTGGTTGCCGTGGAAGAGGTCGAGCCGCTCTGGACAACCGCGATCCTGTCTGCAAAGTCTGACATGATGGAAGGCATCTATCGTCTGAAATCCGAGCTGGATGCGGCCTACGGTGTTGATATCGACGTTGCGCTGTTGGAAGACCACGTCAATCAAACGCTGTCGAAGTTGTCTGACCGGCCGCCATTGCCAACGGAATCCCCTTCGGATGAATTCGAAGCCGACCTGATCGACACCGAAGAGGACGGCGCGGAATGAACCCTATCCCGCGCGCCCCTGCCAGATCGCCGACGATTCCCGCCTGGCTGGATACCCGCGCCCCCGCCGCCGCGCTGGCCGCGCGCGTCTGGAAACACTGGGCTCCGCCGCCGCGCATGACCACCACGGAGTGGGCGAACAGCTTCCGCTATCTGAGCGCGAAGGGATCAGCCAGGCCCGGCAAATACAACGCCGCGCTAACGCCCTGGATCAGCTTCATCCATGAAGCCCTGGACGATCCCGCCATTCACAAAGTGGTGTTGATGAAAGCCGCGCAAGTGGCCTGGTCCGATGGCGTCATCAACAATTACATCGGCAAGCGCATCGATCTGGACCCCTGCCCCATGCTGGCCATGTTTCCAACAATGGAGAGCGCCAAGGATTACATGCAGGAAAAATTCTTGCCGATGATCGAGGCCGCCCCGCGCTTGCGTGCCAAGGTCGACACCAGCGGTTCCCGCAAGAGTGGCAATCGCGGGCTGTTCAAGAACTTCGCCGGCGGCTTCCTGAAGCTGTCCTGGTCCAATTCCATTTCGAAATTGAAGTCAACCCCAGCGCCGGTGGTCATCATTGAAGAACCTGATGATGCAAGCTCAAACGTGAAGGGCCAGGGCGATGCGATCAAGCTGCTGGAGGAACGGACCAAGACGTATGCCCGCCGCAAAATCATCTTCGGCGGCACGCCGTCAATCAAAGACGTGTCTGCAATCGAAGACGCTTATCGCAGCAGTGACCAGCGCAAATTTTATGTGCCCTGCCATGCATGCGGACAGGATCACGTCCTTGAATGGGCGAACGTGCAGTGGGATGAATCAGGCCCGGAGGCCGCGCGTCACGAAGTTTATGGCCGCGCCCTACCAGATACTGCGCGGTATACCTGCCCGCACTGCGCCGCCCCATGGACCGACGCTCAGAAGAACGCCAATGTTCGGCGCCTGACCTGCCGGGCCACGGCGCAAGGCCGGGGCGTGGCGGGATTCGGTCACCTGTCCGAACTCTATGCCCCATGGTCTGAATCGCGTATGGAACGCTTGGTCGTCCGCTACCTGGAAGCCAAATACAAGGCCGATCAGGGCGATTCCGCCGACGAGATCGTGTTCGTCAATTCCTGCTTGGGCTTGCCCTACGAATACGCCAAAGGATCCATAGACGAAGAGACGCTGAAGGGACGCGCGGAAGATTACGCGGAGCTGGTTGCGCCGTTGGATGGCCTGGTGGTGACCGTTGGCGTTGACATGCAGCACGACCGGGTCGCGGTAGTTATTCGCGTTTGGGGCCCGGGCGAGGAAAGCTGGCTGCTGTACTGGGGCGAGATATACGGCAACACCACCGACCGGTCCGACCTGGTCTGGCAGGAACTGGAAAAGGCGATCTTCGGACCTTTCCGCCATGAGTCAGGCGCAGAACTCTGGACATCTGCCGTATCCATCGACTCGGGCGACGGCAACACATCGGAGAACGTTTATCACTGGGTCAGGCGTCAGCACAGCCTGGGCAAGCACTTCGTCATGCCGATCAAGGGTGACAGCGAACTCGCTGGCCAGCGCGAAATTTTCAGCGTTCCGTCGACTCGCACCATGGACCACCGCACCCCGACCAAGGCGAGCAAGTTCGGGCTGAAGGTCTGGCGGGTCGGTACCAGCAAGGCCAAAGACCTGATACTTGGCGGGCGCGAAGGCGCTGGCCGTATCCGCCTGGAAGGGCGCGGACCTGGCCGCATCCATTTCTATGCAGACGTGCGCCCGGACTATTACGAGCAGATCACCGCCGAAGTGAAGGCGCCCAGCCGCCGCCATGCAGGCCGGCTAACCTGGCAATTGAAGGCGGGCCGCCGGAACGAGGCCTTGGACTGCGAAGTGTATGCACTGCACGCAGCGCGCAGTCTGAAGCTGCATGTACAGCCCGAAGAGTGGTGGTCCCGCCGCCGCGCTGCACTGACGCAATCCGACCTCTTCTCCGCAAAAAGTCAGACCGTAGAACACCAGGTCGAAGATGTAACCGCTGAATCGGCAGTAGTGCAGACGTCTGCACTGACGGATGAGGTCCACGCCCACCCGAAGAATTCGCCAGCAGACCCCGCCGACCTTTACGCGCCCATTCCCCTCACCGACAGCGCTTGGTAATCACACAGCCGTGAGAGAGGACTTGCTCGCAATCGTCAAGGAAGAGATCGCCGCCGCCGCCGGATACCTGGGCGTGCATCCGACCACCGCCAACGTTCTTTCGCAGCAAGTTGAAGACCGCATCCGCTTGCGGATCGGTGGCGGTGAGGTCAGGTACGTCGCAAAACGTGACCGCGTTGAGCGCGATCGCAGGATTAGGGCGGAGTTTAACGGCTGCAATCTGGAAGAGGTCGCCAGAAAGTACAGCGTCAGTTCCAGGCAGGCACGGCGGATCGTATGCAGGTAGGTCGTCGCTTGCCGGACAGCGTACAGAAAGTGACATCTTTTCTGACATTGTCACCCGGAAATGTCACACGGAATGGGCCAATCTTCCCGCAACGCCCGGACCAACTACAGCCGGATAGCAGCATACACATACGGAGACATTGCCATGAACATCAATCACCAACTTCACTTTCGGACCATGGATTACGGCCGCGACATGTTCGGCAACATGCCCGCGTCTACATGGTTCGAGCGGGTTGCCAAAGGACTGCTCCCGCCGCCTGTTTCCATTGGCGGCCGCTCAGTAGCTTACCTGGACCACGAGCTGCAGGCCATCGCCGCCGCTCGCATTGCCGGGAAGTCCGACGATCAAATCAGGCAGATCGTCAAAAACCTGGTTGCTGCCCGTGATGCGTTGGCGGACACGTCGGCGCCATGACAGCCGCACGCCCACCCTGCCCCATCACAGCCGTTTCATCCGCTCACCTATCCACTTTTAAAGGAACTCGCATGGACAAATTCACAGACCCCTTGGAAGCCGTCAAATCTGCTGTGCAAGCGCAAAAGCCCGGCGCCGCGCACCAGGTACACGCCGACACCACTTCCGCAAACTTTACCTCCGCCCAATTGGAAGCGGCCCGCCGATCCGGTTATGACGCTGGCTTCTCCGCCGGCTTCGCCGCAGCCAGGGAATCAAAGGCCCGATCCAGCAACAACACGGACGCCGCAACAAGCCAGCGCATCGCCGCACTCGTCAACCAGCAGCGCGCCGGTTAACCCATCGACCGCTCCTCGAAAAAGGAAAACTTCATGACGTTCATCCAACAGAAAACCGCCGATCTCAATCGCGCATTGCTCACGCTCCAACAAAAGCAAGATGCAGTCAGCCGCGCCGATTCGATGCACAAGGACGCGCTGAAGAAGCTCAGCTCATTTACTGGAGATCCACACGGTATCGCGGCCGCGCCATTTCGTCAGGTGGTCAGCGATACCAGCCGCGATCTTCTGGAAGCGACCGAGTCACTGCGCGAAATCCAAAGCCAAGTGGATTCCATTCGCTACTGGATCGATGCGCCTGATGCCTATAAGGCCGCTGTTCAGGAGGTCAAAACACTGCGCGAAAACGAGTGTGCGCTATCTGATAAACAAGCCCGGATCATCGCCAGAATTGGGGATGTTGATGCCGGGTTGAAGGCCGCCGGCGCAGCTGCAGAACGCGAAATGCAAGAAGCCGCCAAACGGCTGATTGACGAAAATGACACCGTTGTGGCGGATGTTGTAAGCAGGCCTGTCGGATTCGACGTTCCCGCGCTGCAATCGCTGAAGACCGAGCTGCAATCGATGGCCAGCGAAATCGACGCCACGCAAGCCAATCTTAAACTTGAAATTTCGGCCGCCCAGCGCCGCGTGAAAAACCTTTTACGGACTCTTGCGGAGATCGAATTCGAGGACGCCATTATCTCCATTTCGAGAATTCTGGCGCGTACGCAAGCTGCCCGTATTCTGGTCGGAGATGCAAGAGGCAACCGAATGGAGATCGACCTCGAATTCTCAAATGCCGAATTGACAAAGCATCTTTCGAACTTCGAAGCGACCCTCGCCGACCCCGTTTAAAACGGACCACCTTCCCGCCTCAATATCTGAGAAAACCACAATGGCCGACCTCGCGCGCACCGTACAAATCATCTTCAACGCCACCGATAACACCGGCGGCACGATCAGCAATATCGGCAGCAGTATCGATGCGTTTGCCGACAAATCCGGCAGCATGCTGGCCCCGCTGGATGATCTGGCGGACAAGGTCAAACTGGCGAATGCCGCAATAGTTGGCCTTGGCGTGGCGCTGGGTGGCGCGGCGCTGATCAAGGCCGGCGAGTTCGGCGACCAGATCAACGAGATCGGCACGCTGTTCGGCGGCACGACCGACCAGATCAGCGCCTTCGCGGGCGATGTGCAGACGTATGCAGCCGGCTCCACGCAGTCGCTGAACGACATCAACGCGGCGATCTATTCCAGCGTCTCGGCGGGCGTGGAATACGGTGACAGCCTGGCATTCCTCGCCGAGTCGGAAAAGCTGGCCGTTGCCGGCAAGGCGGACCTCAATTCAACCTCGATTGCGCTGATCAGCACGCTGAACGCCTACGGTGAAAGCACCGACAGCGCATCGAAATACTCAGACATCCTGTTCCAGACCGTCAAGCTCGGCCAGACCACGCTGCCTGAACTGGCCGGATCGTTGGCGCAAGTGACCGGCATCGCCTCGGCCGCCGGCATCCCGTTTGCGGATTTGAGCGCGGCCATCGCCGCACTGACAGCCAATGGCCTGCCGACTACACAAGCAATCACCGGGCTGAAATCGGCGATCAGCAATATTATCAAACCCACATCAGACGCAGAAAAAGCCGCCGCCGAGCTGGGCGTCCAGTTCGATGCCGGGGCGTTGCAAAGCAAGGGTTTTGCCGGCGTGCTGGATGAGGTCTATGAAGCCACGAATGGCAACGTCGGCGAAATGGGGCGCTTTTTTGGCAGCGTCGAAGGGCTGAACGTGGCGTTGTCGCTAGGCGGTGACACCGCCGGCAAGTTCGCCGGGGCGCTGGACGGCATGGCCAATTCATCCGGCGCCACCGCCGCCGCTTTCGCAACGATGGAAGAAAACTTCGCCATCGCCGTGCAGAAGATGAAAAACGGCGTTGACCTGCTGCTGATCAGCATCGGCGGGCCGCTCCAGGATGAGTTCGCCGACCTGGCCGGCGCGTTTGGCGATGTGTTCTCAAACCTGAAAGTCAGCGTTGACGCGGGGGCGTTTGACCCGATCTTCGCCGTGCTGGGGGATGTGGAAAACGATCTGACCGCGTTCATCCAACAAATGGCCGCAAATCTGCCGGCCGCGCTTGAGAAGGTAGACTGGACGAAGTTCACCGCCGGCATTGAGGCGCTGGCAGCTGGCCTTGGCGGCATGTTCGACGGTCTTGACCTGGGCACACCTGAAGGGTTGGCCAAAGCGATGCAACTCGCCGCCGATGCCGCCGGCAACTTGCTGGCGCAAGGTGGCGGCATTGCAGAATCATGGGGCGACGTGATTTCGAACGTCATCCTGCCGGCGATCAAAGCATTCGCTGAAATGTCAACCGGCGCATCTGTTACAGCCGGCAAGATACTCGGCATGGCCGATGCGCTGACCGCGCTACTCCCGATTATCGGCGGTGTCGGAAAAGGGCTTGAATCGATAGGCGGGGCGCTTGAGATATTCGCCGGCCTACAGGTTGCCAAATTTGTGACCGGCGCGACATCGCTATCAACCGCCTTAGCATCAATCCAAGGGGCGTCAGTCCTGGCTGGCGCAGCACTTGCGGGCGCAACGCTTACGGGCGGATTGGTAGCCGCAGCGGGCGCCGCTGGATATGCCGTAGGGACAGGGCTGAACGCCGGCATTGATGCGCTGGTCGAAAAGCTCGGCGGCGGGAAGGGCGGGCTGGGCGGGCTGATTTATGACCTGACGAACGACACCAACGGATTCGCCACCGCGACCGATAAATCAGCGACATCCGTATCAGCGGCAAATGAGGCAATTCGAAAGTGGGCGGAATCGGGCAGTTCCAGCGTTAAAAGCACGCGTGAGTTAATCGCATCGGCGGATGAAACAGCGGCGAGAATCGATGAACTTGGCCGGCTGTTCAAAGCTGGCGCTGCCGCGTCTGAGGACTGGGCGACTAAGCAAGTATTGGCCGCCACAAAAACCGGGTTTATGGCTGATGCAGCGAACGCGATGGCCGTAGCAACCGGGAAAATCAAGGAAGAAACAGAGATAGCTTCCGATGGGATGGGGACATTTACCGCCAAAGTGGGTCAAAGCGCGGCGGCAATGTCGGTATCTGCCCAAGCCTACCTTGAAACCGCCCGCGCCGCCGGAACGTTGGAAGAAGCTCAAAAAGTGGTCCGCGCTGAATACGACAAGATTCACGCTACGTTTACAAACGTCGGGAAATCCACGACCGATTACAAGGGCGCGATGGAAGGCGCCAGTTCCGCAGCAAAAGGCAGCGCAAAAGACTTGATCGAGCTTGCCAAAGTTGCCGGCGACTACGAAACCAAGATGGCCGGCATTGCCAGCAACGAAAAAATCAAGATTATCGAAAGCAAGTTCAAGCTGAATATCGCGGAGGTCGAAGCACAAACCAAGGTGGCGACGGCGCTGATCGAAAGCATCGGCAAGACCTACGAAGCAAATACCAGCCTGATCGGCGACTTGATGGACTCGGTTAGCGCCGCGAACACCTTTAGCGACCGGACAAAAACCGCGCTGGCCAACCAGGCGAACATGCGCGCCAACGATCTGCACAGGGCGCAAATGGATCTGATTCAGAAAAATTCTGAATACCTTGCAGCCAAGACGCGGGCGGCGCAAAACGGAAACCCCTTGATCACGGTGCAAGCCGATGGTCTCAAACCCCATTTGGAAGCCTTCATGTGGGAAATCCTGTCCGCCATACAGGTCAAGATGGCCTATGAAGGCGGCGATATGCTGGTTGGAGGATGTACGCTATGAACAATCAAGATGTTTTCGAAACCGCCCTGGCCACGTGCCGGAAGGCGGTTGATTCATGTGCTTACGAACTGAATATCGTGAATGAGTCCGCAAGCCGCGTAGCCATTGCTCTTGAACGAGTCAATGCCTTAAAGGTCGTTCTGAACATGCACCATACGGACGCTGTTTCAGAGCATGACTTAACCGCGCGCATCAAAGAACACGAATGCCAGCAGGCATTACTGGCTGACCTGAAATCCCAAGCCGACCAGCGAAGAGCGCGGGTTTACGATGGTCTGAATGCGCTCAAGGCGTATTGCTTGAATGACCAACACCGGGCCGCTGTTGATGCGCTGCTGGCTGAATTAACGGCTTCATCACTGGCTGAATTTCCGCTTAGCGTGAGTGCTCAAGGCGTCACCGTTGCCGGTAACAGCGGCATTCAGGAACTTCAGGGAAAAATATTTGCTTCTGGCGAATCTTCCATGGTTCTAACAAGTATTGCTGAAGCAGTACGAGGCATGCCAGTTTCAGGCGCGACTGAATCCCAGGTCACCGCGCGCGGCGTGCTATCGCCGGCCGGCGCCGAAATGAAGGAAAGCGACGATGAATAAAGCGAGAACCTACGCCGCCGAAGTACTTGACCTTTCTTTTTTCGGAACACCGGTGCCTTGGTCGTTCCGAAGCAACGCCTGGTTGCTTAGTCTGCACAGCGGCCCGGCCATCGATGCGGACGGCAAGATCAGGAACCTGATCGCGTACCCGGAGTATGAATCCCAGCGCATACCCCGAAATACCACGCATTGGCGCAGAAACGGCGCCACCGTGCTGAACGTTAATGATTTAATTTTTCCTTTTAATCACACCGGTGCGCACGCGACCGCAACGCATTGGGCCATGACACCCGAAGGCGAAACAAGACCGCGCTACGCTGGGCAAATTGAACCGCCGTTGCAGATCGCCCCAGGCCAACGGCCGGTGATTAAGGCAGGCGCATTGCAGATCCAAGAACGATAGCGGAGGGCGCAATGAACTACGCCAATATTGTCGATCGCAAGAAATCCGACTTGATCTAAACCGCATCACCCCGCGCATTCAGAGAGGCAACCCATAGGCGCGCGGATCAATTGGACATGGGATGCCAGACCAGTCGCGGCGATAAGGCTGGTGACCACCGCCCCGCCCCGAAAAGAAGGGGCTGCGCGGCCCTCTTCCTGGTTTGGTAAATGTGGACGGCGTCTACATTCTGGATTTCAAAATGTCACTGGCGTTCCGGTTAAGAACGCTGGTCAGGACATCGATGAACTCATTACCGTATTCCATCATGAAAACCCCTTGACGCCCACCGCCGAACTGGCGCAATCTTCACCCCGTCGCGGTCAATCCTGCGACCGTGTTTAGCAGCACGGCAACTACCAGGCGCACCAAGCCGCCTCAGCGGCTTTTTTTACGCGCATCGCTTGGCCTTGCCTTCAGTTTCGGCGGGCCGGGCGGGGAGACCTTCGGGTCTGCCGGTTACTGGTAGCCGGTCTGCTAACCCCGTTCGGTTCCGCCCCCCCGTTTAGCAGCGGGAAGCGGAAATTCAAACCGCTACCAGAAGGAGGCCATCATGGCTGACACCCGCACCGCCCACGGCGTTACCGCCGCAATCCCGCGTCAATTTCAGCACGTCCCCGGCATGGTTTACCGCGCCGCCTACACCCCCGAGAGCATCGCCGCCGCCGCCCTGGCTACAGGCAACGCGCGCAGCACCGAATATCGCGCCGGCCTGCTGGATGTGCTGAAGTTCAAGATGCGCGGCGAGCGCATCCATTGCCCGTACAAGGCCGGCACCGCGCAGTTTGACGCCTACTTTGCGGGCAACGCCCACGGCTTCGACGTGTACCGCGCCCACCAGGAACAGCAAGGGGGTGCAGCATGAAAACCACACCCCGCACGCCCTTCGATATCCCGATGTCACAAGTAGACGCAGCCCACATCTACAAAGTCGGCTGGTGGCTGCAGCCGATGCGGACAGTCCGCACCCGGGATGATCTTTCGTTTACCTGCCGGGATGAAACAGGCGTTCTTGTGAACTGGGAAGTCCCCAACGACCAGAATGCGAAGTGGTCCAACTGCCGCATGATCGGCCAGCGCCTGTTCGAGGAAGTAGAAGCCCTGGCGTTGGCCAATGAGAAGGACGCTTTTCATGCGATGGTTTATGCGATCAATTCCATTAAATGGAGAAACACGGGCGACGGCATCGAAACCGGCTTTGCTGAAGCAATGGCATCAGCGGCCATCCTTGGCATTCGAACGCTACTTTCTGGCGCGGATCGCTACGACATCGATGCGGAAATCCTTCACGGCTGGGATGAAGAAGAGAAAGGAGCTTGTCATGAGTAAAGCCGCCGAACTTGCTGCCACATCGGCAGACATCAAGGATGGGCTGAATATCGGCGTCCTGGAGGTCAGGGCCATGTTTGGCAAGCATCCTGAAGACGTTATCAGCCCAATCAAATCGGCGGGTGATGCGTTTTGTTGGCTGGAAGAAATCCTCGTGACCATTCAGCGTGAAGCAGACTCCGAACGCAGCAGCATTATTCGAATCAAACGCCTAGCTGAATGCGCGTCCTACATTGCCGTTGATTTCTCCAACTATCTTGACTGCGAGCATGGAGACATGATCGAGCAGTTGCGCATGTTTGGCGTGGTTGCTAAGCCGGAGGTCAAATCATGAGCAAAGCTAACCCCACGATAGACCAGGAAACCATGCGTCTAGCCAGCATGCTACGGCGCGCGTAATGACTGAAACCCATCAATGACCTTCCATAACGGAAGGTTTTCTGCCCGGCCGCGCGCCGGGTTTTTCAAAGTGTTCCCGTAAACGTTCCCAAAACGAAAAAAGCCGAATTTCTTCGGCTTTTTGTTTTCTGCTAAGTGCTTGATTTTATTTGGTCGGGGCGAGAAGACTCGAACTTCCGACCCCCTGCACCCCATGCAGGTGCGCTACCAGGCTGCGCTACGCCCCGAACTCAAAAGATTATAAAGGCTCGTTGGGTGGATCGTAAATACCACCACGCAAAAAGAAATGGGTGACGTAGTCAGCAACTGACAACAAAAACCCGCGATACCCCGATATACGACAAATTGCGAATGCAACCGGTTGATTTGCAAGGAAACGCGCACGCAGAATGCGCGTTTTTGAACGGCTGCAAGCTATGCAGCATAGCCAGGCAGACACCCTGTCAGGTGCGCAGCAAAGCGATAAGTTCAGCCAGTTCCTGCTTTATTTCGGATTGGGTGATGGTTGATTCAGCCACTTCATCCGGTTCAGACACGACAGCAGCTTCATCGATCTCGCCTTCCGAAAGCAGTCGATTACGCGCGCCGCTGATGGTGAAGCCCTGCTCGTAGAGCAATTCGCGAATACGCCGAATCAGCATGACTTCGTGATGCTGATAATAACGTCGATTGCCGCGCCGCTTGACCGGCTTCAACTGGGTGAATTCCTGCTCCCAATAACGCAGCACATGCGGTTTTACGCCACACAACTCACCGACTTCACCAATCGTGAAGTAGCGTTTGGAGGGAATCAGCGGCAGCTCAGAGCTCGGCAGATGTTCCGACATGCGCTTCTTCCACCATGGTCTTCAACTTTTGACTGGCATGAAAAGTCACCACACGACGGGCGGTGATGGGCATTTCCTCGCCGGTTTTTGGATTGCGTCCCGGGCGTTGCGGTTTTTCACGCAATTGAAAATTGCCGAATCCGGAAAGCTTGACGCTATCGCCACACTCCAAAGCGGTCCTCACTTCTTCGAAGAAGGTTTCCACCATGTCCTTGGCTTCACGCTTGTTGAGTCCCACTTTTTCAAACAGCAAGTTGGCCAATTCAGCTTTGGTTAGGGTCATGCAGGTAAAGCTCCGTCAGCTGCGCAAAATGGCGTTGTAGTTTTTAGCCAGGAGATTGATCACATCCGTCACCGTCGAATCAATTTCAGAATCTGTAAGCGTTTTCTCAGTATGTTGTAACAACATATTGAAAGCAAGGCTTTTTTTGTCAACATCCACACCTTGCCCCTGATACACGTCAAAGCAGTTGATATCGGCCAGCAATGGCAACCGTGCAGCCTTGACGCTGGTCAGTACATCCGCCAGGGCCAATTTTGCATCGACAATCATGGCGATATCGCGCCGCACCGCCGGAAAGCGCGGAATCGCCCGATAGCGCGGCACGCCCCGTTCAAGCAAGGGTGCGAGGTCCACTTCAAGCAGCAGCGGTGACCGCACAAAACCATATTTCTGGGTCAACCGCGGATGCAAAGCTCCAATCCAGCCGCAAACTTCGCCAGCGACCCGGATCTCGGCACTTTGCCCCGGATGCAGGATAGCCAGACTGGCGCGAGCAAGCTCGAAAGGCATGGGATGCATCAATGCTTCCAGATCGGCGCGCAAATCATGGAAATCGACATGGCGCGAGGCTTCCCCCCATTGTTCGGCATGTACGCTGCCAAAGGCCAGCATCGCCAGACGCATCGGTTGGCGATCGGCGGTCGCACCCAAGAAAGCGCGTCCGGTCTCGAAAATTTGCAGCCTGTCCTGTCCATGATTCAGGTTATGGCGCAAGGTCTGAAGCAAACCACCAACCAGCGAACCTCGCATCACGCCCATCTGACTGGCGATGGGATTCAGCAAGGGCAACCCTGCACCCTCCAGGCGAAAATCCTGATCCAGTTCTTCAGAGATAAAGCTATAGGTAACAACTTCCTGATAACCCCTTGACACCAATATATTTTTCAAATCAAGCGAACTTCGCGTCGATTCGCTCAACGGCAGCATGGCATGTGCGCCATGCGGACTGGCGGCTGACAAAGATTCATAGCCATGCACTCTGGCGACTTCTTCGATCAGATCAACTTCGCGGGTGATGTCGAAACGATGACTGGGAGGCGTGACGCGCAGGGCTTCAGCGTCTGCTTGCAATCGCATGTCGAGACGCTTGAGGATGTCGGACATGGTCGCATCATCCAGGTCAATACCGAGTATCCGCCGCGCGCGCGCCGGCCGAAACTTGACCGCATCGAAAGCCATCGCCCCCGGACCCTGTTCTAGCAGCGGTCCGCATGCGCCACCACAGATATCCAGGATCAAGCGCGTGGCGCGCTGCATCGCTCGGGCGGGCAAGCCGGCATCGACACCACGCTCAAAACGATGCGAGGAATCGGTCGAGAAACCAAAACGCCGCGCTTTGCCGATGATCGCATCCGGGGTGAAGTGCGCCGCTTCGAGAAAGATGTCGCGGCTGACATTGCTGACCGCGCTCGAAGCGCCACCCATGATGCCTGCCAACGCCAGCGGTCCCTGGTCATCGGCGATCAGCAGCACGTCGATATCCGCGTCGGAAAATTCAACCGTTTGCTCGTTCAACAAGGCCAGTTGCTCACCGGCCCGAGCCATGCGCACCTGGATGGCGCCGTGCAGACGGGCCAGATCGAAACCATGCATGGGTTGACCCAATTCAAGCATCACATAGTTGGTGATATCCACCACCGGGTGGATGGCTCGCAAACCGCAACGTTCCAGGCGCTGCACCATCCAGCGCGGTGTTTGCGCTTGCGGATCGATGCCGCGAATGACCCGGCCGCAATAGCTCGGACAAGCCACATCGGCGGCAATCTGCACGGGCTGGACATCGGCAAGGTCGGCGGTCAAATTGGCAGCAACCGGCGCACAGTCGACCAGCGTCATGGGGACGCCGGTCAAGGCTGCCACTTCGCGTGCAAGACCTGTCAGCGACAGGCAATCACCGCGATTCGGAGTCAGCTTGAGCGTCATCAGGCTATCATCGAGATCGAGGTGAATACGCAAATCCTGGCCTATCGGCGCATCGCCGGAAAGTTCCAGAATGCCGTCGACACCGGCGGCATTCTGCAATCCGAGCTCCTTGGCGGAACACAACATGCCGAATGAGGCGACACCACGTACCTTGGCCTGCCTGATTTCGAACTCCGGCAGTTTCGCGCCGACACGCGCGCAAGCGGTCAGCAATCCGGCGCGGGCATTCGGCGCACCGCAGACGATGCTCAGGAACTCCGCTTCACCGATATCAACCTGGCAGACCTGCAGCCGGTCGGCGTCGGGATGTTTTTCTGCACTGACGATGCGAGCCACGACGACTTGCGTAAACGGCGCCGCCGCCGGATCGATGGCCTCGACTTCGAGGCCGGCCATGGTCAGCAAATGGCCCAGTTGTTGGGTATCGAGTGCGGGATTGACGAGGCTGCGTAGCCAGGATTCGTTGAATTGCATGGCGCCTGATGAAGTGAGTGAGTTACGGTTTGCTGATCAAATCAGGCAAATTGCTTGAGAAAACGCACATCGTTCTCGAAGAACAGGCGCAGGTCGTCTACACCATAGCGCAACATTGCCAGACGTTCGACGCCCATGCCGAAAGCGAAACCCTGGTAACGCTCGGGATCGATGCCGACATGATCGAAAACATTCGGATGCACCATGCCGCAACCACCGATTTCCAGCCAGCGATTCTCCGATGCATCGCCCCAGCTCATGTCGATCTCGGCGGATGGCTCGGTAAACGGAAAAAATGACGGTCGAAAGCGCACTTGCAGTTCCTCGCGCTCGAAGAAGCGTTGCAGAAAATCCTGCACGACCCCCTTCAGATCGGCAAAGCTGACCTGCTCATCTACCCACAGCCCTTCGACCTGATGAAACATCGGCGAATGCGTGGCATCGGAATCGACCCGGTACACACGGCCGGGCGCGATGATGCGGATCGGCGGCTGCTTGTTTTGCATGTAGTGCACCTGCACCGGCGAGGTATGGGTGCGCAGCAACGCGCCGCCGTCCAGGTAAAAGGTATCGTGCATCGCCCGCGCCGGGTGATTGTCGGGAATATTCAACGCCGTGAAGTTGTAAAAATCAGTTTCAATTTCCGGTCCGTCGGCGACGACGAAGCCGATCGATGCGAACAATTCCTCGATGCGCGCCAGAGTGCGGCTCACCGGATGCAGCCCCCCGACGCCTGCACCACGCCCAGGCAGCGTGACATCGAGTGATTCGGCCGCCAACTGACGACCCAATTCCTCGGCCTGGATGGCTTCGCGGCGGGCTTTAAGCAGCGCTTCGACCTGATCCTTGATCTGGTTGATGCGCGCGCCCATCGTCTTGCGCTGGTCGACCGGCAAGGTCGCCAGGCCTTTCATCTGTTCGGTGATCGCGCCGCTTTTGCCGATATAGCGCGCCTTGACCTGATCCAGCACCGGCAAGTTGCCGGCCGTGGCAAAGTCACGCTCCGCATCTTTCAGAATTTCATCGAGATTCATGCTCTAACCCATTGGCCTGTTTAACTATTTGGCCAGAAATGAAAAAGGGAGGCCTGTCCAGGCCTCCCTTCAACTTGAACGAGAACGCGCTTACGCTCCCAGGCTGGCCTTGGCTTGATCCGCGATCTTGGCAAACGCCGGCTGATCGAAGATGGCCATGTCGGAAAGCACTTTGCGATCAAGGTCGATCGAGGCTTTCTTCAGACCACACATGAACTGGCTGTAATTCATGTCGATACCGAGGCTGCGCACTGCTGCGTTGATACGCGCGATCCACAGTTGACGGAACTGACGTTTTTTCTGACGGCGGTCACGGTAGGCATATTGCCCGGCCTTCATCACCGCTTCATTGGCAATCCGGAATACATTCTTGCGGCGGCCGCGGAAACCCTTGGCAGCGTTGAGAACTTTCTTGTGACTGGCGCGAGCCGTTACACCACGTTTAACGCGAGGCATGTCTGATCTCCTTGATTAAGCGTAGGGCATCATGTCACGCACGTGACCGATGTCGGAAGGATTCACGTCGGACATACCACGCAGGTGACGCTTGCGCTTGGTGGTCTTCTTGGTGAGGATGTGGCGCATGTAGGCGGACGAGCGTTTGATGCTGCCGCTGCCGCGAACGCGGAAACGCTTGGCGGCGCCGCTCTTGGTCTTCATTTTGGGCATGGTTAGCTCCTGGTTTTTCTATGCGTGTGGCGGTTCCCTGCGGGAACACTTGAACAGCCATTTGGCACGTGTTTACTACATACAACATGCACGGATTAAAGGACCGTGCCGCCTTGCTGCAATCAATCAAGCCTTTTTCTTCGGGGCCAGCACCATGATCATCTGGCGACCTTCAAGCTTGGGGAACTGCTCGACAATACCGTGATCCGCCAGATCCGCTTCGACACGGCGGAGCAATTGCATGCCGAACTCCTGATGGGCCATTTCACGGCCGCGGAATCGCAAGGTGATCTTCGCCTTGTCGCCCTCATCCAGAAAACGAATCAGATTGCGCAGCTTGACCTGATAGTCATTGTCATCAGTCGCCGGCCGGAATTTGACTTCCTTGATCTGTATCTGCTTCTGTTTCAGCTTGGCTTCGTGCTGCTTCTTGCTTTCCTGGTATTTGAATTTGCCGTAATCCATGATCCGACAAACCGGCGGCTGCGCTTGCGGCGCAATCTCGACCAGGTCCAGCTCGGCTTCTTCAGCCTTGATCAACGCTTCACGCAAACTGACGATACCCAGCTGCTCGCTTTCCACACCCACCAGTCGGATCGGCGATACATCAATTTCACCGTTGATCCGAGGTTCTTTTTCCTGTGCTATTTCAAGCCCCTTGAAAAACGAGGAGCCGACCAGTTGCATCGGCTCCTCAGGTTGTTAGTCACACTCATGCAACCTGGTTACAAAGACATCCAGATCCATCTGACCCAGGTCTTCGCCACCCCGTTTGCGAACCGCTACCGTGCGTTCCTGGCGCTCTTTGTCGCCAACAATGATCTGGTAAGGAACTCGCTGCATTGAATGCTCGCGGATTTTATAGGTGATCTTCTCGTTTCTCAAGTCGGAAACCGCGCGTATGCCTTGTTTTTTAAGGTTTTGCACGATTTCCGCCGCATATTCGGCTTGCGCGTCGGTGATATTCATTACCACCACCTGCACCGGCGACAACCAGGCCGGAAAACTGCCGGCGTAATGTTCGATCAGGATGCCGATAAAGCGCTCCATCGAACCGAGAATCGCACGATGCAGCATCACCGGCGGCTTGCGGGTGTTGTCCTCGTCGACGAATTCGGCACCCAGGCGCACGGGCAAATTGAAATCGAGCTGGATGGTGCCGACCTGCCACAGACGGCCAAGCGAATCCTTCAAGGTGAATTCAATCTTCGGACCATAGAAAGCACCCTCACCGGGTTGCAGGTCGAAGGCCAGGCCATTCTGTTGCAATGCCGCAGCCAGACCGGCTTCCGCCTTGTCCCACGATTCATCGGAACCGACCCGTTTTTCCGGTCGCGTCGACAACTTGACCAGCACATCGCTGAAGCCGAAGTCGGCATACACCGCCTGCAGCATCTTGATGAAGTCGGATACCTCGGGCTGGATCTGGTCTTCGGTGCAAAAGATATGCGCATCGTCCTGGGTGAAGGCACGCACCCGCATCAGGCCATGCAGGGCGCCGGACGGCTCGTTGCGGTGGCAGGAGCCGAATTCCGCCATGCGCAGCGGCAGATCGCGATACGAACGCAGACCGTGATTGAAGATCTGCACATGCCCCGGACAGTTCATCGGCTTCACCGCGTAGTCGCGGTTTTCCGAAGCGGTGGTGAACATGTTGTCGCGATAGTTGTCCCAGTGGCCGGATTTCTCCCACAGCGACTTGTCCATCACGGTCGGCGTCTTCACTTCCTGATAGCCATGGTCGATGAATTTCTGGCGCATGTACTGCTCGATCTTCTGCCACAAGGTCCAGCCATGCGGATGCCAGAACACCATGCCCGGCGATTCTTCCTGCAGGTGGAACAGATCGAGCTGCTTGCCCAGACGCCGGTGGTCGCGCTTCTCGGCCTCTTCCAGCCGGTGCAGATAGGCTGCCAGATCGTCCTTGTTGCCCCATGCCGTGCCATACACGCGTTGCAGCATCTCGTTTTTCGAGTCGCCGCGCCAGTAGGCGCCAGCCAGCTTCATCAGCTTGAATGCCTTGATCTTGCCGGTTGACGGCACGTGCGGGCCACGACACAAATCGATGAAATCGCCTTCTCGATACAGCGTAATGGTCTGTCCGGCCGGAATCGAACTGATGATCTCGGCCTTGTAGTGTTCGCCGATGGATTTGAAGAACTCGATGGCGGCATCACGATCCCATTCCTCGCGGGTGACCGGAATATCCTTCCTGGCCAGTTCGCCCATGCGCTTCTCGATCACCGCCAGATCTTCCAGCGTGAACGGGCGCTTGTAGGAGAAGTCGTAGTAGAAACCGTCCTCGATTACCGGGCCGATGGTGACCTGCGCCTCCGGAAACAATTCCTTCACCGCATAAGCCATCAAATGCGAAGCGGAATGGCGAATCAGATCGACGCCATCGACATCCTTGTCGGTGACGATCGCCAGATGGACATCCTGCTCGATACGAAACGAAGTATCGACCAACCGGCCATCCACTTTGCCGGCCAGCGCCGCGCGGGCCAGACCGGCGCCGATGCTGGCGGCAACTTCGGCTACCGTCACCGGCGCGTCGAAAACACGTTCGGAACCATCGGGAAGACGAATTACGGGCATGCCAGACACCTTCGGAAATGAAAAAGCCGGAACGCAGGTTCCGGCTTCCTTTTTGTTGGTAGGCGCGATTGGACTCGAACCAACGACCCCCACCATGTCAAGGTGGTGCTCTAACCAGCTGAGCTACGCGCCTAAGGTCGGGGCGCATTCTAGTGAGGTTCGCCGACGAATACAAACCCGAATCCGGCATTTTTGCAAAAAAGCCGGATTGCGCCGGCCTGAGTGATGCATTCCACTCGCAGTTCCGGACTCGGCAGCTAAAATCACCCGACTCATTCAAACCGCGAAGACCTCATGCCCCGCAAGATACTCGTCACTTCCGCCCTGCCCTATGCCAACGGCAGTATTCACCTGGGTCATCTGGTTGAGTACATCCAGACCGACATCTGGGTGCGTTTCCAGAAAATGCGCGGCCATGACTGCCACTACGTCTGCGCCGACGACACGCATGGCACGCCGATCATGCTGCGCGCAGAGAAGGAAGGCATTACCCCGGAACAACTGGTGGAACGCACCTGGCACGAGCACAAGCGCGATTTCGATGCATTCCATGTCGATTTCGACAATTACTATTCCACCCACTCGCCGGAGACCCGGCACTACGCCGACACCATCTATAGCCGTCTGAAAGATGCCGGACTGATCGAGGTGAGGTCCATCGAGCAGTATTACGACCCGGTCAAGGAAATGTTCCTGCCGGATCGCTTCATCAAGGGCGAATGCCCCAAATGCCACGCCAAGGACCAGTACGGCGACAACTGCGAGGCTTGTGGCGCGGCCTATCAGCCGACCGATCTGATCGAGCCCTACTCGGCGGTATCCGGCGCCAGACCGGTGCGCAAACAATCCGATCATCACTTTTTCAGACTGTCCGACCCGCGCTGCGCGGATTTTCTCAAACACTGGATCGCCGATCCGGCGCATGTCCAGGCGGAAGCGGCCAACAAGCTGGGCGAATGGCTGGAAGCCGGCTTGTCCGACTGGGATATCTCGCGCGATGCGCCCTACTTCGGTTTCGAAATTCCCGGCGATGATGGCAAACCCACGGGCAAGTACTACTACGTCTGGCTGGATGCACCGATCGGCTACATGGGCAGCTTTCAGAACCTGTGCGACCGGACTGGCCTGGATTTCGACGAATACTGGAAGCCCGATTCCAGTGCCGAGGTGTATCACTTCATCGGCAAGGACATCCTCTATTTCCACGCCCTGTTCTGGCCGGCCGAACTGCATCACGCCGGCTTCCGCACCCCCACCGGCGTGTTCTGCCACGGTTTTCTGACGGTCAACGGCCTGAAAATGTCGAAATCGCGCGGCACCTTCATCACCGCCGCAAGCTATCTGAATCACCTCAACCCGGAATGGCTGCGCTATTACTACGCTGCCAAGCTGAACGGTTCGATGGAAGACATCGACCTCAACCTGGAAGACTTCGCCGCCCGTGTCAACAGCGACCTGGTCGGCAAGTACGTCAACATCGCCAGCCGCTGCGCCGGTTTCATCAACAAGCGGTTCGGCGGCAAACTGGGCGCATGCGATCTGCACGCGGCCGCTGAATTCAGCAAAGCCTATGCCGAAGACGCCATTGCCGGCAGCTACGCAGAACGCGACTACGGCCGCGCGCTGCGCGAAATCATGCGTCTGGCAGATGTCGCCAATCAGTACATCGCCGAAAGGAAACCTTGGGAAATGGCCAAGCAGGAAGGCCGCGAGGCGGAACTGCAGGAAGTCTGCTCGACTGCGATGACCCTGTTCCGCGACCTCACCCTTTACTTGAAGCCGGTGTTGCCCAAACTGGCCGAACAGGTCGAAGCCTTCCTCAACATCGCATCGCTGGTTTGGACTGAAACCTGGGCGCCGCTGCCGGCTGGTCACGCAATCAACGACTACCAGCACCTGATGACCCGCATCGACCCAAGGAAAATCGAAACCATGGTCGAAGAAAACAAGCAAAGTCTGGCGCCAACGCCGGAAGTCGCCGCCCCGACGCCGATCAGGCATGCCCAGCATCAGCAGAACGAAGTCAAGTCGGAGACCGTTGCGGATCAATCGCCCTGGGAGCCGTTCATCAGCATCGACGACTTCACCAGGGTCGATCTGCGCATCGCCCTTATCGCCAACGCCGAGCACGTCGAAGGCGCCGACAAGCTGCTCAAGCTGACGCTCGACCTGGGCACGGAAACCCGTACCGTATTTGCCGGCATCAAGGCCGCCTATGCGCCGGAAACCCTGGTTGGCCGACTCACCGTGATGGTCGCCAACCTGGCGCCGCGCAAGATGAAATTCGGCATGAGCGAAGGCATGGTCTGCGCCGCTAGCGACGAGCGCGGCGGTCCGTTCCTGCTGTCACCCGACAGCGGCGCCCAACCCGGCATGCGCATCAAGTAAGCGATGTCGCTTGCCTCGCGCTATCCTTCATCCTGAGCCGATTCGGAAGATCCTCATGCAAATCACCGTTAGCCAGTATGTGCACGCTGCGACCGACATCAACGTGGTCGCTCCGCTGGGTCGCATCGACCAGAGCAGCGCCGAGGATTTCTTGAGTGCGTTGAACCCCATGCTGGCGCAACTGGGACCCGATGCGCCGCCGCTGGTGCTTGACTTCAGCGCTGTAGACTACATCGCCAGCGTTGGCTTGCGTGCGCTGATGGTCGCCGCCCGGCAGGCCAAGGCAAGCGGCGGCGGAATCGGCATTGCCGCGCTGCAACCGATGGTTCGGGAAGTGTTCAGCATCGCCCGTTTCGATCTGGTCATTCCCTGTTTTGACAGCGTGGAGTCCGCCGCTCGGGAGTTATGCGCATGAAAATCAAATTCTGGGGTACGCGTGGCTCATTGCCGGTTGCCGCAACCGCCGGCGAAGTCAGGAACAAGATCATCGCGGCGTTAACCGCCGCCCAGGGTCGCCAATTTGCCGATGCTGCGGCGATCGAGGCGTTTACCGACCAGATGCCGTTCGCCGTGCAGGGCAGCTACGGTGGCAATACCGCCTGTGTCGAACTGACCGGTAACGCACAATCCGGCGAGCTGGAACATGTCATCTGCGATCTCGGCAGCGGACTGCGTCCGCTCGGCCAGGGCAAGATGGCCGAATTCGGGCCGGGAAAACCGCAGACCTATCATTTTTTCGTCTCGCATCTGCACTGGGATCATTTGATGGGCTTGCCGTTCTTCGTGCCGATCTATATTCCCGGCAATCGCATCGTCATGCACGGCTGCCACCCGAATCTCGAAGCTGCGATCAGGTTGCAGATGTCGGCGCCGTGTTTCCCGGTCGAATTCGACCAGATCGGCGCGAAAGTAGAATTCGACCTGCTTGAACCCGGACGCGAATACACCATCGCCGGCTTCAAGGTGCGTGCCAAGCTGCAACTGCATGCCGGCGATTCCTATGGCTACCGCTTTGAGCAAGCCGGAAAATCAGTTGTCTATTCAACCGATTCGGAACACAAGCTGGACAACCGTGTCGAGCAGAACGCGTTCATCGATTTTTTCCGTGGCGCCGATCTGGTCATTTTCGACACCATGTACAGCCTGGCCGACGCCATAACGGTCAAGGCGGACTGGGGACATTCCAGCAATATCATCGCGGTCGAACTGTGTCAGGAAGCGGGCGTCCGCAGTCTGGCCATGTTCCACCACGAGCCCATTCATGACGATGCCAAACTGGCCAGTCTGTACGACGAAACCCGACGTTTCGAGGAAATCACCCGCGACGGGCGCGCGCCCTTGCGCATCATTTCTTCCTACGATGGCCTGACCCTGGATTTGTGAACGCGCTGCGGCTGCTCCCGCGCGCCTTGTCGCGCTTCAGCCAGGGGCGTCAGGTATCGCTGCTGCTGCTGGTATTGGCCTGTCTGACGCTCTATCACATCGACAGCACGCCGCTGGCCAGCCTGCACGCTACGCAGTTCGATCGCTACCAGCGGCAGATGCCACGCCAGCGCGACATACACCCGGTCGTCGTGGTCGGCATCGATCACCTCAGTCTGGCGGAATTCGGGCAATGGCCCTGGCCCCGCGATCGCGTCGCCGAGCTGATCGAGCGCATCCAGAGTGCAGCACCGCTGGTGGTCGGGATCGACGTGATGTTTGTCGAAGCGGATCGTTACAGCCCGGAGGAACTCGGCAAACGCTTGCCGTCGATGTCGTTGGACCTGTTGCGAACCTTGTCCGACCCCGACCGGCGCCTGGCCCAGGCGCTCGCCGCCGGCCCCAGCGTCATCGCCGTGTCAGGCGTCGAACACGCGTTTCCGGGAACCCGGACGCCCGCAAAAGCATTCCATCAACCACCGCTCAACGATCCCAAACTGTCGCATCTGATCCGCTACCCAGCCGGCGTAGCCAGCCTGCCGGTGCTCGAACAGGCTGCCAGCGGCGTAGGTTTCATCAATCCATCACCGGAGCACAACAGCGCAATCAAACAGCAGCGTGGCGTATTGCGGCAGGTTCCCGCAGTAGCGATGATCGATCAGGCTATGTTCCTGTCACTGCCGTTGGAAATGGTGCGCGTCGCATTGGGCGAGGACAACCGGACCGAAATCGAATTCGGTCCACATGGCGTATCCCGCATCCATGTCGGTTCCTACAGTCTGCCGACGTTGCCGAATGGCGAGTTGATGCCGCACTTCGCGGCGATGCGCGATGAGCACTACGTATCCGCCGCCGATGTGCTGGCCGGACGAGTCACACCAGACTTTTTCAACAACCGCCTGGTGCTGATCGGCTTCAATGTCAGCGGTCTGCAGGATCGCGTGGTATCGCCATTGGGCGATATCCTGCCCGGCGCGGAAGTCCACGTGCAGGTCATCGAAAGCCTGCTTGCCGGCGCCGCGCTGCAACGAACGCCGGAACTGGCACGACTGGAAGTCGTCGCGCTGGCATTGAGTGGCCTGCTGTTGATCGGCGTGATCCCGGCGCTGCGCCCGCGCTTCGCGATCGCCGTGTTCGCCAGCCTGGCCGGATTCTGGATTGCCGGCGGTTACGCCGCATTCCATTACGGACGCTGGCTGTTCGACGCCTCGGCCATCGTGCTGCTGTTGACACCGGTATTCATGACCTTGCTGAGTTCAACCTGGATCCTCGTCGATGCCCGGCAACGCGCTGCCGAGCAAGCCTTGCAGGCGACGCGCGAGGAAGCCGCCCGCATCAACGGCGAACTGGACGCGGCGCGACGTATCCAGATGGGCTTGTTGCCGAATCCGGCCAGCAACTTCGCCGGCGAAACACGCTATCAGATCGCCGCCCTGCTGGAACCGGCGCGGGCGGTAGGCGGCGACTATTACGATTGCTTCGCGCTCGACGCTTCGCGACTATGTTTTGCCATTGCCGACGTATCCGGCAAAGGCCTGCCCGCCAGTTTGTTCATGGCGGTGGCGAAAACCCTGACCGGCGCGCTGGCCCGACGCACCGATGACCTGGGTCTGGCGATGCGCGAGGTGGAAGCTGAATTGAACCGGGAAAACCCGGAATGCCTGTTCGTCACCGCGTTTGTCGGCGTGCTCGACGCCAATACCGGCCAACTCGATTTTGTCCGCGCCGGCCATGACGCACCCTTGCTGGCGCGCGCCGGCGCAATCAGCCGGGTCGATGCCATCGCGGCTTCGGGTCCGCCGCTGTGCGCCCTGGGCGACTATCCTTACCAATCCGGCCGCTTCCAACTTCAGCCCGGCGATGCCCTGTGTCTGTTCACCGACGGTGTCCACGAAGCCAGCAATGGTCAGACACTGTTCGGCATGCCACGACTCATCGAGGTGTTCGCCGAGCATGCACCACAGGCGCCGATTGACCGGCAAGCCATGGCGATTCGCGATGCGGTGCGCCATTTCGAGGACGGTCATCCGGCCGCCGACGATCTGACCCTGCTGCTGCTGCGCTGGAACGGGCCTGAAACAGCGACTGGGCTATGACGCTTGATCGGCCACGCGTCGGGGTCAGCGCACGCTGATTTCCACCCGGCGATTCATCGGGTCGGACACGCCATCCGGCGTTGCAACCAGCGGCTCGCGTTCACCGCGATAGGCGGTCTCGATCACGGCATTCTCGATGCCCGCAGCGAGCAACAGGGCGTGCACCGACTCAACCCGCCGCATCGACAGCGCCTCGTTATCCGCTTCGCTGCCGACGCGATCGGTATGGCCGATGATGACGATCTCGGCGGCGGGGCGAATCGCGATTTCCTCACTCACTTGCTGGAGCAGTGCCATCGAATCGGCTAACGGGCTATCACTCGCGGTATCGAAATAAACCATGAAACTGCGACCGCGTGGCGGTTGCGCGGCCAAAGCAGCAGCATAGCGCTGCCTGACCTCTGCTTCGATTATCGGTTTGGCGCGATGGTAGCCGCTGCGCTGCACGCTCTCGACATAGGGACGAGCAATCAGCGATTCGCCCCCGGCATTGCGCACCACCACCGCGCTGGGTTTGCCATCCGGCGATGGCAGCAGAACCACCCGTTCGCTGACGCAACCGGCCAGTGCGAGTGGCATCGCGATCGACATCAGCCAGTTTCGACAGATCGCCGAGCGCATCTCAATCCACCTCCACAGTTGGAATCACCTCGATCAAGAACTCCGTGCCACGCACGCCGAGAACCGATGAGGGGGTCACGAACTCCACCGATTCCGGCGTCTGCTTGGCGATCTTGCCGGTGGCGACCGATAGCGTGCCGCGCTTGACGCCGACCGATATGGCGCCGGCGTGGGTCTTGCTGTCGAACTTGAACTTGTCCAGCGAGATCAGCGAATTCGGCCCGGCCGACAGCAGGGTGTTGTCCTTCAGGGTAACGCCGACCGAACCATCGGCGCCGGTGCGCAGCCTGTCCGCGGAATAAAGCCTGGTTCCGGCACGGGCTTCGGCATTGCTACCGGCGCGCTGGATGCTCACCTGCCCCTGGCTGATCTTGATCATGCCGATGGCTTCGTTCGCGGCAACGCTGACGCTGGCCATGAAACAGGCGAAAATCCCCACCGTAAACTTTATGGCTGTCCACATCTTGTCCCCCTCCACATCCATCGATATTCCTGATTCTAGGCAAATTTCCGTGACCGCGCGCTTTGCCGCGTTGCCGACGATCATGGCCTGGATCGAGCGCAGCGCGGACAGCGGTGGCCTCGATTCCGACCAATCGAAGCGCATGCAACTGGCTGCCGAGGAATTGTTCGTCAACAGCATCCACCACGGTTATGGCGGCGAATGCGATGCCGGCATCGAACTGGCGCTGGACATCGACGCCGTGCGGGCAACGCTGACCTTCATCGACCATGCCCCGCCATTCAACATGAATGACGCTGCGCCCCTGACCGCCAGCGCGGAACGCATCGGCGGCGTCGGACTCAATCTGGTGCGCGCACTGGCCAACGCGATCCGCTATCGGCGCGAATCCAACAGCAATGTCACGATACTGGATTTTCCGCCCCCCACGCAGCATCGAAATATACAGGCTATCTGATTGAAATCATTGGCGGATCGTATTTCCGACAAATTCGCTCGGCCTTTACTTTCAGCGGCCGCCCCCCTATTCTGACGAAACGTTTTCAGCCTCATTACATCTTTTTAGAACATGTCGATCACCATCAAGAACGATCAGGAAATAGAAAAAATGCGCATCGCCGGCCGTTTGGCGTCGGAAGTGCTGGACTACATTACGCCGTTCGTTAAACCCGGCATCACCACCGGCGAACTCGACAAGCTCTGCCACGATTACATGGTCGATGTGCAAGGCTGCATTCCCGCCCCGTTGCACTACGCACCACCTGGCCATGCCCCCTATCCCAAGTCGATCTGCGCCTCGGTCAACCATCAGGTCTGTCATGGCGTACCCGGCGAGAAAAAACTCAAACCCGGCGATGTGGTGAATCTCGACATCACCGTGATCAAGGAAGGCTGGCATGGCGATACCTCGCGCATGTTCTATGTCGGCGAGCCGAATATCCAGGCGCGCCGACTGACCGAAATCACCTACGAATGCATGTGGAAGGGTATTGCCATGGTGCGTGCCGGCGCGCATCTGGGCGATATCGGCGCGGCCATCCAGAAATACGCCGAAATGCATGGATACACCGTGGTTCGCGAATTCTGCGGACATGGCATCGGCCGGAAATTCCATGAGGAACCGCAAGTGCTGCACTACGGCAAGGCCGGCAGCGGACCCGTGCTGCAAGCCGGGATGATTTTCACCATCGAACCGATGATCAACGCCGGCCGGCGAGATATCCGCATGCTCGGCGACGGCTGGACCGTGGTGACCAAGGATCACGCACTGTCGGCGCAGTGGGAACATACCGTGCTGGTCACGGAAACCGGCTTCGAGGTGCTGACGCTGTCCGTTGGATCGCCCGCCGTGCCGGCATTCATTGCCGCCGCCAACACCTCGCCCGCCGCTGTCGTCGCATGAACCCTGATTTCGCCCGCGTGGCGACCTGGCGCGATGACCTGGCGCGGGCGCGCAGCCAGATGTTTCAGGCTTACCTGGCGCATCCCGCCGCGCATACCCTGCTCACCGGGCTGAGTCGCTTGTGCGACCAGACGCTGAAACAGATCTGGGCCGCCCATGATCTGCCCAACAGCGCCACGCTGGTTGCGGTCGGCGGCTACGGGCGCGGCGAGCTTTACCCGCAGTCCGATGTCGATGTCCTGATCCTGTTCGACAATGATCTTTCGCCGTCCGATCGCGCCCGTTTCGAACCGCTGATCGCCCTGCTCTGGGATGTCGGCCTGCCGATCGGACACAGCATGCGCAGTCTGTCGGAATGTCTCGCGGAGGCCGCTCAGGATGTCACGATCCAGACCAATCTGCTCGAGTCGCGCTGGATCGCCGGCGATCGCCAACTCCTGCAACGCATGCAAGCGGAACTCGACCGTCAAATCGACCCGGCGGCGTTCTTCCAGGCCAAGTTTCTCGAACAGAAAGTCCGCCACGGCCGCCATACCGATGTCGCGTTGTTGCTCGAACCCAACCTGAAAGACAGTCCGGGCGGCCTGCGCGATATCCAGACCTTGATCTGGGTCGCCAGCGCCGCCCACCTTGCCGAGAATCTGCCCGGGCTGGCGCGCAAGGGACTGCTGGGCGCCGCTGAAGCCCGCAAGGCCAGCGCCGAAATGCGTTTCCTGGCCAACCTGCGTATCCGCGTGCATCTGATCGCCAATCGTCGCGAGGACCGCCTGCTGTTCGAATTCCAGGAACGCATCGCGCAGGGCATGGGCATCGCCCGGGTCATCGACGCCGGTCCGCACAACCGGCGTGCCTCGGAGCGCTTGATGCAGCGCTACTTTCAGGCTGTCCGGCATATCCGGCTGGTCAATGAGCTGGTGCTGGGCGAGTTGCGCTTCCGCTTGCTGCCACCGGTCGACGCGCGACCGCTGACCAGCGCCACAGCCTATGCGAAAGACTTTCGACTGGTCGGCAATCTGCTCGACGCCAACGAAAACCTGTTCGAGGCCAAACCGGAACTGCTGCTTGAAACTTTCCTGATCCTGGCCCGAGAACCCGGTGTCAGCGGCTGCACGCCGCGTCTGCTGCGCGCCCTGGCCTGTGCCGGACGCGGCATCGACACGGCATTCCGCCGCAATGTGGAGAACCAGCGCCGCTTCATCAGCCTGCTCAGCCAAGCGAAAGGCGTCACCCGCGCCATGCGGCTGATGCACCGGCTGGGCATCCTGGGCCGCTACATCCCGTTGTTCGGCCGCATCACCGGCCAGATGCAGCACGACCAGTTCCATATCTATCCGGTCGACGAACACGTGTTGATGGTGCTGCGCAATCTGCGCCGACTGGCGGTATCGGAGTACGCCCACGAATTTCCGCTGGCGCACCGGCTAATCAACGAGTTCGAACGCCAGGAAGTGCTATTGCTGGCCGCCTTGTTCCATGACATCGCCAAGGGCCGCGGTGGCGATCATTCCAGCCTGGGCGCCATCGACGCGCGCCGCTTCTGTCGCTCGCATGGTCTGAATCAGGCTGACAGTGAACTGATCGTCTGGCTGGTGGCGCAACATCTGACGCTGTCGCAAACCGCGCAGAAGCAGGATCTTTCCGATCCCGATGTGATCGCCGCTTTCGCCTCGCGCTGCGGCGATGTGCGCCACCTGACCGCCTTGTATCTGCTGACCATGGCCGATATTCGCGGCACCAGTCCGAAAGTCTGGAATGCCTGGAAGGACAAACTCACCCGCGAACTCTACCTGGCCGCCCGACAAGTGCTGGAAGGCAACGCGCCGCGCCCCGACGACATCGAGGAAAAGAAGGAACAGGCGCGCGCGCAACTGCGCCTGTACGGCTTTGCGCCGGGTAGCGAGACAGCGCTGTGGAATCTGCTCGACGACATCTATTTCCTGCGTCAGGACGCGCGCGACATCGGCTGGCAGACACGCCGTCTGCTGCCGCTGCTCGATACCGGTCCGGCCGACCAGCAGGCCATTGTGCGGGCGCGACTGGCCCCGGTCGGCGAAGGGGTCGAAGTCATGGTGTTCGCGCCGGACAGACAGGCACTGTTCGCCCGCATCTGTGTGTTTTTCGCGCGCCTCGGCTACAGCATTCTGGCGGCACGCATCCACACCACGCATGACGGCCGGGCGTTGGATACCTTCTACGCGGTCGACCACGAGCATCCGCAAGTGCCCTACCGCGATTTTCTCAATTACATCGAACACGAACTCGCGGCGGAACTGACGCGCCAGGAAGCATTCGGCGCATCCCCCGGCGGGCGTCTGCCGCGCCGCCTGAAAGCCTTCCCGCTGGAGCCCGAGGTCAGCCTGGCGCCGAGCGACAACCGCCGCGAGGGTGCCCTGCCCGACTATGTCCTGACCCTGACCGCCGGCGATCGACCGGGTCTGCTGGCACAGGTCGCGCTGATATTGCACCGCCACGGCGCCAGCGTGATCACCGCCCGGATCAACACGCTCGGCAGTCGCGCGGAAGACGTTTTCGTGCTGGAAGGCGAAGCGCTCGAAAGCGCCTCGGTCAGGCTGGAACTGGAGCAGGCCCTGTTGGGCGTGCTGAGGGTGTAGAACGGGCCGATTTTGTTTGACACCCGATCAACCGGGGAGCCAGGCCTTGGTCCATAAATCAAGGTTGTCTTCCAGTATCCAGTTGGCATTTATGTAGTCGCGCAGCACATCACCCCGCCGGGCCAGTTCATCACGATCGGCGACATGGCTGCGTATGGCATCTACCCAGGACTTGAACTTGTTCGGTACGCGGGTAACCGGATAATCGCCCCGGTAGGGTGTGATGTCGGTGCAGACCACCGGATAGCCGAGGACGCCGTATTCGAGCAGACGGAGATGGCTCTTGCCGTGGTTGAAGGGCACATCTTCCAGGGGAGCGACGGCCAGATCCAGGTCCAGGCTGGCCAGCTTGGCAGGGTAGGCATCCAGACTGACGCCGGGATCGAATTCAGCAACATAGGGGCGAATCGCCTCCGGACACATGCCCATGAATACCCAGTCAATTTCCTTGGCGGTGGCCTTCACTACGTCGGCAATGATGGCCAGGTCGCCGTCGTGGGTGACGCTGCCGGCCCAGCCGACGCGAGCTTTCGCCCGTGGTGCGCGCGGCGGCATCAGCCCGCCCCACCGGGCGCGTTCCAGAAAGTTGGGCACCACCACAATGTCCTCGCTGTAGCCGCTGTACTGCTCGGCCAGATACTCGGTGGAGACGATGAAGCGGTCGCAGTAGGAGATGCCCTTGCGGAAACGCCTGTGCAGCCCCTTCTGCTCGGCGAAATCCTTGCTGCGGATGCTCTTGACCGGAATGTTGGTGATCAGGTCGTCGATCTCGTAGACCCGGAAGGCTTTGCTGTGGCGGATGTAGCGTTCGATGAATTCGATCTGGTGAGGGTCCACCTGGCGTTGCAGCACGATGGACTCTGGCTCCATGCGGAACAATTCCTGCGGTGAAAGATAGTTGCCGGTTTCCCAGCCCATGATCCGGCCGGCATCGTTCAGGGCGCGCATCGGCGAGATGATGCGGTACTCGCCGCAGCCTGTTCGGTCGGCCGGGTGCGCGAGCACACGGGGACGCGGTCGCCACTCCGGATTCCAGGCCAGGGCCGGAGCGATCTCGATCAGGAAATCACGACCATGGGTGGAGAAATTACGGTTGTAGGCCGGGTCAAACGCCACATCGTGGCGCCAGAGATCGAGGAAACAGTTCTTTTCCTCCTCAATTTGTGAGCAACGCGCGGTATCGGCCGGCAGCATATCCTGGCCGATCAGACTGGTAGAGCACTCGCGCAGCAGGCGCGCGTGCGGGGTGAACACGTTGCGGTAACCCAGCTGGCGCAGGCGCAGACAGAAATCGACATCTCCATGCGCGGTTGGGAAGCGTTGCTGATTCAGTCCGGCCGCTTCCAGATAGAGTGCACGCCGTACCAGCAGACAGGCGCCAGAGACGGCAGTGTATTCCTGGGTCAACTTGAGACGGCCGAAATAGCCGTCGTCATTGCCGGCGCGGCCGAAGCCGGGGTGGTCCGCGGGGCAGTCGTTGATCCCGAGGAGGATGCCGGCGTGCTGGATCGTGCCGTCCAGGCGGAACAGTTTGGCGCCGACTGCGCCGACATCGCTCTGTTGCGCGATGCCCAGCATCTCCTCCAGCCATTCCTCATGCACTACGGCGGTGTCGCTGTTAAGCAGCACCAGGTACTCGCCTTGCGCCTCATGTGCTCCAAAGTTGTTGAGAGCGGCATAACTTGACGAAGCGGGATAGTCGAACACCCGCAGACGCGGCGAGCCCAGCGCCTTCAGTTCGGCCAGATAGGCCAGCGCCGGGGCCTCGTCGCTGCCGTTGTCCAGGACCAGGATTTCGCAGTTGGCATGGCCGGTGCCGTCGATCAAGGATGTCAGACAGCGCTTGAGCAGCTCGACCTGGTTCTTTGTCGAAACCAGAATCGAAACCAGTGGGTTACCCTGCACAAGGTAACGCACATGGAGGGCGCCCGGCAGCAGACCGTCCGCCAGGGTCGCTTCAAGCGAGCAGCGGCCCAGATGAGCTGCCAGCGCCCGCCGGTGCGCTGCCGCAATTGCCTCGGCATCGCGCAGGGAGTGGCCACCTTCGGCAGAGCGGTGGTAGAGCACATCGGCGATGTGGCCGATGCCGTTGTGGCCGACCTTCTCCCAGGCGCGCAACACCAGGTCCAGGTTTTCCACCCCCTCAAGAGTGAGATTGAAGCCCTTCAATTCGGCAAACAAGCTGCGTCGCAAGAGCAGCAAGCCGCCTAAGACGAAGGGGGCGGAGCGCAGCATTTCCAGGTTGAAATCGGTCTTGAAGAAGGGGTTGGAATGGACATCACTGGCGTCCACCCGATCCTCGTCGCTATAGAGCACCTGCAATTCCGGGTGACGTACCAAGTGGTCAGCGCAGGCGAACAAGGCATGCGGCGCCAACTTGTCTCCGGCTTCCCACATGCCTACCCAGTCCGCCTCGGTTTCCAGTAGCAGGCGGTTGGCCGTTGCCAGAGCCGCGTCACCCGGTACCTGGACCCAGGCGATGTTGGGCGTATCGAGAAGGGCGGGATGCGCCGGTTCGCCGGAGACGATGCTCAGATGCCAACCGTGATGGAACTGGTGACCCAGCGACTTGATGTTGTTGGCCAATCGCTGCTCATGCCCAGGCAGGACGATCACGACCAGGTGGAAACGCGGCGCCGCCGCCAATGTCTCCAGGCGTTCAGCAATCCACAGGGCATCGCGCTTCAGGTAGGAATGGCTGTGCTGCCAGAGACTGTAGAAATCAATGTCGGCCGGGTCCGCGGCGGTCGCGGCGCCACCGGGATTGGCGGCGAATTCACCGAGGAGTTCGAAAGCCTTGGCGTAGGGACCGGAAAGCAGTTTCTGTAACCCGGCTTCGGCACGATCCGCCATGCCTTGACGGCGAAAATGCGCGCGCAGGGCCGCACGACCGGCATCGAGGTGGAAGGGCCGACGCTTGTCCCAGGACTTGTGCAGCAGCACCTGAGCAATATGGCAGATAGCCTCGGCGCCTTCTTGGTCGTGTACCCGCAGGGCGATGTCGTATTGTTCCGCCAGGATGCGTTCGCCGATGCCGCCGGCACGCAGCAAAGTGCGGCGGCGCAGGGCGAAATTGTCGATGTACGGCATCCGCCGCAACAACTCCAGGCTGAAGGCCGGCTTGTGGCGAGGGTTGCGGAGGTTGCCGTTGGCCTCGACATCGGCATCGTCACAGTAAATCAGTTGCCGGTGCGGCTGCAGCGCGGCGGTTGCCGCGATTTCGCGCAAGGCATGTGGTACGAACGCCAGGCCAGGTTCGGCGAGGATGACCCAATCTGCGTCCGAGGCGTTCAATACAGCAAGTCCAGCGCCATGCAGGCCGCGTCCATCAAGCATTTCCCAGGCCAGTCGGGGATGTGAACGGAACAAGGCAGCATCGGGCGGGTTCTGGTCGGAGATGACGACCAGTTTCCAATCATCATGCGACTGGCCCAGCAGAGTATCGAGGCTGTCGGCAAAGAGGGGCTCCTCGCCTTGCATCACCAGCATGAGGATCAGGAAACGGGCTTGATCCGCACCCGTTGCAGCAGGTGGGGTGGGGCGGCGCGGGGCTTCCAGAGCGCGATGCAGGCGCCGGGGCAGGTGCGCCGCATGGACCCGCCGCACCTCGTTCGGGGCAATGGCCTGATTGCCCGAGAGGGCGCCGGGGCTGACGAAATACAGGCCGGTGAACAGGGCAAGGTTCCTGATCTGATGGCCATAAGCGATGCGTAGCCAGAAATCCTGATCGCCGATGGCTGTGTAGGACTCATCGAAGTAGCCCAGCTTGTCGTGCAGGCTGCGCCGCCACATGGGATGCGGCCCGACCATGCATTGCCGGGTCAACAGGGCGTAGGAATAAGGGGGCCACAGGTAGAGGTCGAAATGGACATGGTTTTCGAAGCCTTGATGCGGTCGGTCCACCAGGAAGCTGTTGCCATAGACCAGAGCGTACTCCGGGTGGGCGTCGAGATAGCCTGCGAGCGCCTCGCAAGTGGTCGCAGCGAGACGATCGTTGGTGCTGCAGGAAATCAGATATTCGCCACGCGCCTCGCGGGCGATGATGTTCCAGGCCGCGTAGACGCCGATACGCTCCGGTGTGCGCAGATATCGTATGTTGGGATAACGCTTCTGGAAGCGCTCGACCACCACTTTCTCGTTTTGCGGCGAGGCGGCATCGACCACGAAGATTTCGATCCGGTCGGCGATGGTCTGCCCGACCAGGTCATCCAGGCACTCGCCGATGAAAGCTTCCGAGTTGTACGTGGAGACGACGGCAGTGATCTTGTAGTCCCCGGGCTTGGCCGGTCCTGTCTCAAGCGGCGCGTCGGCGGGAAGCTCCGAGGCGCCGCCGCCCCGCAGGCTGGCATGATTGCGCTGGGTTTCCGAATCGTCCGGCGCAATCGACAAGGCGAGTTCCAGCAACTGCAAGGCCTCAGCGGTCTTGCCCAGGCGCGCCGAGATCATGGCCAGGCGGTTAAGCGCTTGAAGATGGCCGGGATCGAGTTCGATGAGGTCGATGTAGGCCAGCATCGCCGCGCCGTCATCGCGTCCTGCCTCGGCCGCGCACCCCTGTTCCCAGAGCGCCTCCACCTGCTGTTCCGGCTTAGGCAACCGGCGTTCCAGGCTGTGGTTCAGAAACAGGGCGTCACCATGCACCTTGCTGCCCAGCATGTCTTCGAAGCCGATGAAATGGAAGGCACTGCCCAGGTAGTCATTGAGGTCGGTCAATAGCTTGGCGCCCTCGTAGACCTCCACCGTGCTGGCCTCGGTGAAAACCATGCCGACCCGTTCCAGGCGCTCCCGCGCGATGCCGGTCAGCACCTGGAATTCGGCTCCCTGTACGTCGATAAACAGGAGATCGGGGTCCGCCAGATCGTGGTCGCGGATCACGGTTTCCAGGCAGCGCTGCGGTACGGCAATGTCACCGATGGCATCCACCCCCGGGAACAACTGCTTGTGCTCCTTCATGTTCAGGAGCGAACTGGATTGCAGGTTGTTGGTGACATGGAAAACCGCCTGGCCGTCGTGGTCCGAGATGGCGTAGGGGAAGACCTTGACCACAGGATGCCCGGCGAAATCCTGCTCCAGTTGCGCGCGCACGTTGGGCAGGGGCTCGAACAGGTAGAGGTGTTCGAGATGGCGGAAGGTGTTGAAAAACCATTCCCGCTCATGGAAGGTGTGGCAGCCGATGAAATACAGGATGCGGATCTGACTGGCGAGCAGGGGCCGCGCCAGGTATTCGCGCAGGGGCTCGTCGCTACGGCGTGCCAGCCAGGCCGGGGGCGGCGTCAGATCGGGGGCGTCCGGCGTCCGGGCGGCGCTGAGGGCCGCCAGTTCCGGTGGCAGGAAACAGGTCCAAGCCCCGTTCAAGCCCATCCTTACCTGCCCTGGCGGCGCCAGCTCAACCGCCGCGTCGCGCACCAGCAGCGCGCGCCCGATGAGGTCCTGGTTTGGCTCGAAGCCGAAGTCCGCCTCCGGGTGCACGCTGTGGACCAGGTCACGCGCCCGGCGCAACGCCTCCAGGTAGGGGGGGAAGAACAGCAGAGCCAGATCTTCCCGGATTGGGTAATGCGTGTGCTTGAACGGCAGCGCGCGGTCCGGCGTTATCCATGACAGGGCGTGGTAGTGGTAGAAGATCAGCGCCCGACCGTCAATCGTGGGCGCGCCGTCGGCATCGCGGCCCAGGGCGTACTGGTCGTGATTCCAGGGCGCCACCCCGGCGGCGGTGTTCTCCAGCACCACCACGCCGGGGAAGCGGGTCGGCCAGTCGCCCAGGTAGCCCTGGTCGCCGATTTTGCCGTTCTCGTAGCGGTTGTAGCACCACTCGTTGCAGCGGTCGCGCCACCAGCGCAGGGCGGCATGGGCGCGGGCATCGTTGCGGAACACCATCAGGCCGACGTTGAAGCGTCCGCTCAGGGGTTCCAGGTAGCGGGTGGCCTCGGAGAAGCGGTGTTCGTGAATGAGGATGGAGCCGGCGCCGAGTTCGTCGTACACCGGTTGCGGGCTGGAGAAGAACATCAGGTCGGAATCGACGTAGGTCAGGGACTCGATGTCGGGATGCCGCTGCAGAAGATGCAGCAGGATCGTCGCGGTAAGCGTCCAGTAATACTCCACCACGCTGCGGTTGTGCCGCGCCACGGTCACCGCCGCATCGTGCCCTTCCAGCTCGTGCACCGGCACCGCCACCAGGCCGGGCAGGGCCAGCCGGTCGAGCAGGATGCGGGAAATTTCGTCGTGGCAGATCGCATACAACACCATTTCGGCCGGTTCGTGGCGGCGCAGCGACTCGTACAAAGCCAGGGCCTTGAACAGGTAGTTGCGGTCGAAATACGTGCAGTAATGGCGTTTCATCGACAAGGCTCTTTCGCGGGTGGGTTCAGCTCAGGATATCCGCCAGGGCGGCGGCAACGATGTCGGGAACGTCGTCTTCCAGGGCGGGGTAAATGGGCAGGGAGAGGATTTCCCCGGCCAGGAATTCGGTGACCGGCAAATCCCCGTGGACATAGCCCAGGTCGGCATAGCCGCGCATGGTGTGGATGGGATAGGGATAACTGATATTGACCAGGATGTCCCGCCGCGCCAGCTCGGCAATGATGCGATCCCGCTCGGGATGACGCACCACGTAAAGGTAATAGACATGGCGGTTGCCCGCCGCTTCCACCGGCAGGCCCAGGGGCAGGTCGGCGAGCAGGGTGTCGTAGCGGGCAGCCAGATTGCGGCGACGCTCGATGTAGCCCTCAAGGCGCGGCAGCTTGCGCAGAAGTATCTCGGCGTGGACTTCATCCAAGCGCGAGTTGTAGCCGTGCTCCTCGGCGTAATACTGGGTGTCCATGCCGTAGAAACGCAGGCGCCGCAACTTTGCCGCCTGTTCCTCGTTGCGGCACAGCACCATGCCGCCATCGCCATACCCGCCCAGAGGCTTGGTCGGATAAAACGAAAACACGGACAGGTCGCCGAAAGCGCCGGCTTTGACCCCGCCTTGGGTGGCGCCGTGGCTCTGAGAGCAGTCCTCGACGATGGTCAGGTCTTGGCGCCGGGCGATGGCGCTAATGGCGGCCATATCGCAGCACTGGCCATACAGATGCACCGGCAGCAGGCAGCGGGTACGCGGGGTGATGGCGGCCTCCAGACTGGCGGGGTCCATCAGGGCGGTGTCCGGATCTACATCGGCGAAGCGCGGTGAAGCGCCGGCGCTGACGATGGCGGAGATGGTGGGCACTGCGGTATTGGCCACCGTGATGACTTCGTCGCCGGGTCCGATACCCAGAGCTCGCAACGCCAGGGTGAGGCCGTTGGTGGCATTGTCGACGCCGACACCGTGGGGCATGCCGCAATAGGCGGCGAAGGCGGCCTCGAAACCACGCACGCTCTCCCCCAGCACCAGACGGCCGGAACGGAACACCTTATCCACTCCCGCCAGGATCTCGTCCCGCTCGTCCTCGTATTCCCGCAGGTAGTCCCAGACCTTGATCGTCATGCCTCGCACCCCGCTGCCTGTCGCAGTCGCATCATGGTTTCCATGTCCTGTTCCAACCGTATCTGCTCCGCCCCGTATTCGCCAGCCGTGAGCGCCGCAAGAACCCGTTGCAGATAAAGGGCAAAACTGTCCGCCGCCACCACCTCTTTCACCCCCTCCCCCGCCGGCCCGCGATAGCGCAGGGCATGGACATGCTCCGCGCTGGAGGTGAAGGCGGGTTCGACGATGAAGCTGGCGGTGTCGCCGATCAACTCCACCCGGTTGTTGTAGGCCGAAGTAAAACCGAACTGCCCGGTCATGCCCACCTCCCCCACCCGCGCCAAGAGCGTGAAGGCAGTGTCCACACCGGTTTGCGGATGCCGCGACAGAATCCGTGCGGTCAATTCCTGAGGCGGCGTCCCCAGAAAGCGGCGGGCGCAGGAGACGGCGTAGGGACCAAGATCGAACAGGGCGCCGCCGCCCAAAGCCGGGTCATAACGGAAATTACCTGGGGGAAATGGTGGGAAGCAGAAGGTAGCGGCGATGTGGGTCCAGCGGCAGTCGAACTGCGCCCGCAGATGCTCCAATTCATCCCATACCGGATGCGCATCCCACACCACCGACTCAGCCAGCAGCAGACCACTGCGTTCGGCCAGGTCCAGGCACTCCCGCGCCTCCTGCCGATGCAGGAACGCCGGCTTGTCCACCAGCACATGGCAGCCCCGCTCCAGGGCCGCCCGCGCCCAGGTGGCGTGCAAGGCATTGGGCAGCGAGAGGTAGACCAGATCCCAGGCTGCTGCGGCCAGGGCTGCGCCATAGCCGACGTAGTAGTCGATGCCAGGCTCCGGCGCGGCTACCGCCTGGCGGCTGGCGATAGCGATCCCGGTCACCGCCGGCTGCGCGCGCAGGGCTGCCAGCACCCGGCGGCGGACGATGCTGGAATGGCCAAGTACCAGGACACGCATGGTCACATCAGCGTGGCCAGACAAGCCACCAGGCTGCGCGCCTCGATGTTGAAGACGTTGTTGTGCTGCATCAGGTGCTTGATCTGGCCCAGGGTCATCCAGGTGTAGTTGACCGGCAGGTCGGCGGGGTCCAGGTCACCGGCCTCGACGATGCGGTAGCGGTTGCAGTCGAGATAGAAGCGACCGCCCTCCTCGGATTGCTCGCAGTCGTAGCGGACCCGTTCTGCGGGCGCCTCCAGTACCGCGCGGGCGAAGGGTGGCAGGCGGGCGGGATCGTCGCCGTAATTGAGCGGCGTGACCTGCACCGTGGGTGCCAGTTCGATGATGTCGAAAGTGCCCGGCTCGACCCGGGCCTGGATCAGGAAATGCAGCACGCCGCCGATCTCGCGGCAGAGCAGGCCGTTGACACCGCCCTTGGCGGATTCGATCAGGGGCTGTTGCCAGGACGCCACTTCGCGGCCGCCGATGTCCACGTCCACTGCCATGACTCGGAAGAAACGTCCGTCCTCACGGCGGATCTCATCGTCACTGCACTGCCAGCCGGCAACCTTGTTGAGGGGGATCAGCCGGGACAGGAGTTCATAGCGCGTCTTGGCCTGGGTGATCCAGTTGCGCAGGTTGCGCACGCCGTGCCGCGCACCCTGGTCGAGGGTTGCCAGGGAGACGGCAAGGGCTTGAGCGAAGGGTTGCTGCGCCTGGGCGTCAGCCATCAGCGGCAGGCAGGACAACACGGTGCGGGAATCCATGTTGATCAAGTTGGGCTGGCCCAGCAGGCGATGCAGTTGCGCCAGGGTTAGCCAGCGATGGTTCTCGCCTTCCGGGACCTGCTGTTGCGGCGGCAGCACAATCACGATGTTGCGGTTGCGCTTGCGAAAGAAGCGCGCCCCCTGCTCGGACTGGAACTGGTCCACCAGGATGTGGTCCGGATCGGCGTCCAGGAAATATTCGAGATAGTCCGGCTGCCGTCCGCCATGGGCGCGGGTGAAGTTGCTGCGAGTGGCCTGCAGTGTGGGCGAAATCTGCAGCAGGCCCTGGTTGCCGGGTTCGATCTTGGTCTGCGCCAGGAAGTGCATGACACCGTCGATCTCCTGAGCGAGAAAACCGAGGATGCCGATCTCCGGCTGGTCGATGATGGGCTGCTGCCAGCGCTCGACACTGCCGAAATTGGTCGACACTTCAACGCCGCAGACGGTGAAAAAGCGACCGCTGCGGTGTCGCAGATTGCCGCTCTCAGCCTCGAAACTCCAGTCGCGCAGACGCGAAAAAGGGATGGCCTCGATCCGCGAGGGCATGGCGGCGCGCCGCTGTTCGATCCATTGTGTGACCGCATCCATACCGTGACGCCCGGAGTGGGCGTGCAGTGAGGCCGTCAGGGCCACATCGATCGCATCGCTAGACTGCATATCTCCATCCTGTTCATTTAGATAATTAACCTGCCCAGCGTATCGGGCAGTCAACCCAGACCACGGTATTGCAGGTAATCCTCCCAGGTGCGCAGCGAGCGGGACCGGTCGTAGTGGGTATTGGCCAGGACCAGGCAGACCGCCCCCGGACTGAACTCGCGCAGGCGCACGAAGGCTTGACGCGGCAGGTAGAGCCCCTCGTCGGGACGTTCCAGCAGGAAGCTTTGTGCATCCAGCCCATCCTCGACCACCACTTGAAACTGTCCGGCGATGGCGATGGCCACCTGGTCGGTATCCATATGAGCATGGCCGGCGCGGTCTTCCCCGGGGCGCACCTGATGCACATAGAAAATGCGCTCGATGGCGAAGGGGATGTGCTGCTCCGCCTCGATCGCGGTGAGCCGCCCGCGTTCATCAATCACATCCTGCAAAGGCAGGCGTCGAACCAGGTGCAGCAGGGGTTCCGCCGGCATCGTCATTTCCTGAATACGTAGGTCACTTCGTAGGTATCGTGGGCAACATCGCTGTGGTACTCGTAGGCGGCAATCAACTTGCAGCCGGCCCCCAGCAACAGCATCAGGAGTTGATTTTCGTTGAGATGCAGTTCAATGGTTTCGACGCCATAGGCCAACTTGCGGTAATGCCGGGTCGACCCCGCCCGCACCACCGGTGTCCGGTGCAACACGACATGGTTGCGGGCGACTCGCAGGGTCTCGGCGACGTGGTCGCCGGTATTGGGCACATGCAGCAGCACACCGGCAGAGATCACGATATCGAAGGCGGCATCCGGATACGGCAGGTGGGCGCCGTCGGCCACCAGAAAGTCAGCCTCCGGGTAGTAGTCCTGGGCCATGTCCACCATGGCGCTGGAGTAGTCGACGCCGCTGTAGCTGAAACGCAGCGGCAGCAGGTAATGCAGGATCTCGTGGTAGGCGCCGCTGGAACAGCCGATTTCCAGAACCCGGTCGCCGCTGTGGAGGATCGGCCACAGGGCCTGGGCGAGGATGTTGTAGACCGGCGGGATGCGACCACGATAGAGAGCGGCCAATTCCTTCTGTTGCAGTGCGCGCTGCCGGGCGGGGATATCCGCAGACTGCCAGCCGTGGGTAAGGCTATCGTGCTCCGCATCTCCGGCGATAGCGGAATAACCCACCGAGACGCCCTGGGGGTCCACCTCGGGCAGGCGGGCGGATTCCGTCTGGTAGCGCAGGTGGCGTGCCAGATTCAATGCAGTTTCTCGCATGTTCAGGGGATAGCCGTAATCGCGCAGGGTTCGCGCCTGGCCGGCGTGGGCGATCGCCGCCGCCTCATCGGGATGGTCCCGGTAGTAGCGGATCAGCGCCACGCATTCCTCGGGTGTGCGATAAGCCACCACCTCCCGACCGATCTCGAACAAATCCGCCAGGTTGTCCTTGTAGTCGGTGATCAGCAGAGCGCCGCAGCCGGTGGCCTCGAACAAACGCATGTTGTTGGCGCTGTGCTCGGCAACGTCGATATGGCGGTTGACCGTGATGCGCGAGCGGGCCAACAAACCGAACATGTCCATCCCCCAGGCCTCGCCGTGATGGCGCGGCAGGATGGCGGAATCTGGCTGCAGCAACTCTCGGCCATAGCCCCAGAAATCAATGTCCACGTTAGCTGCAAGGTATTCCAGGAAAGCCAGGCCCTTGCCATGGGCCGGTGAGATGCCGCCGACGAAGCTGATGTCAATGTCGCGGGGCGCGGCCGGCAGGGCATCGAGCACTCGGACGGGAAAGGCAAGGGGCTGGTAATACGAGGTAAGACCTTGGGCGCGGAAGCGTTCGACGAAATGCGGGAAGGAACTGATGAGGATGTCGATACCGGACAGGTGAGCCTGAGGCGGCACCGGCGAGGCTATCTGGCCGACGATGAGGCGGGTGTACGGACGGATGGCGGCGATGAATTCCAGGGTCGCCAGGTTGAGGTCCTGCAGGTAGACGACGTCGGGGCTGGCGCTGCGAATCTGCTCGACCGCAATGCCCAGGCCGGCGCTGTGGCTGCCCTGTTCCCGAGCCCAGGCCTGCTGCAGCGATTCGCAGTTGACGATGATGTCGGTGGCCATCCAGCCATTCTGGCTGAGGCCGGACGAATAGAAATCGCTGTCGCCAAAGTTAGCGGCGAGCAGCGAGTCAAGTTGATCCTGGTAGCTCGCCCCAGCCACTTCGGGCCGCGCACGATAGTGGCTTTCCAGGAATTTGGGGTAGTAGGTATTTACGAACAAACAGGCATGAAGTCCATCGACCCAGGGCTGGCTCAACTCCTTTTCCGAATCAGGTAAAGCGGCATGGCTCACTGTGGCTTTACGCACCTCCGCATCGCCCTGCAACTTCCAGAGCAAAGTGCGCATCGGTTCGTCATCACTGGTCTGCAGGAAGGTCTCGATCCAGCCCCGCGCCAAATCTTGGCGGTCTGCGGCCAGTGCAGCCTGGACTGCTGCGAGTGTCACCTGCCGATCTCCGGGTGAAGCCTCCAGCGCCAGCTGGAATGCCATGAGCGCCCCTTCGGACTGGCCTATCTCCCCGAGAATCCGGCCGAGCGCGGTAAGCACTTGGACATCGCCGGGATCAATTTCCACGGCCTGCTCCAGAACGCTGAGCGCAGCGACGGCATCCCCTTGGGCATAGAGGGCCTCGGCGAAAAGTTGCATGGCGCGCGAACTGCGTCGGGCCAGGGAAATTTCGGCAAGATTTGATGCCAGCAGGAGCGTTTCCGGCAGCAGGCGATCCAGGCGCGACGCCAATTCGCTCAACACATCGGCGTCCCGCGCCATGAACAGGACGGATCTGCCGCCTGGCAGAAATGGATTTGTCATGCGCAGTTGGTGCGCCTGCTGCGGAATGCCCGGGTTGTATTCCTCCCGTTCTGCATCGTGGAGCATCATCACGCCGCCGGGATTTAGAATCTCCCAGCCGGCAAGCATGCATTCCACGCGGGCGCGGCCATCAACCAGAACAAAGTCAAAGCGGCGCTGCATTTGCAGCGGGAAAAGGATGTATTCCTTGAACGAGGTATAGTCGCCATCGTCTATGCCATCGCGAAATGGCCCACTGTTCGGAACGTAGTGAAGTTGCACATTGGACAGCGCGAGTTGCTGGATGGTCCTGGACACCTGCAACGCCCAGTCCCGGTTGTGTTCCACGGAATTCCAGCGACTGCCCGACGGCAGCTTGGAGCTGAAGTACACAGTACTGTTTCCGCTTCCCCACTCCAGTACGGAAACCGGGCCGCTGGCGAGGGAAAATGCCGCCGCAATCGCGACGATTTCCCATTCATCCATGAAGGGCCGATACACGGAATCGATATCGGCACCTCTCTCTGAATCATCTGTTCGGCCTGTATCTTCCGGCATGATATTGTTCTTGGGTTGCGGCATGCCGGTCATCTTACCGATATGTGCCCCCTGTGTATGGCAATGTCATCCGCCAGCCATCCCGATTCCTTCGCCACGCAAACCAGCAGCGACGTTCAAATTAATGTTGATGAGCACATCGAGTTTTTCAGGCGCCGGGTAGGCCAGTACTTCGAAGGAACGGCGATCTACGAACAGACTGAGTGCGAGCAGGTTCTTTTTGATTTCTTCCGGCATAGGATTGTCTTCCGTCGACAGTTCGGCCTGAAAGAACGACCAGATACGCTGGTTGTAATTGAGCGCATCTTCGAGTTGTGCGTCGTGGTCGTCTTTAGTCCAGTTATCCTTGATGGCCTGCAATTGAATAGCCGCCTTGGTCAGTACGGTCGCTTCGATATCACGTTGCGATAGCGTGGCTTTCTCAACGTTTCGGTACGCTTCAAGCGGGTTTGCAGGCATTACTGACTAACTCCTGTTCATAACGGATTAATTCACGGGTTGCTTTCAGTGCCTGATAATACTGGGCATTTAGCACGAATTCGCTTACTTTTCCGATCAGATCGGTAGTGCTGGGTGCCGCCAAAATCACCGATCTTACTTGCTCCCAATAGTATTGATGATAGCGCCCCAGATTCGGGATATCGATGTACATCAACTGAACTGCCAGATATATCCGTTTACATGGCGTATCAGCTTCATCCTCCTTGAGGATGTCTTTCTCGCGTAATACCGGGACGTCGTTCAGCACCGCCAACTGACAACGGCTTTCACCGTTAACGAGAACAGCCCCTCCGAGAAAAATTTTCTCGTGGGGCCGCAAATCAAGTTTTAGAGGCATTAAGGCCTGACACTTCGGTTACTTCAACTCGACTGCTTGTACGAATTGATGTGCGTTGCCGCCAATTCCGCGGCCACCCAGATTAGCAATTTGCTCACGTACGTCAGACGCTTCGTTTTGCACTTCAAACGTGACAGCCTGTTTCACGAAACTAACAACGTCTTGCCACATCCCCATCTTAAATTCACGCAGGGAAGACTGCGTGGCTTTGACCTGTTCAAGCGCCTTGCCGACTTCTTCGTCACTGGCGCTTTCAGGCTTAAGTGCAGGGAAATCCGAATTATGGCCTTTGGCTGCAACAATGAACGACAAACCAACCGAGACATCACCACCTTGTTTGGCCGCATCCTGCTTTGAACCAATCAAACTTAAGGCAGCATCGACCTCTTCAGGCGGCGGGTACGTTAAAGCATCGACCTGCTTGCGCAGACTATCGATATTGTTGAGCAAAGAAATTCGCTCCGGACTGTCGATTGGATAAGGAGGGTAGATCTTGAGAATTTCGCCCAATTCGCTCTCCATCTTATCCTGCAACTGATTATTCTGCTCAACTCTATCGCTAATTTCCCTCATCACCGAAGCAGCCTTGTTCAGCATATCTTGACGACCACGCAACTGCGCATAGGAACCCGCTAATTGAGTGGAAGTCGCCAACTGCTTGTCCTGTGGACCATCAACCCGGGGTGATACCCCAGTTTCTGGATATATCGTTCCAGCAACACGCTGGACATGCGTCGTACCCAACTGGGAAACAACCGAGTGACTAGGTCCAGCCCCTGATATTTCAGTGACCATTTTTCACTCCTTCCCCGCGCGGAAGGAAATTTCCGCGCGAGCAAAGTAAGCAAGCATCCCAGGAATTAGAATAGTCTCAAGATCGACTGTTCAGCCTGCGAGGAGATGCTAAGCGCGGTTGTCCCCAACTGCTGCTTGGTTTGCAACGACAGCAAGTTGGCCCCTTCTTCATTGGTATCCGCCTCGGTCAACTTGGTTGCACCCACCGTTAGGATGTTGGCCATATCCCTGATGAAGGTCTGACGAGTTGTCAATGTACTCAAGTTAGAAGCCAGTTCGGAAGCCTTGGTCTGCAGGGTCGCGATGGCGGCATTGAGAGTTGTCTCAATGCCATCCAAGTTAGCAGCAGTAGCCAGTCCGCTATAAGCCATGTTGCCCGAACTCGCCGCAGTCACCGTGCCACCGATACCACCACCGCTGATTGCCAGGCCCGAGGCGCCAGAGTTGAAGCCGCTCAAGACGATCTTGGTCGTGGCGTTCTCGTTCAGGTTCACCGTGAGCGTTGTGCCACTGCTGTTAAGGAAGTTGGTGCCCTTGTAGCTGGCATCTGCAACCAAGTTGTTCAGTTGCTCGACCAACCGGTTGTACTGACCAGTGAGACCACCCGTGGTGCTGTCGGCGGTGACCGTAGTGCTGCCACCCAGGGTGACTCCACTGTTAACCGTGTCATTGATGGCCGAACGAGCCTGCGTCACAACACCGCGTATGGCTTCGATCGTGGTCAACACACCCCTGATGCCCGAGTCCGCCGCTTTCACAGTCTGGATTGCTTCCGAGATGTTGTCTTTGAGGCCGTTCAGCAGATTGGCGCGGGTATTGGCACCTTGCGCAGCGAAGAAGTTTGCTGGATTATCAACCGCAGTATTAATACGCTTGCCGGTTGAAAGACGTTCCTGGGTATCACCCAACAGTCTTGCAGTGGTCTGCAAGCTGATCAGGTTGGAACGCATGGATGAAGATAGACCGATGTCGCCGATTGCCATGATAAAACTCCTTTTCTAGGGTTGAATAACTGGAGGGTTTCTGCCTCCAGGACAAAATCAATTCATCTTGTCCTGCCTGTTCAACGGTCGCAAACAGCAAAACTTTAATCTTTTTGATAGTAAATTCGTACCAGCAACAACTACAAACCGGTTAAAGATCAAAGCTTTCTGCGTTTTCCGGGACTGTGACCTGCCATCCCATCGCATCCCGCAGCAGACTGGCGAATCCTAACGCAGTTTGTTCTTCACCGTGTACAACGAATGTCTGCGTCGGCGGATTTTTGAAATTTGACAGCCACTGAATCAGCGCATCGCGGTCTGCATGCGCGGAAAGCCCGCCCAAAGTGTAAAGATCGGCGCGCACCGGCACTGTTTCACGGAACAATCGTACGTCACGTGCGCCATCCACCAGACGCCTGCCGAGCGTTCCTTCGGCCTGGAAGCCCGCGATGATGACGCTGCATTCGGCACGTGGCAGGTTGAACTTGAGGTGGTGTTTGATACGCCCGGCGTCGCACATGCCCGAGGCCGAGATGATCACCGCGCCCTGGCGTATCTTGTTCAGCGCCATCGATTCCTCCACATCTTCGGTCACGCGCAAATAAGGCGCTTCCGGACTGGTGCGGAACCATTGCAACAGTTCTTGCGATTCAGCATCCATGAGGTTGCTGTGGCTAAGGGTGATCGCGGTTGCTGCACTGGCCATCGGCGAATCGACGAAGATCGCCAGATTACGCGGAATTATGTAGCAAACGCACCCATCATAGAATCAATGACTTAGGGTGCACGCTGAGATTTGCCTGAATTGCTTTTGCTTCCGGGTGCCTTGTGGCTCACTCTATGAGCCACCAGAAACCCCATAC
>Ga0208244_100092_pt1 | contig 125529 bp, 115 predicted proteins | sample SubbioCR12Aug_5A_FD_184828 | JGI IMG/M metagenome (GOLD analysis project Ga0208244, IMG submission 184828) | Serpentinite rock and fluid subsurface biosphere microbial communities from McLaughlin Reserve, California, USA - CR12Aug_5A (SPAdes) | ecosystem: Environmental > Terrestrial > Deep... | reverse complement strand
TGTCTTGCAGAGAACTCTGCCAATACACGAAAATGTTTCTGAAAAAGGTAAAATGGTGATAATGGATAGCATTATTAACTAATTGAAAACATAAGAAAAAGCAGGTTATGTTACGTATAGCAGGAAGAACTGAGACCTTAAGTTGAAGATAGGAGCATTGGACAAAGTGTGTTCATCTATTCAGGAATTCGGGCTAGAATTAGGAATGTCACTTCCGGCAAGGTTATGGGAAGCATATGTTTGCCAGACGAAAAAAGAAGCATATCCCTGCCAAAACGGCAACCATATGATTCCAGGTCCAACAGGCGTGGTGGCGGCGCAGGGATTTGAACCCCGGACACTGCGGATATGAGCCGCATGCTCTGACCGACTGAGCTACGCCGCCGATAAAAAAGTAAAAAGTAATAAGTGAAAAGCTATGAGTTCTGAAACAGATAAAAATTATAACAGAAGAAATCTCTTTAATGAAAGAGTTCGAACCTGCGCGTTCGTATATTAATGAGTATGCCGGCGGCAATGAGATTTGAAAGCAGAGCTGTCCCTCCGTAGCTCATGAAAGGCAGCGGGATGCCCACTACAGGCATAATGCCCAGCGTCATGCCGACATTTACAAAGAAATAGGTTAAAAACATGAATGTTATGCCCAAAGCAAGCAGCCTGCCGAAGTCGTCTTTTGCAAGCCTTGCGGTATCGAGCCCCCGTAGTATGAGAATAAGATATAAGAAAAGCAGCAGGAGGCTGCCTGCAAAACCCCATTCTTCAGCAAAGACTGCGAAGATGAAATCGGTATGCTTCTCGGGCAGGAATCTGAAAGGCCCCTGGGTGCCCTGCATATAACCCTTCCCGAAAAATTTTCCCGAACCCACGGTGATCTTGGACTGGGTCAGATGATAACCGATGCCTGTAGGGTCTGCATCCGGCTCAATAAAAGCCACTATTCTGCTCTTCTGGTATTCTTTCAACCCTCCCCAGAATATATTGCCGAGGAAAGGAAGGGAAATAATCCCTATAATTACCAAGAGTATTGTAATTTTCTTATGGAGGCCCCGTGACAATACGAGAAAAATAAAGATTGCCAAAACCATTACGGCAGTTCCGAGATCAGGCTGTTTGATCAGGAGCAGTAATGGCAGGAATGTGATGAAAAACAGCGCGCGCAGGAGCGCCATTGTGTCCATTGGCGCCTTCAGAATACTCAGGTATTGGGCGAGCATTATTATATAGGCGAGCTTGAAAAACTCTGACGGCTGAAAAGACAGAGGTCCAAGACTCAGCCATCTCTGGGCGCCCATACCGGTCCTCCCCAAAAAAAATACTGCGATAAGGAGAATGACACCACCTATATACAGAAAGAGCGAAAACCTGCTTAGCCATATGTAATCGAAGCTTACGATTAAAAACAGGGCGACAATGCCCAGGACAAGCCACATGGACTGCTTAATGTAGAAAATCAGGTGCTCTTCCTCAACAACAGGACGGGTTGCGCTGTATATGGTCATTATGCCGACAAGGGATATTATGACTATCACTGAGAATAAAACCCAATCGAAATTCCTTATTAACCTGCGGTCTATAGAAATCATTTCACCCCAAAAGTGCAGACATTGTTCGAAAAATTATTTAAACTGGTGTCCTGATTAAAAAATCTTTCATCTTTTTTGGGATAATATCCTGAAATAAATTCAGGATGACAGGCAATGCACTTTATGGCGGACACTTTGCGCAGACAGAAGTAAAAAGAGAGGTAGACAGGTACCTGTCCCCCCTGTCAGGCAGAATAACGACAATGACCCCTTCGTTCAGCTCGCTGGACTTCCTGAATGCAATATGCATGGCCGCACCGCTCGACATGCCGACAAACATTCCCTCCCTCACTGCAAGCATCCTTGTAGAATAGAATGCCTCATCATCATTAACAAAATAGTGTTCGTCAAGCCTCGCCGGGTCAAAAATCTTCGGCCTGATAGATTCAGCCATATTTTTGAGACCCTGAATCCTGTGGCTCAGAACCGGCTCCACTCCTATTATCTTGATATCCTGGTTAAACTCCTTGAGACGCCTGCTCACGCCCATAAGAGTGCCTGTTGTTCCCATACCGGCAACAAAATGAGTGATGCGGCCGCCGGTCTGTTCTATTACCTCCTTTCCTGTAGTTTCATAGTGAGCCAAAACATTGGCCTCATTATCAAACTGGTTCGGCATGAAGTACTTTTCGGGTTCCTCGGAAAGGATCTTGTGGGCCAGGCGGATGGCGCCGTCAGTGCCCTCATTCGAAGGACTTATAATAAGTTCTGCTCCGAACGCCTCGAGCACCCTTCGCCTTTCGATACTTACGCAGGCCGGCATCGTAAGCTTAACCCTGTACCTCTTGGCTGATGCTACCATGGCAAGCCCTATGCCCGTATTCCCTGATGTGGCTTCAAGTATTATCTTGTCTCTGGTAAGCTTCCCTTCCCTTTCAGCAGCCTCTATCATGTAGAGAGCAATCCGGTCTTTGATGGATCCCCCCGGATTGTTGCCCTCAAGTTTGGCAAAGACCTTCACCCCCGGATTAGGGTTAGTCTCTATGCAGGCAAGGGGTGTATTCCCTATGCACTCAATAATTCCCATTATTAGATTATAGAATATACGAACACGCATCGGTCAAGGGAAGGTATTGTTGAATCCTTGACAAGGTCGCTGGTTTGTTATAACTTTAGATTCAAATATAACTTCTGCGGGAGAACTATAAAATGAAAAAATATTTTCTGAAAATAGGCTCTTTACTTTTACTGATTTCGATACTCGCATCATGTGCCATCAATCCTGTAACAGGTCAGAAGGAACTTATGTTCGTGTCCGAAAGCCAGGAGATCGAAATTGGCAGGGAGTTCTATCCCAATGCCCTTTGGGGCGACGTCGGAGGCGGGGGAGAATTCAGGGATGAGAAATTGAAGACATATCTTGGCGATATTGTCATGAGGGTTCACAGTGTTTCCCACAGGCCCGGCCTTCCTGTTAAGTTTGCAATTCAGAACAGCTCTGTTCCTAATGCATGGGCAATTCCAGGTTACGTCGTAATGACGAGAGGACTGTTGGCAGGGCTTGACAGTGAGGCAGAATTTGCCTTTGTTATGGGCCACGAGATAGGTCATGTCGCCGCCCGCCACTCTGCAAGGCAGATGACTTACGGAATGCTGCAGCAGATCGGACTCGGCGCAACCGGTATTGCGCTTAGCGGAAGCCAATATACTGATGCCGCCATGAACATCGGTGCAATAGGAAGCAGTCTCCTGCTCCTGAAATACGGAAGGGATGACGAACTCGAGGCCGACCGCCTCGGTATCCAGTACCTCGCGAAACTCGGATACGATCCTGATAACGCAATAATCAGCCACAGAAATCTCGAAAAGGTTGCAAACGAATATATGCAGTCCGTCGGCAAGAACCCTGCAGAGAGAGGTTTTTTTGAAGACCTGCTTTCAACGCATCCCAGGACATCCGTGAGAATCGACGAACTCAGGAATATGATTGCCAGGCTTCAGCCATATCATATTTCCGGTGACGGCACTGGCAGGGAGAAGTTTCAGACTATGACGCAGGGCATCAGAAAAACGAACAGGATCTATATAGACTATTATGACAAGGCAGCAAGGGAGTTCCAGCAGAATAATGTGGATAGAGCCCGGAGCCTCGTATCAAACGCCATCGAAAAAGATGACCGGCAACCACCTTTTCATGCTCTCAGGGGGTTCATCATGCTTAAGAAAAAAGATTTCGCAGATGCAAGGGTTTCTTTTGACAAGGCCCTGTCCATCGACAGGGATTACCAGCCCGCATACAGGGGCCTTGGCGCACTTGAATACCTGAGTGAAAATTATCCTAAGGGCATCGAACATCTAAAGAAAGGGCTTGCCATCTTTCCTCAGGACGTCCTGTCCCATTACTTCCTTGGAATGAGCTATTTCAGAACAAAAGCTTACAGGTCTGCCATCCCTCATTTAAACACTTTCGCAGGTGTTAAGCCCGACCATCCTGAGATACATGGCATTCTCGGAATTTGCTATGAGAGTATCGGCGACCTCTCTGCTGCCTATAACCACTACGTTATGCAGGTGAAAGTAGCCCCTGACAACGAAATGGGCAGACACGCCTCTTCACGTTCACGGGCATTAACGCCGGCGCTGCAAAGACAGACCCGCTGAACGGTATCAGGGATAGATAGTGAATATTGAACTTTTAAGGACTATTGGAAAAAGATTGCTGAAAGAGATACCGGCAACAGGGAGAATATCCAATACCATTATTTCCATTGGCGCATCTGGTGATAAAACCTATCAGGTAGACAAGACTGCCGAGGATATTATCCTGCATGGGCTTGAAGAATCAGGTTACTCTCTGACCGCTGTTTCCGAGGAGGCAGGCGTAAAAAAGATAAATGGAGGCGGAAAAAAGGTTCTGATTGACCCGTTGGACGGAAGCAGAAATGCGGTATCGGGTATTCCTTTTTACTGCACGTCTATTGCTGTCGCAGATGGAGATACCATCGGCTCCATCGAAAAGGCGTATGTTGTGAACCTCGTGAACGGGGACGAGTTCTGGGCTGAGAAAGGCAAAGGGGCCTTCCTTAACGGAGAGAAGATAAAAACACAGCAAGACGATATTCTTTATTTCAGTGCGTACGAAGCGCAGGTTCCCGGCAAAGACATACGCAGGATTATTTCGCTGCTTTCGGCTTCGAGAAAGACCCGCTGCCTCGGTGCAACTGCCCTGGACCTTTCTTATCTTGCATCCGGTTCAATAAGTGTTTTTGCGAACCCTTCGCCTTCCAGAAGTTTCGATTTTGCAGGGGGATGGCTGCTTGTAAAAGAAGCAGGGGGTATTTTTACGGATATGGACGGTAATCCCGCAGACGCAGTGGGGATTGGCCTGAAAAAATCCGTATCCCTGCTTGCATCGGGAAACAGGAAACTCCACGAAAAGGCTTTGAAATTATTAAGCAGCCCTTCCTGACCCTGGAAATACGACCGGGCGGAAAAATGCATTTCAATTTAATTCATTCAGGCATGTGGGCAGCAAAAGCTCTCCGACAGCTCCTTTGTAGGCGTTTATGAATCTGGGGGCCCTGCACGTTTTCATTCCGTACGATTGGCTTTTATCAGAACCACATCCTGCGTTGGAGAGGTTTTGATGCGCATAGGCCTGCATGACTGGGTCAAATGCAGTTTTCGGGTTAATTTCAAACAGTCATATGCTAATTCAGATACCTTTATTCTTCCTGACTGCCGGTTTCAGAGGGAGGAATTTCAATAGCCGGCAATGCCGGCTCAGCAGCGCGGGCTTCTTTCGAATGGTAGTAGCTGAGGACCGTTGCGATGATAACAAGGCCTATATAGGTTTGAAAAGCATAAGAGATAAGCTGATAAGGGAATGACAGGATTGTCCCTATAATCGGTATCAGTGTAAACGGATAGCCGAGGAGTATCATAAGAAAACTTGCGAACATATACGCTACAAGCAACAATGCATACAGCCAGAATCCGTTGGGATATTTTATGAGGAACCTTAACGCCTCTCTGATGGATCTGAAGGCGCCGGCACTTTTGAAAAAAAGCGCTGCAAATCCGTAAAGTGTAACAGAGAGTATTGCGAGTATAAGCATAACGGCCAGAATGAACAACGTCAGGGATAAAAAAGTGCTGAAAAAGAGGGCCACAGTCGAATCCTGACTGCGGGCGTAAGATACAAGGGAAGCTATGCCTCCGCCTAAAAGACCGAGGGAAAAAGCCGCTATGATAAGGATTAAACCTATGACAGAGGTGAAACCCAGAAGCCGCAGAAAAAGCCTTTTAGATTCATCCAGAAACAGTCGGAGACTGAACTTCAGGGTATTATCTTCGATCGACCTTCCAATGACGCCGATGGAACCTCCAAAAAGATAAATGCCCAGCATCGCAACAACAAGCAGATATAAAAGCACGCTCGACAGTATGATAAGAATGATCCCCATGTATTTCGATATGATATCGTAGGGACCTTTCAGCACGTTAAAGACATCATTCATATTCGTAAGTCCCGTAAGATCGATGCCGAATATAATGAAGGCTATTGCAAGCGGCAGACCGACTATTATAAAAAACCCTATGCCGCTTGCAAACAACATCGCCAACTGTATCAGCACAAGCTGCCAGTTTCGGTTAATCACTCTGAACCCGTCTTTAACTGCTTCAAAATAATTCATTTATGTCCTCGACCAGAACTTCTTCATACACATCTTCTGGCAGCTCCTTAAGGAATCTTGAAGGTCTCAGGAAGCCGATTCCTTTCCATTCCTCTGCTGCCAGAGGATAACATAGATACAGCTCGTTCTTTGCCCTGGTAACGGCAACATAGAATAGTCTTCTTTCTTCTTCCTCAACGTCTGTTTTTAACGATCTGGCCGAAGGGAACCTCCCGTCATTCAGGCCGATCACAAACACAGTATCCCACTCAAGTCCCTTTGCCTGATGCACTGTTGAGAGTATAACACATTCCCTGGCCTCGTCCTCTCCACCTGCTTCCCCGCCGGAGGCGCTCTGAAGGCTCAGGTCGCTTACAAATGTTTCGAGAGAAGCATACTTAAGGGCAAACTTAGCCATCTGCTCAATGTCCTCGATTCTTTCCTCTGCATTCGGATAGCGACTGAACAGATAGTCCTCGTAGCTGTTTCTCAATATATGGTCGATGGCAGCGGAGGGCTGCATAGGGAGACTATCTTGCCCACCGGTTCTCATTGCGTTCAGTACATCAATGAAGAGAGAAAAACCTCCTGCCGCCTTCCGGGGGACAAGTCTTACAGTCCCTGATACAGCTTCGAGAGGGTTCTTCGACGTTGCAATAGCATCCCAGAGCTTCGCTGCAGTCACGTTTCCTATTCCTGGTATCAATTTGACGATCCTTTTCCAGCTGAGCTCATCGTAGGGGTTTACCACCACCCTGAAAAATGACAGGATATCCTTGATATGCGCCTGTTCGAAAAACTTAAGCCCTGATCTGACTTCAAACGGTATGCCCCTTCTCTGAAGCTCCATCTGGAGTTCCATCGACTGGTAATGCGACCTGTACAACAAAGCTATCTCGTTCAGGTTCATACCTTCTGCATATGTGTCGAGGATCTTCTGGGCTGCAAAATCAGCCTGCTGAAAAACGTCTCTCAGCGGGACAAGAGAAGGCAAAATTCCGGGACCTTTTACCGAATGAAGTTCCTTCCGGAACTGCCTTACATTTTGAATTATGCTGTTGTTGGCAAGTTTCAGTATCTCGGGGGTAGACCTGTAATTGACCGTCAGGTTGAAAACCTTTACATCCGGGTGCCTTTCAGGAAATCTGAGGATGTTTTCGAAATCCGCTCCTCTGAAGGAATAGATTGACTGGGCGTCGTCGCCAACTACCATAAGGTTTCTGTTTTCAGATGACATCAGGTCGACTATCTCAGCCTGGAGCTTATTAGTGTCCTGGTATTCGTCCACAAGAACATGCAGGAACTTTGCCGAGTAGTCATGACGGATATCCTTGTTTTCGAGGAGCAATTTTTTCCAGTTTGTGAGCAGGTCGTCAAAGTCCATGAGATTAAGAGAGCGTTTCCTTGTCTCATATCTGTTGATAACCTCCTTAATATAATCGGTGACATTCAGGAAATGAGGGAATCTTGAAGGAATAAGTTCATCTGCGGAGGTTTCGGTATTCTTTATAAGGCTGTATAACTCACAAAAGACAGCCCCTTTGGGGATTATGGTTTCCCTCCTGCTTATCTCAGTGATGCAGATATCGAACAGGTCTTTGGAATCCTCCCTGTCAAGGATCGAAAAGCCCTGGCTGTAGCCTACAAGAGGGCAGTGGCGTCGCAGGAGCATATGACCAATATGGTGGAAGGTACCTCCCGGCAGACCCCGGACATTTCTGCCTATCAGACCATCAACCCTGCGCATCATCTCTTTTGCGGCCTTATTGGTGAACGTGAGGAGCAGAATTTCGTCCGGCCTGACGCCGGTTTCTATCAACCGCGCAACTCTGTATGTAACAGTCCTGGTTTTCCCGGTTCCGGCGCCGGCGAGCACAAGCATCGGGCCGCCCTTATGCATAACGACGGCGTATTGCTCATCATTAAGTTCTTTTTCGTAATTGAGTTTAAGACCTGTTGATACTCTGTGGAGAAAATATTTTTTCATTTATATACGATATAATCCCTTCATTTAAGCCGCGCTGCGATCTCCCGCGCCAAATCAGAAAGTGTCTCATCTCGTGCGCCGAATACAACATAGGCATCCCGCTCTTTCAGCCGGGGGAATAGCAGCGAACGCTCGTGCAGAACATCGACGGTTTTCCCATTTGACCTGATCCCATCGCATAGGTCACCGCTCGAAATATCCTTCAGAGATGTACCGCCGGCGTAATAGATCGGCAGCAACAGCAGATAATCTTCATTGCGCAGATTTTTTGTGAATGTCTCGATATACCCCTGTTTCAGCAACCGGGTGGGCCCGAATCCGTGGGGCTGAAAAATATAGCAGACCCTTCGGGAAATTTTTTTCACAACCTCCATCAGGCATTCTATCTTATGAGGGTTATGGGCATAATCGTCCATCACCAGATGTTTACCGTCGTTCAGATGGATATCGAAGCGTCTTTCAATCCCCGAAAAAAATGGGAGGATTTCTGCTGTATCCTTTATGCTGATTCCCATCTCTGAAAGCAATGCAATGCATGAGAGCGCGTTATATAGATTGTGCTTTCCCGGGAGAGAAAGCCTGCATTCAACACCGTTAACGCAAAAAACTGTTTCAAACCGGCGGTACCTGACAGACTGCGCCCGGTATTGAGAGTCGTCATCCACGGAAAACCTGATCGGGTTATTGAAAGCACACCTGCCTAAATTCCGGTCATCAGCATTTATTATTAACAGCTCTTGCGTATTCCTGCCGAGCATTTCAAACATACCTGCGGTCGTCTCGACCCTGTGGTGGTCGAGGCTAAGGTTGCCGATGATTGAGTGCAGGGGTTCATAATTAACGACTGAACCGTCAGCTTCACAAGCCTCGATAACCATAAGGTCCGAACTTCCGGACAGGGAATTGCCGGGATTATCAGGTTTCCGGAATTGTTTTACCCTTCCGCCTCCGATAAAATTCGGGTTCAGCCCGAGTCTATTCATTAAAAAAGCGAGCATGCCGGCTGTGGTGGATTTTCCGCTGGTGCCTGCAACAGCGATAGATCCGAATTCAGATACTAATTCTCTGAGATACTGAGGGCGGGTTTTCAGTGGTATGCCCAGCTCCTTTGCTTTGACGACTTCAGGCTGATCGCTTTCGATAGCAGTACTGAAGACGGCGAAGTCATAAGACTCATCAATGCCGGAGCCGTCCTGCGGGACAAGGTTTATTCCTTTATTTTTAAGTGTATTAAAGAGGTTTTGGCATAAATTATTGTCGAATGAGCGGTCAGAGCCTGCCACTGTATGCCCACGTTCTGCGGTAAAAACCGCAATAGCAGACATACCGCTGCCGCCGATTCCTGAAAAGAAAATTTTCGACATATAATTTTTATTGTAAGACAAAAGAAAAACAAAGAGCAAAGCTTTAAAGTTGATAAATATTATTCGAAATAGGTATATTATCAGTTAAAATTTTGGGAGGTGTAATATGCTTATTACTTTAATAGATGTAGCTCATGCAATGGGTCCGGCTCCGCAGGGAGGAGCTGGTGAGGGCGGCGCAATGGGGCTCTTCGGCAGCCTTATCCCGCTTATTCTTATCTTTGTCATCTTCTATTTCCTGCTCATAAGGCCACAGCAGAAAAGGGCTAAGGAGCATAAGAATATGATAGATAACCTGAAAAAAGGCGACAAGATTGTCACTTCAGGCGGCATTTACGGAATCATCGAAGCGGTTGGTACGAATACCATAACCATCAAGATCGGAGAAAACGTCAAGGTTAAGATCGGCAAGTCATATGTTGCTACCCTTAGAGCATCATCGGATGAAGACTGATATAAAATGCAGGTATCTGAATAGATAATTCTTAACAAATCCTGATAATTAACGCATAACCGTCATTAATTGCAATTATGTTCAAGATTCGAATAAGGCATCTAATGTCCATGGAGGCTGAATGAAGAAGAAGATTCTCTGGAGATTACTCCTGATAGCATTAACATTTATTCTTGCGGTCGTATTTTTCCTTCCCAATACCCCGATGTTCCGTTATATGCCGGAATGGTGGAAAAACAGCATGCCTGATAAAGGTATAGTGCTCGGGCTTGACCTCCAGGGAGGTTTGCATCTTGTCTTCGAAGTCGAAGGAGATAAGGCTGTCGAAATATCAACCGAAAGATATAAGACACAGTTAAAGGATCTGCTTGCCAAAAAGAATATATCTGCTGATGTAAGTTTAAGCGGTCTTGATATTATCATAACCCCTGCCAGCGCAGAGGCAAGGAGAGTTGTTGAAGAAAATTATCCCTCTCTCGCACCGTTTGAGAAAGGCAGTGCCATAGCCTACAGGCTGTCTGAAAAGGAAGCTGCAAGGATAAAAGAGAGTGCTTCCGACCAGGCCCTCGAAACAATCCGGAACAGAATAGACCAGTTTGGAGTGTCTGAGCCCACAATCCTCAGGCAGGGCGAAAACGAGATAGTCATTCAGCTCCCGGGAGTCAAAGACCCGAAGCGTGCTATTGACCTCATAGGTAAAACCGCCCAGCTTGAATTTAAGCTTGTGGATGATGAAGCGAGGGTGGCTGCTGAGCTTCCCATGTCTATAGGGCCTGGTGGAGAAGAAAATCTCCTTCAGCAGTTTGCCGGTAAACTGCCTGAGGATACAGAGATACTTTTTGACAGGAAGGTAAACAGGGAAACGGGTGTGGTGGTCAAGATGCCTCTTCTCATCAGGAAACAGGCGTCCCTTACCGGCGACCTTTTGAGCGATGCAAAGGTGAATCTCGATTCAAGGTTCAATGAGCCTTATGTCTCCATATCATTCAACGAAGCAGGCGCAAAACTATTCGAAGAGGTGACCGGGGCAAACGTTAAAAAGAGGCTGGCAATAATACTCGACAATACAGTCTATTCAGCCCCTGTAATCCAGGAAAGAATATCAGGAGGCGACGCCCAGATCACCGGGAACTTCACTCTGGATGAGGCAAAGGATCTCAGCATCGTGCTGAGGGCCGGAGCACTCCCGGCGCCGCTGAAGATGCTTCAGAATGTGACTGTCGGACCTTCACTCGGCAGGGACTCCATCGAGGCCGGCAAGAGGGCTGGAATCATAGGAACAATAGCGGTCATCATATTTATGATATTCTATTACAGGCTCTCCGGGGTTATCGCTAACTTTGCCCTGTTTCTGAATATTTTTCTGCTGCTGGGCGCCATGGCTGCATTGAACGCCACCTTAACTCTTCCTGGAATTGCCGGTATTATACTTGCCATCGGAATGGCGGTAGACTCGAATGTCCTCATGTTCGAGAGGATGCGGGATGAGCTGAGGGCAGGCAAGACACCCCGGGCTGCGGTGGACTCAGGATACGACAAGGCATTCTGGACTATATTCGACTCCCACGTTACAACACTTATAACGGCAGCCGTACTTTTTCAGTTCGGGACTGGTCCGATAAAGGGGTTTGCAGTTGCATTGAGCCTCGGTGTCTCCATAAATCTTTTTACAGCCCTTATAGGAACAAAATCGGTCTTCGACATAATTAACAGCAGACGCGATCTGAAGAAGCTTAGCATATAGGAGAACAGATGATAGAGATTATTAAAAAAACGAATATCAATTTCCTCGGCAAGAGAAATATCGCCTTTGTTTTTTCGGGCATACTCCTTATTATCGGAATTATTGCAGTCGTTCAGATAGCAACCGGCCGGGCAAACCTCGGCATTGATTTTGCCGGCGGAACATCCATGCAGTTCAAGTTCGAAAAACCTGTGTCTTTGCAGGAAGTCAGGGTTGCGCTGGAAAGCGGAGGGTTGAGGGACTTTGATCTTCAGGACCTTCCCACTGAAAACAAGATACTTGTCAGGGTCAAGAAAACAGAGCAGGAACTCGGCGGCGTAGCCGATGCGATAACAGGAGTTCTGTCTCAGAAATTGCCTGATAACAGATACGTGATCGATTCCACAACCGCGGTCGGCCCTAAGGTCGGCAAAAGGCTTAGAGCTGATGCTGCCAAGGCAGTCTTATTCGCTATTGTAGGCATATTGGTATATATAGCTTTCAGGTTCCAGTTCAAGTTCGGAGTCGCTGCGACTTTTGCCACCTTTCACGATGTCCTTGCGGTGCTCGGGATATTCTTTCTTATGGGTAAGGAGATAAATCTTATACTGGTGAGCGCTCTTCTTACAATAGCGGGCTATTCGCTTACTGATACAGTAGTGGTTTTCGACAGGGTGAGGGAAAACCTGAGACTCAAGCAGAGGGAAAGCGTCGAGACAGTTATGAATACAAGCATTAACGAGGTATTATCGAGAACTCTTATAACATCTCTGACTGTTCTCTTTACATCACTGGCGCTCTTTTTTTTGGGCGGCGAGGTACTTCATGACTTCGCACTGGCCATAACTCTGGGTGTCATTATAGGAAACTATTCTACAGTATTTATCGCAAATCCTATAGTTCTGCTCTGGGGCGGCGAGAGGCCTTTTGCGAAGAAGTAAGGCAAAGCGTAAGTTGTAACTCATGAAGCGTAAAAAGACAACAGACTGTCTTATAACGCTTTTATCTTTAGATCTTAACGCGTTACGCTTTGCGGAGTCATGGTAACCTGATGCACAGGCACTGGTTTGTAAACAGAACCAACCCGGAGTATATCCGATACCTGTCAAAAACCGCGGCTATTTCCCCTGTCATGGCACAAATCCTCGTCAATCGCGGGATAAAAACTCCCGAGGCGATAAACTCCTGCCTGAACCCGCATATTTCACAACTCTCGGACCCGCTCGGGATAGACGGGATGCAGAGCGCTGTTGAAAGAATACAGGAGGCTTCCCGGAAAGGTGAAAAAGTGCTTGTCCACGGCGATTATGACGTAGACGGCATTACGGCTACTGCAATACTGCTTATGGCTTTAAAGATGCTGGGCATAGAGGGCCTTTATTTCATTCCTAACAGGATGGAACACGGTTACGGTTTTAACCCTGCATCGGTAAAAAAAGCGAAAGAGGCAGGCGCTGCCCTGATAATAACCGTAGACTGCGGTATCACAGCTTTCGATACCTGCGCCTTATGCAAAAAAGAAGGCATCGATGTCATTATAACCGATCACCATGAACCGGAAGCAGCATATGACTCACCGGGATTAATAAACGCAGATATAATTAATAAAAAAGAGATTTCAGGGCACATTCCCCATTCTTCGATGTTTCATAAATACAGATTGCCCGATGCAGTTGCCGTTGTAAACCCGAAAATCTCCGGTCTTCGGTCCGCGGCCTCCGAGCTTTCAGGCGCGGGGATTGCGTTCAAAGTCTCGCAGGCCCTCGCTTTATATGCAGACACGCATGAGTCTCCATCAGTGCCGATGGACATGCTCGACCTTGCGGCCCTCGGCACAATGGCCGATGTTGTGCCTCTTACTGATGAAAACCGGCTTATTGTAAAAGAAGGTCTGAAAATGATTAACAACGGAACAAGGCCCGGACTGCGGGCCCTGAAAAGGGTTTCCGGAATAGAAGCAAAAGGGATGAAACCGGGCCTGCTTTTATTCACGTTTATTCCGAGAATCAATGCAGCAGGCAGAATCTCCGATGCCGGCGAAGTAGTAAGGTTGTTACTTACCGAGTCCGCGGATGAAGCGGAAGAACTGGCGGTATGGCTTGATAAGCTCAATTCCGAAAGGCAACGTTGCGAAGAAGAGGCTTATCAGCAGGCCCTTGCTCTGCTGGAAAAGAAGGGAGCAGGCCCCGTTATTGTCCTCTCATCGGAAGGTTGGCATAAAGGTGTAATCGGTATTGTAGCATCAAGGATTGCAGAGGCTTATAACCGGCCCGCCTTTATATTTTCAATAGAGGAAGGTATCGCCAGAGGCTCAGCCAGGAGTATTCCCGCATTTGACCTCTTCGCAGCAGTCACTGAGTGCAGGGAATTCCTCATGAGATTTGGTGGTCACAGGCAGGCTGCCGGACTGGAACTGGAAGTTGGCCAAATAAACTCCTTTGAGGAGGCCATAAAACGCATTGCATATGAAAGGCTTTCAGAAAATGACCTTATCACTTCACTCCAGATAGATGCTAACGTTGATTTTGCCGATATCGGATTTGAACTGGCAGAGGAGATCGGCAGGCTTGAACCGTTCGGATTCGGCAACCCGGAACCGCTTCTTGGATCAAAGGGGCTTCAGGTTCTCTATCCGCGTGTACTCAAAGACCGCCACCTCAAAATGAAACTCCGGCAGAAGAGCCTCTCTTTTGATGCTATCGGTTTTGATATGGCCGCCACTCTGGATAAAATCGAAGGCTCACCCACCGTCGACGCCGTTTTCACCCCGATTGTCAATGAATGGGATGGAAACAGATCCCTTCAGCTTAACCTCAAGGCGATGCGGCCAAGCCGCTGAAAAATACAGCGTTCCCTATTCATGTTATTTATCTGCTTAAAGATGAGGCTGACTGGAGGGTCAACCAGCCCTGAATCTTGACCCGAAAACTGCATTTGCCGCCAGTCATGCAGGCCTATACGCATCAAAACCTCTCCAATGCAGGATTTGGGTCTGATAAGAGCCAATCGTCCATAATGAAAACGTGCAGGACCCCCGGATACATAACCGCCTTCAAAGGAACTGCCGGAGAGCTTTTGCTGCCCACATGCCTGCATGAATCAAATTGAAATGTTTTTTTCGGGTCAAACAAAGGCTTTCCCCGGTCAACTGGAGCAAGTGTTAGCAGCGTTTTCTTCATTTATTTTCGTAGCTTGAGAGATCGGAAGGATTAATTTTTCTTAAGGGGGATTCTGTCAACGGATGGGGCTTAGCTTGTGATTATACTAAAGGAAGAAATTGCATATATTTATATAAATTTGCATATTTTCCGTGATTAGCTACATTCTGCTTCAAATCTGCTACAATTTTTTTAGTATAGTTAATTGTATACATGTCCTTTGCCGGCGATGGAAACGATTAAGAAGCATTGGGGGAGACTTAATTTATAAAAGGAGGGCAACCATGAAAGGTGAAAATAGGTCTATGTTGTTTGCACTGTTTATTTTTTATATCAGTCTGGTTTTCGCGCATTCTGTAAGCGCTTATCCAGGGGAAATCGACACCACATTCCATGCGACCGACGGGTTTGTTACCTATAACAGCCCGGCAAACAGTTATGATTTCGGAAGGGCGGTTGCTATACAGCCCGACGGAAAGATCCTGGTCGGCGGCAGTTCGTATAGCGGTATCAGTCATGATGCACTTCTACTCAGGTATCACAGCGACGGAACCATTGATTCAGGTTTCGGTGCGGGAGGGGCATTCTTCTATGACAGCGGCGGATCAACAGACTCCATTTACGCTGTCGCCGTCCAGCCTGACGGAAAAATCCTTGCTGCCGGCATCCGAGAATATGATGTCCTTCTAATCAGATTGAACAGCAATGGGACTCTTGACACGGGTTTCGGCGCGGGTGGAATTGTTACCTATGGCACTCCTTCCAACACCGACGAAGCAAAAGCCTTGGTGCTTCAACCGGACGGAAAGATCATAGTGGCCGGCTACTTCGATAATGGTTCAAATGACGACGTGCTTGTCCTAAGATACACAAGCACCGGCGTGCTCGATACCGGTTTCGGTACCGGAGGGGTAGCGGTCTTCAGCAGTGCTGAAGGGCTGTCGGAAGAAGCCAAAGTAGTCCTGCTTCAGCCGGATGGCAGGATTGTGGTTGCAGGTTCAAGATACAACGGTATTGACCAGGACATTATTCTGCTCCGGTTCAATAATAACGGAACCCTGGACACAGGATTAGGTTCCGGAGGAATAGTCGTCTTCGACACCGGATTCGATGATATAACGAACTCGGCAGCTCTGCAGGCCGACGGTAAAATTGTTGTCGCAGGAGAACACCGCAACTCGGCTGCCAATGCGATCATCCTGAGGTTCAATGCTAACGGAAGCCTGGATACAGGCTTCGGCGGCAGCGGTGTGATCCATTACAGCAAGGATTATGATGCGAATGCAGTCGCTCTCCAACCCGACGGAAAGATCATCGTCGCAGGAGAGATTTCCAACCCTGATCCGGCGGGTTTTGACGTCCTTCTTTTCAGGCTTCTGAGCAATGGTTCTCTTGACAGCGGATTTGGCACGGGTGGGATATTCACCTTTGGCACATCGTCCAGAACGTATGATTACGGCAATGCAATTGCTATCCAGACTGATGGAAACATCGTCGTTGTCGGAGAAACAGTAGATGCAGACGACTCGGATGTACTGGTACTGAGGGTCAAAGCCGGCGAACTATACGGCCCCGACCTTACGGTAGGCTGGACTTCGTTATCGCAGCAATGCAGCGGCACCGGGTGCAGGGTAAAAGGAAAACTGACGATAAAAAACGTTGGCACTTTACAGGCTCCGTCTTCGGTTGTAAAATTTTTCCTGTCTGATGATTCGGTATATGACACAGGAGATCTGTTCCTTAAAAAAGTATCTTCAGGCATTATCAGGGCGGGTAGTATCAAGAACAAGACACTCAGTTGCCCTGTTACTGCGATAACACCCTCTGCAATCGGCAAATATCTTATTGCCGTCGTCGATGCGGACAATGTTGTTGCCGAAACAGACGAGACAAACAACACGGCCGTTTATGGTCGGATGAAAAAGACGAACCTTTCCGGTGCATGGACAGCACTCACTGCCGGTTGCAGCGGTTCACGGTGCAGACTCAGCGGAACACTGCAGATTTTAAACAGCGGCGACCAGGATGCGCCTTCTTCAATAATCAGGGTATACCTGTCGGATGATGGTTCGTATGACATCTCCGATACATTACTGAAACAATTTTCATCCGGGAGTGTTGCAGGAGGGAAGAGTAGAAATAAAAACGTAAACTGTACAATCCCCGCAGGAATGACGGCGACAGGCAAATATGTGATCGCTCTGCTTGACGCTGATAATGCAGTGGGGGAAGAATTGGAGGCAGATAATACAGTTGTTTTCGGCCCCATGCCGTAAACGTCTATAGTCGAAGCAGATTCAGCGCTTATTTTGGAAGAGCCTGTTCGGTCGCCTCTTCATATTTTGTCGAGGATATTGATGATAGCTGATTCGTCAGAACTTCCTGCCTGGCGGGGTCATTCCTGACGAAACTTCGTACACTTGTTGTCACAAGCTGGGCAACCTTGTCGGCGAAGGCCAGTAGTGGTGAAAGAGTCGGTGGTTCTGGCCTTGGACAGGCGGCCAGCAGCAGCGATGACAAAACCACGACGATAAGATACTGACCAATTTCTACGCCCCGTCGCATTTTGTGATAGGTTATCATCTTCATATCATTCCACCTTTCCCGGCTTTCTAAATTTTCTAATACCCTGCATTGCCCTAAAAATAAGGAAACTTTTTATATTATTCGCCGCATGAATAGGAATCTGTGCCTGCCTTTCATCGTATAGCATTGAGATACCATCCGCTATAAGTATCTTGCCGAGTAAAAAAATCCCCGGTAAGCATGCCAAGACGGTATTGCCGTTCTTGATTGCAGATATCGGCTCAATAAGGACAAGGTCATAACCAAAGACTTTCTCTTTTGATTCTGATGACTGAAAATAAAACGCATATGGATCACAGGTCAAAGCATATTCAAAATCAAAAGATTCTGCATAGATTACGGGGAACTCAATCGTACCACTCATTAACCACGCAATAACGGCTGGCTCACTAAGAACGGGAATCTTCTTCGGAACTGAATTATCAACAACGCCGCTTTCGCCTATCATAAGAAGTGCATCAATTGGCACTTCAAGCGCTTTTGACAATTTTAGCAGTGTCGCCCGGCCCGGTCGCCTGATTCCCATTGCAATCTGGCTTATATAGGCGTTGCTAACACCCATCCTTTTAGCAAGCAACGTAAAATTAAGCCCTCGTGATTTGACAAGTTCTTTAAACTGGTTGCCGTAGCTCATTAATTGTTTTATCCCTATCCTTGTAAGATTTGAACAATTATAGCAAAAGCTAATTTAAGTTGCATTGTAATAAACGCTGAGGGTTACAGTTAGCATTACCTTATATGCAAATTAAGAGAACAAGAAGAACCGATTCTTTTTATGCTACATTTATCTTATGTGCGGGCGTTTTGTGAGATGCAGTTCCATTAGGAAAATCTGCGAATATTTCGCTGTTACGCATCCGTCTTTTGAGATCGAGCCAAGCTATAACGTTGCGCCTACACAGGACATACTCATTATCAATAAAAGCGGCGTCAAGCGGTTAGTGAAATGTCACTGGGGATTTATCCCTTCCTGGGCAAAAGACCCTTCTGTAGGTTATAAGATGATCAATGCAAGGGTTGAAACCATCACCGAGAAACCGTCTTTCAAGACTGCCTTCAGAAAGCAGCGGTGTATTGTAATAGCAGATGGCTTTTATGAATGGCAAAAGGACAAGAAAAGAAAGGTGCCGTTCTATATACATCTGAAATCTGGCGAGCCATTGGGGTTTGCCGGGCTCTATAATCTATGGACTTCTCCGGAAGGCGAGAAGAAGTGTACATGTACAATTCTGACTACTGAATCTAATGAGATTATATCTGCTATCCATGACAGGATGCCGGTGATAGTCCCACGCGACAAGGAAGACATCTGGCTTGATCCCGAAGTTGAGGATGCTGCGCTTATTAAAGGATCTCTCAGGCCGTTTCCATCAGAGCAGATGGTGCTAACCCGAGTATCCGACAGGGTCAACGCACCAAGTCATAACTCCCCGGAAAATATAAAACCGTTGCAGAATTAAAAAAAAGAGGTCAAATATGATCAATTGAAGAGAACACCTGTTTATAAACACTAGGCAAAAATCGAAATTGTTGAAGAGTATATCCGGGACTAAATATGCCGGGATTTGTGCATAGAGAGTCCTTCGAATCGAAATAAATAGCTGTCCCTTGTAGACCGGGATTTGTTTCTTCCGAGAATAAATGGAATAACGCACAAATCCATAGATAGCGTTTGTTCCAAACTGTACTACGCTTTTTCTCTCGGTTGAAGGATAAGAGCGCAAATTGTCGATGACACAAGTGGTTAAAATTAAAGAAGTATGGAAAATGATGATTTACAGCGGAAACAAACGTATAACGTTCCGGTTCAGGGGCGGGCCGGGCATCGGACCGTACGCTGCAAACGGTTGTTAGACCATTTCATCTTCCCGATTTTCTTCTGTTGTCGTCTTTGCATAGCATCTGGCAGTTCGCCGCGTTGGTCTTCCCGCCCTCGTGCCAGGGCTTGATGTGATCGCCTTCCATTTCATCCAGTTGAAACTTCTTCTTGCACTTCACGCAGACTCCCTTCTGCCTTTCGTACGCTTCCCGCTTCATGTTGTCGGAGAACGTGCGGATGTTTAGGTGTCTTTCATCACCATCCAGCACATAGGGGTAAACTCCTGATTTCCGCTCCACGTCGTCGTCCTGTATCAACTTTGCGACGTGCTTCTCCAACTTGTCCGTATCAAACTCTTTGTCCCTGAACTGGTTGTAGAGAACTCCCCAATCCACACCCTTCATCTCTCGCCGATACTCCGGAAACGTCGCCTTCACCCAGCCGATGACCTTCTGAAAGTATTGCCACAGCGGCGTCGCGTTCTCGTCGTGCTGATGCTTCGACATGTACTCTTCGATCTCGCCATCCGAGCGCCACGCGATCGCCGTTTCGAGATATTCCTGCCGGATCGGGCTGCGACGCAGGTAATCGCTTGCAAGCCCATAGGCCGGGCAACCCGTCTTGCTGAAATAGCGCTTGGCATCGGCCGTCCACGGCCCCGCGTACACCGCGTTGCGCAATTCCTGATCGGTATGCTCCTCGCCAGCGATGTTGATCGTTCTGAACCAATCCAACTTTTCGCTGTCGGTTCCGGAGCAGAAATAGACCATCAATTGGTAATCAAGAATCTGTTGCCGCTGATTGTCTTGCAGGTTGTGGAATGCCAGCCCATCGATGGAGAAGTCCCCGTTCACGTACTGGCAAATTGAAAGCGTGCGCTGTTGTCCATCGATCACCTCGAAATGGCCGTCACTGCGCACCGCCCAGTACATCACGTTCAGGGGGAAGTCCTTGCGGACGCTATCGATCACCGCGTTTCGCTGCTTGTCCTTGTAGATGAATTCTCGCTGGTACGGGGGACGAATGTCGAGCTTGCCGCCGTAGGCGACGACTCCCGCTTCGGCGTTGTCCTCAAAGCCGTCAGTTAGCTTCTCTACCGTGATCTCTTTGAGCTGGATCTTCATGTCTTTCTTCTGATCAGAAGGCGCGCGTAAGTCGGCTTGTAGGACTTGCCGATCTTGATCGCAGCGCGTCGGTTCAAATCACCGGGGTTCTGAACATCCTCATCCGTGTATTCTTTGGTTTTTAGCCCCCAGGCGTTGCCCCGATCCGTAATCCCTAGAATCTCGAATTGTTCAGGATTGTAATGCTCCAAGAAGGTTACCGGTACGCCCATCGCGCCGTCGTAGTCGCTCGGTATATCAGCGAACTTGGAAACCTCGATTGCGTCGTAATTGTCGTATTTGGGATAGTCTTTGTGATTGTACGTCTTGTACAGGATCAGATCCTCGTGACGTTTTGCGATATCGAGGTTCGTGAACCAGCAAGCGTTTCCCAAGCTGCGCCAATTCGTGCCGTTTTCGTCCCGCCAGCTTCTTACCTCTCTTAGTTCGTAATGATCCGGCACGATGAAGGCGACGGGATGCGTGTAGCCAATCCAAATCTTGTTGTCCTTGAGCAGCGCGAAAATCTCTTTGTAGGTGATTGCATTATGGTTCGCGATGACAAGAAATTTCTTCTTCATTGCGACGAGCTGGCCGATGTACTCCCGAAACAACGAAAACGGCGGATTGGTGACGACGATATCCGCGTGCTTGAGCAGATCGACGCATTCTTCGCTCCGAAAATCGCCGTCGCCTTTTAACTTGTGGATTCCGATTTCGTGCGGGTCGGGGACGCGGTTGTCGTTCTTGTCGCCGTCGTATTCGAGGTAGATTCCGTTTTCCGCCGTGTGCTTGCTGAACAGATCGGCGTCGCAATTTTTGTAGCAGGTGGTGATCAGCTTTTTCAGCTTCAGCTTCTCGAAGTTGTGCGAGAAGTAGTGAAAGAAATTGCTCACCTTAGGGTCGTCACAGTTGCACAGGACGGTCTTGTTCCTGAAATGCTTCGTGTAATGCCGCAGCTCCTTTTCAATGTCGGAGAGCTGGGTGTAAAACTCATCCTGCTTGGTCGCCTTGGCGGCATGCAGGCTTCGATTCAACGGCTTGCCCGGCATTCTTCGCGGTTCCCTTCGCTCTAGAGGATCTTGGTCTAACAATGATTATACGAACTTCCGATTTAGTGATCTCATGGACTAAATATATCACAACGAGAAAAGCGATGGAAGAAGAAAAACCCGCTTTATCGGTAGGAACGTCCGTTACAACTTCATAATTGCTTATAATAAGGACTAAAAGCGAATAGTCGTATTTTGTAGGAACGTTGGCGGACTAACTATTTTCGAAGGTAACCGACAGTGAATGCGGAACAGGCTCCGCTGCGGTGAACAGGAGCAAACCGGAAACATATCTTCCTGAATTGCTCGCTTCACAAAATAGAATAAATGGTGTAGATTAGAATCTGAAATAATGAATCCTTTTTAGTCGCCGAGAAGGATCAAGATTTCATAATTGCAATAAAAGGAGCTTTTAGGTGTAGTGAACAGATTATATCGAATTCTAGCATACGGCTACTTCCCTAAGGAGCTTCCACCAATTTTCTCTACACGATCTTTCGCTAGTACAACATTTAGACTTAATAACACTGATGCCTATGTGGGTAATACGTGGCAGCGATCTTGCCCATACTTGCTTCAACAGAAAACTCATTATAGACGGAAGTTGGATATCTTATGTCCCAATGCCTTTTACAAACAAGCAGATCTCGTCACTTCCAACTATGAGGAATTGAGACGCATTTTTTCTCAGTCCACAGGAAACTCTAGTCGCCCTGTATTCAATAGACAAGCAACATCCCTGAGGGCTGTGGGACCATGTTCTATCGGGCGTGCTTATGCATATCAAAAATTGGAACTCAGATCGCGATTTCCGATTATTCTTAAACTAGACATTAAGAACTACTACCGGTCTATATACACCCACTCCATTCCATGGGCAATACACGGTAAGGAATATGCAAAAACGCACTTGAGAGAGGACAACCTAGGTAACAGGCTTGACAAAGCATTTCAACTGGGACAGGACGGACAGACAATCGGTATTCCAACAGGGCCAGATACCTCTTTTATCATATCGGAAGTGATCCTATCTCGCGTGATGGCTGAAATGATCGACAGAAGCTTTATACGTGGTGACCGGTTTGTCAGATATTATGATGATATCGAATATGGATGTGAGAGCGAAGAGGAGGCATACAGAGTATTGGCATTATTTGAAGATATACTCAGGAATTACGAACTTGAGGTAAATCCAGATAAGATAAAAATGTTTTCTGGACCCCAGTATATGGATAAACCATGGCTGTTTCGTATCAGAGATCTAAGTTGGCAAGAGGGAATAAAAGTTGAGCCTCTCATGGAGGTCTTCTCTTTTGTCTCCGAACTTGCCCAACAGTATCCCCATGATCATGTCTTTCGATATTTTCTCAGGAAAATGCGAAGTTCTATTGTAGCGGAAGAGGCTTGGGATTCATACCAACGCATTCTATTATCTGCCTTTCAGGAGAACCGTGGAAATGCAAAAGAAGTGTTCGATCAGTTCATTTATTATCAGCTTATCGGCTGGCAGATCAATGAACGTGCACTGAAAGAATCGCTTGATAGAAAGGTTATGCAGCAGTTGACAAGAGGTGCAACCTCGGAACTCTCATGGGCTATTTATGGCTACATTCTATTTAACCTAAATATCGGCCGAGAATTAGCACAGCGAATTTTGGAAAGAGGAGATGTTCCGTCAAAGGTCCTCGTTACAAAATTAATCTTTGATCACAACCTATCCACAAAATCGGAATTAAATACAATAATCAGATCATGGGGTGAAGATGTGCTGAATTCTTCCGAGTGGCTTTTTGCTTATGAGGTATTGATAAACGCATGGCACAACAGATATGTACAAATACCCCTGCCCGCAAATAGAGCACTTTACGAAGTCATGATAGATAACAACGTTTCTTTCTTGGACGAATCAAAGCTGGCAAGCATCCACCTTCCCTCCATTTTTGAAAGACATGCGCCCCGCATGCCTGAAAGGCCCTATGAAGAAGGAGGTGATAGTAGTTTTGTGATTTCTGAGAGTGAAAGCACCTCCTCTGCACAAGATGCCGCTGTAGTTATTTCCACTGACTACCCCCCTACCTAATTAACCTCATTAATGATTGAAGACGGTACAAGGAGAAGGCGCCGCTCAGTATGCTGCATATTTCTCCCACAAATCTATAAGAAAATAATCCTTTAATAAGTGTTTCTTCGCAGGTGCTGTTGAGAAAAAAGGGATGTTTCCTTCAGGGCGAAAGATAGCAGTTGTACCAGACAGGCCGGAAAAGAAACAATATCTTTCTGAAATCTGCATTGCTTGAACAAAGCTTAGGATTATATGTTCCGTAGAGAATTAAAGAGAACCAATCGGGGCTGTGTCTACATTATTAAATGGTGAAGTCGCTCTGTTAAGAGGGCAAAATTAAGTTGGTCGGAATTCTCTTTTCTTTCTATCACAAGATTCTCAATGTCGTGATCATCAAGCGGTATGATGAAGCCTCGATTATCCATGGCAGTATCTTTACATCTCTGGATGAACAAATCCTTATCTTCAAAGTTCCTGCATATGATAATCCCAAATTGCCCTCTGCTTGGAGAAAATCTGCCCGCTAATTGATCGAGGTCAGGATTACCAAGCTCTCGTCCGTAATTCTTGCATTCCACAAATATTAAAGGGGCTGGATAATGCATTCCAAGCCAATAGAAAAAGCCATGCGTTGCGACATTTAAATAGGTTATGTCGACCCTCTTTCGCCCATTGTGCAGCGGCGTCTGCACTTGAGGATTGGTCAGGGCAGGATAGAATAAGGCAGTTAAGAGTGATTCAACGGCTTTCTCATGACGCGAAAAATGCTGTTGGCCTATAGGTGTTTCCTCTAATTCACTATACAAAACGTCCCAATCTGGTAGCGGCGTTCCTTCCGTTTCTGCAAGATTGTAATGACTAAGCGGAGGACGTACCTCTATGCTCTTGTCGTCTCTATATCTTTGTAAAATTTGGGGGTATCTTAGAGTTTCTCGTATAAGGTCCGCCTTGCTCGTGCCATATTTTTCCATGAGCGCCTTTTTGGTTACACGCGTCATACCATTCTTGAGTAGTTGGACTAACTCTGAATTGGCTTTTAGTTCAATTTCTCTGAGGTACTCAAGCAAGTAATGTCTATAATATTCATCAACATCATATTCCATACGTGTTCGAACAATGACTTTAGGAACCATTAGCAGCTTCCCAAAATTTGTTACGGGTAGCCTTACATATTTTGAATACCACCGCTTTTGTGTTGGATTCCACAAGGGACCTGAGGCAACATCATCAACAAGGGGAATTCCGTAATATGTTGCCATTGCCTGCGTATACTCAATTAAGGGCTCTCGGATAATGTTTGTTGTTATGTCAGAGACGATATCTGATGATATTCCCTCAACCATAAGGACCGTATCTTCTAAGTCCTCTAAGAGACCGCTTTGAGCAGCTTCACTTCTGCTAAGTGCTGTCCAAACATCTCCTGAAGACAATGGTCCCAAGCCTTTACCTCTAGCTTGTTCAATTGATAGTCCAAGATGAGTTTCATTGGGCTCACGCAAAACACGTAAAAGACTACGAGCTTCACTATTCCTACCTTCATGTATTGCGTGTAAAACTTCCCTGAAAAAATGTTGAATTAAGGCTACGCATTCATGCCCCCACTCTGAGGGCAAGAGTCTTAAGGCGCGCGGATCTATGAAAACCCTTGCATCACCCCGAATGTCTACGTCTACAAAATCAAGCGTAGGCTGGGTACGGCCTAAGTGATAGTATGCTGACACTCTCATTGGATTATTCACTTCAAAGTATAGCGCAAGCAGCCTTTGTCATCAAATGCTCAAACATGGTTTATTTACAAAGCATGCGACAACTAGGCGAAATATACTTTTGCATTGAGTTCTACCATTTAGTCGTAGGTAGTGAAACGCTCGGAGGAGCTTCCTGAAATGATTTTATTTTAAAAGCTGATATAATTGTGTTTAGATTTGGTGGGAATGAATATAATCAATCAGTTGCAATTGTTAAATAACAATGCTGTTTGTTTCTGAGTATGCGTAAAATAAAAATAAAAAGCTTCTCAATTGATATCACTTCTTTTGCATATGATGGTCTTGACTCTAAAGAAATTGCTAAGATTTTCGACGACCTTATAAATCAAAGTGACAGGAACGCAGTAATAGTCGCATCTTCAATAATCGATGATATTCTGAGTTTACAAATCAGAGCCTTAGTTAAATGTGGCACTCTCCAAGAGCAAAATGCATTATTTTCTGATCGGGGACCATTTGGCAGCATGTACAGTAAGATTGAGTGGCTTTATTGCTTGGGGAAACTGTCCGCTTCTGCGCGAAAAGATATTAATATTATCAGAGCGATAAGAAATGATGCTGCACATAAATGGCGTGGTTTCGTTCTGGTAGATGACAATTACACAAAGGCACTGAAGAAAATGAGTGGATATTCTCTTGTTGGTCAAATTAAAAATATTGTTGCAATGGAAGAAAAACTGTCTCCAGCAGATTATGTCCACATGGAACCAAAAGTCATTTTTTGTATGTTATCAAGTCTTCTTATTACCTCATTAGGCGGAGAAGCAAAGAATTAACATAATTAGTGCTGCGGATTTGCTGAGGAAAAAGGGGCTGACCGCTATATATATTTCTTTTGATATTCTGAAAAGTTTTTGTAACCATAAGAATGTTTGCTCTTAGGTGACACAAACGTCCCGCCATCGAGACTTTGTCTGTATCACAACTTTTCTTCATGAAACGCATATTTCTCCTCGCATTGAATACCTCTGCGATTTTGATAACCGTGTTATTCAAATCGAAAGGAATACCCTTGTCTTCTCCCACTTTGTTTGCTTGGATGGGAATCAAACAGAAATCAGCGAATGATGCTTTTGCGTATAACTTCTCCGCTTCTGAGACTTCTTGCCAGCTTGCGGCAGTCCACTCGGTCGGTTTTGCTTCTTCGCTCCTTGTCCTTTGTAGGTACATCGGCCGGATTCACTACACAACACTGTACCCCATGCTCCTGCAAGCGGTCGTGGATCCAGAAACCACAGTAGCCCGCTTCATACACTGACTTATATGATCCACCTGGGAAATTGCGTTTGAGATAATTCACTAATACCTCCACATTAGGAGGCTGAGTAAATGTTTTATGTTCAAAGTTATCCGTAAGAATACTAATGCTCCAACTCTTCTTATGAATATCCATGCCTACATAAATCCGTTGATCCTTAAAATCAAGTTTGCTAATCTTATTCATGGCAAGTCCTCCTTTTCGGTTTGTTGAATCTGTCCGATACAACATACTCGATCGGGGAACCTGTCTTCTACTTTTTAATCATAAGGTCTGTGAGAAGGGATCGCTGATTTCCAATTTTGCGGATATTCTGTGACTAACTGTCAAAAGCTTAATTTTACCCCCGCCCAATCTGCCCTGCTTACTGCAATTCTGCAAAATTGTATAATATGTCATGGACGAAGAACTTGTAGATATTGACCTGCTCATCAAGAAAGTCCTTTCCTACAATCCTGATGCCGATATCGAACTCCTGAAAAAGGCACATCTCTTTTCGACTGAAGCCCATGGCGCACAGAAACGAATAGAGGGCTCTCCCTATATTGAACATCCCCTTTTTGTTGCATCGATCCTTGCGGATATGAAGCTTGATGTTGCGACCATTGCAGCCGGTCTTATGCACGATACTATTGAAGACACGAATATAACGGTAAAAGACATCAGGGATGAGTTCGGCAAAGAGATCGCTTTTCTCGTCGAAGGTTTGACAAAGCTCTCCAAGATGGAATTTATGACAAAGGAAGAGGCACAGGCAGAGAACTTCAGAAAAATGCTTCTTGCGATGTCGGAAGATTTGAGGGTTATACTCATAAAGTTTGCGGACAGGCTCCATAATATGCGCACGCTCGGGCATCTTTCCGAGGTGAAGCAGCAGAGGATTGCCGAAGAGACTCTCGAGATTTATGCACCGATTGCAAACAGGCTTGGAATCGGCTGGCTCAGGACTGAACTGGAAGACCTCAGTTTCAAATACCTTATGCCTGAACTATACGCTGAACTGGTCAGGAAGGTTGCAAAAAGGAAAGAGGAGCAGGAGGCATACCTTAAGGAAGTCTCCGGGATAGTTACCGGCAAGCTGAAAGAAGAGGGCATACCCGGAAAAGTTTCATGGAGGATTAAGCATCATTACGGTATTTATCAGAAGATGCTGAAACAGGAGATTACCTTCGAGCAGGTTCACGATGTCCTTGGCCTCAGGATCATCACTGATACAAAAGCCAACTGTTATGCGATACTCGGTCTTATCCATTCCCTGTGGTCCCCCGTGCCGGGAAGGTTCAAGGATTATATCGGGGTTCCTAAATCCAATATGTACCAGTCTCTGCACACAACCATTATAGGCCCCAAGGGAGAGAGGGTTGAATTCCAGATCAGGACAGCTGAGATGAATATGATAGCAGAGCACGGCATAGCTTCACACTGGAGGTATAAGGAAAAAGGAAGGGTCGATGAAAAGAGTGACAGATACATATCATGGCTCAGGGAACTCGTAACAGCCCAGAGAGAGCTCAGTAACGCACAGGACCTTGTAGAAGCTTTTAAGGGAGAAGTGATTCCGGAGGTTATTTACGTCTTCACTCCCACGGGAGAAATAAAGGAGATGCCGGTAGGATCAACACCTGTGGATTTTGCCTATGGCATCCATTCCCAGGTAGGCAACAGGTGTGTCGGCGCAAAGGTGAACGGGAGGATTGTCCCCCTTAAATTTACGTTAAGAAACGGCGACACCGTCGAAATCCTTACTTCACCGACGCAGGGGCCGAGCAGGGACTGGCTCAAATTCGTGGTTACCCAGCGGGCCAAGAGCAGGATTAAACAGTGGATTAAAGCGGAAGAGCGGAAGCAGAGCATAGAGCTCGGCCAGAAACTTCTTGAAGGGGAACTGAGAAAAAATGATCTCGGTCAGGCAGTCCTTAAATCAGAAGAAATGCAGAATGCCATACAGGTTTTTAATACATCCTCACTCGAGGACCTCTACGCCTTCATAGGACATGGAAAATTATCAGCCCATCAGGTTGTGAACAAGCTCATGCCCGAAAAACCAGCTGAGGAAATTCAGCTGCCTGCGAAACCCGCTAAACCGCAGAAGGAGCAGAAAGGCATCACCATCAGAGGAGTTGATAATGTCCTATACCATACAGCCAAGTGTTGCTTCCCGATACCGGGTGACGGTCTGATAGGCTTCGTGACAAGAGGCAGAGGAGTTACAATACATCGCAAAGACTGTCCGAACCTTGACAGGCTGGCCCTTGACAATGCACGCCTGGTGGATGTTGAGTGGAAAAGGGAAGGTGAGGCTACAACTCCTGTCAGGCTTCTTATAGAAACCGTTGACCGGCCCGGAATTCTCGCAAGCCTCAGTGCTCTCATATCATCTGTAAATGTGAATATAAGCACAATAACGGCTAACGCAACTGAAGACAAGAAATCCCATATTATTTTCATACTTGATGTAAAGGACAGGACCCAGCTCTCGAGTCTGACACATAAGATTGCCCAGATCGAAGGTGTCTTAAAAGTGAGCAGATAGACTGGAATAAAATTATTTCTGCCCGCAACCCGTTGTAAATATTATAAAATACTCTACGAGGCGCTATTATGATATAATTATTCGTAATGGCAGAGATAAGAATAGGGTGCACCGGTTTTTTTTATGATCACTGGAAGGGAAATTTCTATCCTGAAGATATACCGAAAAATCACTGGCTTGAATACTACAGCAAGTGTTTTTCAACAGTCGAGCTCAATGTAACTTTTTACCGGCTCCCCGAACGGGAAGCATTTGCGAAATGGTGCTTGTCCACACCCGATGAATTTATTTTTTCGCTGAAAGGAAGCAGATTTATTACACATGTGAAAAAGCTTAAGGATTGCGAGGAGCCCCTCGAAGCATTTTTTTCGAGAGCATCCGTACTGAAAGAAAAATTAGGTGTTATTCTATGGCAGTTTCCACCCACCTTCGGCGCAGATGTCGAGCGCCTCAAGGAGTTTCTGGGAGTGCTGAAATGTTATTCCGTTCGAAATACTTTCGAGTTCAGAAACAGGACCTGGATCAATAAAAAGGTTTTCCAGGTGCTCGAAAAGCACAACGCCGCCTTATGCATGGCAGATCATCCCGACTTTCTCAATGAGCTGCCTGAAACCGCTGATTTTCTTTATATAAGAAGGCATGGAATTGAAGGGAGTCCTGCAACATCCTACAGCACCGAATCTCTGAAAGAGGATGCGAAACTGCTCAAGCGTTATGCAAGACAGAAAAAGGATGCCTACCTTTATTTCAATAACGACGACGAAGCTTACGCACCCAAAAATGCGGCAGAGCTTATCAGCCTTATCACCAAAAAGAAAGACTGATTTTATTTAGCCCAGTCCAGCCTGATTTTCTTTCTCTTGTATAAATATTTCTCCGCCGAGAGCGCCGCAATGCATCCGTGCGCAGCTGCAACAACCACCTGCCGTATTTCAGTGCAGGTAACATCTCCCGCTGCAAAAACGCCGGGCACAGAAGTCTCCATCATACTATTGACCAAAATACACCCGTCTTCCCCTGTATCAAGCCCTCCGAACAGGAAATCAACAACAGGCTTGTTTCCGTGCAGATAGACAAAGACCCCAGCCAGCTCCAATTCGGATTCTTTGTTACCGCCGTCGACCATCTTTATCCGCTGGACCAGTTCATTACCTTCTATAGAAGTAACTTTGTAGCCCAACAGCACTTTAATATTAGGCTCCCCGAGTACAGGGTGATCTTCTGAAGCGAGTTTCGGTGAAGGCGATATTAGGTAAACGGTTTCGGCAAATCTGGTGAGCACACCGGCTTCCTTTATAGCCTCATCAGAACTTCCGATAACACAGACCTTAAGACCTCTGTAGAAAGCCGCGTCACATATAGCACAGTAGCTCACCCCTCTGCCAAGGAATTCGCCTTCGCCCCTAATACCCGGCTTCCTGCCCATGGACCCTGTGGCAATTATCATGGTCTTTCCACTGAAAGCCCTGTCCATGGCAATCGCTTCCTTGATCTCATCCGACAGGTTCACCCCGACAATCTGTGCTTCGTAATATTCGGCTCCAAATCCCACGGCCTGTTTCCTCATAATATCAAGGAGTTCACTGCCGGTAACGGGTTGGGTGAGACCCGGGTAATTCTCGATCCTGCTCGAATAAGCAAGCGCGCCCGCAGTAGCCGACTTGTCGAGGATGACCGTCTTCAGTTTCGCCCTCGATGCGTACTGCGCAGCAGTCAGCCCTCCAGGGCCCCCGCCGATTATGATTACGTCATAAATACCTGTCTCTTCCTGCATTTTATTCCTCCTGTTGGTATAAAGCGGATAAGAACTATTTACAATTTACCAGGTTATGCAAACCTTAACGCCGCTTTCAAGCAGAGGAGGATGCGATGAAAAAGGCTTGCAGTCGACACCCTATAGCCCTGCTATCTGGCCAGCCAGCCATTTCCCGGGGGACACTCCAGATCAAAGCTGCGGTCACGTGTATCAAATTAAATTTCCGACTGTATGCAATGCTTTTTAAGCTCATCCTCCCCGACAGTATACGCTCGGTCTATCCCAGCAGAGTATCCAGAAGTCTGTCAAGTTCCTCAAGGGAGTAGTATTCTATCTCTATCTTTCCTCTCTTGCCTTTATTAATTATCCTTACCTTAGTGCCGAGAACCCGGATTAATTTCTCCTCAAGGGAGGAAATCTGGGCGTCTTTTACGGGCCTGGCTTTCGCCTGGGCCTGGGTCTTCCTTGAAAGGAGCTCCGCTTCCCTAACGCTCAGTTTTTTCCTGACTATTTTTCGCGCTGCCTCCATCTGGTTGGCTTTTCCTTCGACGGCAAGCAGTGCCTTGGCATGCCCCATACTCAGAGAACCGTTAAGGATCAGAGCCTTGATCTCATCGGGCAATTTAAGCAGCCTGAGATAATTGGCTATAGTCGCACGGTCTTTACCCACCTTATCCGAAAGGTCTTCCTGCGTAAGGTTGAAATCCGTCATCAGCCTGCTGAACGCCTCGGCTGCCTCTATCGGATTCAGGTCTTCCCTCTGTATATTTTCGATAAGGGCTATCTCGAGGGAATCTCTGGAGGCAATATTCCTGATAAGTGCAGGAATTTTTTTCAGGCCTGCAAGCGCAGCCGCTCTCCATCTCCGCTCGCCCGCAACGAGCCTGAAAGTGCCGTCTCCCGTCCGTGTTACGATAACCGGCTGCAGGACTCCTTTCTCTTTTATAGAGACCGCGAGTTCCTGCAGCGGCTCATTCTTAAAAGACTTCCTTGGCTGCTGCTCGCCCGGAAAGATCCGGCTGACGTCAAGATAAATAACTTCTTCGCCCTTTTCAGGGATTAATGATTCAAGACCCCTGCCTAACGCTGTTTTCATTCAGCATCTCCTTTGCAAGTAACAGATAGCTCTGGGCCCCTTTGGATCGTATATCATATGAAATCGCCGGCTTTCCGTAACTCGGCGCTTCACCCAATGTAACATTTCTGGGTATCATAGTCTGAAATACCTTGTCTCCGAAATGTCTTCTGACTTCGCGCGCAACCTCCTGCGACAGATTATTCCGCTGATCGAACATGGTCAGTACGATCCCTTCAATATCGAGGCCTGTGTTAAAAGTCCCCCTCACCCTGCGCAATGTATCCGTCAGAAGCCCCAGCCCCTCCAGAGCATAATACTCACACTGCACAGGTATGATCACGGAATCAGCAGCAACAAGCGCATTGAGAGTCAGCAGCCCGAGAGAAGGAGGACAATCAATAAAAATATACCGGAACCGATCCCGGATTAAATTGACTGAATTGTATAATATACTTTCACTGCCTTCTTTTCCAACAAGTTCAACCTCCACACCAAGAAGATCAATCGTAGAAGGAAGGATTTCGAGGTGTTCTATTCCGGTAGCTCTCAGGGCATCCGCGACCCCGCATCTTCCCGTATAAACATCGTACAGGCTTTTATCGATGCCCTTTCTGAGAATTCCGAGCCCGGATGTCAGGTTGCCCTGGGGGTCCGCATCTATTATGAGAATATCTTTTTCGGCAAGGGCTATGGATGCGGCGAGGTTAATAGCGGTCGTGGTCTTTCCAACACCGCCTTTCTGGTTGACTATTGTGATAACTTTTCCCATGTTTTTCAGAGAAATACAACATTGTTATTATAACAGTAATTGGCTCTATATTTCGGGACAAGCCGACAGCTTTTTCAACCACCTTCAGAGTATGGGATAATTTGAATATTACGGCTAGTTATTTGTGATATAATCCAAATAAAGCCTGTTTCACAATAACTTATTCGCCCGCGAAAGCGCTCCTGTTCGTATACTGCGCAGGCGGAAAGGGGAGGAATATGGTAAAAAACATTCACTGGCTTGGGCACGATACTTTCAGGATTATCGGAGAAAAGGTTATCTTTACCGACCCGTTTAAGATTAAAAAGAAAGAAACCGCAGATATAATTCTGATTACCCACGATCATTTCGACCACTGCTCGCTTGAAGACATAAAGGCACTGCAGGGTCCGAATACCATTATAGTTGCCCCTCCGGACTGTTCAAAAAACCTGAGCGGGACAGTTAAGACGGTAAAACCGGGCGATAAAATTATTGTTGAGGGCATAGAGATTGAGGCTGTGCCTTCATATAACACCAACAAGAAGTTTCATCCAAAAACAAATGAATGGGTAGGTTATATTTTTACGTCAGAAGGAAATAGAATATATATTGCCGGGGACACGGATTATATCCCTGAGATGAAGAATATAAGGGCGGACATTGCTTTGCTTCCTGTTTCAGGCACATATGTTATGACAGCGGAAGAGGCAGTAAAAGCTGCCCTTGATATCAAACCGAAAATAGCGATACCTATGCACTATGGTTCGATTGTCGGTTCGGAAGACGACGCAAAGAAATTTGCCGAGGGGTTAAAGGGAAAGATAGAGGTGGTAATCCTTAAGGAAGAGTAGAAGTGGACATCGAGGCTTTAAAGGAAAAAATCAGGAGTGATATAGGCCGGAAGATTATTTTTTTTGAGGAAGTGAGCTCCACAAATACCGTTGCCTCACATCTTACGGAAACTGCTGTGGAAGGGACTGTTTTTCTCGCTGAAAGCCAGGAAAAAGGAAGGGGCCGACTCGGCAGGTTATGGATATCGCCTCCCGGGGTGAATATCCATATGAGCATACTCCTAAGACCCAGAATAAAACAGAGTAAAGCAACGCTGCTCACAATAATGGCCGCCGTGGCCTGTGCAACTGCACTGAGAGGAATAACGGGTTTGGATGTATTGATTAAATGGCCTAATGACCTGATGCTGTCTAATAGAAAGCTGGGTGGGATACTGACCGAAATCAAAACAGCATCCGGAGAGGTCACTGTTGCAATAATAGGCATTGGTCTGAACGTAAACATAAGGCTGGATGCGTTTTCCGAGGATGTTAAAAAAACAGCAACTTCTCTCAGAAATGAAACCGGCCGGGTCTATTCAAGGGAAGAAATAATTGCCGGGGTCCTGAATGAGATGAACAAGTGGTATGCGCATCTTAATGCGGGCGACGGAGATTTGCTCCTTTCGGAGTGGAAGAGGCTCGATTCTACCTTAGGCAAGCAGATGAAGGTAAGCGTTGGAAAAGAAAGTTTTACCGGGTATGCAGAGTCTGTCGACGGCGAAGGCAGGCTCCTTCTGAGACTTCCTTCGGGAGAGCTGAAGAGCATCTCTTCGGGAGAGCTGACGGAACTGCCATAGATGCTGATAGCCCTGGACATCGGTAACTCTACAATAACCATTGGCTTTTTTACTGCTGTTAAACTTTTTGTAAAAAAAATCGATACCTTCCCAAGAGGAACCGCCCTGAAGTACAGGGAGACAATTGAGGAGTTCATCGCAGAAAAATCTGTAGAAAAAAATGTGTCCGGAGTGATAATATCTTCTGTCGTACCGGGCCATAACGGGGTTTTGAGAAAGGCCCTGCGGGAACTTACATCATCAAAACCTCTGTTTGTTAGTTCCCTTATTGAAACAGGTCTGACATTTAATATACAGAATCCTGAACAACTGGGTTCAGACAGAATCGCTAACTCTGTTGCAGCGTATGAGCTTTGCGCAGGACCGGCGGCAGCAATAGATTGCGGCACTGCAACAACATTGAGTGTTGTCGCAGCAAATGCTGCATATATCGGCGGAGCTATAATGCCTGGGCTCGGTTTGATGAGTAAGGCTCTCGCAAAAGGGGCTTCGCTGATCTCAAAGATACCGGTAATGCCTCCGAAATCAGCAATAGGCAAAGACACTGAGGCTTGTGTACAATCCGGGCTATTTTATGGCACAGCAGGCGGCCTGGAGAAAATCCTCAGTGAGATCGAAAACGAGACCGGCCTTGAAATCAGGGTTGTTCTCACGGGTGGATACGGCAGCATGCTGTCTCCTTTTCTTAAAAGGGAGCATAGTCTGTTTCCTAATCTTACAATTGAAGGGTTAAGGTCTATTTATATGAGGAACCGGGGTGCATGAACTGAGGAAAGATATCCTCCTTGGGAGATGGGTTGCCGTGCTGTCGGAATCCAGGGCGCCATCTGATTATAACCTGTCTCATTATGAAGGGAAAGATGAGGACACCTGCATATTTTGCACAAACAGGGAAGACGAAACTCCTATTGAAATAGCTTCTATACGGATTCCAAATACGCCCGCCAACTCTCCGGGATGGTGGGTGCGCTCTGTACCGAGTTTCAGGCCTGTCTTCCAGATAGAGGGCGACCTCGGAAGAAAAGGGGTTGGCTTTTACGACATTATGAACAGTATCGGAGCAAACGAGATACTCATCGAGTCACCGGACCACAGCCTGAGGCCCGAAGATATGGGAATTGAGCAGATGATGCGCGTTATAACCCTTTACAGGGACCGCATTGCCGACCTTCAAAAAGATTCCCGGTTAAGGTACATCCTGATTTACAAAGATTCGGGAAAAGACGCAGGGGAAATATTTGCCCACCCCGTTTCTTTTCTTATGGCAACACCCGTAATCCCCAAAACTGTCAAGGACGAACTCGATAACGCTAAACAGTATTATTCCTATAAAGAGCGCTGCATATTCTGTGATATAATTAGGGAGGAACTCAGGATAGGCGACAGGATAATTCTTGAGACACGGAATTTTATAGCCTTTTGTCCGTTTGCAGCTCAATTTGCGTTCGAATCCTGGATTATCCCGAAAAGACACTCGTGTGCTTTCCACGAAGTCACACATGATGAGATTGAAGATATGGGAATGATATTGATGTCCGTTTTAAAAAAAATGAGGAAAATATTCAAGGAACCGCCGTTTAACTATTATATTCATACTGCGCCGAACATGGTACCTAGGAGAGATCACTGGCACACGCTAGGCGAAGATTATCACTGGCATCTGGAGATTATACCCAGACTGATAAGGACAAGCGGTTTCGAATGGGGTTCAGGATTTTATATCTTGCAAACATCACCTGAAAAAGCAGCAAAATATCTAAGGGAGGTTGGATAATGGAAATCAAAAGTATTCTTTTCCCCACAGATTTTTCTGAAGGATCGTCTCAGGCACTGCAGTATGCCATTGACATGGCAAAAAAGTATGGGGCCAGGCTTTATGTTATGCATGTAATATACGACATTGCCAAAGCATCGGGAATGTACGTACCCCATACTTCAGTTGACAAAATGTACAGCGAGATTCAGGAAGGGGCAAGAAAGGAACTTGAAAGGTTCGGGGTCGAGGAACTGACTGCAATCAAGGATATCGAGCGCATTGTTGTCGTGGGGACTCCACATGAGGAGATAGTTAAATTTGCCGGCGAAAAGAAGATCAACATTATTATCATGGGTACACAGGGTAGAAAAGGAGTAGACAGAATACTCTTCGGAAGCACTGCTGCCCAGGTAGTGAGATATGCGCCGTGCCCTGTGCTCACCGTCAGGATGCCGTCATACTAGTGCGTTTATAGATCTTTTTCTCAGATCATCAGGGATATACAAAGGCTGATAGCATTCTTTATGCTCCGGGCCAAGATCGTCCGGGCAAAAAGATAACCGTGAATTGGGGAAATGGAGCAACTCAAAGGGATTTACCCTTAAAGCTGTTCCATTTCCCTGTTTTTGTTTAATCCGAAATATGTATTTACAAACTATAATAGAAGATGATCTCGATGAGTTTAGAACGGTTTTTTATATTTTCTCTGGTAATTCATGCTCTTATCATAGCTGCGCTGATATTCTATAAGCCTGCTGTCAAAGATGAAAAGAAATCAGGAGAGTTTCTTACAAGTCTCGTTTCTCCTGAAGAGTTCTCTGGCCGGGCCGTGCCTATACCAATCACTCCCAAGACACAACCTGTGCCTCCTGCAAAGAGATCCGCTCTGGAGACTATTCCTCCTGCGCCTGTTATTCAAGACAAAGGCAGGGAGCCTTCTTTGGGAGGCGGTCCCGTACCTGAGATCTCACAGCCTTCTCCTCTACGGGAACAGATAGCCGGTGGAGAAAAAAAAAGTGAGACAAGAGGCGCCGGGAATGTCCGGAAGTCTGAAACAAAAGTCACCCCTCTCAGAGAAAAACTCTTTGACAAAAGTGTGATTGGAGATCTCGCAAAAAGAGACTTGGAAAGAGAAGAAAAGAAAAAGGATGCCAGGTTCTCTTTTGACGCCAAAGATTATAGATTCCTCATTTACAACAGAAGGCTGAAGGAGCGCATCGAGAGCATCTGGATCTATCCTCCTGAGGCCGCAGCGAGAGGTATTTACGGAGACCTGGTTCTAAGGTTCACAATAAAGAAAAATGGAAAGCTGGGGTCAATAGAACTGGTCAGGACATCGGGACATAAAAGTCTTGATGACGCAGCTATGAAGGCACTGAAAGATGGTGAACCTTATTGGCCATTGCCGGATGAATGGAATATGGATGCCTATGTAATTGAAGGACGCTTTGTTTATACTATACATGGTTACTTCATTAGATAGGATTAATCGAGTCAACAGATAAAAATGATTCTAATAAAGCCGAGACTATATCTTAAATTAGGCGATACCGTAAGGCACTTGCATTACAGTATCTGGGGTCATGGAGAGGTTATTGAGGAAAGACACTCTACTCTGCCGGGGGGGTTATGCCTTGTGCGGGTTCTTTTTGAAGACGGAACAGAAAGATCCTTTCTTAACGACCTCAATAATGAGTCGTGCTGCTACTACTCCGGAGTAAGAATAATATAGATTTAAGAAGATATTTAGGTTTTCCTTGTAACACGTCATTATAAAAGAATTTTCTTGACAAATTGCCCGCCTAATGTTTTAATCTCTCTAATGGGTCCTTTTACGAGCCTGATTGAAAAAGAGACGCCGTCTATTCTTGTCGTTGACGATGTTCAGTCAAACCTTGAACTTATGGAGGCGGTCTTCTCAAAAGAAGGGTTCAATGTTCTCACGGCCCTTGCGGCAACTGAAGCTATTGATATATTCAAGCATCATACCGTTGACCTCGCAGTACTCGATGTTATGATGCCTGGCATAGACGGTTTTGAATTGTGCAGCAGGCTTAAGGAGACATCCAGAAAACGTTTTTTCCCCGTCATACTTCTAACAGCACTATCCGACAGAAAAAGCAAAATAAAGGGAATTGAATCAGGAGCAGACGATTTTATAAGTAAGCCTTTCGATACTTCTGAATTACTTTTAAAGATACGCTCCCTGCTGAAACTTAAAGTTCTGCAGGAAGAGCTCGATCATTCCGAAAACATAATATTAACTCTGGCCGTAGCAATGGAGGCAAGGGACCCATATACAAAGGGGCATTCGACCAGAGTAAGCAAGCTGGCAACAGATTTTGTATCATTTCTGGGTCTTTCCGATAAAGACAGAGATGAGATGAAAAAAGCAGGCATTCTCCACGACATAGGTAAGATCTGTCTTAGCGAATCCCTTCTCCAGAAACCCGGGCCGCTCACAACGCAGGAATGTGAAATGATCAAGACACATTCTGTTCTGGGTGAGGATTTATGCCGGCCGCTCGTTTCGATGCAGAAGATACTGCCTGCTATAAGACACCATCACGAGAGGTGGGACGGAAAGGGTTTTCCCGACAGACTGGCTGGGCAGGACATCCCGATGATGGCAAGGATTCTCTCGATTGTCGATTCCTTTGACGCAATGGTCTCTGTCCGTCCTTACCGCAACCGCAGGTCTGTCAAGACTACACTGGAAACAATGGAATCAGAGCGTGATTTAGGCCAGTGGGACTCTGAACTCCTGGGCTATTTTTTCAAAATGCTATACCCTTTGGCAGAAAAGGGACATAACATCTATGCTTAAGGTCGCAATTGCAGGCGGAAACATAGGCGCCAGCGCCCTGCTTTCCCTTCTCCGGGGAGACACTAATACAGAACTGGTCGGAATGTATGAACAAAAAGAGGATGCTCCCGGAGTCATACTTGCCAGGAAATGGAATATCCCTGTTTTTTATGATGTTCAGTCACTCTGCTCAGTTAGTCCGGAAATGGTAATAAATATAACCGGGGATCCATTGCTAAGCAACCAGATTAGGACAATTTCGGGTAATAAGATAGAGGTGATTGAAGGCCTTGGGGCGAGACTCTTCTGGGAAATCATAGAGAAACAGAAAAGAGCAAAGATTGAAGTGCTGAAAACAATCGAGAACCAGCAGGCGATTTCCTCCCTCATCGCTTATTTAGGCACTGCAGAACAGCTTAATGAATTTCTGGGAATTCTGCTCGACAAGGCAACTGTATTTGCAGATGCGCCTGCAGGCAGCATCGCTCTTTACGAAAACGGTGAGATGAGGTTCGCTGCTTCCAAAGGGCTTAGCAAAAGGTTTTCCGAAAACAGATCGTGGGGCATCATGCCCGGAAGCCTCACCGATGTTCTAACGCAGAAAAAGGAGATTGTCGCCATTCATGATACCCTTAAATCTGATTATACAAGGAACAATCCTGCCTTGATAGGTGAAAAAATCAGGGCGATTCTTGTATGCCCGGTTATACTCAGGGACAGGGTAACCGGAATACTTTATATCGACGACTTCAAGCCAAGGCAGTTCTCCGAAAGACAGAAAACTTCTCTGAAAATTCTGGCTGGTCTGATCGGCATATGTATTGACCAGTTTGCTTTGATCAAACGCATTGAAGATGCCGGGCTTAAGTCCATGAAACTGATGGAAACAACTAACGAAGGCGTTTTTGTTACAGATTCTGCGGGGTCGATAAAACTCGTAAATGACCGGGGACTGGAGTTGCTGGGCTATTCAAGGCAGCAGGTACTGGGCAGGGACATCGGACCGCTTATGAAAGACAACTCATGGGAGCTAATTAGAAAAGAACTTGACGGTAAGGCTTCCCTGAGTGATTATGAAGTGAACTTTATAGGTGCAGACGGCAATGAAGTGAGTATTAGACTCACCTGTGTTCCAGCTGCGGATTCTGAAGGGAAGACATCAGGCATGTTCTTTACTCTCCGCAGTCAAAAAGAGACAAACGATCTAAGGGCGCTCATTGAAGAAAAGAAAAGAGAGCTTGAAGATCTCAAAAACAATATTGAGAAGAGGGTGCGGGAGAGAACCGGGGACCTGGAGAGAATGAACAGTGAGCTTGAATATGCCAACCAGCTCAAAGGCAGATTCATAGCTAACATGAGCCATGAACTCAGGACTCCCCTTAATTCGATCATCGGGTTCTCGGATGTTCTTCTCGACAGGGCATTTGGAGACCTGACAGAAAACCAGGAAAGGTACATAAAGAATATCTATTCGTCCGGCAAGCATCTCCTCGAACTTATTAACAACGTTCTTGATATTGCAAAAATTGAAGCCGGTAAGTACGAAATGTTATACGAAACTTTCCTTATTGACGACGTAGTGAGCGAAGTAATAAATATAATGAAGTCGCTTGCAGAAAACAAATTCATAGAAATTATCGTCTCAATGGGCGAGGGTATAAGTCTTATAACGGCAGACAGGGTAAAACTTAAACAGATCCTGTACAACCTCCTGTCGAACGCCATAAAATTCACTCCGGAGGGGGGTGTTGTCACAATGCAGGTCGCCAGGGAAGAGAATGTGAATACCCTCTTTACTGAAAATATCGGGAGCCTCGAATTCATCAAATTCTCGGTTCAGGATACGGGCATCGGCATCGGACCTGAGGACAAAGAGCGTATTTTTGACGAGTTCGAGCAGGCAAGTTCCGATTTTTCAAAGAAATACGAGGGCGTAGGACTGGGCCTTGCGCTCACAAAAAAGCTTGTTGAACTCCATGGGGGGATCATAAAGGTAGAGAGTAACCTCGGGGAGGGAAGCACATTCACTTTCACGCTTCCCGTATCCACTCCGGCGATTGCTAACCCGGAGTACGCTCCGGTTCCTGAAAATGTCGAGGCGGTAAGCCTCAGTTTTCCATGGATGAAGGATGAAGCGCCACTCATTCTCGTCGTAGAAGACGACTTGTCTACGGCAGAGCTTCTAACACTGCACCTTGCCCAGTCAGGATATAAAGTTTCGCATGCTTTTAACGGAGAAGAAGCAATTGAGAAGGCAAATAAGCTGCAGCCGTTTGCTATAACTCTGGATGTGCTTCTCCCGAAAAAAGACGGATGGGAAGTCCTCCAGCAGCTAAAGAGCTCCCGGTCAACCGCAGGCATACCGGTAATAATTCATTCGATTGTAGACAACAAAGATCTTGCTTTCGCCCTTGGGGCCGCAGACTATCTCCTGAAACCACTGGACAAAGATGCTCTCATATCAAAGCTCGAAGAGATAACGCTGACAAAAGGGAAAAGGGCCGTGCCTATTTCTATCCTTGTTATAGAATCAGATGATAAGATGACCAATTATTTCAGGGAGATTTTCGAGCCCCAGGGTTTTCTGCTCTATATAGCGCCAAATGGTAAACGAGGCATTGAACTTGCTGCGGCCCTGCGACCCGCAGTGATACTGCTTGATTTCGCCCTGCCCGACATGCTCGGATTCGATGTGATCAAGGACATCAAGGAAAATCCTTCGACCAAAGATATCCCCATTTTTATCCTGACCGAGAGAGATATCACCGTTGAGGAGAGGTTGTCCCTTGTCGGAAAGATAGAGAGGATCGTCCAGAAATTTGCCTTCGATACAAAAGAACTCATAGATCACATAAAGGAGCTCGAGATCCTCTATCCGAGAAGGGCCGGACTGATAGACGACCTTACCGGGGTGTTCAGCCACAGATATTTCCAGATCAGACTTGCACAGGAAGTAGAGAGGGCAACGAGGTACAAGCTGCCTTTAAACCTGCTGCTGCTCGATCTGGATTTCTTCAGCAAGTATGTAAAGGAACATGGTGAATATTATGGCAACATAACATTAAAAAAGGTTGCCGAACTTATACGGAAGAATATCAGGGGTTCCGACATAGTCGTCCGGTACGGAGGCGACTCATTTGCAATAATACTTCCGAATACGGTCATATCAGCGGCTCTTTCGATGGGCAACAGATTTAATGCAATCATCAGAAACTATCCTTTCATTTATGAAAATGCCCAGCCTAAAGGACATATAACCGCAAGCATCGGGCTCACATTCCTGGATGGTCAGACCACTGAAGAATTTCTGCTGTGCGCTGAAAAGGCTCTGGGTCATGCCATGAACAAAGGGGGGGACAGGGTTGAAATGTATTCCAAGGAACAGAATGAAAGAGAAGAGGTCGAGCAGTACTGAGTCCTATTTCGATACTATCGAAAGCAATATCGGAACCATTTACCTCCTTTTTACGGATAACGCCCTCCGGGGATTGGATTTCACAAGGCCGGATGAAAATCTGCGCAAAGGTGAAGCACCACCCCTTGTTAAAAAAGAACTTCTGGAGTACTTCCAGAGAGGCAGAGCGTCCTTCACCGCAAAGATAATTTTGTTAAAAGGTACGGATTTCGAAAAGATGGTCTGGCTTGCCCTCAGGGAGATACCATATGGTGAAACAAGGACTTATAAGTGGCTCGCCGAAAAAATAGGAAGACCGGCTGCATTCAGGGCCGTTGGTCAGGCGCTTAGCAGAAACCCTCTTCCGATCTTCCTTCCATGCCATCGTGTCATCGAATCTGACGGGTCCCTGGGAGGATATTCAGGAGGCACAGATATTAAGAGGCGTCTGCTTGATATGGAATACTATGTGAGGTTGGAAAAGAAAGGTTGAGGATATGGACGCGATAATTGTTTTTGTTACCGCTTCAAGAGAAAGCGAGGCCGAAAAGATCGCAAGGGGACTCATTGAAGCCCGCCTTGCCGGGTGTGTAAACATAATGAGGAACATCCGCTCCATCTACAGGTGGGAGGGAAAGATGGAGGATGAAAGGGAGGTTCTGATGATAGCAAAGACCAGGAAAAAATTATTCAGGGCCTTTGAGAAAAAGGTGAAAGAGCTTCATAGTTATACAGTGCCGGAAATTATCGCTGTGCCCATCTCGGAGGGCTCGAAAGATTATCTGGCGTGGCTAAAAAAAGTTACGGGCTGAGACTCATCATGAAGGCAGGGTTTTATCAGTCCAGTCCGTTATTCGGCAATAAAGAACACAATATAAAGTCGGTATTATCCGCATTAGAATATGCAAACCCGGATCTGCTTGTACTTCCTGAATTTTTTGCAACAGGATATCAGTTTATCTCACAGGAAGAAGTGGCAGAGTTTTCCGAGCGTATACCTGATGGATTCACGACCAAATTTCTTGCGGATTTGTCCCGGCAGAGAAATTGCTATATCGTGGCCGGTCTTCCCGAAAGAGATGAAGACAGGTTTTATAACAGCGCCGTGCTTACCGGACCGGAGGGGTTTATCGGGGTGTACCGCAAGACACATCTTTTTTTTGAAGAAAAGCTGTATTTCAATCCCGGAGATACGGGCTTCAGGGTTTGGGACACAAAAGTGGGTCGCATCGGTATCATGATCTGCTTTGACTGGTTATTTCCGGAATCTATGAGAACACTCGCCCTGATGGGAGCGGATATTGTCGCACATCCTTCGAATCTGGTGCTTCCTTATTGCCCCCTTGCAATGCCCATAAGGTGTCTTGAAAACAGGGTGTATGCTGTTACAGCAAACAGGACTGGAAAGGAAAAAAGAAAGAATGGACAAAGCCTGAAATATATTGGACAAAGCCTGATCGTTTCACCGGAAGGAAAAGCCCTCGCAAAGGCTCCCAAAAATAAAGTGTCCCTGTCGGTTGTTGATATCGACATTTTAATGGCAAGAAACAAGTCATTAAATCCATTGAATGACCTGTTTCTTGACCGTAGACCGGCAGTGTACAGGATCGCTTAAAAACAGGGGGTAACCTGCCCTGAAACAAAGTTATGTCACCTCCCCGCAATTCGAAAAAAGGCATTATTCAGCAAAAACACAACCCGCCTTGACACCGGAAAACCCGAAAGTGTAAAGTTATAGTTCATGGGCAGTTAGCTCAGTCGGTAGAGCAGAGGCCTGAAAAGCCTCGTGTCCGCAGTTCGATTCTGCGACTGCCCACCATTACTCACTTCAAAAGCATGTTTTTAGACGATAAATTAAGATAATCCATTTGCGTAATAGCTTATAATCAAAATAGAAGGCAATTGCCATATTTTGACTTTTTTGTTGACAAATTTGTCTGTTTTAGGCTAAAAATAGACTGTATGTTTCTATTGAGACTTATCATCCTGCAGACAATACTCTTCTGTTTTGCATTTCCAGTGCATGCTTATGAGCTGACACGCGAAGCTTCGATTGAGGATAATATATCTTCGACATTCTCTGACGAAAGATTAATGGGCGACCTTGGGGGGATTTCGGATTACGCCTCCAATGAGTTAGCGTTAGAGGCTGTTCAAAAGAATGTATCGCTCTTTTCCGGCAAGATAAAGGATAGGTTCTCTTTATATCTTATAAGATCGGGGAAATACATTGAGATGATGAAGAAGATACTCAGGGAGAACGATGTCCCCGAGGAAATAGTATTCCTGCCCCTCATCGAGAGCGGGTTCAACCCTAATGCATATTCTCATGCCCGTGCTGCGGGATACTGGCAGTTTATATCTGCCACTGCAAAGAGATATGGTCTGAAGATAGACTGGTGGAAGGATGAGAGGAGAGACCCGGTAAAATCGACGGTTGCCGCTGCGAATTATCTGAAAGACCTTTATGGTATGTTCGGTTCATGGAACCTCGCAATGGCCGCTTATAACGCAGGAGAGGGAAAGATTATGAGAGCTATCAGCAAGACCAGGTCTGACGACTACTGGTCTATAGTAAAGACAGAGCATATAAAAAATGAAACAAAAAACTATGTGCCGAAGTTCATAGCAGCAAGTCTCATCGCCAACAGTCCAGAGGATTTTGGTTTTGACGACCTTGATTATCATTCTCCTTTGAAGTATGACAAAATTACTATTACTTCACCCCTTGACATCGAGGTTATAGCCGAATGCTCGGGGGTTTCCGTACGGGAAATAAAAGAACTAAACCCGGAACTGAGACGGTGGTGTACACCGCCCGACGTTTCCGAATATACACTGAGAATACCGGAAGGCACAAAAAACACATTCCTCAGAAATCTTGAGGATTTAGGCGATGAAGAACGTTTCACCGTAGACATATACACAGTAAAAAAGGGGGATACTTTCAATACAATCTCGAAAAAGACAGGGGTTCCTGTGGAAGTCATTTACGACCTTAATGATATGGAAAAGATTATTCCCCTTACAGCGGGAGGGAAAATTTATCTTCCTCCAAAAGGAAAAATCACACTCGACCAGGAAGACAGGGCACTGGCTAAAAAGGCTTCATATAAACAGAAGAAGGCTGTATCACAAAGTAAAAAATCAGGGAAGCCAGCCAAAAAGGTTTCAAAGAAAAAGAGCAATAAAAATTAACTAACAACCTTAGAAAGCATTAACCTTCCTTATTTCCCCGCTATTTTTGCAGCTGCCTCGTCCTTGAACGGCGAATCCGGGAATTTTTTCAGAAGCTCTTCATATTTTTTCTTTGCTTCATCAGCCTTGCCCTGTCTCTCAAGCAGCTTACCGGTTTCCATAAGGGCAATATCCTTAAATATATCTCCGGGAAGTTTATAGAGAGTGTCGAGCACATTCAGGGCATCCTTTACGTCACCCTTCCTTATGTAGACCATTGCCATTTTTTGATATACAAGGGGGATCAGCTTTTGCTCACCCGAATATTTCTGCGTAAAATCTTTTAACGTCTTTACCGCATCATCATATTTTCCGAGTTCATAGTAGCAAGATGCAATATAGTACAGCGAGACAGGCGAGTTCCTCGTATCATAAGCTTTTTGATACATCTCAAGGGCTTTCTTATACCGATCTCCGCTATTGCCGTTTTGCATTGGGGTTATACTGTTAAAAATCTTATATGCCTGGTATTCATAATCTTTAGCTTTTTTCTTTGCAGAAGAGGAATATAGAAAAAAACCTGTAACAGCTATAATTATTACAAGAACACCCGCAACAATCTGTAATGCCGTCTTTTTCCGTTCTCTCAACGTATCCTGCAGACTCGACAGCCTTTCCTTGACCTCGGCCTCGGTATCTAAAGCCTTCTTCTCTGTCCTTTTCTTTATTGCCTTGGGCATCAATTCCTCCTCAGTATTTTTTCTAAGACAGCTTTCGAATTAGCGAAGATAGACTGAATATGGGACTTTTCGATTCCTGCTGCAAGCAGTATTTTAGACGCCAAATCCTGCGTTATAAGATCGGAGGGGCTGTGACTGTCCGTGTTGATGCACAGGGTCGCTCCCAACCGCATCGCATGCTTTGCCACGTAGCCGTTCGAAAGGGAGTGTCCTTTTCGTGAAGTTATCTCAAGCATAACTCCTTTTTCTTTAGCCAAAAGAATGTCTTCCTCCGAGATCAGTCCCGGATGTGCAAGGATATCTGCCGCTGCATCTATTGCAGCACGGTTCGTGCCCGGAGCAACGGGTTCTATAAGGGTCTCTCCGTGCACTACAACAATCTTTGCTCCCAAGGCACGGGCCTCTTTAACAAGATCGGGAATCAAAGGTGGGGGTACGTGAGTAATTTCGGCTCCGGGAAGTGCCTCAATGGAAATGTGAGCCCTGATTTTATTAAGCACAGAAACTATCCGTGGAACCACCAGATCGATGTTTGAAGCGTCGATATGATCGGTAATGGCAATGGCCTCATAGCCCATTGCCTCCGCTCTGCGGATCAACTCCGAAGGGACTAGTTCGCCATCACTGAAAAAAGTATGGGTATGCAGATCAATAATGCCTGTCATTATGTCCTCAAGGGTACCAAATATTTTATCAGATTTGTTCTTAAATCACCAACTCGACTTCAATTGCGGGATACTGGGAAAGGTTACATTGAGCTTGTCCGTGCAAGGGCGAGGACGTTTACTTCTTTTGCGCCAGCCTTTATCAGCATTTTTGAGCATTCAGTCGCCGTAGCTCCAGTGGTAATAACGTCATCTATCAGCAAAAGCCGGCGGCCATTTATATCTCCTTTTGCTTCAAATGCGTTTCTCAGATTGGACAAACGCTCCTTTTTCGATAACCCTATTTGAGGAGGGGTATCTTTTTTTTAACAAGGATATCCATAAGGAGTGGGATCCTTTTATGCTTTGAAACGACTCTTGCCAGCAGGAGTGACTGATTGAATCCCCTTTTCCTTATACCTTTTAAACTCAGCGGAACAGGCACAATGCCGTCAGCAGCGGGAAGTTTGATGTCCAGCATAAATCTTCCGAGAGGTTTCGCCAGTCTCTTCAGGCCGTGAAATTTTAACTGGTTTATAGCTTCTGCAAGCACACCGTCATAAAGCCCGAAGAAAAAAGCTCTAGCGTATGGCGGCTTCCCTTTCAGGCACTGTCCGCAGACCGATGAATATTCCGACGAAAGCGGAAGCGCACAGACGCGGCATGAGGGCCCATTGTATTTTCTTGTTTGAGACCAGCACTCGGTACAGACAGGAGAATACGTCCATGAATCAGACGGCTTTCCGCATACCGGGCACAGAGAGGGATAAAGCATATTGAGGAATCCCGAAATCAGGAGGTGGTGATAGCTAACGGTCTGCCGCATCTGCCGCATTTCGGAACGAGATCAATTTTTGTGCTGAGCACCTTATTTTTTACACCGCACCCCGCACAGGAAATGACCTGGAATTCAGGCGCAGGCTGTTCGGATGCGGGTTCGTTGTTTTCCCCTATGTTTTCGATAAAATCGCTGAAGATGGAGTCCTGCTCTAAAAGTTCTATCCCCATACCGTTTTTCATTGATGAAAGCGGAGTCCTGATCGTTCTTTTCACAACTCCTTTCAGCAACGCTATACTGTTGTCCGGCATAACGAGTTCAATATCCACGATCGAACCCGGGGCAAACCCACGGTTGGTCCTTATGAAAAGACCGTTTGACGAGATATTGCTCATTATCCCCCTGTAGCCCAATCCGCCGGAACTGAAGGTGACCTCAAGCCTTTTTGTAAATCTAGGGTAGCGCTGATATCCTCTATTTTTCATCGTGCAAACTGGTTCTTGAGTACGATAATCTCGTCCCTTCTCTGGCCTGTCGAGATTATATGCACTTTGATACGCAGCATTTTTTCTATCTTTTTTATATATTTTTTTGCAGCCTTCGGAAGCAAATCAAAATCACTTATACCATGCGTGCTCTCCTGCCAGCCCTCAATCTCCTCATATACAGGCTCACATTCACTAAAAATGCTGCTTTCCTTCGGAAATTCTTCGTACGTATTTCCGTTATACCTGTATGCAGTGCATATCTTAAGAAAATCCAGGCCATCGAGGATATCAAGCTTCGTTACAGCTAATCCGGTAAGTCCGTTGATTCTTGCAGAGTGTCTGAGGATTACCATATCCAGCCAGCCACATCTGCGTGGCCTGCCTGTTGTAGCTCCATATTCTCCGCCTTTTTCGCGGATTTTTTCGCCGAGGGAATCGGTGATCTCTGTCGGAAATGGACCGCCGCCGACCCTCGTCGTATATGCCTTAACCACGCCAAGGACCCTGGAAATCTTCGTAGGACCAACCCCGAGTCCTGTGCAGGCCCCTCCGGCAATAGCGTTGGACGACGTTACGTATGGATAAGTACCGTGATCAATATCCAGAAGCGTCCCCTGTGCGCCTTCGAACAGAACATTGCCTTTTGCAGAAATGGTTTTATTCACAATTATATCGGTATCGGCAATATATTCGGAAAGCTTACCGGCATAGCTCATGTATTTTTCATGGATTTCGTCTACTGTAAAACCAGGTGCCTTATAAAGGTTTTCGAGCAGAAAATTGACATGATATAAATGCGCCTTCAATTTTTCCCTGAAGGTATCGGGCTGGAGAAGGTCAGCAACCCTGAAGCCCGCCCTGCCTATTTTATCGCAATAGGTTGGCCCTATTCCACGGCCTGTAGTGCCTATGCTTTTTGCACCCCTGAGCCTTTCGCTCTCCCTGTCGAGCGCTATGTGATAGGGCATTATCAAATGGGCATTCTTGCTCAAAAAGAGATTCTTGTTTATTTCAACTCCCCTATCCTTAAGCCCCTGTATTTCATTCAGGAGCGCTTCAGGTTCGACCACAACACCATTACCTATAAGACAGACCTTGTTTTTATAAAGAATGCCTGATGGGATAAGATGAAGGATGAACTTCTCGTTGTTGATCACGACTGTATGGCCGGCATTATGCCCCCCCTGATAGCGGGCTACAATATCTGCCTTTTCAGAGAGAAAATCAACAATCTTGCCCTTTCCCTCATCACCCCACTGCAAACCTACGACAACTATATTGGGCATAGCGGGTTTCTCCTTATAGACTTATTTGCTTGACGGAAAGGATATTCGGAAGCTTCCTGATCTCGTCCAGAATCTCCGCCGAAGCGTGGACGTCAATGCTCACAACAGAGATCGCCATACCTCCCGGGGTTTCTCTCCCGAAATGCATCCGTGCGATATTTATATTATTACTGCCGAGCAATGTCCCGATATTTCCTATTACACCCGGTTTGTCGTTGTTATACATAAATAGCAGAGCCCCCTCGGGTACAATTTCTACCTTGAAGCCTTCCACCATCACGATACGCGGATCCTTTTTGCTGAAGAGTGTGCCTGCAAAATAACTTTCCTTATCTCTTGCCTTAAGCCTTAGTGCAATAAGGCTCTGGTAATCTCCCTGGTCCGTGCTTTTGATCTCTTTTACCTCTACGCCACGCTCCTTCACAATAATAGGAGCATTCACAAAATTCACCGTCTCCTGCAAAATAGGGGTAAGAAACCCTTTTATTGCGGCGATAGTGACAGGCGCCGTGTCGATTGCAGCCGCGTCTCCCTGATATTCAATCGTCATCTCGGTCACCCCGCCTTCGAACATCTGGGAGGCAAAACCCCCGAGTTTTTCAGCAAGATTGATGTACGGTAGAAGCCTGGGAATCTGGTCTGAAGGAATAGAAGGAAAATTTATGGCATTGCGGATCGTTCCGTGGATCAGGTAATCAACCACCTGTTCCGCAACAGCAACAGCCACATTCTCCTGCGCCTCCTTCGTCGACGCGCCGAGGTGAGGTGTTGCTATAACGCTATCGATTGCAAGAATCGGATTGTTTTCAGGGGGTTCTTTTTCGAAAACATCGAGCGCAGCTCCAGCGATCTTGCCGGTTTGAAGCGCATCGTAAAGATCCTGTTCATTGATTATGCCGCCCCTCGCACAGTTGATAATCCTTACCCCCTGTTTCATGACAGCAATCGTATCCTTATTGATAAGGTATCTTGTCTCTGCCGTAAGCGGTGTGTGAACAGTAATAAAATCCGAACGCCTGAAAAGCTCCTGAAGGTCAACCTTTTCAACACCCATAGCCTTTGCCTTCTCTTCACTCAAAAAAGGATCATACGCTATAACCGTCATAGAAAAAGCCTGCATCCTCTTTGCAACCTGGCCGCCGATATTACCTATGCCCACGATGCCGAGGGTCTTATTGTAAAGCTCTACGCCCATGAACTTCTTTTTCTCCCATTTGCCCGCTTTCATCGAGATTGTCGCCTGGGGCACCATCCTTGCAAGAGCGACCATAAGGGAGATAGTGTGTTCCGCAGTAGTAATAGTATTGCCTCCCGGAGTATTCATCACCACAATCCCTTTTTTTGTAGCAGCCGCTTTATCCACATTGTCTAGACCGGAGCCTGCTCGCGCTACGACTTTAAGGTTCCGGGCGGCATCTATAATCTCCTGGGTAACCTTTGTTGCCGATCGTATTACCAGTCCGTGGTAATCGCCGATGCAATCTTTAAGTTCTTCGGGCTTTAATCCGACTTTCACATCAACTTGTAGTCCTGCGTTTTTTAATATATCTATACATTTTGAAGAAATATTATCACTCACGAGGACCTTCGGGATTATATTTTTCATCTCTCCTCCCTACACCATTAAGAGTTCCTGCGCAACCGCCACGCCTTTACCGAGATTCACCGGATGTCCCATTCCCTTTAGAACCATCTCGATTCCAGCAACCGCCGTTATAACATCGAATCTGTCCGAATAGCCGAGATGTGCGATCCTGAAAATCTTACCTTTTGCCTTATCCTGACCGCCTGCAGCCGTAATTCCGTATTTCTCACGAAGGTTTTTATACACCGCCTGCCCGTCTATCCCGGGGGGAGTCATGATCGCCGTCACGGAATTCGAAGGTGACTCTTTGGGATAAAGCTCCAGGCCTATAGCACGGACAGCCTTTCTTGTGGCATCGGCAAGCATTTCGTGCCTCCTGAAAACATTCTCCAATCCTTCAGACTTAAGCATCCTGAGACTTTCATTCAGTCCTATTATAAGGGTGACAGGAGAGGTAAAGTTCGTCTGGTTTTTCGCGAGGTTTTCGCGTTCTTTCCTGAAATTAAAATAAAACCTTGGCAACTTTGAGGTTTCCGCCTTCGCCCATGCCTTATCACTCACGCTTACAAACGCAATGCCGGGCGGCAGCATTACTCCTTTCTGGGAACCCCCTACCATTATGTCGATGCCCCATTCATCTGTCTTCAGGTCATGTGCAACAAGTGCGCTGATTGCATCAACGATGAACAGCGTATCGCTATGCTTTTTTACGATCGAGCCGAGATTCCTGATATCATGGTAGACTCCGGTCGAGGTCTCCGAGGCCTGAACAAAAACGCCCTTTATGTCCTTGTCATTCTTCAGCTTCTCTTCCAAAGCTTCAGGCCTTGCAGCGTACCCCCATTCCACAATAATCTCTTCAACAGAAAGGCCATAGGCCTGACATATCTTTGTCCAGCGCTCCCCGAATTTACCGCCGTTTATTACAACCACCTTATCGCCTTTATTGAAGAAATTATTCACGCAGCCGACCATTCCTCCTGTACCCGTCGAGCTTAAAATAAGCACATCGTTCTTTGTCTGATAAAGCCACTGAAGACCCTTTTTGGCCGAATCAAGCACCGGCAGAAAATCAGGCGAACGGTGATGAATAATCGGAGCTGCCATGGAGAGCAGTACTTCTGAAGGCACGGGCGTCGGCCCGGGCGCTAAAAGATAACGTTTTAACATGCAAAATCCTCCCGAAATACCTTTATTTATAGAAGCTTATAGAGATAAGCCAGACTTTCGAAATTAGCACACTAAAGGGTATTTGGTCAAGGGTGGATACTTTACAATGCCTGAAACTGCCGATTATAATTAAATTAATGAAGAAAAATATATTGATCGGCATATCAATTCTTCTTGCCGGATTCCTACTGGGTGGTCTCACATTCTATATGCTCGTCAAAGTCAACAGCCAGTACAGATACATCCCCTACAGTTCAGCTCCGAGTGTCTCAAGCCAGATTATTGAAACGAGCAGGGCATTCTCGGATATCGTGCACGCAGTCTCGCCTGCAGTTGTAAACATATCTACAACAAAGGTCATGCGCCGGGAAGGTGGAGCCTTTGATGACCCTTTTTTCGATTTTTTCAGCCCGTTCAATGATTTCAACATGCCTAAAAAATGGAAGGAAAAGAGCCTTGGTTCCGGTGTTGTCGTATCCCCTGACGGTTATATCATCACCAATAATCATGTGATAGAAAAAGCCGATGAAATTAAGGTAACTATGGTCGACAGGAGGACGTTTAAGGGAAGACTGGTCGGAGCAGACCCCAAAACCGATATAGCTATAATAAGGATAGACGCCGGCAACCTTTCTACCCTGACCTGGGGAGATTCGGACAATCTTCAGGTAGGAGAATTCGTACTGGCTGTCGGTAGTCCTTACGGCCTAAACAATACAGTCACCATGGGTATTATAAGTGCAGTCGGAAGGGCGAATGTCGGGATAGCAGATTACGAGGACTTTATCCAGACTGACGCCGCTATCAACCCCGGTAATTCAGGCGGGCCGCTCGTTAACATAAGAGGAGAGATGATAGGGATTAACACCGCAATATTTTCGAGAACCGGCGGTTACCAGGGCATAGGATTTGCCGTCCCGAGCAATATGGTGCGTCTTGTAATGGACCAGCTTATGGAAAAGGGAAAGGTTGTCCGGGGATGGATTGGTGTCACTATTCAGGAGCTTACACCGGAACTGGCCGAGGAATTCGGGATAAGAAAATCTAAAGGCGCTCTTGTCAGCGATGTTGCAAAAAACAGTCCGGCGGGAAGAGCAGGAATTATGAGGGGCGACATTATTCTCGAATTTAACGGCAAGGAAGTGATAGATGTCAGCAGCCTCAGGAATATGGTTGCACAGAGCAAAGCCGGCAATGAGATTAGCATAAAGATTTACAGGGCTCAAAAAGAATTCGTGGTAAAAGTGTTAATCATAGAACTGCCGAGGGAAGTCGCAGACGTCGCGCCCGAGCATTCAGCTCCTGATCCGGAGTTAAAGATGCTCACGGGCCTCACCGTTATGAACCTTTCAAGGGAGATAATAAGACAACTTGGGTTTAATCAGGATGAAAAGGGGGTAGTTGTTGTAAAGGTTGACCCGGGGAGCCCGGCAGACGATGCCGAGATAAAAAAGGGCGATATAATAAAAGAGATCAATAAACAGCAGATAGATAATCTTGAGGATTTCAACAGGCTTGCCACAAAAATACAGATGAGTGAATCGGCTCTTATTTTTATTAACAGGAGTGGCAAGAAATTCTACGTTATCCTAAGGGCATCATAAATAAGGCTCTATGTGATTTATCCGGGTTCTTCTTATATCTTACTTAATTTTTCCGGGATCTTATAAGATCACGCCTTAACAGGAAAGGAGGTGAAGGAAATGTTTCTTGCTGTCAGAATTGTCATTTTTATAATTTTTGCAGTGTCAGGCTACATTATCGGTACTAGGTTTGATTATGGAATATATGGCGTCCTGATGGGCTGTGCTACAGGCCTGTTTGCCATTGCCATGGAAATGAAATTGAGGAAGGCCGAACTCGGAACACTTATAGGAGGGTTATTTGGTATTTCATTTGGACTTTTATTTGCATACCTTCTTATACTCCCGCTGAAGCTTTATTTCGGCGAAGACATCAGGCCCTTTTCATTCGGGTTAATGGCTGTATTGGGTTACGGCGGGCTCTTGCTTGGCCTCAGCAAAGGCAAGCTTATATCTTTTGCAGCTATCTTGCGCATTTTCAGGGGACAAAGCATTGAAGAGAACCTCAAGATTCTTGATACCAGCGTGATTATAGACGGCAGGATAGCAGATGTATGCGAGACGGGTTTCCTCGAAGGTGTTTTCATACTCCCGCAATTTATACTTCAGGAATTACAGCACATAGCGGACGCTGCAGATCCGATGAAACGGGCAAGGGGAAGGAGGGGGCTGGATATCCTGCATAAAATTCAGAAGATGTCCCGTATTACTGTAAAGATTGTTGATGAGGATTTTCCCAATATAAAAGAGGTTGATGCAAAACTGGTCGCCCTGGGAAAACTTCTGAATGCAAAAGTTGTGACAAATGATTTCAATCTTAATAAAGTTGCAGAGTTGCAGGGGGTATCGGTACTGAATATCAACGAACTTGCAAATTCCTTAAAACCTGTTGTGCTGCCCGGCGAGGCAATGAAGGTCTTTGTGCTTAAGGAAGGAAAAGAGTACAATCAGGGAGTTGCCTATCTGGATGACGGGACCATGGTTGTAGTCGAAAACGCAAGGAAAATGATCGGGAAAAATGCTGATGTAACCGTAACGAGTGTTCTGCAGACAACCGCTGGAAGGATGATATTTTCAAAACTTAAGGATGATTATGAAAGAGAGGAGAGGATAGGAAAGTAAACCCTTCAGGGCATTATGTGATATCCGTAATACATGACAGGCATTCAGAAAAAACATAGAGTAATTGCTGTCGTTCCTGCTGCGGGTCTGGGCAAGCGGTTCGGAAAGGATGCGAATAAGCCGTTTCAGACAGTCTGCGGCAAGCCTCTTCTTGCCTGGTCTCTATCTCAACTTGAACAAGTTTCCGATATTGTGGAGATCATCCCGGTTCTGAAGGCAGATGATATGGTACGCGGACAAAATTTATTTAGCGAATACGGGTTTTCGAAAATAAAAAAAATTGTTCCGGGAGGAAAAGAGCGTCAGGAATCAGTATATAACGGTCTCAGGATAATTGACGACAGAAATTGTTTAGTGCTTATCCATGACGGTGTCCGTCCGCTTGCTGGGAAAACTTTGATCGAAAACACTATACAAGAATTACAATCCGAGTTTACCCCTTCAGAAAGTGAAGATGAAAAATGGTCCAGAGTGATTGACGGAGTGATCCCCGGGGTACCGCTAAAGGACACCGTCAAAGAGGCTTACAACGGAATCGTGAAGAAAACTTATAAGAGAGAGTCTTTATGGGCTGTCCAGACGCCTCAGGTTTTCCATCATGCAGCACTTCTGAAAGCATATGAGAAGGCATTGGATGAAGGCTATTTTGCGACTGATGACGCCGCCCTTGTTGAAAGATACGGCGGCAGGGTTAGAGTAATTATGGGATCATACAGGAATATCAAAATTACAACGCCGGAAGATCTGGAAATAGCGGAATTCCTTCTTGGGAAAAATCAGGCAGATAAAATATGCGGATAGGCATCGGGTACGACTCCCACAAACTTGTTGAAGGAAGGAAGCTCGTCATAGGGGGGGTGACTATTCCTTTTAAAAAAGGGCTGCTGGGTCATTCTGATGCGGACGTTCTTTGCCATGCCATAACTGATGCCCTTATCGGTGCTCTCGGACTCGGGGACATCGGCCGGCATTTTCCAGACACTGACGAAGCATGGAAAGATGCTTCAAGCATTGATCTTCTTAAACGTATTGTAGATCTGACCTACGTCAACAATTACGAGATTTCGTGGATTGATTCCGTTTTAATAGCCGAAAAACCGAAAATCACTCCCTTTATTCCAGATATGCAGAAAACGATATCTTCAACGGGCATACCCATAGGCGCTATAAACATCAAGGCGAAGACAAACGAAGGTATGGGGCTCATAGGCCGCGGACAGGGGATTGCGGCGTATGCAGTATGTCTGCTGCTGAAGATCAGGTAATTTTTTTAGAGGATGGTTTTTCCTTGACAGGGTTGCTCTGTTGCCATGATAACGCTGTGTTGCGGTTTCGACATTTTGCGATCATAACAGGTAATTTTTCGCTGGTTAAAGGGAGGTAACTTGAAAACCAGCAATTTTTTTATCAGGAGCATTCCCCCGACGCTGAAAGTATTGCTCGGTGCAAAAGTCCCTTTGCGCGTAACGCAATATATCACTGACCGCTGCAACCTCGATTGTCTTTATTGTGCAAGGCATGATTTCCGGGGTCGGGAACTCGCGACCGGTGAGGTTAAAGCCTTGATGACCTCCTTCCGTAAAGCCGGTACCCTGTTCTGGGCATTCAACGGCGGAGAGCCCCTCATCAGGGACGACATCGGGGAGCTGGTCAATTTCGCCAAGAGCCTCGGTCTGTTCGTCAGTATAGCAACAAATGGAACTCTCCTGACCCAGAAAAGCCGCGAGATCCGAAACGCTGATCTGATCAATATTTCCCTTGAGGGGCCAAAGGAGATCCATGACGAGATGCGTTCCCGGAGTTATGACATGATGTGCACCGGTGTTGAGGCGCTTGCAATGAACGGAATCAGGTTTACATTCCTTACGCAAATCAATAATCGGAATATGGATTCCCTCGGATTTATTCTGGATTTCGCGGAAAAATATCAAACCAAGGCTGTCTTTCAGCCTATCAGGGTGCAAGAAGAGGACAGTGAAGCCAAGTCCCGGGTCTTCTTCCCAACTCGGGAAAAGATGCAACAGGCCATGGATTATCTTCTTCTGGAAAAAGCACGGGGAAGACGCGTCGCGAACTCTGCGGGCTTTCTGCGCCAGATTAAAGCTTCATGGCCGACCGGACGGCCCGAGATCGATTGCTGGGCCGGCAGACTCTATTGTTCCATAACGACTGGAGGAGCAGTCACGGCCTGCTGCGACACCCTGGCGGGGGCGCGTATAAAAGAACCTCTCGGCAGTCGAATGAGTGCAACCGAGGATTTTTACCTGCTGCCGTCCTTCGATTGCCCAACATGTTACGCCGCAACGCCACTCGAAGCAAACATCGCGCTGTCTACCTGCCCCAGAAATCCAATGGCTGCGATCCGCCAGGTTGAGTCTTTTCTGCCAAGATCTTTCTGGAAACCCGGCCGCTGACTTCACTGCGGCTCAGCCTCTTTTCTGCTCCAGGCGGGTAAGAACCCCCTTTGCTCCCTTCAGGCCGGGGTTCAATTTTAAAGCCGCCCTGAGCTGTATTTCGGCCTCACCGAGCTGTCTTTTCAAGATATAAGCCAGGCCGAGGTTATAGTGAGCTATGGCAAGATTACGGTCTTTTTCCAAAGCAAGAAGCAACAACTCGATGGCCTTATCAGGATTGTTCTTCTGTCCGTAAATACACCCGAGGTTATTATAAGCCCTTGCATAATCCGGTTTCAGCAGTATTGCTCTTTCATAGTACATTTTCGACTTGTCGATTAAACCTTTTTCCGTATATGCGAACCCGAGGTTGAAGTTTGCAATGGGGTCATTCGGAGCCCTGCTCACAACATCTTCCCATAATCCCAGCCTCGTCTGCCAGACCGTATTCCTGGAATAGGTAAGAGATGTAAGAATCAGGGGGACAGCAATGACACATGCGATTACTACTGTCCGCATAACCCCCGACTTATGAAACATAAGTAATGCCGCGGTGGAAATACTCATAAACAAACCGACCGACGGGAGATACATGCGGTATTCCTGAGCCAGCAGCAGTGGGATGAAACTCGATTCAACCGAATGGGTCAGAAAGAACCAGAAAATACCGAATGCAACGATTCTAAGCTCCGGGCTGCCGGTTCGTGAACGGAGAAAAAGTGTCAGGCCGAGACAGAGCATTCCAATGAGGAATAGGAATGACAGGATAACATTCAGTTCGAAAAATGAATGGGAAACAGATATATCATGGAGGACACTCTGCCGCACCGGCAAGAACAAAAGGCGGAGGTACATAACGAGAACCCTGAACTGGGTGAAGAAATAAACTTCACTGCTTAAGGTCTTGTTGTCAGTATGTATGCCTGCATGGCCGCTTCCTTCTTCCCCCGTGAGGGATAAAGGTATTATCAGCAGGGCAAAAACGAAGGGGGTCAACTGCAGGACTCTTTTTTTCGTTTCACCGGTAAAGAAAAAAAACTCGAAAAGCACGATAACCAAAGGAAGGGTAAATGCGTTTTCCTTGGATTTCATGGCAAGAACAGCCGACAAAAATGAGACGCCGTAGAAGAGGATTCTCTGCACAGCCTTCCGGGACAGTCGTGATTTTAAATAGGAGACGAGGGAAAGGAGATAAAAGAGGGTCGCGAGAGAAGCAAGCCTCTGATAGATATAGGTGACCGCCATTGTCTGAAGTGGATGCGAAACAAAAAGGATTGCAGCAAAAAGAGCAGCAAGTTCAGCTCTGTCTTTTATCGCCGATGCCTTGAGTAAAGGTGTTCTGAACGTCAGGGAAAAGAGCAGATAAACCAGGAGCGCATTGATGAGATGGACGGCAAGATTAACAAAGTGGTAGCCCGTGACATTATAGCCGTGGATCGCATAATTAAAAGCAAAACTCAGGTATGTGACATATCTCTGGACAACGTGATCATAAAATTGCAGACCCTTTGCGTCTGAAGGCTCAATGAAATAATGAAGCTGCTTGATAATGGGGTTTTCAACAATATAGGTCAGGTCATCCCACTGGAAAGGCACGATGAATGTGTTCGAATAAGCAATGGCTCCGATAATCAGAATGACAAGTAGATGGACTCTTCTGTCCGAAAGAATCCCGTGTTTTGCACCTGATCTTTCAGATGCTTTGACCTTTTTCTTCTGCACCATGTATCATCCTATCGCGTTCCCTGGGGCGGCAAATAATGTATGACTCCCCATTGCCGCCTCTTTCCGCCCTCCTTGCTGAAGGATTGGTGTTATTTTGCTCGGGTTCTTATTCTCCAGCGCTTCCTGCTAGAATTTGCTCTTTTTAAATCCTGCAATAATCTCTCTGCCCATGTTCATCATGTCATGGATGTGGCCGTAGAGGAACCGCCCGTTCCTTCCAGACATGCGGAGATTTCCAAACCCAGCCAGGTAATCGGCAATAATATGCAACCTGTCCTCAAAATCCCTTTCCAGAACAGGATATGCATAGGGCATCCTGTAAACTGCCGTGCCGATGATTTCAGGTTCTTTAATCAGGCCGGCCTGAATGAGTTTCTTCCGGGTTAGCATAGCTATTTCGGCATCAGGCAGCATCCATAATCTGTCACCAGGCCAGCATGGCGTTTCTGCAACAAGCGACGTCTGTCCTGCAGGAGACATGCGGTTGCTCCTGTTTTTCGGCTCGTGCACCCTGGTGAGGGGGATTTCACGATCGGGGAAATAGATCGAAGCGTTTTCCGAAACAAGTTCTTTGTCGAGAAAAACGGCTGTCAGGATTATGTTCCTGTATAGCAGAGTTTTAGAGAGGTCGAGGATTTCTTTTTTGGGCGGGGGTTCCATAATCTGCAAAAAAAGGTTCAGCGGGAGCGTGCTGATCACGAAATCCGCATTCACCTTTTCGGACCCGTTTATCTCAACTGCGGTGACCTTTTTCCAGTCATGAATGATACGCGTAATTTTCGAGTTTTTTCTGATATTGCCGGCTCCGCACATATCCTCCAGACACTTTGAAATCATCCCGATTCCCTGTGAGGGGTAATAGAACGCTCCGTCAAGATGCTCCGTCTTTGGCCTGCGGCCGAGAAAGATCTCTTTTAGAAATACACTGAGGTCCAGTCCCTTCATCCTGTTCCCCGAAATCCTCGGGGACAGACGGTCTCCCGGAAGTCCCCAGAGTTTTTCAGAATACCCGAGGAGAAAAAACTCAGCAATGCTCCTCCCGTACTTGTAGACGGCAAAATCCTTAAAACTGCCGCCGTGACCTCTCCGGGATATCCTTGATCCGAGCAGCTGTACTCCTGCAATCGAACAGGCAGCCAGGCCAAGCTGTCTGAGCAGGTTGAGCGGTGAAAGGGGAAAATCTATGAACCTCCCCTGAAAATAGATCGAGTTCGGTGCATGCAGTTCAGACAAATCACTCCCAAGCATTTTCTTCATTTCATTAGTTATCTCCGGGATCCTGTCATGCAAGCGATGAGCTCCCGAGTCAAAAAGAAATTCACCATGCCTGAATGTAACGCAGTTACCGCCGACTAGTCCTGACGCTTCATAAAGTGTAAAAGGTATATCATGTTTCCGGGCGTAATATCCCGCAGCAAGTCCGGCAAGTCCTCCGCCGAGAATACTTATATGTTCATGTTTCATACACAAAACTTTCCGTATACAAATACCGATATTATGGTTTTATTGGCTTCATAAGGAGAACAGATATCCTGAGCTTATTGCTATTTCACTAAGAGCTTTCTCACATCCCCTACCCTCATTGTAATCTGGTTAGAGTCGAGATATTCGAGAAATGGCAGGGCGTATTTTCTGGTAGTATTCAGGACATCCCTGAACTCCGCTACAGTCATGTCCTGCTTTTTACTATAAAAATCCTTCAACTTGGTTATCATCTCTTCGCAGGCAGATGATGTTATAAAGACCGAATCATTTATGCGTACCAGACTGCCTTCCTTTGTCATTAGTTTCAGGATGTCCGAAAAACGTTTCTGGTCAATTTTCAGAGACTCAGACAACTCTTCCTTTGCAGGCGGCTGAAACGCGGTCTTTTCGAGGAGTTCAAGAATCTTCGCCTTGACCGACTCATCCACCTGTGAAAGGGCAGCTTTAAATGTCGCCAGACGCACCAGTTCTTTCTCAGCGATTATATCCTTAACGGACGTCAGCAGATTACCGAACAGCCTCGGTTCTATTTTCAGATGCGTACGTAATTCTTCCTTGGGCATTCCAGGTCTCAGAGGATTTTTTCTGTGGAAATCGCTAATTATCTTTCTCATTTTTTCTTTGAAAGCATCAAACGGCTGGGCATGAAACAGAGCGTCCTCAAACTGTATCAGGGCACCTTTATCTTTCAGGGCTTTTATCGATTCGCTGATAGATGTAATCTCAGCCTTGACCCACCCTTCGATCAGCGATATTTTAATGCCGTATATGCCGGCCCTCTTTACCTTTGCGGCAATCTTGTCTGACAGGGTACCGGATTCGAAAATCTCCAGATCTCCCTCACCTTCCTTGCGGCTTCTTCTGAATGACAACGGATCAAGTATCTCGCCCCCCCCGATAGTCTCCACAGGCGAAAATCTCCGTATTATATATCTGTCTCCGGACATCGCGATTACCGGTTCGCGAAGCCTGAACTGGCAGTAACATCTCTCACCCGCCCTGACCTCGGTTTTCCCGACAAGGATTATCCGCGCTATAGTTTCCGACGTACCGAGATGGAAATGCACAAGGCTCTTCGTCTTCACCGCAGGAGCATCTGCAAGCAGCTCCAAGCCAGCGTCGATCTTCCTTGTCGGAGTGAACCTCTCCGGCACAACAACCGAATCTCCCCTCTGTATTTCATCTTTGTCGACTCCCTGAAGATTGATGGCAACCCTCTGTCCCGCAAACGCTGTTTGTATAGGCTTGCCGTGGCTGTGCAATCCACGGACCTTGCTCTTTATGCTGCTGGGCAGTATCTCCACCGGTTCATCTGCTGATATACTGCCTGATACAGCGGTCCCCGTGATGACCGTTCCAAACCCCTTTAGTGTAAATACCCTGTCGATCGGAAGCCTGAAAAGCCCCTTTGTCGGTTTCGGTTCAACCTGTAACGCCACATCCCTGATCCTCTCTTTCAGCAAATCGACATTCTGCAAAGTTCTGGATGATACAGTAACAATCGGTGCTCCATCGAGGAACGTGCCTTTCACAAAGTTCTTCACCTCATCCTCGACAAGAACCAGCCAATCAGACTCGACAAGGTCAGCCTTTGTGATCGCTATCAGACCCGATTTAATTTTCAGAAGGTTGCAGATATGCAGATGTTCACGGCTCTGCGGCATTATGCCCTCATCAGCCGCGATGACAAGCAGGACGAGGTCTATGCCGCCAGCTCCTGCGAGCATATTGCGCACGAGTCTCTCATGGCCAGGCACATCGACTATGCCCACAATCAGACCGTCGGGGTAGTGCAGGTCTGCAAACCCGAGATCTATGGTGATACCCCGCTCCTTTTCTTCCTTCAGCCTGTCAGGATCGATCCCGGTAAGTGCCTTAACCAGCGAGCTCTTGCCATGATCGATATGCCCTGCTGTGCCAAGGATTACATACCGCATAGATATATATTTCTCATGTTCATTTTTTATCGTTATAATACAATAACTTTCCCGCCTTCAGTATATATCTGCTGCTGCCGTCTTTATAAATCAGTTTTAAAGTGGGCTTGAAAAATACAAAATCCTCGTGAAACGGGGTCTTCACTTTTCCCCCGAATGAACTATTGTCGCCAAGAGCGACATGTATTGTGCCGAGTATTTTTTCCGATTCGAGAATATTATCAGGTCTTTTTGCCGCATCGTTTGTACCAATGCCGAGCTCGGCGATATTACCGTTTTCTTCCCTTTCCAGAAGCTTCATACGCAAATAACCGGCATATTCGTCGGCGCCGTAGAAATCAACAACCCGGCCTTTTTTCACCTCAAGAGTCAGAGGAGAGGAAAGTTGCCTTGTAGGCGCCCATTCAAGAACAAGCTTCCCCTGTGCAGTGCCTTCAAGCGGTGCAAGGAAGACCTCTCCCGCAGGGAGGTTACCGAAAGAGCCTCTTCTGGTGAGTATGCCTGTGTCTGCGAGCGCTCTCCTGCCTTTCTTCGAGAAGGAAAGAAAGGTGCCGTTGGGAGTTTTTATCTGTATCCGTTCTGCCGCGTTAACAATCCTGGCCATATTTGTCGTCCTTTTTGCAAGGGACTTCCAGTCAACATTCATCGCACCTTCAAGCATGGATACATCAAAGAGAGGCATACTTGCATACCTGCAGCCGCAAATCCTTGTAAGGAAATCCCTGAATCTCGTATGGCTTGTCGAGAAATATGAGAGCGCCACTATGCAGTCCACCGCCTTACTACTGTATTTTGCAATTATGTCCTCCGCCTTCTTAATATCGATTTCCCCGGCAGTTTTCTCAAGGATAGGGTACAGCAGCCGGGCCTTTTTAAGTGCCCCCACTGTTTGTTCTCCAAAGGCAGAAGCCCAGAGCGAGGCATGAGGTTCAGCGCCATGACTTCCGGTGGCGGGATAATCATCTAAAGTGACAGAGTTACAGAAAGCCTTGCTGATCTCAGCTGCAATAAGCGACAGAGAGGCAAGATTTATCCTTTTTTCTCTTTCTGACGCGCTGATACTCTCTTTGTCCGATATTCGGTCAGTAAAAATAAGAAGCCGTTCGCTTTTTTTTACGCCAAGGTTGATCCTGAATATGTCCCTTAATGCATTGGTTATCAATAGGTTATCGATTCTTTTTAAATAGGATAATTACCTTGATTTGCAGGCATATTCTCCCGAAAGAGTCCGGGACCTCCCCTTAAATGCAATATTACGCTAAATGTTTTCTGTTATCTGAAAAGGAATTCCATCTGTTTGAGATGCTCACCCGGAAAATGTATAGGATAGTCGCAATCGAAACAGGCGGTACAGAAATCCCGGGAGTTCGGAACAATCTTCTTGAGACCTTCAATGCTCATATATGAGAGAGAATCGGCAGTCACATATTTCTTGATTTCACCAAGGAGATGGGTGGACGCGATAAGCTCGCGTCTTGTCGGAGTATCGATACCGTAAAAGCAGGGTCCAATAGTAGGCGGAGAGCTGATCTTAAGGTGAACTTCTTTTGCGCCTCCCCCTTCTCTGAGCATCTTTACGATCTTCTTGCTCGTTGTACCCCTCACAATCGAATCATCAATCACTATCAGCCTTTTTCCTTCGAGCAGCTTTCGCACCGGGTTGAGTTTGATCTTAACACCGAAATGCCTGATATTGTGTTTGGGCTCGATAAATGTCCTTCCCACATAATGATTTCTGATAAGGCCGAAATCAAACGGTATATGACTCTCTTCGGAAAAACCGATTGCAGCGGGAACACCAGAATCCGGCACCGGTATTACAAGATCGGCCTCGGTGCTCGACTCTCTTGCGAGCTGTCTGCCGAATTCCTTCCTCATCTCGTTTACGTTCAATCCCCCGAAGATGTTGCTGTCCGGCCTCGAAAAATAAATGAACTCGAAAACGCAGAAGGCCTTTCTCTGACTATTTAATATCTTCAGAGACTCCAGACCGTTTTCGTTCATGATCAGGACTTCACCCGGCTCGACATCACGGATGAATGTTGCTCCGATAAGATCAAAAGCACAAGTCTCGGAAGCTACAACGTATGCGCCGTCTTTCATCCCGAGGCTGAGGGGTCTTACGCCATACGGGTCCCTTATGGCAATCAACTCTTTCTCTCTAAGTATTACGAGGCTGAATGAACCAGCTATCTGGCTTGCTGCGTAGGCAACCCTTTCGTAAAAATCATTCCCTTTTGCGTGGGCGATAAGGTGAACAATCACCTCACTGTCGGACGAGGACTGAAAAATAGCGCCTTCCGCCTCAAGAGATGTCCTGAGGTCAATAGCGCTTACAAGGTTTCCGTTGTGGGCTATTGCGAGTGTGCCAAGAGCAAAGTTTGCCACAATGGGCTGAACATTCTTAAGTACGCTGCTTCCCGCCGTAGAATATCGGTTATGTCCTATTGCGCAATAACCCGGGAGTCTTCTCAGCCTTTTTTCGCTGAATACGTCGGCAACGAGTCCCATAGATTTTTCTAGGAAGAGTTGTCTGCCGTCGGATGAGCATATCCCGGCGCCTTCCTGACCCCTGTGCTGAAGGGCATAAAGGCCCAGATAAGTAAGGTTCGCCGCTTCAGGATGGCCGAAGATCCCGAATACGCCGCACTCTTCATGAATATCGTGAAACATTAGTAAGTTATTTTAACATATATTCGGTTTTTGAATGGACCTGTATAGGGAAATAAAACTCATTGACCTTGAATTTTGTTCTATGGTAGAAAAGTAGATGAATGAAAAGCAGAAATTACTCTCTCAACTCCCCGCCGTGGATGAAATCCTGAAAAGCAATAAGGGAATGAAATGGCTGGAAATCTATCCGAGAAGGTTTGTGATCAAGGCCATCCGGCATGTCCTTGATAAAAAGAGAAGGGAAATCCTGGAGGGGCCGGCTGCTGATATTTCCCTTGAGGTTATGGACGACGAGATCCGAAGGAATATCGAGAGGCTTTCTTCCTATAGTCTACTGCCCCTTGTGAACGCCACAGGCGTTGTAATCCATACCAACCTTGGCAGGTCCCTCCTTTCAGAAAAAGCGCTCGAAAATATCATAAACGTCTCCGGCAATTACTCAAACCTGGAGTACGATATCGACAAAGGGCAAAGAGGGAAACGTTATAGCCATATAAAAAGGATTCTCAGGGAAGTTACAGGCGCAGAGGATGCACTTATTGTAAATAACAACGCCGCGGCAGTCCTGCTCTGCCTTAATGCCTTGTCAAAAGGGAAAGAGGTCATAGTATCAAGGGGTGAGCTCGTCGAGATAGGCGGGTCCTTCAGGATGCCTGATGTCATGGCGGCAAGCGGCGCAATCCTCCGTGAAGTGGGAACCACAAACAAAACCCATCTGTTCGACTATGAGAAGGCGATTAACGAAAATACATCTCTCATACTTAAGATCCACAAGGCGAATTTCCGGATAATCGGTTTTACGGATGAGGTCTCAGTTGAAGAGTTGGTTAAACTTGGTGAGAAGCACCATTTACCTGTAATGTTCGACCTCGGCAGCGGCTGCCTGATCGACTTGAACCCATTTGGTATTCACAATGAGCCCTCGGTCAAGGAGTTCGTAAAGGCCGGTGTCGACGTTACCACCTTCAGTGGAGACAAACTCCTTGGCGGTCCGCAAGGGGGCGTTATTGTAGGCAAAAAGGAATATATTGAACTGATTCAGAAAAACCCGATAACAAGGGCTGTAAGAATAGACAAGCTCACCCTTGCAGGTTTCGAAGCTACTCTCATGGAATATATCGATGAAGAAAAGGCTATCGAGACTATCCCGACACTGAAGATGCTCCTGCAGAAGCCCGGAGACCTTAAAAAAAGGGCGAATGCTATTGCCAGAAGATTAAGGAGAGCGATCCCCGATGCGGAAATCCGTGTAATCGCTGACACCTCGCGGGCAGGCGGAGGGTCGCTCCCTGAGACTGATCTTCCCACCTACGCTGTCTCACTGCGCACCAGCAAATTGCCCGTGAATGAACTCGAGGAGAGCCTGCGGAAAGGCAAACCGCCGATCATCGCAAGGATCAAGGAAGACTCACTTGTAATAGATGCCAGAACGGTCAGGGAGAAAGACATAGATATTCTTGTAAGGGGAATAGGTAAGGTTCTTTCGGAGTGGTAAGTTATGAAACAGTCTGTTTTACCTTGAAGCCCCCTGCCCATAATAATAGTAGCTTCCCGGGATGATCTGTAAAGAAGAATGCGTTCTGCTTTTTGTTAAGGTCCCTGAAAAGGGTAAAATAAAATCCCGCCTTTCAAAGGAGTTAGGGGAAGATACAACCCTGTCACTCTATGAAAATTTTGTTCTTGACCTCCTGGATATGCTTAAGAAACAGGGGCGTTGCTTTAAAATCTGCTTTTACCCCGCTGATGCGCTGGAAAATGTTCAATACTGGCTTGGAAAAGAATATTCCTGCATGCCACAGCAAGGCAAAAACCTTGGAGAAAGGATGAAACATGCCTTTTTAGAAGCTTTTTCAGACAGGTTCGAAAAAGTCCTTCTTATCGGAAGCGATATTCCGGATTTGACAAATAGTTTGATAGATGAGGCATTCGCATTTACTGATGATGCTGTTATCGGTCCTGCTTTGGATGGAGGTTATTATCTTATAGGCTTCAGGAAAAATAAGTTTCTGCCGGAGATATTTGAAGGCATCCATTGGGGAAGCGGGTCGGTATTCGAAAAGACAATGGAGATATTTAAAACATTTAACTTTAAAGTCCGTATCGCTCCGGAATGGAGTGATGTAGACGTACTTGAAGATCTGAAAGCTCTGGTTGAAAGGAACAGGTACACGGAGTTTGCGGACTCGAGGACTATGGTTTATATAAAAAAGAACCTGAAAATATTGCAGGTTTAAGAAAAAAAGGGGAGCCTGTGGCTCCCCTTTCCAACTTATCAATAGTTCCTTTTCCTACGGCCTGCGTGCGGCAGTGCTGTTATCGGCTCCATACCTGCCCTTACGGTTCCTGTCGTAGGGAATATATGCTTTCGACGGGGATTTCTTTCCCGCATCCCTTTTCCGGCTTGTGGTAAACGGACGAACATTTTCGCCGGCCTTATATATCTCCTCGGCGGGTTTTTCCTTTACCTGTCCATACGCCGTGCATAGCGCTGCTGCGGCAATATCGCCGAATCCGAAGTTCTCAGATAACTCCTTTACCGTCTGCAGATATGCCTCATGACGGTTTTCTTTTATTATACCGGCTATATCCTTGAAAATATTTTTCTCCCTTGCCTTCACCACATCTGCCTGCGAAGGTAGTCTCTTCCTGTCTATAACCGTTCTTGCGGTTCTTTCAATCAATCGCAACTGCCTGTATTCCCTTGCTGTAATAAGGGTTATTGCAATTCCCGATTTACCAGCCCTTCCCGTCCTTCCGATTCTGTGGACGTAACTGTCGGGACTCTGGGGTATACCATAATTGATAACGTGGGTAACATTCTTTATATCGAGGCCCCTTGCAGCCACATCAGTTGCAACAAGGATATCAAGCATACCTCCCTTGAATTTCTTCATTACTTCATCCCTTCTTGCCTGGGTAAAGTCGCCGTGAATGGCGCCTGCATTGTAGCCGAACTGGCTGAGTTTCATGGATACGTCGTCAACCTCTCTCTTTGTGTGGCAGAAGATGATTGCGAGCTGAGGGTCTTCCACATCAAGGAGCCTCGAAAGAGCATTGATCTTATTTTCTTCGCCAACTTCGTAGAATATCTGCCTTATCTCGGGAATGACCACATCCTTAGCATTGACCCTGATTTTTTCAGGGCTTCTCATATAGCGCTTGGCGATATTCATTATAGCCTGTGGGATCGTGGCTGAGAAAAGGAGCGTCTGTCTGTCCGCAGGCGTTGTCTTCAGTATTGTCTCCATATCCTCTATAAATCCCATATCGAGCATCTCATCTGCTTCATCAAGAACAACAAGTCTAATTTCTGAAAGGGAAAGGATTCTCCTGTTCAGGAGGTCTATGACCCGTCCCGGTGTGCCTACAACAACATTAACACCCCTCTGAAGAGATTTTATCTGCCTCTCAATGGATGCGCCCCCATACACGGGCAGGACATCGACTTTCTTGTACTTGCCTATCTTATAAATCTCCTGTGCCACCTGCACCGCCAGCTCCCTTGTCGGCTCCAGCACTATAGCAAAAGGTTTTCTACCTTTCTGATACATTTCCGCAATCGGGATCGCAAAGGCAGCAGTCTTTCCGGTACCGGTCTGGGCCTGTCCGACTATATCGCGGCCGCTCATTATGATAGGTATGGTAGAAACCTGGATGGGAGTCGGCTCCTCAAAGCCTATTTCGGCAATGGACTTCATTGTCTCCCTGCTTAAACTGAAATCTTCAAAATGCATTTTTTCCTTCTTATTATTTTGTTTTCAAAATAAATTTTTCGAGTGGTTGCTTTTCGTTGTTATTAAGTTAATTGTTATTCCTTGTCGATCCGGCATACCTTGTGGAAGTGAGAAATAAAGAGAGATTCTTCTTTTCTGATGGGTTATTAAGAAGCCTGGCTTTTACTTTTGACTGCCTGAACAGGTTTTTTAAACCTTATCGTTTTTCTCTTCCTCTTTCTTGCTTCCCTTTGTTTGCGTTTCTCCTTTTCAGAAGGTTTTTCATAGCTGCTTCTTTTCTTTATCTCTTTGAAAAGCCCATCCTTCTGAAGTTCGCGCTTGAGGTTTTTTAAAGCCCTTTCTATATCGTTACCAAAGACTTTTATTTCCAAAACCGGCTGCCTCCAGCCTCACCCCAAGGTCTTGTCTCTGTCTTTTTGGCCATTCGGACTCCTTTTGCAAAAAAAACCCCCCCAGAGCTTTCCAGTCATCTGAGGGGTTCTACTTACAAACGCTAAAAGCTCAAATAGTATAACGTATACTCAATTTTAATGCCACCTTTAAATTTTTCCCCTGCCTGTTTCGAACATTAACAGATAGGGGTTAGCGGGACGTCCTTCATTATCTTTAAAGTTTGTATATCTCTGCGTATTCAGCCAGATAATATAGGTCTTATCCGGTTCGAGACGGACTTTGAGGATGCAGGTCTTTTTGTCGTCAAGATAATAAGGCTCTCCAAGAAGATCGGGGAAATTCTCGGGAGCTATCTGCACCCAGGACCAGCTCTTATCCATCATCTCCTTGTTGAAGATTACCCGGATCTCCTGTATCGCGGGGTCGACATTCTTGGCTCCCGACTCAGGCGCGGTAGCGACTACGACGGGAGTTTGGTTCTCCAGATTCAGCGCAGGCACATTTGCCGCTGAAAGGAGCGCAACAGCGAGAGCCATAATGCATCCATAAGAAATCTTCACCATATTTTCCCCCAATATTTTACTCCATTAACGCAACAATATGAACTTTTTAATGAGAAATATTGATTTTATTTTTGTTTTTCGAACAGTTGCATGCTAACTGCATTTTTTTGTTCCTTGTGACATTACTGCACTTTTTGGTTTAAAAAATTTATGGAATACTGTAGATTATACTCCGGATTAAATCTTTTTTAAGGAGGTAAGTATGAGAACAAGAATCAGTTGTATCGTGCTGTCTTTTTTGCTGGTTGTTGTAGTCGGATGTAAACCTGCTGAAAAACCGGCCGAGAAACCGGCCGAGCAGGTAAAACACGAAGTCCACTGGGGATATCAGGGGGAAGGCGCTCCTGCGAACTGGGGTTCACTGAAGCCGGAGTTCGCACTTTGCAGCAGCGGCATGTCGCAGTCGCCGATAGACATTGCAAAGACCTATAAAACCAAATTGGACACGATCCGGGTTGACTATAAGGATACTCCGCTCAGACTCGTTAACAACGGCCATGCCGTCCAGGTAAACTATGAACCGGGAAGCTTTGTCACGATAGACGGACAGAAATATCAACTACTCCAGTTTCACTTCCACGCACCGAGCGAGCATACCGTAGCAGGCGCTTTCTATGATATGGAGATGCATCTCGTGCATAAGAGTGATAGTGGCGATCTCGCGGTTGTAGGGATACTCTTAAAAAAAGGCGCTGCGAACAAGATCATACAGGTGCTGTGGGATAATCTTCCACAGGAAGTCGATAAGGAAAACGTGGTGAGCGGACTTTCGGTAAACGCATCCGGTTTTCTGCCCAAAGACACCAGGTACTATCACTATTACGGCTCTCTTACAACCCCGCCATGCAGCGAAGGGGTGAACTGGAGCGTCGTAAAAACTCCTATCGAGGTATCAGAGGCACAGATAGAGCAGTTCCGGAAACTAATGGGCTTCGATAACAACAGACCCGTTCTGCCGGTAAATAAACGTTTCGTACTGGAATCCCAGTAGAGTAAGACTTAAACAGCGGATACAGGATTTGAGCGGCTTTAAATTATGTGGAGATTTATCGCAACAGAATTTACCACGGAGGTCCGCCGCAGCGGGCCGATAATGAGCGAACGTCCCGTATCCGCTGTATTCATTAACAAATTCATGAATAATATAAGATAGACTTTTTGGTTACGGCGGATGCAGTATTTTACTGTTCATTTTCACATTTCAACCCTTGTCATCTAAAATCAACAGGGAATGGCGGGAGCGTGTGGGAATCGAACCCACCCTGCCCGTTTGTAACAGGCAACACTGGATTTGAAGTCCAGGAGGGACACCAGAACCCTATGCACTCCCGTGTGATACGTTATAATATCATAGCGGAGGTTCATAAGTGAAATGACTATTGATCATTATTCATGGGGGAAAATTACCGTTGACGGTAAGACGTTCACCTCTGACGTTATCATCTATCCCGAAAGGGTCGATTCCTCATGGTGGAGAAAAGAGGGCCATAACGTGCAGGTTGCAGATCTTGCTGATGTAATCAATGCATTACCCGAAGTAGTTGTCATAGGCACCGGTGCCCTTGGCGTTATGAAGGTTCCCAAAGAGACGGTATCTCATCTCGAGGCAAAGGGTATAGAATTACATATTATGAAGACCGGCAAGGCTATAGAACTTTTCAATACGCTGAAGAAGGAAAAGAGAGTGGTTGCAGCCCTGCACCTTACCTGCTGAACCTTAATTATGGACAGACTCTAATTAAACTCCCTCTTTCTGCCCTTGTTGCTGCAAAGTTTGCCATAATGCAGTAAAATAAACACCTGTAATGAAACGGCTTATTTAGAACATTTATACAGATATACAAATTTGAGATGAAAGACCATAATCTGAAAGAACATATACTGACATTTGGTCCTGCGTTTCTTTCGGGCGTGATTCTTGTGTTGAGTTTCCCAACTATCGACCTTTTTCTTCTCGCCTGGGTCGCGCTCATCCCTTTTCTCATATCACTGTATGACAAAACCCCGAAACAGGCTTTCAGATCCGGTATTGTATTCGGCTTGCCATATTTTTTCGGCACTCTTTACTGGATATACCACTCGATAAACCACTACGGGGGGGTTTCGCTGATATCGAGTGTGCTGATCGTTATTCTGCTTTGTCTGTTTCTCAGCCTCTACCCCGGTATCTTTGCTTTTCTATTCTCCCTTGCCATCAGGAATACTAAGCTCCCTGCCCTTCTGCTCGCCCCGGCATTCTGGGTGGTACTTGAATTTCTGCGCTCATACATTTTTACAGGGTTTCCATGGTCAAGCATAGGCTATTCCCAGCATAACTTCCTCTCGATTATCCAGATTGCGGACATCACGGGCATTTACGGGATATCTTTCCTTGTGGTCGCTGTAAACGGCGCTCTGGCAGATATCTTCATAATAAGGAAGCGAATCAGGGACATGCCTCTTTTTCCGTTCTCGTATACCGTCATCGGGTTTGTTGTCCTTTTTCTTCTTGTTGTCGCAACCATTGTCTACGGTCAGATAAGGCTAAAAGAGAACCGACCGGGAGAGCATCTCAGGGCAAGTATTATTCAGGGTAATATAGAACAGGACAAGAAATGGGAGCCTGCGTATCAAAACAAAGTTATGGAAACATATAAGGAGCTTTCACTGAGGGCAGCAGCCGCTTCCCCTGCGCTTATTGTGTGGCCGGAAACAGCTGTACCGTTTATTTTCAATACTGACATGGATTTTACAGAGGAACTCTTCGATTTTCAACATCAGCTCAGAACTCACCTCTTCTTCGGCAGCGTTCTTGTCAAGGATAAGGTGGACAACAGGTTTATACTTTCAAACAGTGCTGTTCTGCTTGACGATACTGGAAAGGTAACGTACACCTATGATAAGATACATCTAGTGCCGTTTGGCGAATATGTGCCTCTCCAAAAAATCCTCTTTTTTATCAATAAACTGGTTGTTGGTATCGGAGATTATGAAGGCGGCAAGAGTCATCTTAGGGCACTGTCACCGTTCGGAGAATTTGCTCCTCTCATATGTTATGAAATAATATTCCCCGGACTGGTCAGAAAGTTTTACGCGGACGGTGGAGATTTTATGATAAACGTAACGAACGATGCCTGGTTTGGAAGGACTACAGGTCCTTATCAGCATTTCATGATGGGGGTCTTCCGTGCTGTGGAGAACAGAAAGCCTCTTGTCAGGGCTGCAAACACCGGCATATCAGGTTTTATTGACAGCTCCGGCAGGGTACTTGCGCACACCGCCCTCTTCGAAAGAACGACCCTGACGATGGATATAAAAACTGACCGGACAAGAAGTTTCTATTCGAAGTACGGAGATCTATTTTCATATGTATGGATTGTCGTTTCCATATTATTGTTGGCAAATCTTATCGGAAAAATGAGAAACTTATAAGGAGAAAATATGCTTAAACAGGATGAACTTAAGGAAGAGTTGTCAAGTCTGAGGAACAGGATAGAATTCTTAAGAGGTTATCTTTGATTTACCCCTGTTAAAAGAAGAGACAGAGAGAATAAATAAAGACCTCCTGACCGAGGAGATATGGTCCTCGCCTGAAGCAACCCGTGATTTGTCCAAGAGGAAGTCTAAACTCGAGGATATCGTATCCAACTTTGAGTCCCTCGATAACAAACTTAGATATATCGAAGAATCCATAGGCATACTCGAAGAAGAGAGCGGTGAACTATTCCTGGTAGATATTCAAAGGGAGATTAAAGAACTCGGAGAGGAAATGGACTCCCTCGAGATTCGCAACCTGCTATCAGGAGAAATGGATAAAAATAACGCGATAATTACCATTCATCCTGGTGCAGGTGGAACAGAAAGCCAGGATTGGGCCCAGATGTTGATGAGAATGTATCTTAAATGGGCTGAAAGACATCGTTTTAATACCCAAATTATTGAACTTCAGATTGGTGAAGAAGCAGGTATAAAAGGCGCAACTGTAACTGTTTCAGGACCATATGCCTATGGATATCTTAAAGCCGAAGCTGGTGTACACAGGCTTGTCAGAATTTCTCCGTATGATGCAGGTAAAAGAAGGCATACATCTTTTGCAGCAGTGCTCGTTTATCCGGAAGTTGAAGAAGATGTAGATATTGACCTGAAGGAAGACGATATAAAAATGGACACCTTCAGGGCATCTGGTGCAGGTGGACAACATGTCAACAAAACATCCTCTGCTGTCAGACTTACTCATCTTCCGACAGGAATTATAGTCAGTTGTCAAAATGAACGTTCGCAGCACAAAAACAGGAACATCGCACTAAAGATTCTGAAGGCACGTCTTTACGACCTGAAACTTAAAGAGCAGGAGAAGAAGATCGAAGGCTTTGTTGCCGATAAGAAAGGGATTGCATGGGGTAATCAGATTCGTTCTTATATACTTCAACCCTATAGAATTGTTAAGGACCACAGAACAGGGATGGAGACAGGAAATGTTGACTCGTTTCTTGACGGGGATATAGATGTTTTTATTAAAGCTTTTCTGAAAAAGAAATAACGATATTATTTTTTACTACTATAATCTATGTCTGAATTATTTGTAGTAATCGTAGTAGAAGGTGTTTAATTGTTAATAATCCAAAATTATTGTAAATAAATCATCAGGTTATGATGTTGAAAAAGAGTAAACTTGACGGGAGATTTGTGAACATTTTTTGATATTGGAATGATTAACATTTCATTAAACAAATTTATAACATATTGTCTTGTCTTCGTTGTTGGTATTTGGCTATAATGTAACACCTCCCCCCAAAGTTATTAACAGGTGTTAGTAATTTGTTAACGGTTTTATGCAAATGACATTAGAAGAGATATGGAATAATAGTCTTTCGAAGATAGAGGAGAGGGTTGGCAACAATATCATCGATCTCTGGTTCCGGCCTATCAAGCTTACGCAGTTAAAGGATCAACAGATAACCATCGACATTCCCAACCGTTTTTTTAAGGACTGGATAGAGGATAATTACCCGGATATTATAGCCGAATCCGCAGGTAAGATTTTGGGCTATCCGGTAACTGTGCGCTTCAAGGTAGCGGAAAAAGTGGATCCGGAAGTCCGGAAAATGGATATAAGGCTCGAAAACCGCAGGCAGAATCTTGCAAGAAGGGGCATATATCTCAATCCAAAATACGTATTCGAAAATTTTGTTATAGGCGTAAGCAACCAGTTTGCCCAGGCAGCATCCCGGGCTGTTGCTGATTCTCCGGGCAGGGTATACAATCCGTTATTCATATACGGAGGCGTGGGGTTGGGCAAGACACATCTTATTACAGCTATCGGTAATGCGGTAATAGATAAAAAACCAGATATATCAGTCATTTATGTATCTGCAGAACAATTTACTAATGAAGTGGTGTCCGCAATAAGGCATGAAAAGATGGGAGAATTAAAAGACAAATACCGCAAGGTTGATCTCTTATTACTTGATGATATTCATTTTATTGCAAACAAAACACAGACCCAGGAGGAATTTTTCCATACATTTAACGCGATCTACGAAAGACAGAGACAGATCGTTATTTCGAGTGACAGGCCTCCAAAGGAAATAGGAGCCGTGACCGACAGATTGAGGTCCCGGTTCAGTATGGGCCTCATAGCGGATATCCAGCCACCGGAACTTGAGACAAAAGTTGCCATAATCCAGAAAAAGGCGGAAATGGAGAAAATACATATTCCGGAAGATGTTGCATACTATTTAGCTTCGAAAGTCAAATCAAATATTCGTGAACTGGAGGGCTGTCTTATCCGCCTCGGTGCTCAGGCTTCTCTGACAGGGAAACCTGTGAATACGGAAATGGCCAAAAACATCCTGCACGATCTCATAGAAGAAGATGAAAGACCAATTACCACGGAACATATCCAAAAGGTGGTATGTGAGTATTTTGCCCTTAAGCTGACCGATATGAAGGCAAAAAAGAGGACAAAGGAGATTGCCTTGCCGCGCCAGATTGCGATGTATTTATGCAAACAGCTGACAACGCTGTCTCTGAGCGATATAGGTAGAAATTTCGGCGGAAAAGATCATGCAACAGTGATCTATGCCTGTAAGCAGACAGAGGAGAAAAAGACGAAAGACGAAGTGTTTAACAGGATGATAGAAAGTCTTTTGCGTAAGATAAAGGGATAAGTAGCTTTGCGGTCATAAATCGCAGAGAAATATAGAGGAGGGCTTATGAAACTGAGTGTGTCAAAGGAAGAGATGCAGGAGAAACTTGCTAACATACAGAATATAGTTGAAAAGAAGAATACAATGCCCATATTAAGCCATTTTCTTCTCAATGCAGGAAAAAAGGGTTCATATATAGTCGCGACCGACATCGAGACGGCACTCAGGGAACCGATCGACGTCAGTGTAGAGAAAGAGGGCAAGCTTTGCATTCCCGCTCGTAAACTCTTCGAAATTGTCAGGGAGATGGATGGAGATTTGTCATTTGAAGTGGTCAACGAACAGTGGCTCAGAGTGCGTTCGGGCGCAAGCGATTTTAAGCTCGCATGCCTTCCGCATACCGACTTCCCTGCATGGCCGTCATCTATGGGAGCAGGAGAAGTTGAAGAAATAACTATTGATTCATCTATTCTCCTGGAAACGATCGAAAAGACTATTTATTCTGCAGGGGAAAGCGATACGAGATATACCCTTAATGGCCTCCTCTTTCACCCTAAGCCACAGAGTAAAACCCTCACTGTTGTGGGCACTGACGGGCACAGGCTGGCATTAATTATAAAGCCTATGGAAAGCGGTCTGCAGGAAGAGAAAAAGCTTATTGTTCCCAGGAAGGCCGTTTCCGAACTCAGACGATTTCTTCCGGCCGGGGTTGATGACAAAGCAAGTGGGGAACAAGTGAAGCTATCTTTTGGTGAAAAACACCTGCTTTTTAATGTCGGCACGGTAGAGTTCTTAACGAGACTTATCGACGGTTCATATCCTAATTATGAGAACGTCCTTCCGAATTCGAACGAAAAGAAGATGTCGATCGACAGGGAAGTGTTCGCGAAGGTTTTGCGCAGGGTTTCGGTCATGTCAAAGGATAGAGCGAGCGCAGTCAAGTGTGACCTGGAAGAGGACAAGATGACGGTTTCATCTTCAAGCCCCGATATAGGAGAGGCAAAGGAAGAAGTGGCCGTTGATTATAAATATGACAAGCTTACCCTTGGTTTTAATGCCAGATATGTGCTGGATGTCATTGGAGCGATGACTTCGGGTAGAATCGTCATGGAGCTGCAGGATCCGTTAAGTCCGGTTCTGGTTAAAGAGGAAGGTAATGAGGATTACAAGTGTGTGATCATGCCCATGAGGATCTAACAGACAGAGGCCGGCGGTATTTTACAAATTCAACTGTGAGGTAAGATGGAAGAAAAAATAAACGGAAACGAATCATATACGGCTGAAGACATTAAGGTACTCAAAGGCCTTGACGCAGTGAGAAAAAGGCCTGCCATGTATATCGGCTCGACAGGATTGGAAGGATTGCACCATCTGGTTTACGAAGTTGTTGACAACAGCGTTGATGAAAGTCTGGCAGGCTACTGCAAGAATATCGAAGTGACTATCCATCTTGATGGCAGTTGTACGGTCACAGACGACGGAAGAGGTATCCCTACTGAAATACACAAGGAAGAAGGACGTTCTGCTGCTGAGGTAGCACTTACTGAACTGCACGCCGGCGGAAAGTTTGAATCAAAGGCTTACAGGATATCAGGCGGTCTGCATGGAGTGGGAGTTTCGGTTGTCAATGCACTGTCCGAGTGGCTTGACCTGGAAATAAGGCAGAACGGCGGAGTGTTTCAGCAACATTATGAAAGAGGCAAGCCGACCTCGCCGCTTGCCGTTGTAGGCAAGACAAAGGGAAGAGGTACAAAAATAACATTTAAACCGGACGCTGAAGTTTTTGAGATTCTTGATTTCAGCTGGGATATCTTGTCCCAACGGCTCAGAGAGCTTGCATTTCTTAACAGAGGGATCAAGATATCTTTATCGGATGAACGTTCCGAAAAGAGTCAGGTGTTCCATTACAGTGGGGGTATAATATCATTTGTCGAGCACCTCAATAAGAACAAAACCCCCATTCATCCCAAAATCATCTATATAGTAGGAGAAAAAGGGGATATAATCGTCGAGATAGCTCTTCAGTACAATGACGGTTATTCGGAGACCATATTTACTTACGCTAATAATATCAATACGAGAGAAGGGGGCACTCACCTAATTGGGTTTAAATCTGCCCTGACAAGGACGGTTAACAGCTATGCCTCCTCGTCAGGACTTCTGAAAGACACCAAAGAAAGCCTGTCGGGTGATGATATCAGGGAGGGCCTGACAACGGTCATCAACGTTAAACTTATGAATCCGCAATTCGAGGGCCAGACAAAGATGAAACTCGGAAACAGCGAGATTAAAGGTATCGTCGAGTCAGTCGTAAATGAAACCCTCGGGACATACTTTGAAGAAAACCCTTCTGTGGCCAGAAAGATCGTAGAAAAAGCGCTCCAGGCGGCGCGGGCGAGAGAAGCAGCGAGGAAGGCAAGAGAGCTTACGCGCCGGAAAGGTGCTTTTGAAGATACCGGCCTTCCGGGCAAACTTGCAGACTGCTCAGAGAAAGACCCTGCATTAAGTGAACTATTCATTGTTGAAGGAGACTCTGCCGGGGGGTCTGCGAAACAGGGCAGGGACAGGAGAATACAGGCTATATTGCCGCTCAGAGGAAAAATTTTGAATGTTGAAAAGGCGCGGTTTGACAAGATGCTGAGTTCGGAAGAGATAAAGATTCTTATAACTGCACTGGGCACAAGCATAGGACCGGATGATTTCGACATATCGAAAATCAGATATCACAAGGTTATCCTGATGACTGACGCCGACGTTGATGGCGCCCATATCCGTACGCTTCTGCTGACGTTTTTTTACCGACAGATGCCACAGGTGATCGAGAAGGGATATCTATATATTGCACAGCCCCCGCTTTTTAAAGTAAAAAAGGGCCGCACCGAAAAATATATACAGAATGAAACAGAAATGCTCGGCATGCTGTTTGAGCTTGCGGCGGATGAAGTCGAGATTGCCGTAAAAGAGCAAAAAGTGAAAGGGAAGGCGCTTATCCCGCATCTGAAGAAGCTCTACAGGTTCGAACGAATGATGGAATGGTTTGAGCGGAGAAGAAAAGCACCTGATATGCTAGTGTTTATGCTACGCGCAGAGGTGAATAAAGATGCTCTGAAGGACAGAAAAAAGCTTGAAGAAATTCTTGAGAGATTAAAGGAACAGGATCGGAGAATTACTGTTGGAGAAATACAACTTGATGAAGAACACCAGTCATACGGAGTTGAGATAAAGAGGCAGAACTATAAACTTAATCTTGATACTAACTTTATCAGGTCACCAGAATACAGGGAGCTTGAAAATCTCTTCGGCATCATAAAGGACCTTGGAAAACCTCCCTATAAAGTCTGGACCAAGGATGGCGAAAAAGAGATCGGGATGAGCAAGGAACTGCTCGAATTCATTCTTGCCGCTGCAAAAAAAGGATTGTCGATTCAGCGGTACAAAGGCCTTGGTGAGATGAACCCCCAGCAGTTATGGGAGACGACCATGGAGCCTGATAAAAGGACGCTGCTGCAGGTTGCGGTCCAGGACTCGGTCGAGGCAGATAATGTCTTCACGGTACTTATGGGGGATCAGGTTGAACCGAGGAAAGAATTCATAACGACTCACGCTCTGGAGGCCAGGAACATTGATATCTGAAAAACAAAGATTGTTTTTGGTACCACGGTTCTTGATTCCAAACCCGGTGAAGCAGGTATTGCTTAAAAGGCTTTACTTTATTATCATACTGCTGCTTTTTTTGTTCGTAGGGTTGCTTTTAAACTCCTGCGGCGGGGGTAAAGAAGTCAAGACAGTGTCCCCGGAATCGAAACTTGCACAGGAGGCATTCGAACTTGCTGAAACCCTGAAAGAGGCTTATCTGAGGAGCGACCGCGACACTATTGAGGCGAATACCACTAAAGACGGCTACATGGAAATTGTTGGAACCGTTAAACCTTTCGAGAGCGCCGAGCTCACATTTACGCCGACGTGGGTTGAGATAATGGATTCTACGGTAAAACTTACCATTTCATGGAAAGGCACATGGGTAGCAGTAGGAAAGACAACCGAGGAAAGAGGCAGCGTCGTCTTCGTGCTTGAGGGAAAACCCTTAAAACTTGTAAGGATTCAAAGGGCAAATCCATTCAGCCAGCCGGAGTAGATTTAGCCGCAGGAACTACAGGAGGTTTTGCTGCAAGAAGCACAGCCTGCGGATGCAGTGCCCGCCAGAGGCCTTTCAGTGCCTGCGGCACAAAATACTGAAAATTTCTTTTTAACCTCTTTTGAACTGCATTTAGGGCAAATTACTTCCTGATTACCGAATACAAGCTTTTCGAAATCTTCACTACAGCTTTTGCATATATATTCATATATCGGCATAAATATATCTCTCCTTCATTTAATAAAGAAACATCGGCTTGAGCTGCTTTATTATAACAGAAAATCTGCATATGTGGATTGAAACATAAGCCTCAATTGTGATTATATATCGGTGAGACTGAAAAACAGTTTCCTACGTAAGGGGAGATGGATTAAATGAACAGGCTATGGGAGAATTTTTTCAGACTGCGCCATAAGCAGAAGGATCAAATAGAGACTATTCTTGCGGGCATACCCATTTTCCAGGATTTAAATCAACGTGAGTTGAGAACGATCAAGCTTATCCTCCATCAAAGAGAATACAGGAGCGATGAAGTTATCTTTAATGAAGGCGATATAGGGCTCGGTATGTATATCATTGAAAAAGGCAATGTGTGCATTACCTGCCGGGCAGACGGACATATACTGGCTGAATTAAAAGAAGGGGATTTTTTCGGTGAACTGGCCCTTCTGGATGAGTCGCCGAGAAGTGCATCGGCTGTTGCAAAAACGCCGACCAGGATGTTGTGTTTCTTCAAGCCGGCCCTTCTTGACCTTATTGAGCGGAGTCCCGGGCTCGGATCGAAAATTCTTTTTAAACTGGCATGGACTATCGGTGAAAGGCTGAAAAGCATGAATGAACAGGTTAAAGAACTGAGATCCGGAGTTCAGCCGGATAAGATTAAGGAGGTAAAAAAGTAGATGAGCCAGAAAAATGCAGGTTCATTTACTAATATCGTCCTTTTTTCGATTCTCGTCATTATAGCTGCAGCATTTCTTTCTGCTCTATCAGGAATAGTTAAAATGTTAATAATCGCGGCCCTTCTCGCGTATATTTTAGATCCAATTGCAAATTTTTTGGAATCGCGCAGCATGAGCCGTACGTCTGCGACCATAACCATTTTTGCATTTTTTGTTGCCCTTGGCACAATAATCTATCTTCTCTTATTCCCGTTGCTATGGGAAGAAATGGCATCCCTGAAAGACGGGTTCCATCCGGAAGAAGCCGGAGATATCGTATCAAGGCTTGAGAATTTTCTTGTCGCTAATCTTTCATTTCTTGGAGTCAAAGAACTTCATCTTATGGAAAAACTTCAGAATAGTATGGCTCATGCGGGTGACTGGTTCATCAGTCATTTTGTGGATGCAGCCACTGTAATCACAAGCCTGATTCTCATCCCTTTTATAGTTTTTTTTCTCATTAAGGACGGACGGGAGTTTCAAAAGGCTTTTGTTGGGATCATGCCTAACAGGTATTTCGAATTTACCCTCTTCCTGTTCCATAAATTAAATACTCAAATCGGAAACTTCCTTCGCGGCCAGTTCATTGATGCGACTATTATTGGCGTGTTGTCTATTTTTGCCATGTGGATAATCGGCATTAAGTATTTCTTTCTTATAGGGGTCTTCGCAGGACTTGCCAACCTTATCCCTTATTTTGGGCCTGTAACCGGCTGTCTTCTGGCTGTAGTTGTGTCTATATTGCAGACCGGCGACTTTCAAATGGCATTTTATGTCATAATTGCATATGCTTTCATACAGTTGCTGGACAACGTGCTGGTACAGCCGATAGTTGTAGCGAGAAACGTCCATATGAATCCCCTGACAGTATTGTTGGCTGTGCTTGTAGGAGGCAAACTATTTGGTATAATCGGGATGTTATTATCCGTGCCGCTTGCAGGTTTTATGAAAGTTGTGGTCAGTGAGGGCATACTCAACTACAGGAAATACGGCATCGGAAGAGCCTGAATGTCCCTTCTCTTTTCAGGGTTGCAGAATCACAGAAGAATGGTTCTCCACAAAAGCCCTTAATAAACGCCATAAATCAGGTTTTCTGCAATATCGCTTCTTCGATAATATCAATGAGATGCAGAACGGGCATTTCGGTTTTCGAAAACTGAATCATACAGCCGGGGCAAGAAGTTATGATCGCATCAGCCCCTTTGTTCATATATTCTTCAGTGCATTTTTTCAGAAGTCTTTCGGATAATTGCTGATTAGAGAAACAAAAGATCCCGGCAAACCCGCAGCACTTTGCCATGTCGTTTTCTATAAGCCCGTAGCCGATATGTTTTATGATCTCCCGGGGTTCGTTTGATATCCCGAGACCGTATTTAAGGTGGCACGGATCATGAAATACAGGTTTTCTTATATTGGAGAGTAAATGCGGCAGTTTAAGGGACTTTAATTTATCAACAAAAAAACTGGATATATCTTCAGCCCTATCGATCCCCTCACCGACAAGTTTTGGATATTCTTTTTTTATGGTAAGTGTGCATGTAGGGCAGAGGCTTAATACAGCGTCAACATTCAGCCTGCCGAATGCAGCAAGATTTTTTTTTGCTGCAGCCATTGCCTCTTCTTCAAGACCGAGTGCGCGCAATGGAGCTCCGCAGCATACTTCCCCTGCAGGAAGTATTACCTCATATCCAAGATGGTTCAGAACATTGATAAGTGCTTCCCCAAGATGAGGATAAAGAAAGTTCACCGTACAGCCGGTAAAAACAGCAACTCTGCCTTTTTTGGGAGAGACGGATATTACCTGCAAGCTCTCTTTCAGACAGTATTCCGGCAGGTCAGGGTTAAAAGGGATAATCCCCTTTTTCAGAAGGTAAGGGAAAAGAGTCTGCCGGGAGGCCTTCATCACCCTGAAGCTCAATGCAGGGTTTTTCAGGAAAATGTGAGTCAGGAAACGAATAATTTTTCTTTTTTTATCCGACTTTTTTAGAATATGTCTTCCGTGATATATGACCTCTTTGATATCAATGCCCGCTGGACATTGACCGTAGCATGCACCGCAGAGGGTGCAGCTGAAGACGCGGTCGTTCAGAATTGAAGAAGGCTTGATCTCTTCTGATGCAAGGGCCCATAAGAGCGCAAGCCTGCCTCGTGTTCCCACAGGCTCTATTGACTCTTCATCGAAAACCGGACATAGTGCCTTACAGCTCCCGCAGCGGACACACTTTGACAGGTCCTTCAGGTATTGCGTGTAGTCCATTTGTCAGGGTCTCTCTGCAAAAAGAGGTTCAGACTGCCGCTTCGATAGCCCTCCATATCCAGAGATACGAATATATAACCAAAAGACTTAAAGCCCATTAAAATCTTTTCACGCCTTTCGGGTTCAAGCAGCAGGCGAATCTGGTTTTTTCCGACTTCTATGCTCGCAAGTTCACCATGATCTCTCACCCTTATTTCCTGAAAACCGAGAGACCTGAGCAGGTCTTCCGATTTTTCTATTCTCGTCAGGGCCTTTCTGGTTATCCTTTTACCATAGGGTATCCTCGTGGCCAGACAGGATGAAGAAGGCTTGTTATATGTTGAAAGACCGAGCCGCCTCGATATTTCCCTGATCTCGTCCTTGGATAAACGTGCTTCGAGCAAAGGACTTCTTACTTTATATTCTGATGCGGCATCTCTCCCCGGCCTGAAGTCAGCATCATCATCGCTGTTGCTGCCATCGAGTATGAAACCGTATCCTTCCGCTGAGGCTATATCCTCAAGGGTTTTAAACAGATTTGCTTTACAGATGAAACATCTATCGGCTGTATTAAGCGTAAAATCTTCGTTAGAAAGGGCGTCAATAGTTAAAACCCTCAGGTCTGTGCCAAGTTGTTTTGCAGTCTCTTCAGCCGTCAAGCGGTCATATGCCGGTATTATCTCGGAAACCGCTTTTACCGCAAGGGTTTCAACACCGGCAAGCATAAGTGACTTCAGCAGCAAGGTGCTGTCTGCTCCGCCTGAATAAGCGAGAAGGACTTTTTGCATTCCTTTAAGGATGTTCAGCAATGTCTCAAACTTGGCGTCTTCCATGTATGACATCAGGGTAAAGGAAGGTCCTTACAGGGCGGCGACTTCGTAATTCTCCTGATGGAAATTGCGGCTCTCCCGTATAGTTACTTTAACACTGTAACGGTTTTCTATATCTTCAACGCCTGCACGTTCTTCGTCGGAAAGAAAATCAGCAACAGAAGGGTGGGCGGTAACGATAATCCGTTCACTGCCGTGTTTTGCGAGTCTAGTTATCTTTCTGAATATTTCATAGCATAAAGTTTTCGGCGACTTGACAAAACCTTTGCCTTCGCAGTAAGGGCACGACTCACAAAGTGTCCTGCCGAGACTTTCTCGCACCCTTTTCCTTGTCATCTGGATAAGACCGAGTTCCGATATATGAGATATCGTGTTCTTGGCCCGGTCTTTTTTCATTGCCTCGACAAATGCGACAAAGACCCTGTCCCTGTTTTCATACTTTTCCATGTCTATGAAATCTACAATGATAATCCCGCCAAGGTTCCTGAGCCGTATCTGATAAGCTATCTCCTTGACTGCTTCCAGGTTTGTCTTAAGTATTGTATCTTCCAGTTCCTCCTTACCCACAAACTTGCCGGTATTAACATCAATAACAGTCATTGCTTCTGTCTGGTCAATAACAATGTATCCGCCGGATTTCAGCCAAACTTTTCTTCCAAGAGCCCTCGATATATCGAACTCGATCCCGAAAGCATCGAATATCGGATCAATGCCTTCGTAAAGTTCTATCGTGCCCAAAAGCTTTTCGAAATATGTTTTGACAAAATCCTTGATACGTTCATGCTCATCTGCCGAATCTACAACAAGCCTTTTAACATCCTGGATCATTAGGTCCCTGACGCTTCTGAAGACAAGGTCAAGGTCGCTGTAAAGCATGGTCGGCGCAGATACACGATCCTTTTTCTTCTGGATGTTTTCCCACAGCAGGAGCAAAAAATCGAGGTCCTTTTTAAGATCTTCTTCGGCGGAAGCTTCACTCGCAGTCCTTATGATTAGCCCAAAACCTTTTGGCTTAATGCTCTCGACGATTGTACGCAGCCTTGCTCTTTCAGACTCGTCGGATATTCTTCTTGATATGCCTATGTGCTCGACATTCGGCATTAAGACCAGGTATCTGCCGGGCATCGTAACGTACGAGGTTACCCGGGCCCCTTTGCTGCCAATCGGGTCTTTAGACACCTGTACAAGGATTTCCTGTCCTTCCTGCAGAAGCTCCTCAATAGTAAGATCAGGCCTGCTTCTCTTTGAAACGAATTCAATAGAGTTAACTTTTTCTTCTTCGTCGAGAAAAGGTGCAAACTCATCAAGCCCTGCATGGATATCTGTAACGTAGAGGAATGCGGCCTTTTCCAGCCCTATGTCGACAAAGGCAGACTGCATTCCGGGCAGGATCTTCACTACCTTTCCTTTATAGATGTTTCCTACAAGGCTGGCATCGCGTTTTCTTTCAACATAGAACTCTACTACCTGACCTCCCTCAAGAAGACCTACCCTTATTTCATCACGAGTAACATTAATCAGTATTTCGCTATCCATTGCACGCTCCGTTCAATAGGGTTAACCCAGCCTCCGTCCCAACCATAAACAGCTGTTCTTGTTATGTCAAGTTTCTCCACGGGGGCATTGCATACTAAAGGAAGAATTTCTCCTAATCTAACCTTTATTTCTCCATTGTCCATCAGAAGCAACTTTACCTTATCCTCGTCGATAATTATCGCTTCCTGCACCATATTCCTGATGTTGATTGCAGATTTTTCCCTATTAACGGGTATCTCTTTTTTCGACAGGAACACATGTATATTCGACAAATCCGCGCCTTTTACCTCGTATTCGTATCTTGATATAAAACTATCCAGCGACTCGGCTTTAAGAGGCACCGCAACCATGTCTGTTACGAAAACACCTTCCGGCAGCAGGCGGTTCAGCCTTTCCCTGTTTTCTATCAGATCAAAAGGCGGAATAACTTCCATATCAAAATATTCTCTCATACCCGCAGCACCAACACTAAGAGGCGGTCCAAAGGAAATTCTGGGTGAAGGGTTAAAACCTCTGGAATATTCTACAGGGAACCCCGCTCGGCGTATCGCCCTGTGGATGAGCATAACAAGTTCAAGGTGTGACAGGTATTTCAATATGCCGGTTTTGGAAAACTCAGCCCGTATCCTGACAGGCCTGAATTGCCTTTCGGGTCTTTCGCCGACGAAAGATGCAAGGTTGGTATCTATACTCATAGAAACGACCGTTGACTCGTGACCGCTGACTTCTTTATTACAGTCCAGGCCGCAGCTGTGGCAGATTTTTCTGCAGTCAGCTGTAATCTCTCCCGAAAGCGCTGCCTTATATTCGCGCCAAAGAAAATTCTTTGTGACCCCGATATCGATATTGTCCCAGGGAAGCGCGTCAGTCTGAATGTACGTCTTCTGTGCTAACCCTGCTGCATCTATCCCTGTTTCCTCCATCGCGGTTTTCCACTTTTCGAAATCAAATACTTCCGACCACCCATCGAGCCTGCAGCCTAAACCCCAGGCCTTTTCGACGAGCGCTGCAATTTGTTCGTCACCACGGGCAAATGCAGCCTCAAGGACACTCATATCTAAATCATGTCCCTTCAACTGAAGTCCCTTTTTGGTCAAAATTTCCTTGAGATATCTCTTTTTGCTCTTCAGTTCTTCAGAAGATTCCTGGCCACACCACTGGAATGGTGTATGTGACTTGGGAACAAATGGAGACACTCCAACGTTTATATTGACGAACCTCTTAGAATAACGTCTGGCGGTCTTTAGTGCCTTAAGAACCATTTTGGGGATGGCCTCGATATCCTCTCCGTTTTCAGTGGGAAGCCCTATCATGAAATAAAGTTTGAGGTTGTTCCAGCCCTCTTCAAACAATGTTCTGAGAGCTGCTTCATAATCCTCTTCCGAGAAATTCTTGTTGATCACTTTTCTGAGTCTGTCGGTGCCTGCCTCAGGTGCAATCGTAAAACCTGTTTTTCTGACCGTGCGTATCTGCCTAAGAATGTCGCTATTGATAGATGCCACTCTAAGAGACGGCAGGGAAAGGGCAATCTTGTCTTTCGAAAATCTCTTATTGAAATTCTGTAAAACCTGCAAAAGGCAACTGTAGTCTCCGGCGCTTAAAGATGTAAAGGCAACTTCTGCATACCCGGTGTTTTTGAGAGAAGCTTCTGCGAGTTCCATTACCTTTTCAGGATTTCTCTCGCGGACGGGCCGGTATATTATTCCCGCCTGACAGAACCTGCAGCCCATTGTGCAGCCCCTCAAAACCTCGATGTTTATCCTGTCATGGATGATGGAAGTATATGGAACTACAGGAGAATCAGGGTAGGGAGCATCGTTGAGGGATTTAATGATGCGCCGCCTAATAATTGAGCCGCTCGACCTGTGAAGAGAAGGCACAAAGATGCCGTCTATTGCGGAAAGGGCTTTTAGAAGGGATTCCCTTTTTCTGTCGCCCTGGGTCTTCACATTGTAGTAAACATTCAATATATCATTTATGGCATCCTCGCCGTCTCCGATCAGGAATACGTCGATATAAGGAGACATGGGAGCAGGATTTACCGTACAAGGGCCTCCGGCAATAATAAGCGGATAATAGTCCCTGCCAGAGCCTGTCATCCTGTCCCCGGTTTTGAGAGGGATTCCGCCGAGATGGAGCATATTAAGAACCGTTGTATAGGAGAGTTCATATTGAAGACTGAAGCCGATTATATCAAAATCAGCGATAGGCCGGCCCGACTCCAGCGAATTCAGTAATAACCCATTTCTTTTCATTTCGGCTTCCAGATCGGTCCATGGAGAAAAAACCCTTTCGGCCGATGCAAACGGATGGTCATTTATTATCTTATACAGAATCTTGAGCCCGAGATGGGACATGCCTATCTCATAAATGTCGGGAAATGCAAGGACCACTTTGACAGGAGAGTCCCTGAAGGTTGCATTCAACTCATGGTTGATATATCTGCTTGGTTTTTGCAGAAAAGAGAGGTTCACAGGTTAAGAATACCATCTGAAATGGCTATTTAGCAAGGCGTTGGGAGTTATCAATGCGAAAAGAATATGCTTACCGGATAACACTTATCTTCCTGCATATTGACAGCAGAGGTATATTTTGATATTTATAAAACAAATTCGGCAAGGAGGTCTTGTAATGTTTAAGGAATTCAAAGAGTTTATTATGCGAGGTAATGTCATTGATATGGCTGTAGGCATCGTAATCGGTGTTGCTTTTGGCGGAATAGTCAATTCCTTTGTTTCCGATATTATTATGCCTCCAATAGGAATGCTTCTGGGTAATGTTGATTTTTCCGGTCTGTTCATTATTATGAAGGAAGGTAAAATTGCCGGACCGTATGAATCCCTTGATGCTGCCAAGGCTGCAGGCGCTGTAACCGTAAACTACGGGATGTTTATAAATACGATTATCAATTTTTTAATTATTGCCGTTGCAATATTTGTGCTCATCCGGAATGTAAATAGGCTTAAGAAAAAAGAAGAAGCCGTTGTTACACCGACTTCAAAAGAATGTCCTTATTGCATGTCGGTCATAGCAATTAAGGCTGTACGCTGCCCTCATTGTACTTCCGAGTTAAAGATATGATATCTAATAGCTTTCTGCAATAAGAATGCTAAGTGAAATAAAGTCTGTTTATAAATTTAGATATTTTTTCCTTTGTTTGTCATTCCAGCTTGGCTGGAATCTTTCCGATGACTTCGGGGAATGATTACCGACGCTATTCACTTGCGGGAATGATGACAGTCTTCTGAGTTTCCCTTAGTTTATAAACAGACTCTCAATATATAAATACAAAAGAGACATGCTATAATATCCCCGATGATTATAGGGAAAAAATATTCTCTTGTTTTTATTATATTATGCCTCTCTTTATTCGCATGCGGAGGAAAGCCGGCTGTCAAACCTGCCGAAAAATTTGACCCTGAAAAGTCTTTTGTAAAAGCCAATGAGCAATTAGAAAAAAAGAATTACGAAGAAGCCAGGGCAGCGTTTCTCGAGGTGAAAAACCGGGATTTAACTAAATCTTTTGCGCCACTTGCACAATTGAAAATAGCAGATTCATATGTTCAGGAAGAAGACACCGAGCGTGCTGTTGCGGAATACAGGAAATTCCTTGAGACATATCCTGACCATCAGTACGCCTCTTATGCCCAGTATCAAATTGCGATGGTGTATTTTAACCAGATAGAAAGCCCTGAAAGGGGTTATAGTGGAGCAGCAAAAGCCCTCGAAGAATTTGAGAAACTTAAACTGATGTTCCCGAGAAACCCTTATAAGGAAGTTGTAGATCTGAAGATTGAAAAATGCAGAAATACCATGGCAGAGTACGAATTTCTTGTTGGTAAGTTCTACTATAACAAGGGCTCCTATAATGCCGCTGTCGGCAGATTTGAAGGTCTTTTACTTAAGTATCCTGACTTTAAGGGAGAAGCAGAAGTCCTTTTTTTGACAGGCATGTCCTTCAGAAAGCTTGCACAAAAAGACAAGGCTTCGGAATACCTGACCCGCTTTATTGAAAAGTATCCTAATAACAAACTTGCCAAAGACGCAAAAAAAGCACTTTCCTCAATTAAATAGTGAACCGTAAATCAAAAAATCCCGCGACCTCTGCAATTCGGCATCAGGGCAGCTACTATCCTTTATTTCTTGACCTTAGAGACAGGAAATCTGTTGTTGTCGGAGGCGGAAAAGTGGCTGAGCGGAAGATTTATGCCTTGCTGAGGGCTGGTGCGGATGTTACGGTAATAAGCCCAGATATTACCCAAAAAATCAAACAGTATAAACAGAAGGGCAAGGTAAAACATATCTGCCGAAGCTATAAAAGAGGGGATCTTGAAAATGTTTTTATCGCGATTGCGGCTACGGATTCTGCTGATATAAATAAAAAAGTTTCGGAGGATGCCCCCTGTCTTGTCAATGTTGTAGATACCCCTCATTTATGCAATTTCATTGTGCCTTCTGTTGTTATAAGAGGACATTTGACCATTGCAGTATCAACAAGCGGTGTCAGCCCTGGCCTTTCAAGGTCAATTCGCATGGAACTCGAGGAAAAATACGGACCTGAAATCTCCGAATATCTGCACTTATTGGGGGGCATTCGAAAACAGGCGATGAAATGCATCAGTGATCAGAGAAGAAGGGGAAGCTGCTTGAAAGCTGTTTCATCAAAAAAAATGTTGAAAATGCTAAGGGAAAAAGGATATAAAGAAACGAAGACAAAGGCTGAAACATTATTGAAAAAAGCTTCGGATAAGTCATAGCCCGCATTCAACAAAAAATTTAATAAGGACATATTATGCGATTAGATAAATATGGCAGAAAAGTATGGTGTAATACTTGTTCTGCCATATTTTTTTAAATGGGTTCGTTGCCTGACCGGCAACGTCAGCTCTTTCAACTCTTTCATTTGTGGCAGACCTTCCCGGGATTTTCTTTTACTCCCTTTTTGCGGTCATCCCAGAAGGAAGCCTCCATCTCAAGAGTTTTTTTGCTTAAAGGCTTTTTCATTCTTAACACCTCCTTTCTAAGAAATTCTATCAGTTATTAATTACCGATAGTATTTATCTATAATAAATAATATCACCTTTTAGCCGTTTGTCAAGGATAATTAAAGCCGATTATGTTAAAATTTTACCGGATGGATATACATCAGCTCAGAGTGTTTGTATCAGTATTCAGGAACAAAAGTTTTTCAAAGGCATCTGACGAACTTCATCTGACACAGCCTACAATAAGTAATCATATCAAATCTCTCGAAAGTGAGTTTGATTGTAAATTGTTCGACCGTCTGGGCAGGACTATAATTCCTACTAAAGAAGCGGATGTTTTATACGGTCATTCGATGGAAATCATTGAGAAGGCTAATGTCCTGAAAGAGGCTATTGGAGAAGTCAGGAAAGACTTGACAGGCAAGTTGACCATAGGTGCAAGCACTATCCCCGGTGTGTATCTCCTGCCGCTTATTTTAACCGGATTTCAAAAGAAATATCCTTCAATTTCTTTACAGATACGTATCTCTGATTCCGGCGGCATTCTTGAGAGTATCGCGAGTCATGAGCTGCTGCTGGGCCTCGTAGGCGCAAAGCTTGGGAATGAATTGATAAATTACGTCCCCTTAATTGAGGATGAGTTGATAGTGGTGTCCCCGCCTTCGTTAATCAAAAACAGACAACTCGAATTGAAAGAGTTAGTCGAGTTGCCGATGGTTTTGAGAGAAGAAGGTTCCGGGACGAGAAGGGAAACAGAAACATTTCTGGAAACCAAGGGAGTTACTACTGAAGACTTAAAAATTGCAGGCATTTTCGGTTCTACAGATGCTGTGAAACAGGCGGTCAAGGCAGGTCTTGGTGTGACAATTCTTTCAAGATTTGCCGTTGCCGATGAACTTGAATATAAGATTCTTGAAGAGATAAAGCTTACTGATATGCAGATGAAAAGAAAATTTTATGTGGTGACACATAAGAAAAGAACACTGCCCAATTTATACGACACTTTTTTGAAATATCTTTTGGATGAATCAAAAAACCTCTGAAGGAAAATATCTAAACGGTAAACCCGAGCATTTTAATTAACCTTACGTCGTCTTCAGGACTCATTCCGGACGTAGTCAGGTAATTGCCCGTGATCATTCCGTCTGCGCCTGCAAGAAATATCATTGAATGAAAGTCACCGAGGATCTGCATCCTGCCGCCGCATATCCTGATTTCTTTCCGGGGCAGGATAAATCTGAAGAGGCTTATAATTTTTAATGCTTCAAACGGGTGGAGAAAACCCTTGTGTTCGAGAGGGGTACCCTTTATTGGAACAAGAAAATTTATGGGAACCGAGTCTACATCCAGATCCTTAAGAGTAAATGCAAGGTCAATTCTGTCCTTCCATGTTTCTCCCATGCCGAATATCCCGCCAGAACAGACTGAGAGGCCGGCTGACTTTGCGGCTTCGATAGTTCTGATTTTATCAGCATATTGATGTGATGTACATATCTGCCTGAAGAACCCTACAGAAGTCTCAAGATTGTTATGATAGCGATCAAGACCTGCTTCCTGGAGCTGAGACAGATCATTTTTCTTTAGAAGGCCGAGGCTTGCACACGGAAGGAGTCCTTGCTTTCTGATCTCGGGAATGATTGCTGCGACCGATAATAAATCTTTCTTTGCAATCTTTCGGCCACTTGTTACAATAGAAAAACGCTTAATGCCGTACTTTTTTATCTGAATGGTCTTTTGAAATAAAGCTTCTGCGGGTAAAAGAGGATAAGACTCTATTTGAGCCTTGCTATATTTTGACTGGGCACAGAAAGAGCAGTCCTCGGTGCAGGCGCCGGATTTGGCATTGACTATAGAACACAGGCCGATTTTTTCTCCCCTGAAATGTTCTCTTACTTTGTTGGCGGATGAGAACAGGTCGAAAATAAAGCTTCCGGAGACGTCTGAAAGAAATAAGGCGTCTGACTCTGAGAGAGACCTGCCACGCAGGACCTTCTCGCCAATGGCCCTAATTGCCTCCTGATGGACCACCAAGTCCTCCCGGTAACTTAAATCTCTCTATATGGGGTAACAGTTTTATATTTACTTTTATGTTTCCGCCTTCCTTGGCCCAATAGTTAACGTCCAGAACATCACTGACTCCGAAGGTCATGGGACGGTAGAGAGGCCGCAGTTCATAAGCGATAACACTGCCTGTTTTATCGAGCACCTTGCTTAACTGCGAGCGCCAGAAAGAAGGATGGAAATTGACAAAATTCTCTGCTTCTTTCAAGGCATCTCCGGCTGGTACGCCTTTTTTTATTATGAGATCGAAATCCGGCACATATGGTTTCAATGTGTACTTGTCTCCTTCAACATCGAGAATAACAAGAGTTTCCAGATCGTCTCCATAACTGCCGCCATAGAATATCACCGTGTAAGTACCCTTCACATCTACGCTGTCTGCCTTTTCCGTCTTCAGGGGTCGTTCGAAAGCATAGGATATAGCAACAAACATTAATAAGCTTATAAGGCAGGAAAAAGAAAAAAGCACTGTGGTATAAACCTTCAAATATGTTTTTCTCATAAGAACACCTTAGCATTCATTTCTTATTAAAGATAACATACCTGGACAGCTTGTTTTCAAATCTTGTACGTGGTTTTGTTATGTCCATTTCTTTTATTTCATAATTTTTGCTGATTCAGGCTATGGTATAATTTTTGCTATGCCTTTTAAACTTCTTATGTTCGATCTTGATGGAACGCTGGTAGATACAGTACAGGACATAACAGCATCCCTGAATTATGCTCTGCAGCCGCATGGAATCCAGACTCTCACCGTAGAAAGAACAGTTAAGCTTGTTGGAGAAGGGCTTACAAAGCTTGTCGAAAAGGTTCTGGAAGATAAGTCATATCTGAAAGAGCCGGTAGCCAGAAGATTTCTGGACCATTACGCAGAACACATTAACGATCGTTCTGCAGTTTATCCAAATGTTCGCGAAACTTTGGCAATACTTAGCGGCTATAAAAAAGCAGTAATATCGAATAAAAGGGAATTCCTTTCAAGAAAGCTTTTAAATCTGCTTGGCCTTATGAAAGAATTTGATCTAATCGTGGGAAGTGATACAACTGCCGACAGAAAACCATCGCCGGCACCTCTAAGATATGTTCTTGAGAAATTTGAAGTAGGTAGCAATGAATCTGTGATGGTTGGTGACAGCAAGTTTGATATCGAAGCGGGAAGTTCAGCCGGGGTCGGCACCGTCGCAGTCACATATGGATATGGTGACAGAAAAGAACTTATTAAAGCGGATTTTATGATAGATGACTTAATTGAATTGCCCCGTATCCTTGACATAGCATCTTCTAAATTCATATAATTTCATTTCTGGCGGCTTCTTTAATTTAAAGACTTTCCAGCGATTTTATTGTATGCGCCTGTAGCTCAGTCGGATAGAGCAACTGCCTTCTAAGCAGTGGGTCAGGGGTTCGAATCCCTTCAGGCGCGCCAGGAAAATTTCGAGATTTACATTTGTAGTGAACGGTAATTAGAGGGCGGGCATTAGTTAAGTTGATTTTTTTCCGTTCTTTTACTATTAACTGTTCATTAATCAGTGCTTTTATGGTGAGTGTAGCTCAATGGTTAGAGCACTGGACTGTGGCTCCAGTGGTTGGGGGTTCGAGTCCCCTCACTCACCCCAGCAAATTTTGCAAAGCAAAATTTGCAGTTAAGAGTAAAAAACTAAAGGGTAAAAGAAGTTTTTTCTCCGGATAAACACTTTTAACTTTTTACTTTGTTGAGTGCGCCTGTAGCTCAGTGGATTAGAGCATCGGCCTCCGGAGCCGAGGGTCGGAGGTTCGAATCCTCTCAGGCGCGCCAGACACGTGGGCCGTTAGCTCAGCTGGTAGAGCAGCTGACTCTTAATCAGCGGGTCGCAGGTTCGAATCCTGCACGGCTCACCAATATTCTATCTAAAATATGTTCCAAATATTCCACAAATCCTTTTTTTTGTAATTTTAATAATCCCAAAAAGCCGGCCTTCGAATTTGCAGTGTTGATTTTTTGCAGAAATATGAGAAAATGATCTTAAAAGATAAAAGGGAGGGAAAAATGGCTAAATGGAAGATAGATCCTGACCACTCTGTTGCCGCTTTTATTGTGAGGCATATGATGATAGCGGATGTACGGGGACAGTTCAACAAGATCAGCGGAACAATATATTTCGACCCTGCTGAGGCTGCTAAATCTTCTGTTGAAGCAGTAATAGAGGCAGGTGGCATTTACACGGGAATAACAAAACGTGACGATCACCTCCGCAGTCCAGAGTTCCTGGATGTCGAAAAATATCCTCAGATTATTTTCAGAAGTTCGAAGGTGGAAAGTTCAAATGGTAACCGGTTGAAGGTGACGGGAGACCTGTCAATTCATGGAACAACCAGGACAGTTGTCCTGGACGCTGAATTTTCCGGCATCGAAAAAAGTCCCTATGGAGAAACATGTATCGGTTTTTCGGCTGCCACGTTGATTAACCGCGAAGGTTACGGAGTCTTGTGGAATGTTGCTCTCGAAAGCGGTGGGGTAATGGTAGGCAAGGAAGTCAAAATTATACTTGATATCGAAGCCGATCTCGCTGTCGAATAGCCCCTGTTCGATGCAGTGCGTTGTCAGGCTGATCAGCCCGTTGAAAAAGTCATTTTTCCGTTATTTCCGGTGTAGCGGGCCTAGAATGAGCGAAAGTCCTGTCTCCGCCGTTTTAATCCATAAATTCATGAATAGTCCTACACAAGGGAATGTCTATTTTAGTAAATAAAACAATGTGTTAGACATTGATTAGTCCTGAACGCCTTCGGAAATATGTTCGGGGTTGCCCGCCAAGACATTACAGATTTTTTACAGTCTATTATCCTCTGAAAAAACAGATGACCTATTATAATCCTATTATGGAAGAGTTTCCCATTAAGAGGTTTTTGCTCTCCGCCTTAATAATAAAACTCATATTTTTCCCTTTATTATCGGGCACTTAATACTTTCAAAGGCATAGATGATCCTTTTTTCTTTTTCCTTTTTTTTCATAGGACATGGTATTTTTTTGAAATTTTCCATCAATTGAGCAGCTTCTTCGCGGCTGTAAAAACCGTCTGCGGATTGGCTGGCTGACATGACATCTAATATCTTTGTATTTTCTCCATCCGTAACCGCTGCATAAGGTATCTGATAATCCTTAATAACTCTCGCGAATGAGACGACATATCTCTCCCAGGAGTCAATAGTTGCTGGAGAACATTTTACAACCATAAAACTGATAGCAGATAGATTGATTATAAAATCAATGGAAACTGAAGCAGAACAATTACTTAATTGGAGAGAAAATTCCGGCTCTGTCTCTATGTCTTCCGGATCGAACCCTTTTTCACGAATTAGTGTCTCCAGTACCCTTTCCCTCAAGCTTTTAAGCTTAATCATCTCTATAAAATCTTCTTCCTCTATCTTCTGTTTAATGAGTTCCTCTCTTTTTCCCTTCATAAGCATAATCTCCTCAAATAATTTTTCATCGAAATAATCTGGATCAGAAATTATTCAACTATCCCATATTGTAATGAATATTCTCCCTGACATCAATGAGGCAATTTTATACAGTATTGTTCCACGTGGAACTATTGGCGTAGTTAACCCGAAAACTGCATTTGACCAGCCATGCAGGCCTATGTGCATCAAAACCTCTCCAACGCAGGATTTGGGTCTGATAACAGCCAAGCGTCCGGAATGAAAACGTGCAGGGAAGTCGGATATATAAGCGCCTGCAAAGGAGCTGCCGGAGAGCTTTTGCTGCCCACATGCCTGCATGAATTAACATGAAATGCATTTTTCGGGTGTATGCTTTATTGAGAATCCGCTTTTTTGTCGCAAGAAAAATAACGAAAATATCTCTTGTCAGTATTATGACGATAAGGTATATTATTTGAACGATGCGTGTTGACAAGATCGAATTGATAGGTTTTAAATCCTTCGGGGAGAGAACCGTTTTTAACTTCCATCCTGGTATTACCTGCATAGTAGGCCCAAACGGATGTGGCAAGAGCAATATTGTTGATGCATTCAGATGGGTCCTGGGTGAGCAGAGTGCGAAAAGCCTCAGAGGAGAAAAAATGGAAGAGGTTATTTTTAGCGGATCTACTTCAAAAAAACCCAGGGGCATGGCAGAAGTCACGCTGGTAATCTCTGGCGTCATCAGCCGGGAGCAGTTCTCTAAGGGAGAAAACAGTGAGAACAGCGATACAATATCGGTAACCAGAAGACTTTACCGTTCGGGAGATAGCGAGTATATGCTTAATAAATCTCAATGCAGACTAAAGGACATAAGAGACCTTTTTCTTGATACCGGGCTTGAAGTGAAAAGCTATTCTATCCTTGAGCAGGACCGGATCTCTGAAATCCTGAATTCAAAACCACAGGACAGAAGATTCCTTATAGAGGAAGTCGCTGGCGTAATGAAATATAATGTTAGACGGAAAGAGGCACTTTCAAAGCTCGAATCCTCAAGGACGAATCTGCAGAGAATTAATGATATTATTATAGAAGTAAAAAAACAGATCAGCTTCTTGGACAGGCTTGCAAAAAAAGCAGAAAGATACAAAAGGCTAACCTCTGAAAAACATGTAATTGAACTTAAAATAGCGAAAAAGGACTATCTTTCTTTAAAATATTCCTTTGATAGAATAGTATCAGAGTTAAATCTGCTTAATGAGCAGGAATCCTCAATGAGAGCGGAGCTTTCGAAGTCGGAAAACGAGACAGAAACAAAACGAATCGATATTCTCGAAAAAGAAAAAATATTAGAACAGATACAATTAAAGTTGCAGGGTATCGAAAAAGAGCTCGCTGAACTTGAAAAAAGCATTGCTGTTGCCAGTACTGAAAGAGACAATTTTAAGGAATATCTTATAAAACTTCGTCAGCAACAGGATGACTATGATCAAAAAGAAGCCGAGGCTTCAAATAGGCAAAAAGAACTCGAGAAAACCGGTGATGAGCTATTATCTGAAAGTCAGATACAGAAAGAACTTTTGACGGAAAAATCTGAATTTGTTAAATCGCTCGAAGAAAAGCTGCTGGAATATGAAGACCTTCTGGAAGAAAAAAGGCGTGAGATATTCAGGAGATCCGAGGATCTCAGCAATCTCAGGAACAGTCAGAACAAACTTCAATCATCATGGGAGAGCCTTAAGCATCGAGAGGAAGCATCTCTCAGGGACTCGGAAGGCTTAAAAAAGATGCTCACAGACGTTGATTCCTCCTTAAAAGATATAGAACTGAGCATTTTGGATAAGAAAAACAACATAATGCTTCTGAATGAAAAAAAGGGGGTATTAGAAAACGAACTCTCTGCCAACAAAAACAGGGGAGAACAACTCAGGGATACTATATCAAGGCTTAAGGAAGAACTCGCCTCAAATACTTCAAGAATGGATTCTCTCAAGGAATTTCTCTTTGATGATAATACAAAAGAGCTGCTTACAGGAAATACGGACTTCGATCTTCTCGCGTCATTTTCAGATGTGCTAGAAGTCGATGCTGATTATGAAAAGGCTATAGAAAGTGTTCTATCCGAGAAAGTAAACTCTTTCATACTCTCTTCATTCGATGATATAGACAAGGCTGTATCCGCTCTAAAAAAGAAAGGCTTGGGCAGGGCGGCATTCGTTCCGCTTCATCCAAATATTTCTGCGGAGAAAAAAGATGTTCCTGCAGGAATAATCGCGAATGCGCTTAGTGTGGTACGTACAAAAGAAGATTTTTCGGGCATTGCGGAAAGCATGTTAGGGGGTATTTTTATAGTAAAAGATGTTAAAACTGCCTTCAGTATAATAGCCGATGGAAACAATTCATTATTTGTTACGATGGATGGAGATGTTATCGAGCCTTCAGGAGTGGTCATTTCCGGAGAGGTCAGGGGGGTTTTCAGGATGAAGCGGGAGATGAGAGAAATCGAGGCTGCTGTTGACAATAATAGGGCATCGATTGCCCAGATACAAGATCAGCTTAACTCGATACAGGCGTTCCTGGAAACAAAAGAAAGTGAACTGAAAGAAATAGAAGCTGCAATCGTTGAAAAAGAAAAGGAAATATCCCTGCTGAGACTGTCTGCCGAAAACTACAGGGATGATAAGGAGAGGAGAAGCAGAAAACTTGCTTATCTAACCCTGGAGATTGAACAGACGATAACTGAAAAAGCATCGATAGAAAAGCTTCTTGGAGAGAAAGACGCAGAAATACATCTGATGGAATCAAAAAAGATGGATTCTGAAAACAAGGGCCTTGAACTGCAGGAGGAAATTTCCCAAAGACGGTCACATATACAAGAGTACCGAGCAGAAGTAACGGATATAAGGCTTTTAATAACATCGTTAAAAGAAAAAATCGAATCCGTCGGTAAAGAAAAGGATGCTCTTCAGAAGGAGCTTGCTGAGAACAGCCAGAAAAAAGAATTTTTGTCAGGGGAAATTGTATCTGTCAATGAACGTATCACCCTTCGTGAAGAAGAGACAGGAGAAAATGAAGTAAAAATACGGTCACTTGTTGTTGTTGCGGATGAACTCAGAAAAGAGATAACCGAAAGAAAAGACATAATAGATGCCGAAAACGATAAACTTCTCACAACAGAGCATGGACTTAAGCAGCTTAGGAATCAGATTGATATTATTTCGCATAGAACATCGGAACTTGACGTACAGCGCGCAGAACACAGATTGAAAATAGAAAATATTTATGAATCTATTAATCAAAATTATGGATTAGCTATAGATACTGTCGAGGTTGAGCCCCTGACAGATGAAGATGAGCAGAGACTTGAAGATCTGCGTCAAAAGGTGCAGGAACTTGGTCCTGTGAATCTTGGAACACTTGAAGAATATGAAGAACTACGCACCAGATATGAATTCCTCAAAAACCAGCAGGAAGACCTTAACAGGTCAATCGCTGAACTGGAAGAGGCGATTACAAAGATTAACATCACCACCAGAAAAAAATTAAGAGAGGCATTTGAGGCCCTTAAAGTAAAATTCTCTGAAGTTTTTTTAACATTATTCGGCGGCGGACGGGCCGAACTTGTAATGACGGATGAAAATAATATACTCGAGACAGGTATCGACATTATAGCCCAGCCGCCGGGCAAGAGACTTCAGAATATAAACCTGCTTTCAGGAGGAGAAAAGACCCTTACCGCATTATCGCTGCTTTTCTCCAGCTTCCTGATCAAGCCGACACCGCTTTGTATCCTCGACGAAGCAGATTCAGCTTTGGATGAGATGAACACGGAAAAGTTTGCGAATATGGTTAGAGATTTTTCGAGAGATACGCAGTTTATTGTGGTCACTCATAACAGAAATACGATGAGCATAACCGATTATATATACGGTATAACTATGGAAGAAGCAGGTGTCTCCAAGGTAATATCAATGCAACTTGTAGAAGCACAAAACGCTGAGATACAAACCCAACCTGTCTGAAAGCTGAACCACTCTTTTCGAAGCCCCCGGAGTATTCAAAAAAGATTGAAGCACACACTATATTTCAAAACGCTCCCAGAATCTGTTACTTTAAGACAATAACTTGAGATTGATAACTTCATCTGAAAGAGGAATGGTGTGAAAGTTTTTTCCGAGAAATTGCCGGATCTGAAGATATCGACTGCTCCGGAAGATCTTGTATGCTACGGATTTGACGCTTCGGGGATGCAGATGAAACCTGCTGCGGTTGTCTGGCCCGATACGACGGAAGATGTTGTAAAGATTATGAAATATGCTAATAATAACGGGATTCCGGTTGTTCCTCGCGGAGCCGGTACAGGCATGACAGCAGGAGCTGTGCCCCTCAAAGGCGCAGTCATCATCAGCTTCGAAAGAATGAAAAGAATCCTGGAGATAGATTACGAAAATCATAATGTCGTTTGTGAACCCGGGGTAATAAACGGGAAACTCCAGCGCGAGTTGGAATGGAAAGGATTCTTCTATCCCCCTGATCCGGCGAGTATGAATTTCTGCACAATAGGAGGCAATGTAGCGGAAAATGCTGGCGGACCGAGAGCCTTAAAATATGGTGTCACAAGGGACTATGTCATGGAAATAGAGTCTGTAATGCCCAACGGCGATGTAATGATTTCAGGTGTAAAAACCTCAAAAGGAGTTGTTGGGTACGATTTAACACACCTTCTGACAGGTTCGGAAGGGACTTTATCCGTATTTACAAAAATTAGACTAAAAATACTACCCTTGCCTGAGGAAATCGTTACGCTGCTTGCCGTTTTTAAAAATCTGGAGGCAGCCGGTGACGCGGTTACGAAGATTATCTCATCGAAGATAATTCCGAGAACTCTTGAGTTTATGGATCGCGAAGCAATAGCAGCTGTAGAAAAATTTAAGCCCGTCGGATTGCCTACTGATGCGGAAGCAGTTCTTCTGATCGAATGTGATGGCCAGCCATCAACAATAAAAAAAGATGCGGAGATAATCGCGGATATTTGCGGGAAGCTTGGCGGGGATATTAAAATGGCCGAGGATGAATATGCGCGGAACAATCTTTGGACTTCGAGGCGTGCCATATCACCGGCTCTCTATCAAATAAAGCCTGACAAGATTAATGAAGATATTGTTGTGCCAAGAAACATGGTGACGAAGATGCTGAAAAGTTTAAGAAAGCTATCGGAGGATAACAAAATAAAGATAGTGAACTTTGGCCATGCGGGCGACGGGAACATCCATGTAAATATAATGGTAGACAGTAAGGATAAGGAAGAATACAAAAGAGGACTGGATATTGTTGAGAAGGTATTTCATGAGACCATCGCCCTCGGCGGTACAATATCGGGCGAGCACGGGGTGGGACTCACGAAAGCCCGGTATATCGGTATGGAGCTTTCAAGGAAGGAAATCGAAATTATGGAATCGATAAAAAAAGTTTTTGATCCCAAGAACATCCTCAACCCCGGAAAGATATTCCCGCATTAGATGTTTTTCAACGCGTTCAGGGCCAAAAAAGGAATTGTATTTCGAATTAAGCTTAAGTCTACGAAATATTAATCAGGGATTAAAGAATTATCCTTGAGGACTTTTACCATCCGGTCGAATTCATCGCGATGATTAATGCCAAGTAAAACAAGTGCATCGTATGTGTCGGTTTTCCCGTCCGCATCGACCTTGGGCAGATATCTGTCAAAAAGGTCTTCGAATATTCTGCACTTGCTTTTATCAAGATAGCAATCTTCAAAGGAATTAAATATCTTCATAGCCAAAGTTTTAATCTCAGTCATTATTTATCCCCACCAAGTTTTTCTACTACAAATTTTAGTATAACTAATCTCGCCTTTCCAATACCAGAAACAAACCTCTATTTGACAGGCGAGTGCCCTTTAGGGTTTAATACTGAGTGAGCGCTCACTCAGTATTAAATGGAACCGGGGCTGGTGATGTTCGGTAACTCTTATAAGAAAACAGCAGACAAGCGCACTGTTATCCTTGATGCTGCGCTGAAGACTTTTGTCAAAAGAGGCTACACAGAGACAAAAGTTGCCGAAATAGCCTCTGAAGCCGGGGTCGCCGAGGGGACTCTCTATAATTATTTTCAGAATAAAGAGGATCTGCTCCTCGCCCTGTTTGACGAAAAATGGGGCGGTATCATCGAGGGGATCAGAAAAAAGATAAGCCGTCTCGATGACCCGAACAAGAAATTAAAGGCAATCTTTTCCCAAGTTGTTATTATGTTCAAGAAGAACCGCCAGCTGGCGGAACTCTTTATGGTTGACGTTAAACAGAGCAGTATATTCCTGAATAATTACACGATAAACCGTGTAGTGGAATTTCTTGACATCATAGAGGAAGTTCTTGTGGAGGGCAAACAGAAAGGCGTATATCGCAGGGATTTGGATACCCGTGTCGCAAAGATGATTATTTTCGGAGCAGCGCAGGGTATTTTGCTGAGCTGGGTTTTGGGCGAGTCGGCAGCAGTAAAAAATAAGACATTCAAGTTCTCGATCTATCAGGCAGGAAAGACGCTGAAAGATGTATTCAAGTCCGGATTGGTTGGAGAGAAAAAATGATTTTTGATGATCTGAGGGATTTTATCAATTTTCTGGAAGATAAAAGAGAACTGGTTCGCATAAAGGCTGAAGTAGATCCAATCCTTGAAATAACAGAGATAACCGACAGGATATCAAAAAAAGGCGGACCAGCGCTTCTATTCGAGAACGTGAAAGGATCCGAACTGCCCGTCGTCATAAATATCTTTGGTTCATACAGACGGATGGGCTGGGCGCTCGGCGCAGATGATTTCACTTCTATCAACAATCGGTTCGCTGCGCTCCTTAAAGGTGATTTTGATCTGAAGCTGCGGCAGAAACTGGAGGCCCTCTACGGTCTCTATAAACTAAGTGCTTCAAAGCCGAAGGAAGTAAAAAAAGCTGCCTGCCAAGAGATAGTGAAGGAGAATGGTTTTTCTCTTTCCGATTATCCGATTCTGAAATGCTGGCCTGGGGACGGCGGACGGTTTATTACCCTTCCTATTGTAATGACCAGGGACCCTGAAAGCGGCAAGCAGAATATGGGCATGTACCGTATGCAGGTTTTCGATGACCGCACAACCGGAATGCATTGGCATACCCACCACGACGGTGCAGTAAATTATCGCAAGGCAGTCAAACTCGGGAAGAGACTGGAAGTCGCCGTAGCCCTGGGCGGGGATCCGATCACGATCTTTGCCGCAACAGCACCTTTGCCCTACGGAGTTGAAGAGCTTTTTTTTGCGGGGTTCCTCAGGGGTAAGCCTGTCGAGGTCGTGAAAGCTAAAACAGTGGACCTGATGGTTCCTGCAAGGGCTGAAATAGTTCTTGAGGGTTATGTAGATATAGAAGAAAGAAGAAGAGAAGGCCCATTCGGCGATCATACAGGGTATTATTCAATAGCCGATGACTATCCGGTTTTCCATATAACCTGTATAACCCAGAGGAGAAATCCCATATACCCTGCTACCATTGTCGGCAAACCTCCGATGGAAGATTGCTATATGGGGAAAGCCACCGAAAGGATGTTCCTTCCCTTTATAAGGATGCAGATGCCGGAGATAGTAGATATGAACCTGCCAGTCGAAGGAGTTTTCCATAATTGTGCCTTAATTTCTATAAAGAAATCGTATCCCATGCATGCCAGAAAAGTAATTAACGCTATATGGGGATTGGGTCAGATGATGTTTACCAAGTTTATCTTCATCTTTGACGAGGAGGTTAATGTACAGAATATTTCCGATGCAGCCTGGAAGGCATTCAATAATGTCGATCCAGCCAGGGATATCGTTATTTCCGAAGGGCCGCTTGATGTCCTTGACCACTCAGCACCCAGACCGATATACGGAGCAAAGATGGGGGTTGATGCAACAAAAAAATGGCCTGAAGAGGGCTATCAAAGGGAATGGCCGGCCGAGATAGAGATGTCTGCAGAGATCAGAAAACAGGTGGATAAACGCTGGAAGGAATTTGGCCTTGAATGAAGCTTAACAAATATTTGAGAGGAGTCAGACAGGCTGAAAAACCCTAATGGGTAAGATAAAAATATACCTTGAGATGATAAAATTCCAGCACAGCGTTTTTGCGCTTCCCTTTGCCTATCTCGGAGCCTTCCTATCCCAGATGAAGGTCCCGCAAATTCTGACCCTTATATTTATTACCGTTGCAATGGTCGGTGCTAGAAGCTTTGCCATGGCTGTAAATCGCCTGATTGATATGGAAATCGATTGCCGCAATCCGAGGACCGCTGACAGAGCCTTGCCAAAGGGCCTTTTGTCCACTCCAAATGTCTTCTTTTTTTCCGTGATCAGTCTAGGGGTTTTTCTATTTGCTGTCTATAACCTTGCGCCAATATGCAGATACCTGTGGCCGGTGGTAATAATTCCATTCGTAATTTATCCATATACCAAAAGATTTACATGGTTTTCCCACTTTGTCCTTGGATTCTGTCTAGGTTTGGCTCCGATAGGCGCATGGCTAGCCGTAACGAATACTTTTAGTCTTGAACCTTTTCTGATAGGATTGGCAGTTCTTCTGTGGGTTGCAGGCTTCGACATCTTTTATGCAATTCAGGATGTCGATTTCGACCTCAGGAACAGGCTCCATTCAATTCCCGCCAGGTTCGGCGTCAAGAAGTCTCTGGCAGTGACGAAGCTGCTTCACCTATCATCGATAGCTATTTTGTTCTGGGTCGGTATTCGTCTTGATTCAGGGATGTTTTATTTTACCGGGGTGGCTGTTGCCGCATTCCTTCTTGCATATGAGAACAGTCTGGTGAAGCAGCATGATTTATCGAAGCTGAATGTCGCATTTTTTACGATGAATGGTGTTATTAGCGTAGCCATGTTTTTTTTTGTGGCTATCGACGTGATTTTTTGGAGGAATTTAAGTGTCTAATTATGTAGTAGGAATTACAGGGGCAAGCGGAAGTATTTATGGAGTGAGGCTTATTAAGCACCTCGCGCTGATGAAACTCCATGTTGATGTCGTGGTAACTTCTGCAGGAAAAAAGGTCATGAAGGAAGAGTTGGGATTATTCGGGTTTGAGAACATGGCAAGGCTTGGATTGTCAAAAAACAAAGGTGTGATAAAAATCTGGGAGAACGATAATTTTGAAGCACCGTTTATGAGCGGGTCTAATGCGCCTGAGGCAGTGGTCGTGATTCCGTGCAGTGTCGGAAAGCTGTCAGGGATAGCAAATGGTATCTCAACCAATTTGCTTGAGAGAGCCGCAGACGTTGCTCTGAAAGAGAAAAAACAATTGGTTCTGGTAATCCGTGAAACTCCTCTCAGTCTGATCCATCTGGAGAATATGCTGAAGGTAGCGCAGGCAGGGGCTCATATTCTCCCGGCCATGCCCGCCTTTTACCACCATCCAAAGAGTATTGATGATATTGTGGATTTTGTTGTCGGGAAGGTTTTTGATATCTTAAAAATTGAGCATACCCTGTTTAAAGGCTGGAAAAGATAAAAAATACCATGTACAAGAATTCGCTGAGTGAAATTGCGCAGAAAGTTGAAAGGGGCGAAAGACTTTCCAGGGAAGATGCTATGTACCTGATGCATTCAAATGACCTTATTTTTATCGGGGAGCTTGCAAAAAAGGTCAAAGAAAGAAAATCAGGCAGGCGCGTTTATTTTAATGTAAACCGCCATATTAATCTGACCAATGTATGCATTTCACGCTGCAAATTCTGTGCTTTCAGCCGTGATTTGGTGGATGCCGATGCATACACAATGACACTGGACAATGTTATGGAGATAGCACAGTCAGCAAGAAATACGGGCATAACCGAGTTTCATATCGTCAGCGGCCTTCATCCGGATCTCCCATTTGATTATTATCTTGAGGTGATATCATGTCTAAAAAACATTATGCCGGAGGTGCACATTCAGGCATTCACTGCTGTCGAAATACATTATTTTGCAAAGATCTCAACCCTCTCCGTAAGTGAGGTGCTGACAAGATTAAAGGAGGCCGGCCTGGGATCTCTTCCCGGCGGAGGAGCTGAGATATTGAACTCCAGGGTGAGGGCGGCTGTCTGTTCAAAAAAGGCTACCTCAGAAGAATGGCTTGAGGTAATGAGGACAGCCCATAGTATGGGACTGAAATCTAATGCCACTATGTTATTTGGCCATATGGAGACCGGTCAGGAGCGGATTGAGCACCTTTTAAGGCTGAGAGATCTTCAGGATAAGACAGAAGGATTTCAATCCTTTATACCCCTGCCCTTTCATCCTCAAAATACCCAATTACAGGGCTTCAGCAAACCTTCTGCCTTTGAGAGTCTGAAGATGCTCGCCGTTTCCAGACTGGTGCTTGATAACTTTCCTCATGTTAAGGCCTTCTGGATCATGCTCGGGCTCAAGGTGGCCCAGCTTTCGCTTCTCTTCGGTGTGGACGACCTTGACGGCACGGTAGTCGAAGAAAGGATAACCCACGCTGCTGGTGCGGAGACCGGACAGTCTATTTCCCGGGAAGAATTGCTGGATTTAATCTTAGCGACAGGAAGTACACCCGTTGAAAGAGACACCCTTTATAACTTTGTAAGAATTTATAACTGTGAAGGGGAGCTAGCTTTTATTGAGACCTAAGGTTGGACATATCCAGTTTTTGAATTGTCTACCCCTTTATTACGGTTTGGTGAAGAGCCATGCACTTCTCGACATTGAGCTTATTAAGGGGACGCCGACAGAGCTGAACAGCATGCTGATTAAAGGGATTCTCGATATTTCGCCTATTTCATCTATCGAATACGGCCGTAATCATGGATCACTGATGCTTTTCCCTGATTTTACCGTGAGCTCTGACGGTGAAGTGAAAAGCATTATTCTTGTCAGTCGTTTTCCTATTGAAAAACTATCAGGTAAAAAAATTGCCCTTACCAATACTTCGGCAACCTCACAGGTTCTTCTCAAGCTGATCCTTGATCGTGGATACAATGTAGAACCGGAATATATTGTAAGACCTCCGGATCTTGCCACAATGTTTGCAGATGCTGATGCGGCTCTGCTGATTGGCGATATTGCGTTGCATTTCTGTCTCCCTCATAAAGATTATTATATATTTGATCTGGGCATAGAATGGAGAAAGTTGACCGGCAAAAAGATGGTGTATGCCGTCTGGGCGGTGGACCGTAATTTTGTTCGAACAAGAAGCGGGCTATGCCAGGATGTTTTTGAAGCTTTCAAAAGATCGAAGGATTATTCAATGGAGCACATGCCTGAAATTGTTGAATATGCAGCTAAATGGGAACCCTTCAGCCCTTCTTTTCTTATGGATTATTTCAGCTCTCTTTATTTCAATTTTGCAGATGACTATCAGGATGGTCTTCTTCATTTCTATGAGCTTGCTTCAGGAATAGGTGAGATTCAGACAGTTCCGGATCTCAATTTCATAGAGGTCCGTCCTGACATGAAGATATTAAGAAAAGCAAGTGTAACCTAAATGAAGACCAATAAACTTCTTCACAGAGTGCCTGGAATAAGATTAAGTGCCAGTGAGGCGGCTTTTCTTGTTAGAAAGGCCGATTTTTTGGAACTTGCCGAAGCAGCGGATGCAGCGTGTCGGAGAAAACATGCGGACAATATGACGACTTTTCATATAGACCGTAATATCAACTATACTAACATTTGCATGAATCGATGTACCTTTTGTGCTTTTTACCGGACCAGAGAACACCCTGAAGCCTATGTTCTGACCCATGAGGAAATAGAGAAAAAGGTTGCTGAGGCTATTGATATGGCATGCACCCAAGTGATGCTTCAGGGTGGAATTAACCCCGATCTTGGAATCGATTATTATACGGATATGTTTTCCCGTATAAAAAAGAAGTTTGGTATACGCATTCATAGTCTTTCTCCACCTGAAATTGTTCACATTGCAGAAGCCTCGGGCATGACCGTTGGAGAGGTTCTTAAAGAACTCATCGAAGCTGGTCTCGATTCATTACCCGGCGGGGGCGCAGAAATATTGGTTGACCGTGTCAGAAAAACAGTAAGCCCCCGGAAAATATCATCTGCAAAATGGCTCGGGGTTATGAAAGAAGCCCATAAGATCGGACTCAAGACGACTGCAACAATGATGATCGGCACGGTTGAGACTATTGAGGATAGGATCTCTCATCTGCAGAAGATACGAGATCTTCAGGATAAAACCCTTGGTTTTATGTCGTTTATTCTATGGACATTCCAGCCGGGTAATACCGCCCTGGGCGGGAAAACGGTTTCATCCATAGAATATCTTAGAATGCTTTCTGTCAGCAGGCTCTTTCTTGATAATTTCCAGAATATTCAAGGCTCATGGGTAACGCAGGGTAAGGATGTTGGTCAGATCTCTCTATCATTTGGCGCAAATGATCTCGGTAGCATAATGATAGAAGAGAACGTTGTCCGTGCAGCAGGAATTTCCCATCATATAACTGTTGATGAGATGGTTGATATGATAAGAAAAGCTGGAAAAGTCCCGGCTCAGAGGGATACGGATTTCAATATTTTAAAGGTTTACAATCAGCATTAATGTTGCATTCTATCGGAGGCATTTATCAAACTGTTAAGTAGAATATGAAGCAGATAAATAAAATACCAAAAGCCGGGTTGGCGATTATTGGCGGATCCGGTACTTATTCGATAAATTTCCCAGGTGATCTGCACCTGCCGGGACTTAAGATAATAGACAGGAAAAGCTTTTCTACTCCTTTCGGTAAAAGTCCTGAGTTTACTCTGTTTGAGATGAATGGAAAAACAGTACTGACCGTCAGGATGCACGGTTGGCGTGCAGGGGTTAAAAGGGCTGACGCCTCCCGTCAGATTTTCTGGGTTTTTGAGCAGGCCGGGGTACGGAATATTCTTGCTGAAGGAGGAGTCGGATCAATCAGCATAGATATGACACTGCGTAATTTTATAATACCGGATGACTATATCGATCTTTCATTAAGAAAAGATGTTCATATTTCAGACAAATATTTGCTCATTATGAGAGATCCCTTATGCCCGGAGCTTATTGATATTCTCATTAAGACCTGCATAAAAATCTTTCCGGACAGAAAAGTAAGCCGGGCAGTCTATGCCGTTACTGACGGCAGACATTTCGAAAGCCGCGCCGAGGTTAGAATGATAAAGAGTCTAGGAGGTGATGTGGTCGGCCAGAGCCTTAGTCCGGAGGTATATCTTGCAAGGGAAATAGGCGCCTGTTATGCCGGAATTTATCTAATTGTCAACAGAGCGGAAGGAATAGGGCCTGACTGGAGCCACAGGGAGCTAAAGGATATTTTTTTTCAGGAAGCGGTTAATATAGGAAAAGTTATTATAGATAGCCTGAAACTTATAAATAAGAAAAAAAGATGCAAGTGTTCAAGACTAAGGAAGAAGACCCTTCTGAAATAAACAATAGAAAGATTAATAATGAATGCTGTTGATCATAAAAAGCGTGATGCAGAAAAAATTGAAAAGATGTTTTCACGTATCGCTTCAAGGTACGATCTTCTGAACCATGTTCTCAGTTTCGGTCTCGACATAATATGGCGCAGGGAGGCAGCCAGGGAAACAGGAAGAATTAAGTGCAGTAAAATCCTTGATGTTTGCACTGGCACGGGTGATATGGCAATTGAACTCTGCCGTTTCTGGGAAGGCAAAGTCTTTGTGGATGGCATTGATTTTTCGAGTGAGCTGCTGGAGATCGGAAATGAAAAGGTAAAAAAAGCCGGCCTTAGCAGAAAAATTACTTTCACAGAAGGCAATGCAGAAAAGCTTCCATATGGAGATGAACAGTATGATGCAGTAACAATAACCTTTGGCTTGAGGAATATAAGTAACAGACTTAAGTCTCTGAAAGAATTCTATAGGGTGACAAAACCTGAAGGTTGCTTTATATGTCTTGAATTCAGCCAACCCAAAAATTTATTTGTTTCAAAGATCTATCCATTTTATCTTACGAAACTTCTACCTTTAGTTTCAAAAATTCTTGGTTCAGACCCTGCCGCATACCGATATTTATGCAATACGATAAAAGATTTCCCTCTTCCCGAAGACCTTACATTATTAATTCAATCTGCCGGGTGGAAAGATGTTGAATACAGGAAGCTTGCAAACGGGATTGTGGCAATACACTACGGCAGGAAATAGGATATCACGGTCGGCTTTATTGTGCTCCAGGCAAAAGACTTCATTTATGTCTGATAATCGAAAATAATACAGTTCTTCATAAACAACTCGGCAATGGTGCCTTGACAAACAATTATTTAACTACCTATACTTCTTAGACAATGGAGAAAAGTACACATGAACTTCACGAAATCGGCTCACAGCTTTTCGATGAAGGCAAGTACGACGAAGCAGAGCCTGTTCTGAGGAATGTTATCAGTGTAAATCCCAAATATGCCGATGTTCATAATAAGCTCGGTATAATCTATCATCTCAAGGGCAGTCTGAGACAGGCGACAGAATATTTCAAGAAAGCGCTAGAGCTGAACCCTAATTATACGGAAGCTTCGCTCAATCTTGCCATAACCTATAATGATATGGGTGAGTTTAAAAAAGCGCAGGAAGTATTTGCACGGGCTGCTCAGATAGCCCATCCTACGCCGAGGGCCATTGATCCCTATATCGCCGGTAAGATCGCTAATGAACATTATAAACTCGGCAATATATATCTTGAGTTTGGGATGAACGACGAGGCAATAGAACAATATGAGAAGGCGGTCAAACTTTATCCAAGACTTCCCGATGTTCATACAAAGCTGGGCATAGCACTCAGGAACAAGGGGCTCCTGGAAGAGTCGATCGTTCATTTTACAAAAGCAAAGCAGATCAATCCTAATTACGGCCCTGCCTGGATTCAACTCGGCCTTTGTTATTACATTAAGGGTCTTAGCGGTCTTGCTTTTGAAGAATGGGAAAACGCACTCAAACAAAACCCGAATCTTAAAGAAGCAGAAACATACCTGAGTCTTCTCAATAAAAAGGTAAAGTAGTCTGTCGTGTCCCTCCTCGAAATTAGGGACCTCAACATATACTTCAGGTCGAAAATCAAACCGGTTCAGATAGTTTCCTCTCTTAGTCTGACGATTGAAGAAGCCAGTGTCTTCGGAGTAGTCGGCGAGAGCGGATGCGGAAAAAGTATGACGGCGCTATCGGTTATGGGAATTCTGCCTCATAGTGCCTATGCGGAGGGAGAGATTATCTTCAAGGGAATCAACCTTTTGACGCTTGACAATGAATCTTTCAGAAAATTGAGAGGAAAAGAGCTCTCTATGATATTTCAGGAGCCGATGACCTCTTTAAACCCGGTGCTCACTATAGGCTACCAGGTCTCCGAGGTGCTAACCAATCATATTGGCATTTCAAAAAAAGAGGCATTAAATCAAACTATAGATCTGCTGCGGGCGGTAAGGATACCATCACCCGAATTCAGAATTAAAGAATATCCGCACCAGATGTCGGGCGGCATGAGGCAACGCGTTATGATTGCCATGGCTATCGCATGCAATCCTTCTATGCTGATTGCAGACGAGCCGACCACAGCACTTGATGTGACAATTCAGGCGCAGATACTTGATCTTCTGAGAGGTCTCAGGCAGCAAAGAAAAATGGCCCTTCTACTGATAACTCATGATATCGGAGTTATAGCCGAAACTGCTGACACTGCTGCTGTTATGTATGCAGGAGGTATTGTTGAGCTGTCTCCGGTTTCGGATATTCTTCGCGACCCGAAGCATCCATATACCATGGGACTGCTGGACTCGCTTCCAAAGAAAAAGGGGATACCGCTCAAGCCTATCCCAGGTTCGGTTCCACGTCCCGGGAAACTACCCGAGGGATGCAGGTTTTCAAACAGGTGTTCATTTATGATTCCCGATTGCCTGAAAGCAGAGCCTTCGTTGAGAGAAATTATTCCGGGGCATTTTGCCCGGTGCATAAGATCAGAGGGTATCAAATGGACCTCATCGATGTAATAAGCCTGAGAAAATACTTTCCTGTCAGGAAAAATTTATTTGGTAAGCAGGAATGGCTTAAGGCTGTGGATGGCATAAGTTTTTCGATAAAAGACGGGTCGGTTTTTGCCCTCGTAGGGGAGAGCGGTTCCGGGAAGTCAACACTGGCAAGGCTAGTTCTCAGGTTGATTCCTCCGACCTCAGGGAAAATAGTATTTCAGGGCAGGGATATTCAGACCCTTAGCGGAAGTTTATTACAGGTCTTCAGACAATCGGTTCAGATAATATTCCAGGACCCTTTTGCATCATTAAACCCAAGGATGACAGTGTTTGACACCCTTTCAGAGCCGTTAAAGATTCATAAGATCATAAAAAAAACAGAACGTAGGGATAAGGTGATCAGCCTTTTAAATGACGTCGGAATGGAAGCGGATGTTTTGAACCGTTACCCTCATGAATTCAGCGGTGGTCAGAGACAGAGGATATGTATTGCAAGGGCTCTGGCAGTGTCACCTAAGGTAATAGTGGCTGATGAGCCGCTATCGGCGCTGGATGTCTCAATTCAGGCGCAGATATTAAATATACTTCAGAAACTTCAGAAGCAGATGCAAATCTCGTTCCTTTTCATAAGCCATGATTTGAGGGTAGTGCAGTATCTCAGCGATGAAGTTGCAGTAATGTATCTCGGAAAGATCGTCGAGCAGGCAAAAACCGATGAGCTATTCAAAAATCCATATCACCCATATACGACGGAATTGCTTTCGTCAGTCCCGAAGATAATCCCCGATAGCGAGAAAAAGGCGATTCTCAAAGGTGATGTGCCCAGCCCCATAGACATCCCGCCGGGTTGTCCTTTCCATCCAAGATGCCCCAGAAGATTTGAACCGTGCGACAAGATAATGCCTGAACTAAAGGCGACAGATGATAGAATAATATCCTGCCACCTCTTCAACTGAAGAGATCAAAATATCAAATATATATATGAACTCTGTTCTAATATCGGGATAAAAAAATGCTTATTAAGCACTTTCCCCGGTATTCATAGCCTCCCTGAGAGCTTTTCCCACCTTAAAATGCAGAACCCTCTTCTGCGGCACCTCAACTTTTTCGCCTGTCTTGGGGTTTCTTGCCTTCCTCGGTTTCCTGTTCTTGGGCTTGAAGTTTCCGAATCCCCTTATTTCAATCTTCTCACCTTTGACAAGGGCTTCTTTTATGCTTTCAAACACAGTATCAACAACGATCTCGGTCTGTTTTCTTGTAAGACTCCCGACCCTTTCTGAAACCTTTTCAATAAGGACTGACTTTGTCATAAAACCTCCTGCGTTACGGTGCGAATAAATATTTAACCTTAACTGACGGAACCATATCAGCTAATTCCTTCGGCACAGAGCCCCTGAGAAGGTTGATGAGAGACAGCTTCTCTTTTTTACTTATAACTACAGGCTCTCCCTTAATTCCCGCAAGCTTCCCGGCTACTTTAATCGCATCTTCAATATTACCCATCTCGTCAACAAGTCCTGCCTTGAGCGCCTGCTCACCGGTAAATATGCGGCCGTCCGCAATTTTTATTACATCATCAATAAGCATCTTCCGGCCCTCTGCAACAGCTTTTATAAACTGCTCATGCACATTGTCAAGTACGCTCTGGAGTATCTCCCGCTCCTCTTTCTTAATGCCGCGGAAGACCGATGCAATGTCTTTATGTCTTCCGCTCTTTATCACTTCCGTTTTGACTCCAATTTTGCTCATTAGGCCTTCCAGATTCGGGATCTCCATGATCACCCCGATAGACCCCGTCAGCGTACCGGGATTGGCGATGATCCTTGAAGCAGGAGATGCAATATAATATCCTCCCGAGGCTGCAACAGATCCCATGGAAACAACGATCTTCTTTTTTGTGGCAGCCTTTCTGATTTCTTCATAGATTTCCTGAGACGGAGCTACCGCTCCTCCGGGACTGTCGATTCGCAGGACGATAGCCTTGACCGAGGGGTCTTTCGTATACTCTTTAATTTCGTCGATCGTGCCTTTTGAATCAAGTATTGGACCCTCAATGCTTACTAAAGCAATACGTTCACCCATCGGTATGTTTTTCTGAAACATAACAAATATAAAACTTATTACTACTACGCAAAAAAATAAAATAAGTAAGATCACAAGAAATTTCTTCACTCTTCATTCCTCTTAAGGTTTTTCATGCTAAGCCCGATTTTTCTATCCTCACAGTCGACCTTTATTATACGTACATCAATTGTGTCGCCGATATTAAAGGAATCCTCGGCCTTTTCTGATGGGGATTTAATGATTTCCGAAGAATAAATAAGTCCCTCAACACCCCCCTCGAGTTCCACAAATATTCCGAAATCCGTAATGGTCAGCACATTGCCCTTAACCTCGGATCCGAGTTTAAACCTGTCCGGTATATAATGGAGCCAGGGATCGGGTTCGGTATGCTTTAATCCAAGAGCCATTTTTTCCGCTTCGGGTTCTATGCTCAAAATGACAGCTTCAACTTTTTGTCCCTTCCTCAGCAGCTCTGAAGGATGCTTGATATGTTTTGTCCATGAGAGGTCCGAAATATGGATCAGGGCGTCAATACCTTCAGGTAGGCCTATAAATGCCCCGAAATCAGTCAGGGTTTTAACCTTCCCGCTTATCTTCTGCCCGACTTCATATCTTTGAGTCACAAGTTCCCAGGGGCTTGGCCTTGTCTGCTTAACACTCAAAGAGAGCCTTCTTTCATCTTTATCTACCTTAAGAACAACGGCTTCAACACTCTCACCGATGGAAAGGTATTTCGATGGATGTTTAGGCCTTGATACCCAGTCTATCTCAGAAATATGTACGAGTCCTTCGAGACCTTCCTCCAGTTCAATAAAAGCTCCATAATCGGTAATGCTAACCACTTTGCCTTTTACCCTTGTGCCAGAAGGGTACTTTTCATGGACGACAGACCATGGGTCGGGTTTTTTCTGCTTGTAACCTAAAGTCACTTTTTCATTTTCTTCATCGTATTTAAGTATGAGCACTTCGATATCATCGCCTAAAGCAAAGAACTCGGCAGGATGATTGATTCTGCCCCACGAAATATCCGATATATGCAGCAAACCGTCAACGCCGCCCAGATCCACAAAGACGCCGTAATCAGTAATATTCTTAACCGAGCCTTTTAAAAGCTGTCCCTCTTTCAACTTTTCAATGGTTTCAGTCTTTTTCTTCTGTATTTCTTCTTCCCGGACAGCCCTTCTTGAAACGATGACATTAGAGAGCTTATTGTTCAGCTTCAATACCTTGAAAGTCAGAGGTTTTCCAAAGAAACTTTCAATATCACGCGCAGGTTTTATATCCACCTGCGAACCCGGAAGAAATGCAGTAACTCCCGAAATATCCACGGAAAACCCGCCCTTTGTTTTGCCTACGATCCTTCCTTCAACAGGGCTTCCTTCTCTAAGTGCGTTTTCAAGGTTTTCCCATACCTTGATTTTTGAAGCCCGCTCCTTGGAAAGGGTTATCATTCCTTCAGCGTCTTCAATGTTTTCAACATACACTTCAATGTAAGAGCCGGTTTTAAGTGAAGCGAGGTCCCCGGTCGAAAATTCCTCTATCGGGATAAACCCTTCAGATTTATACCCGATGTCAACAATCATCCCATCCTGCCGCAGTGCTACCACTTTCCCTTTCAGAATTGTTCCTTCTTTTATGCGGTGAAAGGTTTCAGCATAAAGTTTTTCCATTTCATCGTTTTTAAATTCCACTGCAACGCCCCCCCCCTATATACTTAATTCTCTTTTCCACTTCTCTTATAATCCACTTAGGAGTTGATGCCCCGGCTGTTATACCGACTGATCTTGCGTCCTTAATCCACTCTTCTTTAATCTCGCACGCGGTTTCTATATGATGCGTTGGCAAACAAAGAGAACTGCTAAGCCTGGTAAGCTGAGTCGTATTTGCGCTGTTTTTTCCTCCAACGACAAACATCACATCAACACTCCCGGCCATCTTTCCCGTCTCCTTTAAGCGAAGAGCGGTTGAATTACATATTGTATTATATACCTTTACCTCTTTTGTATGTTCTATAGCCTCTGCCAGTATTTTTTTCAGCGCTTCAAGGGGTTGGGTAGTCTGGACAACTATGCCCACTTTGTTCTTAAGCTTTGGAAGAGGTTTCCTGCCGTCAACCACTATAGGCTTGTCGTCAGCATAGCTCATCAGACTTATTACCTCGGGGTGGTTTTTTTCCCCAAGAATTAATACCTGATAACCTTCTGCATTAAGGAGTTTAGCATAATACTGGGCTTTTTTTACAAAAGGACATGTTGCATCTATGATTTCGCATCCCCTGGCAGCTATCTCCTGCGAAAGAGATAGCGGTATGCCGTGCGTCCTTATGATAAGGGCGGTGATATTTTTATTGGTTCTGATATTTTCTATCGGGATAATGCCTTTTTCCTTAAGCTTTTCAACTACTTGCGGATTATGGATTATCGGTCCCAGCGTAAATATCCCTTTGCGCTTCTCTTTTGCGATCCTGAAGGCAATATCTATTGCCCTCTTGACCCCAAAACAGAATCCGGCAGTCTTCGCCACAATGATTTTCATAATCTTAAATGGATAAAGCTACTAACCAAACAAAGCATTCTCAGGGATCAGTCTTGATAAATTCCATTATTTTATCTTGAACTTTTTCTATCGAGAGATTCGATGAATCAATGACATAAGCGTCGGGAGCTTTTTTTAACGGCGCAATATCACGGTCTGAATCCCTCTTGTCTCTTTCAGTTATGCTTTTTCGGGCCTCTTCCATGGCGATATCGATACCTTTTATTCTAAACTGCAGATATCTTCTTCTCGCCCTCTCCTCAACAGAGGCATCAAGGAAGATCTTTTTTAAAGCATCCGGAAAAATTACAGTTGTTGTGTCTCTCCCTTCAACAACGAGATCATTCTCAAAAGCTGCGTTCCTTTGAGCCTCAAGCAGAAACTCACGGACTATTTTTCTCGCTGAAAAGACTGACGAATAGTGGTCGATCTCTTTAGACCGTATTTCTTCCGAGACATCCCTTCCGTCAAGAAATACCTTGCCATTTACAAATCTTACGTTTATCCTATCAAGAACATTTTTTAGCCTTCCGTCATTATCTTCAGGGTCTAAGCTGTGAGCCCTTAGTGCAAGGGCAACCGCTCTGTATAATGCTCCTGTGTCCAGATAATTGAATCCGAGTTTCTGTGCAATTAGCCTTGCTATGGTCGTTTTACCCGAGCCTGAGGGCCCGTCAATGGCGACGACTTTTTTCATGACGTAAGCTTTCTTATAATCTGAAAAAATCCGGGGAACGAAATATTTACAGAGGATACACCATTAATAGTAGTTGTTCCCTCAGCAATAAGCCCTGCTATTGCCATCGACATTGCAATCCTGTGGTCTCCATAGCTTTCCACAAGCGCGCCTTTCAGGTAGCCCTTCCCTTTGATGCTCAATCCGTCATTAAATTCGACGATTTCAGCTCCCATCCTCCTTAACCCTTCAGCAATGCTGCTGATCCTGTCGGACTCTTTTACACGCAGTTCTTCAGCGCCTCTTATACTTGTTACACCTGAAGCCTGGGCAGCTGCCACACAAAGGATTGGAAATTCGTCAATCAGTGATGGTATATGCTCTCTTGTTAACTCTATAGCCTTTAATTCATATCCACCCCTGCAGTGTATATCTGCAACAGGCTCTCCCGACAGGCTTCTTATGTCGGATAATTGAATCCCAGCACCCATCTTCTTTAAGGCGTCAAGTAGACCGGTTCGTGTTGGATTGATGCCTACTCCCTTGATTGTTATATCGGAATGCGGGATCAATAACGCCGCCACAATAAAAAAAGCCGCTGAAGAAAAGTCTCCGGGTACATATATATCTCTGCCTACCAAGTCGTTCCCGCCTTTGATTCTGACAAGAAGCCCCTCAACTTCCAAAACAGCGCCGAATGCAGGCAACATCCGCTCAGTATGATCCCTTGATTTTTCAGGTTCGACTATTTCCGTGTCTCCATCTGTATACAGACCAGCAAGCAGGACGGCGGATTTCACCTGTGCACTTGCCACGGGCATATTATATTTAATGGGCTTTAATTTATTTCCCTTTATTGCCATGGGCGGATATTTGTTCCCTGACCGTGATATAATTTCCGCCCCCATTTCGGCTAAAGGAGTGATAACCCTTGCCATGGGTCGTCCCCTCAATGATTGGTCGCCGGTTAGTACGGAAAAAAAAGGGTTGCCGGCTAATATACCTGACAGCATGCGTATAGTCGTTCCGGAATTTCCGCAGTCTATAACGTCATTGGGTTCCGTGAGACCGTATATGCCTTTACCATGCACAATAATCTCATCCCCTTTATCTTCTATTTCAATACCCAATCTCCTGAAGGAATTGATCGTACTTAATGGGTCCTCTGCACGGAGGAAGTTTTTGATCAAGCTTTTCCCGTTCGAAAGGGAAGATAAGATTACAGCCCTGTGAGATATAGATTTGTCGGGTGTTGGGGAAAATTCGCCTTTGAAGCGGATTGCCTTGCTGATATCAATTCTGTCCAATACCTTCCCTCAGCGTCCGGCCTTTCTCGAATTCCCTTTCGAGGGATTCAGAATCAGAAGACCTGAGATACTGACTAACCTTTTCGAGATTCTTTTTAAAAATTTCCAAATATTCTATGAGATTATCTTTGTTAAGAATACATATATCACGCCAAAGTCCAGGATGGCTTGAGGCGATCCTGGTGACATCCCTGAAACCCTGCCCCGAAAAGGCAAGATAAGAACTGTCTATATCGGCAACCGTATTAACTATTTCATAAGCCAGAATGTGCGGAAGGTGACTGACTGCGGCATATATTCTGTCATGCTCATATGGGTCGATGATTTTTATTACAGAACCGAGCTTGACCCATATTTCCTGCAATTTTTCAAGTGCATTTTTTTCTGTCTTTCGGGTTGGTGTAAGAATACAATTTGCATTATAAAAAATGCCGGCTGCTGCGGTCTCGATCCCTGAGCGGTTGCTTCCTGCTATTGGATGCCCGCCAATGAAAAACACCCCTTCTGGCATAAGGGCTTCCATATCATGGACAAGTCTGCCCTTCACACTTCCCACATCAGTAACTAACGTATTTTTCGCAAGTGAGTTGCGTATTTTTTTCGCCAGATCAGTAAAAATACCAACAGGTGTTGCAAATACTACAAGCTCTGAGCCTTCACATGCTTGAGCAGGGTCAAGTTCGAAAGAATCGATTATGTTTCTTTCTTTAGCCGTAACGAGATGTTCCTTCGTTCTGCCGTAACCGACAACCTTGCGGCATAAGCCTTGCTGCTTGATTGCAAGGGCAAAAGATGCCCCGATGAGGCCTACCCCGAGTATGGTTACCTTATTAAAGAAGAGATGATTTTCTCTTCCTATATCTCTTTTCATATCTCCCTTCCAACAGCCGCGGCTATTGGCTTTAACTCTTTCATAAGTTTATTGAAATCATTTGGTCTAAGAGATTGTTCACCGTCAGACAGGGCCTCCTCAGGATTTGTATGAACCTCGATGATGAGCCCGTCGGCTCCTGCTGCTACGGCGGCCTTTGCCATTGGTGCAACAAGGTCCCACTTGCCGACTCCGTGACTAGGGTCGACAACAACGGGAAGATGCGAGAGTTTTTTTAGAACAGGGACTGCGCTCAGATCAAGGGTATTTCTCGTTGCCGTCTCAAATGTTCTTATTCCGCGCTCACAAAGGATGACGTTCTGATTTCCCCTGGACATAATATATTCAGCCGCCATGAGCCACTCTTTTATAGTAGCTGATAAGCCCCTCTTCAGCAGAACGGGTTTTCTGAAAGTGCCGACCTCCAGGAGCAGCCGGAAGTTCTGCATATTTCTTGCGCCTATCTGAATGATATCAGCATATTTTGCTATGACACCCATATCCCTGGGGTCCATCAGCTCTGTTACTACAGGCAGGCCGGTTTTTTTCCTGACAGCCGCAAGATATTTTAAACCTTCCTCTCCGAGACCCTGGAAAGAATATGGCGAAGACCTGGGTTTAAATGCACCCCCCCTGATAAATGTAGCGCCGGAAGCCTTTACTTTTTCCGCAATACTCATGAGAATAGTCCTGTTCTCAACGGCACAGGGACCGGCAATAACATGTATTTTCCTGCCGCCGATAATCTGTCCCCTGATATTTATTTTTGTGGAATCTGCCTGAAAATCCCTGCTCGCAAGCTTGTAGGGCTTCAGGATTCTCATCACACTCTCTACGCCGGTCATTATACCGATAGCGTTTTCTTCTTCCTCTGTAATCTTCGATGTGTCTCCGATGACGCCGATGATTGTACGCTCTGTACCCTTAGAGATATTAACCTGGAGTCCGCGGCCTTCGAGTTTTTTGATTATATGCCTCAGATCCTTATCAGTTGCGCCTGGATTTAATACAATAATGTCCATTTATTCCTCCCTTTTAAAAACAGGAAATGGGAACCGGGATTCTCTCATACTATTTATCACCCCTTATTTTCCTTAATGCGTGTATGAATCTCTTATTTTCATCAGGAAGGCCTATGGTCACCCTGATTTCCTGAGGTCCTGCCGGCCTGATAATAACCCCTTCCCTCAGCAAATTGCTATAGATTGTATTTGAATCCTCACCCAATGGCATGTAGATAAAATTTGCCTCTGTCGGGATGTACCTCATGCCCAGGGCGTCAAGTTCTTTATATAAAAAGCTTTTGCCCAACTCATTAAACTCTTTGGTGGATTTTAGATGGGACTCGTCCTTCAGTGCGGACAAGGCCGCTTTCTGGGCCAATGAACTTGTATTAAAAGGAGGTCGCAGTTTGTTCATCTCAAGAATAATATCTTTATCTGCAATTCCATATCCTATCCTGAGAGCAGCAAGTCCGTACATTTTAGAGAAAGTTCTGAGAATCAGGATTTCCCGTCCGTTGCGGAAATGCCTTATACTGTCTGCATAATCCGGATCTGTAACATACTCCAAGTATGCCTCGTCAATTACGACCAAGACTCCCTCAGGAACCCGCTGCATAAAACGGTCAAGTTCGCCCTTCTTGTTTATGGTGCCAGTCGGATTGTTTGGATTGGCAATAAAAATTATTTTTGTTTTTGGTGTAATTGCATTAAACATCGCGTCAAGGTCATGAGTATAATTTTTCAGGGGAATTAGAACAGGTTTTGCGCCTATGGCCTGTGTTGACATTGGATAGACAACAAAAGAAGGATGGGCCATGACAGCCTCATCTCCGGGCTTCAGAAACGTCCTGACAGCGATATCAATCAGTTCATTTGAGCCGTTCCCGAGAATTATCTCATCTTCACCAACAGAAAGTTTTTCAGATAGTGCCTGCTTGAGATAATAACCGCTGCCGTCAGGGTACCTGTTTAAGCCGGATGCACTCTTTGCCTGCAGGAGGTCTTCCAGAACCGCCTTCACCGCCATGGGTGAAGGACCCATGGGATTCTCATTTGATGCAAGTTTCACAGAATCGCTTATTCCAAGTTCACGCTCAAGTTCTTCAACAGGTTTTCCCGGTATATAAGGTTTTATTGCAGATATGTAATCCGGAGGTTTTATCATGATAAATCTCCCTGGGGATAAGAACCCAAAATCTTGAGATAAAGACAGTTTTCTTTCATCCCCTCTATAGCTTTTCTTAATTTTTTGTCATCGATATGACCTTCCATATCCACAAAGAAAATATATTCCCACGCTCTCCTCTTTGAGGGTCGGGATTCTATCTTTGTCAGATTGATCTTTGACTTCTTGAATGGTTCGAGAATATTGTAAAGCGCCCCCGGTTTATCTTTAATTGAGAACATGATTGAAGTTTTATCTTTCCCGGATTTTTTCGGGAAATCCTTTGAAATGACCAGAAAGCGCGTCAGATTATATTTATTATCTTCGATGCTTTTCTCAACGAACTGAAGATTATAAATCTCCGCTGCAAGCTCGCTTGCAATAGCTGCAGCGTCATCATCAAGTGAAGCGAGCTCTGCAGCATTCGCACTGCTTGTGGCTTCTGCTATCGGTATGCCGGGCATATTCGATGCAAGCCATCGTCTGCACTGGGCGGTTGGTGGAGAAAAGGAATAAATCTTCCTAATCTTTGTCTTATCACCGCTTTTAGACAGCAGGTTGTGCGTTATCCGAAGCATTACCTCAGCAGACACCTTGAGATCATAGTCCATAAAAAGGTCAATAGTATAACTGATAACGCCTTCAGTCGAATTCTCAATAGGGACAACCCCGAATTCAACTTTACCGGATTCAACAACATCAAAAACATCCTTTATGGTGCCAACTGGGACGAATTCTGCGGACGATCCGAAATGTCTGATCGCTGCCAGATGGGCATAAGTCGCAAGGGGCCCAAGGCAGGCCACTTTGAGAGGCTCTTCCAGTGACAAAGAAGCTGACAGAATTTCCCTGAATATTACCTTTAGAGTGGCATTGGGGAAAGGACCCTTATTGAGAGCTGTAAGCCGATCGAGTATTTCACGCTCACGAGTGGGTGAATAGAATTTTGCATTTTTGTTGCGCTTGATATGTGCTATGTCAAGAACGATGAGCGCCCTTTTGTTCAGAAGATTGAGTATACCGGTATCGATCTCATCTATTTGGTTTCTTAATTTTTCAAGTTCTTTCACGTGATCCTTCAGAAATAATGGAATAATCTAACGCTAAAGCTATTTCCCCCCCATCCCTTGGGAGTAGACTCTAATATTAATCATTTTTCTTTATTTTTTCAATTGTTGCTTTTAAATTCAAATTATTCTTTGAAGTTAAGATATAATTTCAATAAAAGAAAAGCTTTAATTCTCATCTGAAACATTTACAAAGGAGAAAAATCTATGGGATACAAGAAGCTCTCGATGGGAGAAAAGAAGAAGATTGCCATTGTAGCGCATGACAATAAAAAGGCCGATCTGCTGGAATGGGCTAAATATAATAAGGATCTGCTGGCGCAGCATGAGCTTTATGCAACAGGCACTACAGGCAGTCTGCTGGAGCAGAAACTTGGAATTGAAGTAAATAAACTCCAGAGCGGTCCGTTGGGAGGTGATCAACAGATAGGAGCAAAGATAGCAGAGGGACGAATCGATTTCATAATTTTTTTCTGGGACCCGCTGGAGCCACAGCCTCATGATACCGATGTTAAGGCCCTGCTGAGGATTGCTGTGGTTTGGAACATTCCTGTGGCATGCAACAGGGCTTCCGCAGACTTCATGATATCATCTCCCTTAATGAGCGGAGAGTATGAGCGTTTTGTGCCTGATTACAGGGATTATAGAGACAGGATGAAAAAGGGGGCTTCTGCCTGATGTAAGAGCAGCTTAAATGGCAGTTTAAAGTTTAATGCTATGCTTATCTTTGTCTCTCAGAGACTCACCGACCGGTGAGAAACAGGGTCATTTTCAGCATCCCGGCTCCCCGGTATTGCCACAGCAGTTCTTAATCCTTATGAGTTTCAGCCAATTGTTTTTTATAATAAAACCGATCTTTCTGATAAAAGGCATGGGCTTTTTCATGTTATCGAAAACAGCTTTGACACTTGGACGATTATTGTCGCACATTCAGGCCTCCATTTTTTTTCATTTTAATATAATATTGGTACAAATATCCTTACATTCTCCTGAAGAATGAATATTAAACGAGTCAGGATCTTAAAAGAAGGTGTAAATAAAACCGGAGCCGTAGTCTTGTGGATGAGCCGGGATCAGAGGGTGAATGACAACTGGGCTCTTCTTTTTGCGCAGGAACTTGCGCTGAAAAAGAAGGTCCCACTGGCTGTTGTGTTCTGCATAGTACCTGATTTCCTTGGAGCTACAAAGCGGCAATACATCTTTATGCTCAAGGGTTTGCAGGAAGTTGAACAGAACCTGCAAAAAAAGAACATCCCCTTTTTTCTGCTCTCTGGTTCTCCTGGAGAAGAACTTCCACATTTCATAAGGGAAAATAACATCAGCGTTTTGGTAAAGGATTTTGATCCCCTCAAAATTAAAAGTGCATGGGCCGAATCGGTTAAAAGAGCAATTAATATTCCTTTCTATGAAGTTGACGCCCATAATATTGTTCCTTGCTGGATCGCTTCGCCAAAGCAGGAATTTGGTGCATATACCCTTCGGCCCAAAATTTACCGGATGCTGCCCGAGTTTCTGGAGAAATACCCTCGTCTCAGGAAACATCCCTTTCAGTGGGGAAAAGGTAATAAAAATACAAGCTGGGTTGAAAGGCTCAGAACTCTTAAGCTGGATGCTGTTTCTGAATTGAACTGGATCAAGCCGGGTGAAAAAGCCTCGTTTAAGGTTCTTAAGTATTTAATAGATAGGAAATTATCATCCTATAATACTGAGCGGAACGATCCAACTAAAAACGGGCAGTCAAATCTCTCGCCATATCTCCATTTTGGTCAGATTTCTGCCCAGAGGGTTGCCCTTGAGGTATCACTGTCCGATACGGATAAAAAATCCCGTGAAGCATTTCTTGAAGAGCTAATCGTACGCAGGGAGCTCGCAGATAACTACTGCTTTTACAACAGGAACTACGACAATTTTTCCGGCTTACCCGAATGGGCGAAGAAGACCATGAATGAGCACAGAAAAGACCTGAGGGAGTACGTCTATACCCGTGATCAATTCGAAAATGCCGAGACTCATGACGACTTGTGGAACGCAGCGCAGATGGAGATGGTGAAAAAAGGCAAAATGCACGGATATATGAGGATGTACTGGGCAAAAAAGATCCTTGAATGGACTGAATCACCGGAAAAGGCTATGGAGATTGCCATTTATCTCAATGACCGCTATGAGCTTGATGGAAGAGATCCGAACGGATATACTGGAATTGCCTGGAGTATCGGTGGAGTTCATGACAGGGCTTGGGGTGAGCGGTCTGTTTTTGGAAAGATCCGTTACATGAGTTACAATGGGTGTAAATCGAAATTCGATGTGAAGAAATATATTCAGTCTACTAAATCATTTTGAGGAGAGAGATGAAAAAGACAATGGAAAAGATTCCGGCCAGGGTCACCAAAGGTAGTGTCTCTGTCCCTGAAAGATTGATTGCCCTTAATAGAAAGCAACGCCATGCCGTTCTTGCAACCGATGCCAAGGGACAGCCGTATACTTCTCTTGTTGCCTATGCCCTCGCTGCGGATGGGGAAAGCATCCTCTTTGCTACGCCTAAATCTACGCGGAAATATAAAAATATCCTTTATAACAGCAGGGTTTCTCTGCTTATCGATACCCGGTCGAACACAGACGCGGGATACCTGAAGGCAGAATCTGTTACGATTTTGGGGAAAGCGTTTCCGGTTAGAAGAGGAACGAAGTGGAACATGCTTGCAGAGCTATTTCTTGAGAAGCATCCCGGCTGATATGTATTAAACCTGTCAAGTAGGATAAAGTATTCTTAATTCTTTTCCCTCTCTCTTTCAGCAATAAAGTCGTGAACTCTGGCCAGGGCACAAGGAATGTGACGACGGTAGATCACTCTGATATACGCGGGTTGGATACCGCATGACTT
>Ga0208244_100090_pt1 | contig 126177 bp, 121 predicted proteins | sample SubbioCR12Aug_5A_FD_184828 | JGI IMG/M metagenome (GOLD analysis project Ga0208244, IMG submission 184828) | Serpentinite rock and fluid subsurface biosphere microbial communities from McLaughlin Reserve, California, USA - CR12Aug_5A (SPAdes) | ecosystem: Environmental > Terrestrial > Deep... | reverse complement strand
CGCCGGCGTGGGTCGCCATGACGTGGTAGCGGCCGTTCGACAGCAGGTGCACTTCGGGCAGCTGGGTGTTGGGGTCGGTGAACACGCGCATGATCGAGCCGACGTCCGCGCTGGGCGGGCGGGCGGCGGCGCTGACTTCGGCCGCGTGCGGATGCAGGGTGGCGCCCTTCTTCGGCACCCGCTCCTGCAGCAGCAGTTCGGTCGCCCGCGCCAGCGGGTCGGACATGAAGCGGCGCTGCATCGGCTGGTCGAGCAGGACATGCGCATACGCCAGCAGGCTCATGCCCTGGTGATGCGCCATGAAGGTCCGCACGATGGCGTGCGGCTTGCCGCGCGGCACCCGCGTCGGCGTGTAGTCGATCGCCTCGTAGAAACCGTAGGCGCCGAGAAAGCCCTGATCGGCCAGCGTCTGCAGGTTGCGGCAGGCTTCGCGCGGCATCACCGTCAGCGCCAAGGCGCTGGCGTAGGGCGCGATGACGAGGTCGTCACCCAGCCCGCGCTTGAAGCCGAGGCCCGGCACCCCGAAGGCCCGGTACTGGTAGACCTGATGGATGTCGGTGGCGTTGTAACAGGATTCGGAAATGCCCCAGGGCACTTCGCGCTGCCGGCCGTATTCGATCTGGCGCGCCACCGCCGCCTTGCAGGTCTGCTCCAGCAGGGTGTTCGGATAGCTCGGCATGATCAGTTGCGGCATCAGGTATTCGAACATCGAGCCGCTCCACGAAATCAGGCTGACCTCGCCGCCGTGGCTGGTGAGCAGGCGGCCGAGCGAGAACCAGTGCTTCTGCGGCAACTGCCCCTGCGCGATGAGCAGGAAACTCGCCAGCCGCGCTTCCGATGCCAGCAGGTCGTAACAGGATGGATCGCGGCGCCGCTCGCCGACGTCGTAGCCGATGGTCAAGAGACCACAGGCGGCATCGTAGAGAAACTCGAAATCCATCAGCGCCAGTTCGCGGCAACGATTCATCAGATCGTCGATGAGCTCGAGTTGCGTCACAGCGCCGGCTGCACCCATGCCAGCCAGTTCCATCCGGGTCGGCAGGGCGCCGCCCGGCCACGACTTGGGCACCAGCGCGGCCAACTCGTCGCGCAGTGCATACAGTTGCCGATCGAAGGTGCGCGCCCAGTAATACAGTTCGTCGTCGATGCCGGTATCCGTCGGCAGCGATTTGGTCAGCGCGCCACCCGTGCGGTGAATCTGGTCCAGCGCGCTGGCAGCGGCAGCCAACGTCTGCGGCGGCCCTCCCAGTGTGAGTGCACGCAGGGTGTCCTGAAGGAGACTGATCTTTTTCGCCAGTTCGGGGGCGGGGGCGTTGGGCAACTGCGCGGCCAGCACCTGCAGGGTGTCCTGCAGTCCCTGCAAGGCGTTGGCTGACAACACTGGCTGATGTTTCAGCTCGGCCAGCCCCGCCTGCAGGGTGAGCAGGCTGCCGGCGAGGTTGCCGCTGTCCACCGACGATACGTATTGCGGGTGCAGCGGCTGCAGCGTGCGGGTGTCGTACCAGTTGTAGAAATGGCCGCGGTAGCGTTCCAGCTTTTCCATCGAGGTGAGCGTGTTGCCGACGCGCTGCAGGCATTCCCCAATGGTGAGATAACCGAAATCGACCGCCGCCAGGTCGGCCAGCAGCGACATGCCGATGTTGGTGGGCGAAGTGCGCGAGGCGATGGCTGGCGCCGGATGTTCCTGGAAGTTGTCGGGCGGCAGCCAGTTGTCCTCCGGCCCGACGAAATCCGCGAAGTAGCGCCAGGTTCGGCGGGCCGATGCCCGCAGGAAGGCCTCCTGGTCGGCGTTGAGACCCGGGACGGGGGCGGCCAGCGGCTGGCTGATCCACCAGCCGACGATGGGCGACACCAGCCACAGCAACAGGATGGGCGCAGCGACAAGCCACGCCACCGGTTGGCTTGCCATGGCCAATGCCACACCCAGCGCCAGCGCAAGCAGCGGCGCGATCCACATCTCCCGGAAAAAATCGGCCAACGTGCGGCGGGCGTTGCGACGCGCATAAGCGGGCAATTGCCATAACAGCAGGCCGCGCCGCGTGAACAGCATGCGCACGCCCGAACGCAGGATCGCGCCCAGGCCAATCCGCGTGTCATAGGGCAGGAAGGCCAGCGTCAGCACGGCGTGCATGAGCGGACGCGCTGCGGATTTTCCGGTCAGATTCAGGTGCACCAGCCAGTCGCGCTCTTCAGGCTTGCGAACCAGGTCGATCAGGGTGGACAGCACGGAGGGCAGCAGCACCACCGCCACCCCCAGCAGGGTCCACACCCACGCCGGGCCCAGCAGCCATCCACCGATCAGCAGGGCCAGCAGCGCCGGCGCCACCAGGCTGCGCCGCAGGTTGTCGAACAGTTTCCATAGCGACAGCGCCGAGAGCGGGTTCGCCTGCCGCCGCGCCTTCGTGCCATGCGGCCCAGCCGGCCCCGGCACCCACGGCAGCAGCCAGCCGGCCAACTGCCAGTCGCCGCGTATCCAGCGGTGGCGCCGGCTGGCTTCGATGGCAACACTGGCCGGATGCTCCTCGATGAGCTCGACATCGGTCACCAGGGCCGAACGCGCATAGCCGCTTTCAAGCAGGTCGTGGCTGAGGATGAGGTTCTCCGGGAAGCGCCCGTCGACGGCCTGGCGAAACGCGTCTACGTCATAGATACCCTTGCCGATGAACGAGCCTTCGCCGAACAGGTCCTGGTAGACGTCCGAGACTTCGCGCGTGTAGGGATCGAGGCCCGAGTCGCCGGCGAACAGCCGGGTAAAGCGCGACTGCCCGGCGCTGGTCAGGCTGATCGAGGCGCGCGGCTGCAGGATCGCGTAGCCTTCGACGATGCGGCCTTTGGCGGCATCGTAGACCGGCCGGTTGAGCGGATGCGCCAGGTTGCCGACCAGGGCGCGTGCTGCGTCTCGCGGCAGTTGCGTGTCGGTATCGAGGGTGATGACGTACTGGATGGATTCCAGAATCGACGGGTCGCCGACGATGTCCGAAAAGGCGGTTTGCGCCTCGCCCCTGAGGCGGGCGTTGAACTGCTCCAGCTTGCCGCGCTTGCGCTCGTAGCCCATCCACACCCGCTCGAACGGGTTCCACAGCCGCGGCCGGTGAAACAGATAAAAGACGCAGGGGCGGTCGTCGCGGTAGCTTTCGTTGAGCGTCTCGACCGCGGCGCGTGCGTAGGCGAGCAGGGCGTCGTCTTCCGGCAGCGTCGCTTCGGGTGCGTCGCGAAAATCAGTCAGCAGGGCAAAGAACAGGTTGGGATCGCGATTGCCGAGATAGCGGATTTCCATGGCTTCGAGCAGGCTGTCGACGTCCTGCGGACTGGCCAGCAGGGTGGGAACGATCACCATGGTGCGATGGCGGTCCGGAATCCCTTTGGAAAAGTCCATGCGGGGCAATGCACGCGGCGGCAGGACGAGCGTGACCAGCAGGTTCACCAGCGAGATGGCCAGCGCCGAGGCGGCGATGAGGAGGGGGAGCGCAAATAGCCACAGACGTTCGTCGTGCAGGTCGAATCCGCCCAGCGCGGACAGCACGATTGCTGACGCGATTAGCGTGAGCAGCAGGACGGCGCCGAGATACAGGGGCAGGCGGATATGCCGGCCCGCCCGCCTGACATGGGATTTCCACGACAGCCGGCAGCCGACTGCGCGCTCCAATTGCGGGCGGCCGCGGTCGATCAGGTAGTAACCGACGTGCGCGCTGCGATCATTCGGTCCGCGTTGCGCGGCCGCGGCCTGCGCGAGTGCGATGGCTTCGTGCGCCACCGCAGATTCGCTCACTGCGCTGCGTCGCGCCACGTCCTCGATGACATGCCGGTAGCGGTCGCGGGTGGCGAAATCCTGGCTGGCGTACATGCCCGACGGATCTTCCCGCAGGGTCTGTTCGACGGCGCTCAGCGACTCGACGAACTGCTTCCAGTCCATCGCGCCGATGAAGCGCAGGCTGCCGATGCTGTTGGCGATGGAGATCTGGTTCGCTGCGGCGGTGCGACCGGCCGCCTCCGACAACTCGGTTGCGGTCACGCCCTGTTCGAGCAGTTTCTGCTCGACCCAGGTCTGGACGAAGGCCATGGCAGGCCCCTGCGCCTGCAGCCGGTCGTAAAACTCCTCGACGAACGGCGCAGTCAGCGGCACATCGGCATGGGCAAATTCGGCCAGCAAATGGATGAGCTGTTTGGGATCGCTCTCGGCTGCCGCAAGCATGCGGTCGGCCCAGGTGATGGCCGCATCGCGCTCCTCGCGCCGCTGGGCGATACGCACCCCGACGCGGCGCAGGTTTTCCAGCAGCGCCAGCTGCAGCATGATGGGGAAGGCCCACAATTCGCCCAGCTTCAGCGGCTCGGCCGTCTGGTAGGCAGCGACGAACTGGGTGGCGTTGTCGCTGTCGACGCGGCCGTCCATGTGAGAGATCAGTTCCAGCGCCAGGTCGTAGATGCGCGGAAAGCCGGCCGACGGGCCCTCGGCCAGCTGCGGCAACTGGCGGCTGTATCCGCGCGGCAGGTGACGGCGCGCCAGACCGATCTGCTGCTCGATCAGGTAGAAGTTGTCGAGCAGCCAGGCCTCCGCCGGAACGATCCGTTGTCCCGGCGTCGCGGCGGCAGTGACAACGTCGTAGGCCGCCAGCAGCACCCGCGCATTGTCGGCCAGCCGCGGCAGCAACCGGTCCGGACCGGGGCGCGGATCGATCCGATGTTGCCCGGCCAGCGTGACCGCGTGGCGCTTCAACTGCTCGATGCTGAACAGTTCAGACCGCAGCAACTCGGTGTCGCGGTCGTGACGTAGCGCATTCCGCGTACGTGAAAATAATCCGAATGCTTTGATGTCGATGACCTGCTCCTTGCTTGAGTTCAGGATGGTCAGCGCGCCACTGGCCCAATGAGTTGTGCCCGGCAATGACACCGGGCACGTTTAAGCTGTTGTTACGATCGCGATTTTCTTGTGCCGGTCTGGCAGGGATCGAACTTTCAAGTGACCACCCCTTGCACAACGGCTGTGTCACGACCTGCATCCGCCGGTTCAGGCAAATGCTGGTCGTGGGAGCCCACGACTACTTTTTGTTGCCCGCAATCAGCAGGAATGCACCTGCCGCAATGGCCCCAATGCCAGCCCAGATCGGGATGTTGACGGTCTTCTTGTCCTTGATCGAAAGTTCGATCGGGCCCACTTTGGCTTCATGCGTATCCTGGGTGTAGGTGAACCCGCCATATAACAAGCCCAGGCCACCCGCCACGATCAATACAACGCCCAGCATTTTCATTGCATCCATTTCATGTTCTCCCATTTGGATTTGCTTGATACACACCACGTTTGACCAGAAAGGCGGGGCAATCACGACGATCGCATTGAGTCCCTGCACTGACCAGCATAGAACTTTCCAGATTGATTTACAGGCCTCGACCTTGTATCAGGCGCAACAGGATGATTACGACCGCGACGACCAGCAGGATGTGGATGAATCCGCCCAGGGTGTAGGAGGAAACCAGACCCAGCACCCAGAGGATGATGAGGATAATTGCAATGGTTTGTAACATGTTGTCTGCTCCCAATAAGAGAAGTTGTCGTGCAGCCGGACACCACGGCGCCGACATCGCACCCATGCGGGCTCTGATGGTTGAAGCTTACGATTTGCTGCCCTGCCGGTCTGTCTGCTAGCGCACATAGACCCTACCGGGTCGGGTGCCGGGAACAGCGCACGACCGGGTTCGTCAGCGCCCGTTCTGGCGGTGCTTCACATCGCACAGCAGGCGATCCAGCTCCGTTTTCACCACGGCATAACATTCGCAGACGCGGGTTTCCAGTCCGGCGCGATCCAGCACCGCGATATGCCCGCGGCGGTAACTGATCAATCCCGCATGCTGCAATTTACCGGCCGCTTCGGTGATGCCTTCGCGGCGCACACCGAGCATGTTGGCGATCAGTTCCTGCGTCATGACCAATTCGTTCGACGGCAATCGATCCAGCGTCAGCAGCAGCCAGCGGCACAATTGCTGCTCCACCGAGTGGTGCCGATTGCATGCCGCGGTCTGCGACATCTGGGTCATCAGCGCCTGGGTGTAGCGCAGCAGCAAGCGCTGCAGCAAGCCGCCGCGGCTGAATTCCTCCAGCAGCTTGCGGCTTTCCATCCGGTAGGCGTGGCCTGCGGTCTGCACCACGGCCGAGCTCGATGTGGTGTCGCCGCCCATGAACAGGGAAACGCCGACGACGCCCTCGTTGCCCACGCCGGCAGATTCGGACGAAGCGCCCGACTCCATGATGTAGTGCAGCGATACGATGGCAGTGGTGGGGAAATAGGCGTGCTTCAACTGGCTGCCGGGTTCGTAGAGCATTTCGCCGAGCGGCAGCTGAACGAGTTCCAGATGCGCGACCAGAGGTTCGAACTCCTCCGCGGGCAGGGCGGAGAGAAGATGGTTTTGGCTCGGACTATCGAGTGTGCGCATCGCGGGTCATGGTGCTGTTGTGTTCAATGTTTTCCGGGGTGATTTCCACCCCGATGCCACGGTAACCAATGAAGCGGCAGGATTGGGTGAACATCGGCTCGCCGCTGACCCTGAATTGCTGTTTCGAGCCATCGGCATTGACGCGGCTGTAGACGAAATCCAGGAAGGGCTGGCGGGCGGCAATGGTGGCCTGCAGAAATGCCCGCTCAGCATCATTCCAGCCCGCATCCTGACGGCTGTCGGCCGTGCCATCCAGGGCGCCGACCCGGATGCCGAGCATCTCCAGGACCGGGCCGGAGACCTTGGTGAAGTTCATGTTCTCGTCCTGCTCCCAGTACCAGTCGGAAGCCAGTTCGGTCAGGCTGCGATAACGTGCTTCGCTTTCACGCAATTCGGCGGTCCTTTCCTGCACCGTCTGTTCAAGCATCTGGTTGGAATGTTGAAGTTTTTTGTATAGCAGACGCACCTCCAGCATGTTGTGGATGCGCACCTTGGCTTCGACCAGGTCGAACGGCTTGCTGATGAAGTCCTTGGCGCCGGCCTGCAAGGCACGCAGCTTGTGGCCAGGCTGGGCAGTGATCACGAGAACCGGCAGGTAGCTGTCCGCGTCGTTGGTCTTGAGGCCTTCCATCACCTGGAAGCCATCCATGTCGGGCATCTGCAGGTCGAGCAGGATCAGGTCGTAGTGGTTTTTACGATGCAGCGCGAACACCTCTCGCGGATTCGTGGTCGAGTCGACGTGGACGTAGCCGGATTCATGCAGCAATTGCTCCAGCAGTTGCACATTGGCATCCTGATCGTCCACGATCAGGATGCTGGCGTTAAGAATTTCGGTGCTGCTAACCATACAATTCGCTTTCATTCATTTGTGCTGAGATTCAGTCCTGTCCGATCGGTTACGTCAACTACGCGCCATCGCCAACGGGGCAGTGCACCCTGCGATACGATAATCGTTCTTGCCTGCGCGCTTGGCGTCATACAAGGCCAGATCCGCACTCTTCATCAGCGTCTCCACCTTCTCGCCATGCGTGGGATAAATGCCGACCCCGACGCTGGCGGTGATGTTCACGTCGTGGCCTCGAATGGAATAAGGTTGTGACACGGCGTGTATCACTTTTGACGCCAGCCTGGCCACGCCGTCGGCATGATTTGATTCCCACAACGCGATCACGAATTCATCGCCTCCCAGGCGCGCCACGGTGTCCTCCTGACGCACCGCGGCCACCAGGCGGTTGGCGACCATCCTCAGCAGCGTGTCACCGGTATCGTGGCCCAGGGTGTCGTTGATCTGCTTGAACCCGTCGAGATCCAGATACATCACCGCCATCGTGCTGGTATGCCTGCGTGCATGGGCGATGGCCAACGCAAGCCGGTCAAATAAAAGCCGTCTGTTCGGCAGTCCGGTCAGCGGGTCATGCAGCGCCAGCGATTCCAGCGCACGGCTGTACTGCTCGAGTTGCTTGTACAGCAAGCGCACTTCCAGCATGTTGTGAATGCGCGTTTTGGCTTCGGCCAGATCAAACGGCTTGCTGATGAAATCCTTTGCGCCGGCATCCAGCGCCCGCAGCTTGTGGTCCGGCTGGGCCGTAATCACCAGGACAGGAAGATAGCCATCGGTTTCGATTTCCTTCAGGCCTTCCATCACCTGGAATCCATCCATGTCCGGCATCTGCAAGTCGAGCAGGATCAGGTCGTAATGGTTGTCGCGATGCAGCGCACAGACGGCACGCGGATCCATCGTCGACGTCATGCACCGATAGCCGATATCGTGCAGCATGTGTTCCAGCAACTGAACATTGGCTTCCTGATCGTCCACGATCAGAATGCTGGCGTTCAGCATGTCGTCGGCGTTCACCATCACAAGGGCGTCGGGTTCATTGCGCCGTCCAATTCGGTTTTCGCCAGCGCCAGCGCGCTATCCAGCGCATCCATGAACTCGTTGACCTTGATCGGCTTGGTGAGATAGCGGAAGAATCCGGCCTCCAGGCCTTTCTCGATATCGCGTGGCATGGCATTGGCACTGATGGCCAGTACCGGGATGTGCGCCGTTGCCGGATCGTCACGCAGGATTTGCAGTGCCCGAATGCCGCTGATGCCCGGCAGGTTGATGTCCATCAGGATCACCTCCGGAAGATGGGCACGCGCCAGCGCAATGCCGAGCGTGGCATCGCGCGCGCTCAGCATGCGTACATGCGGGTGGCCCTCGATGATTTGCTCGACCAGCATTAGGTTGGCCGGATTGTCTTCTACATAGAGCAGGGTACGCAGCGCCGCTTTTTCCTGCGCTTGCGGCGCAAGCGCAACGCTCATCGTATGCTCAGAGGCAAGTTGAGGCATCACATCGCGGATCAGTTCGATCCAGAATGTGCTGCCTACGCCGACGGTGCTTTCCACGCCGACCGTGCCGCCCATTTGCTCGACCAGTTGCTTGGTGACCACCAAGCCGATCCCCGTCCCTTCTTCGGCGCCGTTCTCCTGCCCGAGACGGTTGAACGGCTGAAACAGTTGCGTCAGCTTCTCCGGCGGCAACCCCGCACCAGTGTCATTAATGCTGATACGGATGCGTTCCGGGCTGATCGCGGCGCACCTCACCTCGACCAATCCATGGTCGCGATTGTATTTGATCGCATTGGACAACAGATTGATCAGTGCCTGCTTGACCCGGGTATGGTCAGCATGGGCAAACCAGGTCTTGTCGACTTTGTCGAAGATGATATTGATGCCGCGTTGTTGCGCCTGCGGTCCGATCATGGCCTCGCACTCGAGCAGCACTTCGGACAGCGACAAGGGTTCCAGCGACATCGACAGCCTGCCGGACTCGATCACCGCGAGATCAAGGATTTCGTTGATCAGCTCCAGCAGATACCAGCCTGCCTTGGTAATCTGGTGCAGCCTCACAACCTGGCTGGGCGTGGGCGGCGGCGTGCCGGCCTCCAGCAACTGAGCGAAACCGAGGATGGCATTGAGCGGGGTGCGTAGCTCATGGCTCATGCTGGACAGGAAATTCGATTTCGCGAGGTTGGCCTTTTCTGCAACGGACTTGGCGAGCTTCAGCTCAACGTTCTTGTCCTGCAGCACCTGATCCAGGCGTTTGCGCTCGGTGATGTCGGTGAACAGGACGGCAACTTTGCGGCTGCCAGGCCCGCCGGCGCGGAAGGCATAGAGGTCGAACCAACGGTTATCGATGCCATCGATGGCTTTCGCTTCGTTGATAAAGCGAACCGGTTGTCCCGTCAGGGCGACGTTGCCGTAGGTTTCGAACCAATATTCTTCATGATCCGGAGCCAGTTCGCGGATCCGTTTCCCCGTGACTTCGGAAATTCCCGTCTGTTTCTCGAAAGAAGGATTCACTTCCAGATAGCGCCAGTCGACCGGCTTTTCATGCTGGTCGTAAATCAATTCGATGATGCAAAAGGCTTCGTCAATCGTATTGAACAGGCCGCGATAGCGCGCTTCGCTTTCGCGCAAGGCCTGCTGCGCCGCATATTCCCCGGTGACATCGCGGAACACCAGAACGGCGCCAATCACTTGGCCGTCGCGGTCGCGAATCGGTGCGCAACTGTCGGCGATATCGCACTCGCTGCCATCGCGGGCAATCAATATGGTGTGGTTGGCCATGCCCTGGGTTGTGCCTTGCGCCAAGGTTTCGATTACCGGGATCGTGGAAGGATGACGGGTTTCCTTGTTGATGATGTGGATGATCTCGTCCACCTTGCGACCGCTGGCTTGTGCCTGCGTCCAGCCGGTGAGTTTCTCGGCAAGGGGATTCATGAGTGTTACGTGCGCGCTGGCATCGGTGGCGACCACAGCATCGCCGATGGAGTTCAGCGTAACGGCAAGCCTTTCCTCGCTGACCTGCAAGGTAAGGTTGGTCTGCTGCAACTGTTTGTTCGTTTCCGCCTGAACCTCTAGCAAATGCTGTCGCTCTGCTTCAACCTGCTTGCGTGCGGTGTTGTCGGTGCCGATCAGCAGGTAGCCGATGATGGCGTCTTGATCGTCGCGCAGCGCCGTGACCGACACGACCGCAGGGAAGCGACTGCCGTCCTTGCGGATGTAGGTCAGCTCATAGATGTCCTCGATGCCGCGCGAGGCTTTGAACACCAGTGCCTCGAAGCCCGGCGTAATCGGGGTTCCGAGTTCGACGCTCAACGCCTTGGCACGATCGATCACTTCCTGCGGATCGGATATGTCGGCCGGCGTTATCTTGTTCAGGACGTCTGCGGCCAGATAGCCCAGCATGCGCTCGGCGCCGACGTTGAAGATCTGGATGACGCCCTTCGCGTCGGTGGCGATGCTTGAAAAATTGGCGCTGTTGAAAATTGCGTCCTGCAGGGCCCCCGTTTTAAGCAAGGTTTCCTGGCGCTGCGCTTCGCCGCCTTCGCCCTTGCCGACAGCGTCGGAAAAGGGGGGCGTGCTACCTGTATCGGGCATGGTGGGTTCCGTGAAATGCGTGCAGCCATCCGGGGAAGGCTGCGTGGGTGGGGCTGGCAACACAAGCGTGAAGCCGCCGCAGTCGGATAGGCGATCCAGTCTCGTCAACGAGGAGTATGGATCATCGCGGTCTTTCACGAGCCTATCTGTGCGTTGGCACACATAAGCCGGTTTGTGATGCGGGGGGGGTCGCGAGCGATATGGCCTGCACGCCTGCAAGGCCGCCCCGTGGATCGGGCGGTGAGCGGATGCGCTAAGCCAGCGACACGCCCAGCCAGGCGCCGATGAAATACGTCGCCAGCCCCGCCGCACCGCCGATGCCCAGCATGCGCAGGCCCGAGAGCAGGGCGTGGCGACCGGTAAACAGGCTCATGCTGGCGCCGACCGCGAACAGGCCAAGCGCGGTGAGCGCGATCGACGCCAGCAGCGCGTTGCCGTGGCCGAGCAGGAAGGGTGCCAGCGGCAATGCCGCGCCGGCGGTGAAGGCGGCGAAGGATGAAGTCGCCGCCACCCAGGGCGAGCCGAGTTCGTCGGGATTGAGGCCGAGTTCTTCGCGCGCCAGGGTGTCCAATGCGCGCTCAGGGTCCTGCATCAGGGTGTCGGCCACGCGTCGCGCTTCGTCCAATGGCATGCCTTTGGCGGCGTAGATCAGCGCCAGCTCGGCAGCCTCTTCCGCTGGGTATTCTTCCAGTTCATCGCGTTCCAGGCCGATCTGGTATTCGAACATTTCGCGCTGCGAACGCACCGACACGTATTCGCCCGCCGCCATCGAGAAGGCGCCGGCCAGCAGCCCCGCCACGCCGGTCAGCAGAATGACCGACGGCTCCTGTGCCGCGCCGGCGACGCCATAGATCAGCGCGGCATTCGACACCAGGCCGTCGTTGACGCCGAACACGCCGGCGCGCAGTGCATTGCCGGCGCCGCCGCGCTGGTGGCGCTTGCCGATGTCGTCGACACGGGTCGGCATGGCATGTGGCTGCGTATGCGTGTAGAGCACCATGCCGCGCACCTTCATCGCAGCCAGTACGCCGCGCATGGCGCGCGGCTTGAAGGTGCGGGTGAGGCGGGCGACGATGCGGGTGCGCAGGTCGGGCTCGAACGGCGCGGGCGCCGGTCCACCCTTCTGAGTAATGGCGGCCAGCCAGATGTCGGCCTGGTCGTCGGCGGCCTGCGCCAGCTCGTCGAACAGCGCCGCGCGCGGCGTGCCGCGTTCGCACTCGGCCACCACGCGGTAGAGCCAGGCCGATTGCTTTTCTTCGCGCCAGGATTCGTAGGGATCGCTCATGCTGCCTGCCTCCGGTATTGAATGGCTTCGGCGAGATGCGTGGCGGTAATGAATTCGCTGCCGGCCAGATCGGCCACGCTGCGCGCCAGTTTGAGCACGCGGTGATAGGCGCGCGCCGACAGGTTCAGCCGCACGATCGCCTGCTTCAGCAGGGACTCGCTGGCGGCATCTAGTGTGCAGTGCTGGTCGATTTCCTGGGTACCGAGCGCGGCGTTGGGCTTGCCCTGGCGCGCCATCTGGCGGTCGCGCGCGGCCTGCACGCGTTCGCGGATGGGGGAAGTGGCCTCGCCGGCACCGGCCTGCATCAACTCGTCCTCGGTCAGCGCAGGCACACTGATCTGGATGTCGATGCGGTCGAGCAGCGGCCCGGAAATGCGCCCGCGGTAGCGTGCGATCTGGTCCGGCGTGTCGCGGCAGGCCTGGGTGGGATGACCGAGATAACCGCAGGGGCAGGGGTTCATCGCCGCCACCAGTTGAAAGCGCGCCGGGAAATCGGCCTGCCGCGCCGCGCGCGAAATCGTGATGTGGCCTGTCTCCAGCGGTTCGCGCAGCACTTCCAGCACCTGCCGTGAGAACTCCGGCAGTTCGTCGAGGAACAGCACGCCGTGATGCGCCAGCGAAATCTCGCCCGGACGCGGATTGCCGCCGCCGCCGACCAAGGCTACCGCCGAAGCCGTGTGGTGCGGCGAACGGAAGGGGCGGCGCTTCCAGTGTTCGAAGCGAAAGCCGCCGTTGAGCGATTGCACGGCAGCGGCTTCCAGCGCCTCGTCCTCGTTCATCGCCGGGAGGATGCCGGGAAAGCGCGCGGCGAGCATCGACTTGCCGGTGCCCGGCGGGCCTGCCATTAAAACAGAATGACCGCCAGCCGCTGCGACTTCGAGCGCGCGCCGGGTGGCGGCCTGACCTTTTACGTCGGCGAAGTCAGGGTAGTCCGGTGCGGTGGGTATGGTGTCGACGACCGGCGCGGCGAGTGCGCCCTGGTTGCTGAGCCACGCGCACACCTCCAGCAGGCTGGTCGCGCCGAGCGTCTCGACCCCGCTGGCGAGCGCGGCTTCGCCGGCCGAAGCGGCGGGCAGCACCAGCAGCCTTCCGGCCTTGCGGGTGGCCAGCGCCATCGCCAGCGCGCCGCGCACCGGGCGCAGTTCGCCGGTCAGCGCCAGTTCGCCGGCGAATTCGGCCTGCTTGAACTTGTCGGCGGGAATCTGCCCGGAGGCAGCCAGGATCGCCAGCGCGATCGGCAGGTCGAAGCGCCCGGATTCCTTGGGCAGGTCGGCCGGGGCGAGGTTGACCGTGATGCGCCGCGCCGGGAATTCGAAGCGCGCGTTCTGGATCGCCGCACGCACGCGATCGCGCGCTTCCTTCACCTCGGTTTCCGGCAGGCCCACCAACGTGAACGCCGGCAGGCCGTTGGCCAGATGCGCCTCCACCACCACCTCGGGCGCATCCATGCCGTTCAACGCCCGGCTGGTGACGACGGCGACGGCCACTTAATCAGTCTTCTTCGCGCGGCTGTTTTTCGAGTTCGGCCTCGCGCGTTTCGCGCGCGCCAGCTTTTTCCAGTTGGGCTAGCCGCGCTTCCAGTTGCGTCAGCTTTTCGCGCGTGCGCGCCAGCACTTCGGTCTGCACCTCGAATTCCTCGCGGCTCACCATGTCCAGCTTGCCGAGCATCGAGGTCACCCCGGCCTTGAGGTTCTGCTCGATGTCCTTGGCGGGCGATTGCTTCAGCACCTCGCCCAGCTTGCTGACGAGGTCATTGATGAAAGCGGGATGCGGGAATTTCGGATTCGGGTTCATGGCAGCCTCCAGTCAAGCAGGGAGTGTAGCGCGCCCAGTGCGCAGGACGTACCGGACACCCTGATGCGGCGACCGGCACAAATAAAGTGCATGGAGAATTTGTTGCGCACCATGAAGGTGCGTCCTATGCTGAGACTTGCGGATGAAAAACAATAAGTATCTGTATTTTATGAAAAAAAAATCTGGCACGGCTTGTGCTGAATATCCAGTGCAATTTTGCGCGACTTCACTTTCGGAGAATTTTATGAAAAAACTTGTTCACGCTTTGGTTCTGACCGGTCTGGTGGGCGTCCCCACTGTTGCGATGGCTGCGGAAAGCCCGCACAGCCTGAGCGCCAACGTGACGCTGACCAGCGACTACGTGTTCCGCGGCATCACTCAGACCGGCGGTGATCCGGCCATTCAGGGCGGCCTGGACTACTCGCACGCCAGCGGCTTCTATCTGGGTACCTGGGCGTCCAACGTTAGCTGGCTCAAGGATTTCCAGGCCTACGACAAGGGCAGCATGGAAATTGACGTCTACGCGGGCTTCCGCGGTGACATTGCCAAGACCGGCCTGACCTTCGACGTGGGTGCTATTCAGTACATGTACCCGGGCGACAATGTCACGGGCGGCTTCAATGATGCCGATACCACTGAGGTCTATGCCGCGCTGGGCTGGAAGTGGTTCACCGCCAAGTATTCCTACTATGTGAGCGACGAGGTCTTTGGGATCGGCGACCTTTCCGGTGGAGCGGGTGATGCCGATGGTTCCGACTATCTGTCCATCGCGGCTAGCGTCCCCGTCGGCGAGACCGGCCTGACCTTGGGCGCCAGCTGGGGCACGTTCAGCTTCAAGAACAACAGTGACTATGACTACGACGACTGGAAGGTCAGCGCCGCGTACGACATGGGCAAGGCCGGCAAGCTGTTTGACGGTGTGACTGTCGGTGTGGCCTACACCGACACGAACGCGAGGGACGTCCCTGGTCCGAACGGTGGTGTTTGGGTTGACGGCAATAACCAGTACCTCGGTGACAGCACCACCACCGTCTACATCACGAAGGCCTTCTAAGTCGCTGACTGACCGGAGCGGTGCTCGCGCCGCTCCCCCCTTGTCCTAAATGGGAGACATCATGAAATTCGTAACGGCAATCATCAAGCCGTTCAAGCTGGACGAAGTGCGCGAGGCGTTGTCCGCCATCGGCGTCACCGGCTTGACGGTCACGGAAGTGAAGGGATTTGGACGGCAAAAAGGCCATACCGAGCTGTATCGCGGCGCGGAGTACGTGGTCGATTTTCTGCCCAAAGTGAAGATTGAAGTGGCCATCAAGGCCGAGTTGCTGGAGCGCGTGATCGAGGCGATCGAGAAAGCGGCCAACACCGGCAAGATCGGCGACGGCAAGATTTTTGTCACCAGCCTGGAGCAGGTCGTGCGTATCCGCACGGGCGAATCCGGCCCCGACGCCCTCTAAGGAGCATGAACATGAAAAAGCTATTTGCTTCGTTGGGCCTGATGGCCTTCCTGCTTGCACCCGGCGTAGGCCTGGCGCAAGAAGTTGTGGAGCCGGTGATGGAAGCGGCATCCGAAGTGGTCGAGGCAGTCGATGCCATGGTCACGCCGGAGGCTGCACCTGTCGAAGAAGCCGCTGCTGCAGAACCGGTGCCGGACAAGGGCGACACCACCTGGATGATGGTCTCCACGATCATCGTCATCATGATGACGATCCCCGGTCTGGCACTTTTCTATGGCGGCCTGGTGCGCGCCAAGAACATGCTGTCGGTGCTGACCCAGGTCATGGCCATCTTCGCCTTGATCTCGATCCTGTGGGTGGTCTACGGCTACTCGCTGGCGTTCGGTGATGGCGGAGGCCTCAACTGGATGATCGGCGACCTGTCCAAGATGTTCCTGGCGGGCATCACCGCGGATAGCACGGCGGCGACCTTTAGTGATGGCGTGGTGATTCCGGAATACATCTTCGTGGCCTTCCAGCTGACCTTCGCTGCGATTACCGTGGCGCTGATCACCGGTGCCTTGGCCGAACGGGTGAAGTTCTCCGCTCTGCTGGTGTTCGGTGTGTTGTGGTTCACCTTCTCCTACCTGCCGATCACGCACATGGTGTGGGCAACCGGCGGCTACCTGTTCGAAGCGGGCGATCTCGACTTTGCGGGCGGCACGGTGGTGCACATCAACTCCGGTATCGCCGCGCTGGTTGGCGCCTTGGTGCTGGGCAAGCGCATCGGCTACGGCCGTGACGCGATGCCTCCGCACAATCTGGCCTTCACCATGATCGGTGCCTCGCTGCTGTGGGTGGGTTGGTTCGGCTTCAACGCGGGTTCCAATCTCGAGTCCAACGGCGGCACGACCCTGGCCTTCATCAACACGATCCTGGCGCCTGCTGCGGCAGGTCTGGCGTGGATGTTCGCTGAGTGGATGGTGCGCGGCAAGCCTTCGATGCTGGGTCTGGCATCCGGCGTGGTCGCAGGTCTGGTGGCGGTCACTCCGGCGGCGGGTCTGGTCGGTCCGATGGGCGCGATCGTCCTCGGCGCGATTGCCGGCGTGGTCTGCCTGTGGGGTGTCACCGGCCTGAAGAAGGCACTGGGCTACGACGACTCGCTCGACGTGTTCGGCATCCACGGCATCGGCGGCATCGTCGGCGCCATCGGCACCGGTATCTTCGTCTCGCCTGCTCTCGGCGGCGTCGGTGTGGATGACTACGCGATGGTCGGCCAGGTCATCATTCAGGCCAAGGGCGTGCTGATCACCATCTTGTGGTCGGGTGTGGTGAGCTTCGTGGCCTTCAAGCTGATCGACATGACCATGGGTCTGCGCGTCAGTGAAGAAAACGAGCGCGAAGGTCTCGATACCGCCAGCCATGGCGAGCGGGCCTACAACGCCTAAACACGTTTTAATCTCCGAAGGATATTGGGGCGCTCTGCAGGGCGCCCCATTTTTTTGGTCGTTTTTCGGGCTTGGCTTTGCGCAGGGCGAACGCTCCGGCAGGGAGATATTTTGGTGCAGGAAGACACAGGGTTCGCACCAATTCAGTTCGTGCGTGAGTCGGTTAGCGTTCATCGCGTGCCCTGGTCTGAAAAATAAGTACTTAAATACATTGGGTTGCAGTGTCTTAACCTGCCTGGCATAGCCGTTGCTTGATATGCAGCAACGGGAAAGCGGCGCGTGTCGCCGCATGAACCGCGAATGTGCAGCTAGGGTTCCGGTCCCTTTGGGGATGTCTGGTCCGAGAGCGGCCGGCTCTGCGCAAGCGGGGCTCCACGGAGGGATAAAAGCCCGGGAGAGTGCGATCGCAACGCTTTCCCCAGCCATCACCTTGACCTTCCAACCAGGAGCCTTACATGAACATCGCGCGCCTCACCCGTACCCTCATTGCCAGCGTCGGCTTTGCCTTGCTGACCCAACCCATGACGGCACACGCCGAAGTCAAGATCGGCGTGTCCGACTGGCCGGGCTGGGTCGCCTGGTACGTCGCCGAGCAGAAGGGCTTCTTCAAGAAGCATGGCGCGGACGTCAAGCTGGTCTGGTTCGCCAACTATACCGATTCGATCAGCGCGCTCTCGGCAGGGCAGGTCGACGGCAACTCGCAGACCTGGAGCGACACCATGGCGCCGCTGGCCAAGGGCATCGCGCTGAAGACCATCCTGGTCAATGACAACTCGGCCGGCAACGACGCGCTGATGGTCGGCCCCAAGATCAAGTCGTTCAAGGATCTCAAGGGCAAGAAAATCGCGCTGGAGGAATTCAGCGTGTCGCACTTCATCCTCACCATGGCGCTCAGCAAGAACGGCATGACGCTGAAGGACGTAAACGTGGTGAACCTTTCCGCCGGCGATGCCGCCGCCGCCTTCATGGCCGGACGTGTCGACGCTGCGGTGGTGTGGAATCCCTGGATCAACACCATCCAGGCCAGCGGCAAGGGCACGCCGCTCTTCACCTCCAAAGACTTGCCCGGCCTGGTGCCCGACCTGCTGGTGGTCCAGGAAAAATCGCTCAAGGCCAAGCGCAAGGACTTCATCGGCATGATCAAGGCTTGGTACGACGTCGAAGCCTTCCTGCGCAGCAACCCCGATGAAGCGGCGAAGATCATGTCCAAGGTGGTCGGCATGGATGCCAAGGACTACAAGGTCTTCCTGCCGGGTACGAAGTTCTTCGACCAGAAAGCCAACCTGCAGGCCTTCGGCCCGGCGACTGACCCCACCTCGCTCTTGGGCGCGGCGCCGACCATTTCCAAGTTCCTGCTCGACAACAAGCTGATGGAAGGCAAGGTCGACTTCGCCAAGGGCCTGGACGCCTCGCTGGTGAAGGAAGTAGCCGGCGTCAAGTAAGCAGGCGGACATGACGATGCCATCCAGACCCGGCGCCCGGCCGCGACGTCCCGGCATGTGGGCGATCCGCGGACCGCTGTCCCGCCGGCAGTACTGGCTGTTCGCCGCCCTCGGGTTGCTGGCGCCGCTGGGATTGTGGTGGCTCGTGTCGAGCGGGACGGCCGTGGACAAGGTGTTCCTGCCCGGCCCGGTCGATGTCTTCAACCGTCTGGTCAAGTGGTACGTGGAAGATGATCTGATGTCCGACATGGGCATCAGCATCTATCGCGTCACCATCGGGTTCCTTGTTTCGGCCACCCTGGCACTGCCGCTTGCCTTGATGATCGGTACCTTCCGCCCGGTGCAGGCGGTGCTGGAGCCGCTCACCGACTTCATCCGCTACATGCCGGCGGTGGCGTTCATTCCGTTGGTCATGCTGTGGGTGGGAATCGACGAGTCGTCAAAGATCGCCATCATTTTTATCGGCACCTTCTTCCAGATGGTGCTGATGATGGCCGAGGACGTTCGCCGCGTGCCGCTGGCGCAGATCGAGGCGGCGCAGACCATGGGCGCGCGAAAGGGCGAGACCATCAACCTGGTGATCTTCCAGGCGGCCAAGCCGGCACTGCTCGACACCCTGCGCGTCACCATGGGCTGGGCCTGGACCTATCTGGTGGTGGCCGAACTGGTGGCTGCCAACTCCGGCATTGGCTACTCCATCCTGAAAGCACAGCGCTTTTTGCAGACCGACAAGATCTTCGTCGGCATCATCCTGATCGGTCTCATCGGCCTGGTCATGGATCAGCTGTTCCGCCTTGCACACCGCAAGGCCTTCCCCTGGCTCCATCTCAAATCATGACTGCGCCGAAAATTTCCATCCGGCACGTCGGCAAGGTGTTCGGCGAAGGCAGCCACCAGGTCGAGGCCTTGAAGGACGTCAGCCTCGATATCGCCGACAACGAGTTCGTCACCTTTGTTGGCGCCTCTGGCTGCGGCAAGTCGACGCTCCTGCGCATCATCGGCGGCCTCGAATACCATACCGCCGGCGATGTCCTGGTCGACGACCAGACCATTCTGGGCCCGGGCGCCGACCGCGCCATGGTGTTCCAGCACTACAGCCTCTATCCCTGGCTCAAGGTGATGGAGAACATCAAGTTCAGCCGGCGTTTGCGGCACGGCCGCGAGAATATCAGCGAGGCCGACGTCGAGGCGGCCTCCGGCCGTGCCGACGCGCTGCTCGCGCTGATGGGCCTGACCGCCGCCGCCAACGCCTGGCCCAACCAGCTGTCCGGCGGCATGCAACAGCGCGTCGCCATCGCCCGCGCATTGATGGGTCGGCCGCAGATTCTGCTGATGGACGAGCCTTTCGGCGCGCTCGATGCGCAAACGCGCGAAGTCATGCACGACCTCATCCTGCACGTGCACCGGCTGGAAAAGCCCACGCTCGCCTTCGTCACCCACGACGTCGAGGAGGCGATCTACCTCGCCGATCGCGTCGTGCTGATGGCGCCGCGTCCCGGCCGCATCGACACCATTTATCAGGTGCCGCTGCCCGCCGAGCGTGAGCAGGACATGAAGCACACCCCGGAATTCCTGAACCTGAAGAAGGAAATCCTGGCCCGCATCCGCGAAACTTCCGGCATGAAGACCGACCAGGACATGCTGGATCAGTTGAACCTCACGACCGTCGCATGAAGCGGCGATCCGCACACTGAGTGAATGTCACATGGCACAAACCCTGAATCCCCTGCCGCCCGACCTGTTCCTCTGGGAAGAACTGCTTCCCGGCGGCTGCCACTGGTCAGGCATCCTGCGTCGCGGCAACGCGCTCAGGCTCACCGACCTGACCGGCCGCGCCAATGTCGCGGCGCTGTTCTACAACGCCGAGGAAAAGCTCGAGCGCTACAACATGCCCGACACGCTGAAGGCGCAGCACACCGCGCACCTGACTCGGGGCCACGCGCTCTATTCCGACATGGGGCACGTGCTGTGCTCGATCATCAACGACAGCTGCGGCTGGCACGACACGGTGTGCGGCACCAGCAACGCCGAGATCGTCAAGGCACAATACGGCGAGGCCACCTACCAGACTCACCGCAACGCCATGTATCGCAACGGCCGCGATGGCCTGCTCATCGAACTCGGCAAGTGGGGCCTGGGCAAGCGCGACGTGGTGCCGAACGTCAACTTCTTCAGCAAGGCCGTCGCCGACGAAACTGGAAAGCTGCAATTCGACCAAGCGAACTCGCATCCCGGCTCCACCGTTGATCTCCGCTTCGAGATGAACGTCCTGGTCGTGCTGTCCGCCGCGCCGCACCCGCTCGATCCGCGCCCCGACTATGCGCCGGGCGACGTCATGCTAACCGCATGGAAAGCGGGCTCACCGGGCGCGGACGACGTCTGTCGCAATGCGTGTGAGGAAAACCAGCGCGGCTTTTATCAAACCGAAATTCTTTATCGCTGAGGCCAGACATGAGCACATTCAACCTCGTCGAAAGCTCCTTCGATCCTAAGACTGCCGTTTATAACGCCGTCGTTGAGGCCGGCGATCCCTGGCTCCACGAAATCAAGAAGGGCCAGGTCTTCCGCATCCTAGACCTCGAAGGCAACCAGGCGGTCGACACGCTGTTTTTCAATGCGCGCGATCCCGGGGAGCGCTACAGCGCTGCCGACACCGTGCGTGCGCAGGGTGCGCTCTACCTCACCACCGGCACCCAACTAATGTCGAGCGAAGGCAATGTGATGCTGACGATTACCGCCGACACCTGCGGCCGCCACGACACCCTCGGCGGTGCCTGTTCGTGCGAGAGCAACACCGTGCGCTACGCGCTCGACAAGCGGCCGATGCACTCCTGCCGCGACAGCTTTTTGCACGCACTCGCGCACCATGACGGCGGCCTGACCAAGCGCGACATCACCAGCAACATCAACTTCTTCATGAATGTGCCGGTGACGCCCGAGGGCGGGCTCGCCTTCGCCGACGGCGTGTCGGCGCCCGGAAAATACGTGGAGATGCGCGCCGAGATGGACGTGCTGTGCCTGATCTCCAACTGCCCGCAATTGAACAACCCCTGCAATGCCTATAACCCGACGCCGGTGCGGGTGCTGATCTGGGACGCACCGGAACAATGAAAACAGCCAGCTCGGGACGGCCCGAGCTGTTGGAAAGGAGAGGCTGAAGAACCGTAGCGAGCGGATGCAGGGCAAGGCGCGCGGCGCGCAGGAACCGGAATGTACATGTAGTACATGAGGATTCCGAGCACCGTGCAACGCCGCCCTGCGTTCGCACAGCAGGTTATTCGGCCTCTCCGAAGCGGGACGACCCGCTGGAGATTCTATGTTCGACAAGGTTCTCATCGCCAACCGCGGCGCTATCGCCTGTCGCATCATCCGCACCCTGCGCAGCATGGGCGTGAAGTCGGTCGCCGTCTATTCCGAGGCGGACCGCCATTCGCTGCATGTTCGATTGGCTGACGAAGCGGTCGAGATCGGCCCTGCGCCGGCAGCACAGAGCTACCTGCGCGCCGAGAAGATTCTCGAAGCGGCCAAGGCCACCGGCGCCCAGGCCATCCATCCCGGCTACGGCTTCCTCTCCGAGAACCCCGGCTTCGCCGAGGACTGCGCGGCGGCCGGCATCGCCTTTATTGGCCCCAGCCCTGCGCAGATGCGCGCCTTCGGCCTGAAGCACACCGCGCGCGATCTCGCCGAGCACAACAAGGTACCGCTGCTGCCGGGCTCCGGCCTCTTGAGCGACGCTGGCCACGCGCAGGCCGAAGCGGCGCGCATAGGCTACCCGGTGATGCTGAAGAGCACCGCCGGCGGCGGCGGCATCGGCATGCGCCTGATCTGGAGCAGCGACGAACTGGTGGAAGCCTTCCAGTCGGTCGAGCGGCTGGCGCGCGCCAACTTCAAGGAAGCCGGAATTTTCCTGGAGAAATACGTCGAGCACGCGCGCCATATCGAAGTGCAGATCTTCGGCGATGGCAAAGGTCATGTGGTCGCGCTGGGCGAGCGCGATTGCTCGGTGCAGCGGCGCAACCAGAAGGTCATCGAGGAAACCCCCGCGCCCGGCCTGACCGATGCCCAACGTGAGCAATTGCTCGCTACCGCGGTGCGCCTCGGCGAGGCGGTCGGCTACCGTTCCGCCGGCACGGTCGAGTTTGTTTACGACACCATGAGCGGCGAATTCTATTTCCTCGAAGTGAATACCCGCTTACAGGTCGAGCACGGCGTCACCGAGGAAGTCACCGGCGTCGATCTCGTCGAATGGATGGTGAAGCAGGCTGCCGGCGAACTCGATCTTGCCGGCTTCAAGGCCGAGCCCAGGGGCGCATCGATGCAGGTGCGGCTTTACGCAGAAGACCCGGGCAAAGACTTCCAGCCTGCCGCCGGCACGTTGACCGAAGTGGTGTTCCCGCCGGACGCCCGCATCGAAACCTGGGTCGAGCGCGGCGCTGAGGTGCCGCCGTTCTATGACCCGATGGTCGCCAAGATCATCGTCAAGGGCCGCGACCGCGCCGATGCGCTGGCCAAGATGCAGCACGCGCTTTCCCACACCCGTGTCGCGGGCATCGAGACCAACCTGGGCTATCTCGGCCAGATTGTGCGTGATGCGGTGTTCATGGAAGGGCGCCAGACCACGCGCTACCTCAACGCCTTCCACTACCGCCCGACGACCCTCGACGTCATCGAGCCCGGCGTGCAGAGCAGCATCCAGGACTGGCCGGGCCGCACCGGCTACTGGGACGTCGGCGTGCCGCCGTCGGGGCCGATGGACTCGCTGGCGCTGCGGCTTGCCAATCGCCTGGCCGGCAATGCCGAAGGAGCGGCCGCGCTGGAACTCACCGTTGCAGGCCCCACGCTGCGCTTCAACTGCGACGCTGTGATCGCGCTCACTGGTGCCGACATGGGCGCTGAACTGGACGGTGGGCCGCTCGCCAACTGGGCTGCACATGCGGTGAAGGCCGGCGGCATCCTCAAGCTCGGCGCGATCAGGGACGCCGGCTGCCGCAGCTATCTCGCAGTGCGTGGCGGCTTCGATGTGCCGGACTACCTTGGCAGCAAGGCCACCTTCACCCTCGGCCAGTTCGGCGGGCATGCCGGGCGGACGCTGCGGGTAGGCGACGTGCTGCACATTCCGGCTGCCAATGAATCGCATATCGACACGACGCTGTCTGCCGCGCCGATTCCCGCCTATACCCACGCCTGGGAAATTGGCGTGCTCTATGGCCCGCACGGCGCGCCGGATTTCTTCACCGACGCCGACATCGAGATGTTCTTCGCCACCGACTGGGAAGTGCATTACAACTCCAGCCGCACCGGCGTCCGGCTAATCGGCCCGCGCCCCGAATGGGCGCGCAAGGACGGCGGCGAGGCCGGCCTGCATCCGTCCAACATCCACGACAACGCCTACGCCATCGGCGCGGTCGACTTCACCGGCGACATGCCGGTGATCCTGGGGCCGGACGGCCCCAGCCTCGGCGGCTTCGTCTGCCCCGCCACCATCGTTCAGGCCGAGCTGTGGAAGATGGGCCAGCTGCGTCCGGGTGATACGGTGCGCTTCAAGCGTTTGAGCCAGACTCAGGCCGAGCGCATGGAAGCAGAACAGGATGCCGCCATCGCCAGTCTCGCCGCGCCGGCCGCGCCCGAGTTCGTCGCCGATGCAGGGCCGCTCGCCGAACCCATCCGCCACCGCACCCCCGAAACCGACAACCCCGTCGCCGTCGTCTATCGCCGTGCCGGCGACAAATACCTGCTCGTCGAATACGGCCCGCTGGTGCTCGACCTCAACCTGCGCTTCCGCGTGCATGCACTGATGACGAAACTGCAGGCTGACGCCGTGCCGGGCATCCTCGACCTCACCCCCGGCATCCGCTCGCTGCAGGTGCACTACGATTCGCGCGTGCTGCCGCTGGCGAAACTGATGGACCTGCTGCTGGCTGCGGAAAAGGCGCTGCCCGCGATCGAGGACATGCAGGTGCCGACCCGCATCGTGCACATCCCGCTGTCATGGGACGACGCCGCGACCAAGTTGGCGATCGAGAAATACATGCAGTCGGTGCGCAAGGACGCGCCCTGGTGCCCGAGCAACATCGAGTTCATCCGCCGCATCAACGGCCTTGAATCGATCGAAGAGGTGAAACGCATCGTCTTCGACGCCAGCTATCTGGTGATGGGCCTCGGCGACGTCTACCTCGGCGCACCGGTGGCGACGCCGGTCGACCCGCGCCATCGCCTCGTCACCACCAAGTACAACCCCGCCCGCACCTGGACCCCGGAAAACGCCGTCGGTATCGGCGGCGCCTATATGTGCGTCTACGGCATGGAAGGCCCCGGCGGCTACCAGTTTGTCGGCCGCACGCTGCAGATGTGGAACCGCTGGCGGCAGACCGCCGAGTTCACCGACGGCAAGCCGTGGCTGCTGCGCTTCTTCGACCAGGTGCGCTTCTTCCCTGTGAGCGAAGCCGAGCTATTGAAAATCCGCGAGGATTTCCCGCTCGGGCGCTATCAATTGAAAGTGGAAGCAACCACGTTCAGCCTGCGCGAGTACAACCGCTTCCTTGCCGACAACCACGCATCCATCGCCGCCTTCAAAACGCAGCAGCAGGCTTCGTTCGACGCCGAGCGCGAACGCTGGCGCGCCAGCGGCCAGGCCGACTACGCCAGCGACCTGACCGTGGCCGAAGCCGCGCCCGACAGCGAACTCGACCTGCCGGAAAACGGACGCGCCATTGCCAGCCACGTCGCCGGCAACGTGTGGAAGGTGGAAGTGGCGGACGGCGCCGAAGTGAAGAAAGGCGACCCGCTCGTCATCGTCGAATCGATGAAGATGGAATTCGCCGTGCTGGCGCCGTGCGACGGCCGGATACATAAAGTGTTCTGCCGCGAGGGCGGGCAGGTCTCTGCCGGGCAGGATCTGCTGGTGATCATTACGGATTAGCGACGGTGGTACGCAATGTGGCTAACATAGAATCCGTGCTTGGCCATGCCGGCTGAGCGATAGGACGCAATGCCCAGGAGGTATAAGTGACAGAAGCCAAGCTGAGCGCGAAGGAGGTTTACACCCGCTTGCGCGAAATGATCCTGAATTTCGAGCTCTATCCGGGTAGCCGGGTGACCGAGACGGAACTGGCCGACCACTTCGGCGTCAGTCGTACGCCTATCCGCAGTGCGCTGCAGCGGCTGGAGGCCGAGGGCTACCTGACCGTGATGTCCAAGCAGGGGTGCTTCATCCGCAATCTGGACATCGAGGATCTGAACAAGTACTACCAGGTCAGGTTGAGTCTGGAGCAGCTTTCATTGCATCTGGCCTGCACCTATATGAGCGACGCGGCGCTCAGCGAACTCGCTGCGGCCTGGGATCCGGCGCGGCAGGTGGATCGCAGCGATGATCCGGAGGAAATGGAGGCGCGCGACGAGACCTTCCATCTCGCCTTGGCCGAGGGCGGCGGAAATCTGGTGCTGCGCAACTATCTGGCCGACGTGAATCGCCATTTGCGCCTTGTTCGTCGATTTGGTTTCACCCAGGCGGAGAGTATCGATCGGACCTATGACGATCACTTCAGGATATGCCAATGCCTATTGCGTCGCGATCTTGCCCAGGCGCAGGCGCTGATGCGCGACCATATTTCTCACGTCGAACAGTTCGTCAAGACCATCACCCTGACGCAACTGGCCATCCACAAAAAGCGCAGCTTCCCGGCGAATCGCGACTGATCGTTTGATAGGAAACCTTGCACCAGTCAGGTGCACACAGGCCGGATGCGCACCATGAAGGTCCTCCCGTTTCAGGCGCCGCAGCTCGGCTAGACGACCTATGCCCCTGCCGTTATGCCGAATTAACCAACTGAAAAATAAAGGTTTATCGCCCCCGTTTTGAGCCGGACGCGCCGTCGGAAAGTAGCTGGCACGACGGATGCTTTGTTGTATACATCGATGTGCGCCTCGCATGATCGAGACCATCCACTTGCTCAGGGAAAAACCATGAAACTTGAAAAATCACTTGCCCCGCATTATCAGGCGCAACCGCGCTGGCGAGCGACCTCCCGTATCCTCGCGCTGTCTTTGCTCGCATCGGCAAGCGCGACTAGTCAGGCCGCGGACTGGAGCGACACGTATATCGGTTACCGCTACGGTACCCAATTCGCCGAACCCTTCCTGGGTAACGACATCACCAAGAGCATCATCAATTTGGGTCATGTCAGCGGCTACAAATACGGCACCAACTTCTTCAATGCCGACATCCTGCTGTCCGACAGCAAGGACCCGGCCAGCGCCACATCCACCGAAGGCGCTCGCGAGGTCTACATCGTTTATCGGCATACGCTGGAACTCGGCAAGACCACCGGCAAGAGCTTCAAGTTCGGCCCGGTCAAGGACGTCGGTCTGACGGCGGGCTTCGACTACAACAACAAGAACGATGCCGGCTACAACTCCAAGAAGCAGATGCTGGTGGCCGGCCCCACCTTCATGATGGACGTACCCGGCTTCCTCAACGTCAGCGTGCTGGCGCTGTGGGAAAGCAACGCACCCTGCGAGACCTTTACGAACACCTGTGTATCCCGCTACAGCTATGACACTCACCCCATGGTGACATTAGCCTGGGGCATCCCCATCGGCTCACTGCCGCTGTCGTTCGAGGGCTTTGCTAACTTCATCGCCGACAAAGGCAAGGATGAGTTCGGCAACAGCACCAAGGCTGAAACCAATATCGACATGCAGCTGATGCTGGACGTGGGCAGGGTCACCGGCGGACCGAAGAACACCTTCAAGGTTGGGCTGGAATACCAGTACTGGAAGAACAAGTTCGGCGTCGACAGCAAGGGACCCGCAGGATCGGGGGCGTTTGCCAAGACCCCGATGATCCGGGCCGAGTACCACTTCTGACGTTGGTCAACACCCAACTTTCCACTCATTTACCGAGAGAACACTACGATGAGCCATTCAAAAACCTTCAAGTTCAATACCACGCGCCGTCAAGTTTTAAAGGGGTTGGCCGGCGTGGGGCTTGGCGCCGCAATGGGCGGGCTGGGCATCAAGCGCGCATTGGCAGCGAGCAAAAAAGTCACCATGGGCTTCATCTATGTCGGCCCGCGTGACGACTACGGCTACAACCAGGCGCATTTCGAAGGCAAGTCGGCCATCGCCAAGCAATCCTGGATCAAGGCGGTAGACCAGGAGAACGTGCCGGAAAACATCAGCGTGCAAAAGGCAATGGAAAGCATGATCAACCTGGACGGTGCCCAGGTCATTTTCCCGACGTCGTTCGGCTACTTCGATCCGCACATCCTTAAGATTGCGCCCAAGTATCCCAAGGTCACGTTCCTGCATTGCGGCGGCCTCTACGATGCCAGCAAGCATCCCAAGAACGTGGGCAGCTATTTCGGCTACATCGACGAGGCGGTTTACGTCTCCGGCATCGTCGCAGGGCATATGAGCAAGACCGGCAAGCTCGGCTACATCGCGGCCATTCCGATTCCCCAGGTGCTGCGCAACATCAACAACTTCACCATGGCGGCCCGCAGCGTCAATCCCAACATCACGGTGCAGGTGGTGTTCACCGGCGGCTGGTCCAATCCGGTGAAGGAAGCCGAATCCGCCAACAGCCTGATCGACCAGGGGGTGGACGTGCTGACCTGCCACGTCGACAGTCCCAAGGTGGTGGTGGAAACGGCGGAAAAGCGCGGCGTCTATTCCTGCGGCTATCACGCCGACCAATCCAAGCTGGCGCCCAAGGGGTTCCTCACCGGCGCCGAATGGAACTGGAGCAAGGTCTATCTCGACTACGCCACCATGATTTCCAATGGCAGCAAGATCCCCAACTTGATTCGGGGCGGGTTCAAGGAAGGGCTGGTCAAGAGTTCACCCTATGGCAAGGCGGTCAGCGCCAAGGCTAAAGCCGATGCCGACAAGGTGCGCGCCCAGTTCATGAAGGGCGACTTCGTGGTCTACAAGGGTCCCATCAGGGACAACACCGGCAAGGAGGTCATCCCCAAGGGCAAGCAATACGGCCAGACCGACATATGGCTAGAAAGCATGGACTGGCTGGTCGAAGGGGTCGTGGGGCGGACCAAGGGCTAAGGCCATGTTGCTGTCGTTTGCGCCCTTCCTGATCCCCCTGACTGCGCTGGCGCTGTCACTGGTGTTGTTCGGGGGATTCGTCGCCCTCGCCGGGGCCAATGTGCTGGAGGTGTATCACTCCATCTATCGGGGCGCATTCGGAACCTGGTTTTCCTGGCAGAACACCCTCACCAGCGCCGCACCGCTCATGCTCACGGCATTGTGTACGGCGCTGCCGGCACGCCTGGGGCTGGTCGTGATCGGCGGCGAGGGGGCCGTGGTGCTAGGCGGTCTGGCCGCGGCGCTGACAGGGCTGGCGCTGATCGACGCGGGTCCGTGGGTCGCGCTGACCGGCATGGCCCTGGCGGCCATGCTGACCGGCGGCCTGCTGATCGGCCTGGTGGGTTGGCTGCGCTATAGCCGCAACGTCAACGAGACCATCAGTTCGCTGCTGTTCAACTACATCGGCATCGCCATCCTGAGTTTCCTGGTGATCGGGCCGCTGCGCGACCCCGAAACCCTCAATAAACCCTCTACCCATCATATCGGCGACACCCACATGCTGGGCGCGCTGGGGGAGTCTTCCATTCACTGGGGTTTCGGCTACGGGCTGATCGCCTGCCTGATTCTGTGGGTGCTCTACAAGCGCACGACTTTCGGCTTCGCCGTCGACATGGTGGGCGGCAACGTGCGCGCTGCCAAGCTCTCCGGCCTGCCGGTGGGCCGCACCATCGTCCTGGTGTGCATGATGGGGGGCGCCGCCGCGGGCCTTGCCGGCATGGTGGAAGTGGCTGCCGTGCACGGCCGCGCCAACACGTCGCTCAACGCCGGGTATGGCTACGAAGGCATCCTCATCGCCTTCGCCGCGCGCCACCACCCGCTCGCCATCATCCCGATGGCCATTCTGTTCGGCGGCATCCGCGCCGCCAGCGGGCTGATGCAGCGTGATCACGATCTGCCGGACGCCACCAGCCTGGTGCTGCAGGGCATCATTTTCATCCTCATCCTGGCCAGCGAAGCCGTGTTCGCCCGCCTGGCAAAACGGCGTGGGAGGGCAGCATGATCGATGACGGAGGCCAGTGGCTGACGGTGCTCATCGCGGTCCTCGGCGGCGCCATCCGGGTGGGCACGCCTTTCCTGTTCGTCAGCCTCGGCGAATGCCTGACCGAGAAGAGCGGCCGCATCAACCTCGGCCTCGAAGGCACCCTGATCATGGGCGCCATGGCTGGCTACGGCGTGGCCTGGATCAGCGGCTCTCCCTGGCTGGGCGTGCTGGCCGCCGGTGCCACCGGCGTGGTGCTGGGCTTCGTCCATGCCCTGTTGTGCCAGCAGCCACGGGTGAACGACATCGCCGTCGGCATCGCCCTGATGATCCTCGGCACTGGCCTCGCCTTCTTTATCGGCAAACCCCTGATCCAGCCCAGCGCACCGCATCTGCCTGCCCTGTCCCTGGGCGGTTGGAGCGACAACCCGGCGCTGCGGGCGGCGCTCGAAATCAACGCGCTTTTCATCATCGGCGTGATCCTGGCGCCGACCATGGCCTGGTTCTTCCGCAGCACGCGCTGGGGCCTGGCCGTCCGCACCGTCGGCGAAAGCGACGACGCGGCGCGCGCCATGGGGCTCAACGTCAACGGGGTGCGCATGCTCGCCACCATGGCGGGCGGCTTTCTGGCTGGTGTTGGCGGCGCCTTCCTGTCCCTCTATTACCCGGGTGGCTGGAGCGAAGGCCTGTCGAGCGGCCAGGGCCTGATGGCGGTGGCGCTGGTGATCTTCGCGCGCTGGGATCCAGTGCGCTGCCTGTATGCCTCCTTGCTGTTCGGCGGCGCCGGCGCATTGGGGCCGTCCCTGCAGTCGGTGGGCGTGACCTGGGGCTATTACCTGTTCAACGCCGCGCCCTATGTGCTGACCTTGGCGCTGATGATCGCCGCCTCGTCGACCAAGGTGCGCTCCGGCATGCCGGGTTCGCTGGCGGCCCGCTGAAGATTTACTGGAGAACGATTCATGAGTGTGACCGTTGCAGCCGAACCCTACCCCTGGCCCTATGACGGCGACCTGCGGGCGGACAACACGGCGCTGATCATCATCGACATGCAGACCGACTTCTGCGGTCACGGCGGCTACGTGGACCGCATGGGCTACGACCTGTCGCTGACCCGGGCGCCGATCGAACCGATTGCCCGCATCCTCGCCATGGCCCGGCAGCAAAATATGATGGTGATCCATACCCGGGAGGGCCATCGCCCGGACCTGAGCGACCTGCCTGCCAACAAGCGCTGGCGCAGCCAGCGCATCGGCGCCGGAATCGGCGACCCGGGGCCATGCGGCAGGGTGCTGGTGCGCGGGGAACCGGGCTGGGAAATCATCCCGGAACTCTCGCCGCTGCCGGGCGAGCCCATTATCGACAAGCCCGGCAAGGGTTCTTTCTATGCCACCGATCTTGAACTGCTGCTGCACAAGGCCGGCATCCGCAACTTGATCCTCACCGGCATCACCACCGACGTGTGCGTGCACACCACCATGCGCAACGCCAACGACATGGGATTCGAATGCCTGTTGTTGGCGGACTGCTGCGGCGCCACCGATCAGGTCAACCATCTGGCGGCCTTGAAAATGGTGAAAATGCAGGGCGGCGTTTTTGGTGCCGTGGCCACCTCCGGTCAATTGATGGCGGCCATGCAATGAGCAAGCTGGCGCTCGAAGCCATCAACGTCAGCAAACGCTTCGGCGACCTGCAGGCGCTTGATCGCGTGTCGCTGAAACTCAGGCAGGGCAGCATCCATGCACTGCTGGGCGAGAACGGCGCCGGCAAGAGCACCCTGGTGAAGTGCATCGTCGGCTTCTACACGCCCGATGAGGGCGAGGTCCTGCTGGGCGAACACCAGCAGACCATTACCGACCCGCGCGCAGCGCATGACCTGGGCATCGGCATGGTCTACCAGCACTTCACCCTGATTCCCAACATGACCGTGCTCGAGAATCTGGTGCTGGCCCGCCCCCACCTGCCCGCCGTGATCGACTGGAAACAGGAACGCCGGACACTCGGCGAGCGCATGCAGAAAATGCCCTTCCAGTTGCCGCTGGATGTTTCCGTGAACCATCTGGCAGCAGGCGAAAAACAGAAGCTGGAGATCGTCAAGCAGTTGCTGCTCGGTGTGAAAGTGCTGATCCTCGACGAACCCACGTCGGTGCTCACCCCCGACGAGGCGGACGAGGTGCTGGGACGGATCCGCGACATGACGCGCGAGGCCGCCCTGAGCGTGCTGATCATCACCCACAAGTTTCGCGAAGTGATGACCTACGCCGACGATGTCACGGTGCTGCGCCGCGGAAGATATGCCGGATCGGCCCAGGTGGCCGAGGTGGACGTGAAACGGCTGGCGGAAATGATGGTGGGCAGCGAATTTACCCAGACCGCGCTCGCCCGGGGGGCGCTGGCCGAACAGCCGGTGAAGCTGGGCATCAGCGGTCTTGCCGTGGAGGACGACACCGGCATGGCTGCCGTGCATGGCTTGTCGCTGCACGTGAAGGCGGGCGAGATCGTCGGCATCGCGGGCGTGTCCGGCAATGGCCAGCGCGAACTGGTGGAGGCGCTGGCCGGACAGCGCCCACCGGTGAGCGGGGAAATCCGGGTCATGGGCGAGGCCTATACCGGGCATCGCCCCGATCTGCTGCGTCACCGTTTTCATTGCCTGCCCGAAGAGCCCTTGCGCAACGCCAGCGTGCCGCGCATGAGCGTGGCGGAAAACCTCGCCTTTCGCCGCTTCGATCAGGCACCTTATAGCCTGCGCGGTTTTCTGCGCCGGGGCGAAATGGCGGCGGCGGCGGTGCAGGCCATCGCCGATTTCAAGGTGCGCACCCCGGGCCCGCACGCCCCGATCGGCGATCTCTCGGGCGGCAACGTCCAGCGGGCCATCCTCGCCCGTGAACTGGGGGAGCAGCCCAACGTGCTGGTGGTGGCCAACCCTTGCTTCGGTCTCGATTTCACCGCCGTGACCGAGATTCATGCCCGCATCATGGCCGCACGCAACGCCGGCGCCGCCGTGCTGCTGGTCAGCGAAGACCTGGACGAGATACTGGAAATGGCCGACCGCATCCTCGTCATGTCCGGCGGGCGGCTGGTGTATGAAACCACGCCGGATGCGGCCGACCCCATCGTCATCGGTCGCCATATGGCAGGCCATGGAGAAGACGCGCATGCACATTGACGCCCGGCCCACTCCCTATGCGCTGCCCGAGCGCCCGCCCGCCCTGGTCATCATCGACATGCAGCGGGACTTCGTCGAGCCGGGCGGCTTCGGCGATGCCCTGGGTAACGACGTGAGCCGACTGCAGGCCTGCGTGCCGGTGATTGCCCGCCTGCTGGCAACGGCCCGCCGGCTCGGGCTGCCGGTGATCCATACCCGCGAGGCCCATCGTCCCGACCTGTCCGACTGTCCACCCTCCAAGCGCGCGCGCGGCGACTGCCGCCTGAAGATCGGCGATGCGGGCCCGATGGGCCGGCTGCTGGTGGACGGTGAGCCCGGCAATGCAATTATCGACGCGCTCAAACCCTTGCCCGGCGAGTTCGAGTTTGCCAAGCCCGGCAAGGGCGCGTTCTATGCCACGCCACTACAGGAAATCTTGCAACAACTGGGCGTGACCCATCTGCTGTTCACCGGCGTCACCACCGAGGTATGCGTGCAGACCACCATGCGGGAAGCCAACGACCGCGGCTACGAGTGCCTGCTGGTGGAAGACGGGACGGAGAGCTATTTCCCGGAATTCAAGCGGGCCACGGTGGATATGATCGCTGCGCAGGGCGGCATCGTCGGCTGGGTCGCGTGTAGCGAATCGGTGATCGCTGGATTGCAGGAAGCCTATGGCTGAGAGCGCTTGTAACTTGGTCCTGTCCGATCTCGCCTCGATTCCCCGGCGGCTGGCTGAATTTTCCTGGGAGCCGCTGGGCCCCGGGGTGGAGGTCAGTCCGCTTCATCGCGATGCGGCAGGTCATACCAAGCTGGCCCTGCTGCGTTATGCCCCCGGCGCAAGGGTGCCTGAGCATGTGCACACGGGCATGGAATACATCCATATTCTTGAGGGTTCGCAGCAGGACGAACGCGGGGTCTATCAAGCGGGAACCCTCCTGGTGAGCTTTCCCGGGTCGCGGCACAGTGTCGCCAGCCCGGAAGGCTGCGTGGTACTGGCGGTCTGGGAGGCGCCAGTGCAATTTGTGTAGAGTATTGCCTTGAACCACGGGATGCGATCGTCCCCGCCTATCCAAATTGACTGAAATGACCGCCAACCTCGCCATCGCCACCCTGCGCCAACGCTACCAGTCCGGCGAACTCACCCCGCTCGCCTTGGTGGAATCCCTGCTTGCTCGCCTCGCCGGTGAAGACAGCCACGTCATCTGGATCAGCCGCTTCGACGCCGACACGTTGCGCGCCTACGCACGCAAACTCGAAGGCCGGGATATCGAAACGCTGCCGCTTTTCGGCATCCCCTTCGCCATCAAAGACAACATCGATCTCGCCGGCTTGCCCTCCACCGCGGGCTGCCCCGAGTTTGCGTACGCACCAGATCGCAGCGCCACCGTGGTGCAGCGCCTGATCGATGCCGGCGCGATTCCAATCGGAAAAACCAACCTCGACCAGTTCGCCACCGGCTTGAACGGCACCCGCTCGCCCTACGGCGCCTGCCGCAACGCCTTCAACCCCGATTTCATTTCGGGCGGCTCCAGTTCCGGCTCGGCCGTCGCCGTGGCGCTGGGCCTGGCGAGCTTCTCGCTCGGCACCGACACCGCAGGCTCCGGCCGCGTGCCCGCTGCATTCAATAATCTGGTCGGGCACAAGCCGAGCTGCGGTGCGCTGTCTACCCGCGGCGTGGTGCCCGCCTGCCGCTCGCTCGACGCGGTGTCGATCTTTGCGCTCACCGCCGAGGACGCCGAGCGCGTGCTGGCGGTCGCCGCCGGCTTCGATGCCGCCGACGAATACTCGCGCCCGCTGGCGCCGCACGGATTCGACTTCGGTCGCGCGCCGGCTTTCCGTTTCGGCGTGCCGATGCAGAAGGATCTTGAGTTCTTCGGCAATGCCGAGGCGGAGCGGTTGTTCGGCGAAGCGGTGCAACGCATGCAGTCGCTCGGCGGCACGCCGGTCGAAGTCGACCTTGCGCCCTTTCTCGACACCGCGCGCCTGCTCTACGGCGGCCCCTGGGTGGCTGAGCGCTACCTCGCCATCCGCGAGTTCTTCGACGCGCAGCCCGAGAAAGTCTTTCCACCGGTGCGCGAAATCATCGCCGGCGGCCGCACCGTCAGCGCCGCCGACACCTTCGCCCATTTCTACAAGCTGCGCGCATTCAAGCGCATCTGCGATGCCGTGTGGAACGACATCGACGTGATGCTTACCCCCACCGCCGGCACGATCTACCGCGTGGACGCGATGCAGGCCGATCCCATCCGCCTCAATTCCAATCTCGGCACTTACACCAACTTCATGAACCTGCTCGATCTGGCCGCCACCGCCGTGCCGGCCGGCTTCCAGCACGACGGCCTGCCGTTCGGCGCCACCCTCGTCGCGCCGCCGCATCAGGACGGCCCGCTGCTGCATCTGGCGTCAAAAATGCAGCAGTCGCTGGGCGGCCAGCTCGGCGCCACCGCTCACGCACTGACTGCAGCGGAAACCCTGAACCTGCTGCCCAGCGGCCAGGTCCGGGTCGCCGTCGTCGGCGCCCACTTGAGTGGTCTGCCGCTCAACCCCCAACTCACCGAACGCAGAGCGCGCCTGGTGGTGGTGACACAGACTGCGCCGAAATATCGCTTCTACGCCCTGCCTGATGGCAAGCGCCCAGGCCTGATCAAAGTGGATCGCGACGGCGCCGCCATCGCCTGTGAAGTCTGGGAAATGCCCGTCAGCCAGTTCGGTTCCTTTGTTGCCGGCATCCCCGCGCCGCTCGGCATCGGCAAGCTGGAACTGGCCGATGGCTCAAGCGTGAACGGGTTTATCTGCGAAGGCATCGGCGTGGCCGATGCGCAGGACATCACGGAATATGGTGGGTGGAAGGCATGGCTGGATGCGCGGGGCGAGTGAGGGAAAATTCGACATGACCATGGGTCTGCGCAACAGCGAAGAGCAGGCGCGCAAGGTCTCGATACCGCTAACCATGGCGAGCGGGCCTACAACCGCTCGCACGCTTTAAATCGCTGAAGGATGTTGGGGCGCTCTGCGGCGCGCCCCTTTTTATGCGGCTTCCGCTTGAGCCGCCTCGCGGTAGGTGTTCTTGCCTTCGCGTTTTGCAGCGTAGAGCGCCGTGTCGGCTTTTTTTAGCAGAGTATCCAGCGTTTCGTCGTCGCTGCAGCACAGGGCGATGCCGACGGAGGCGCCGATCTGCGCGGTCCCGCCAGTGGCAAGCGGGATGGGCTGGCACAGGCTGCTCACTACGCGGCGGGCGACATCGCGTGCCGCCGCCGCATTCTCGACCTGCCCCAGCACGATGGCGAATTCGTCGCCGCCGAGGCGGACGATTACGTCCGATTCACGGAGCAGCCGCTCCATCCGCTTCGATGAGGTGACAAGCACTTCGTCGCCGGCAGCATGACCCTGTCGATCGTTCACTGCCTTGAAATCGTCCAGGTCGACGGCCAGGACCGCCATCTGCTTCTGCGAACGTCTCGATGCCGCAATCAGATGCTTTTCGTTTTCCTGCAGGAAGCGCCGGTTGGGTAGGCCGGTCAGCGGATCGCGCAGACTGAGCTGCCTGATCGTCTGCTCGGCCTGGATGCCTGCGCCGATGAGGCGAACGGTTTCGCGATACAGCCCGATCAGTGCCAGGCCCGTCCACAGGGCGGTCAGTCCGAGCAGGGCCGACATCAGGTTCTGGTCTTCCACCCGTGCCTTTTCGCGCAGGTCCAGCTGGACCAACTCGGCTCGACCGGCCTCGATCAGGATGCGATGGATCTGTTCGATGGCGGATTTGTCGAATCCCGCCAATTCACGTTCGGAGGGGCTGGCGTCGATTTCGGCTTCAGCGCGCTCCTGCAGTGCGCTGAAGCCGGTTTCAAGTGCCGACTGCAGCGCCGGCAAGGGCGCCAGCCGCGCCACCTGGGCCGCATCGTTGCCGACCAGGCTGATTAGCCAGTCGGCGCTGGGGCAGCGCGCCTGGCGGCAGACCAGGCTATTCGCCAGGTAGGTGGGGTCCTGCGATTCGGCGTACTTGCGAACCGCGGTGTCCAGGTTGAGCAGGTAGGTGCGCAGCGCGTCGATATACGTGATGACCTGCTGTGTGTGTTTCACGGATTGAACCGCCTCGGCCGACCGCTGGTGCTGGTAGAAAATCATGGCGAACAGGGCCGAAATGATGAGCGCAAAGATCAGCGTGCCTTTGCGCAGCACGCGCTTGAAACCCGCAAAGACGGAGCGATCGATTCCAGCCTGCATTGTTGACGTGTTCCGATTCATGTCTTGTTCGGCATTGGCCACAGGCCATGCGTCAGTAATCGATTATGGACAATAAAAAAATTGCGTGCAGGTGCCGCTGAAATGGCTTGCACGTGAGCGGGGAAGATTTCATGTTCTTCATTCTTTGTAGTCCTATGAAGAACAGAGCGGGGGAGAGGCCTCAGGTTCCCGTCATCGGATGCGCCTGCTATCCCGCGCAGGCAAGGGATGAGGCTGAGTCTGCTGGCGGGCCAGTGCATCGAATCCAGATACTTATACGGGCTCATGGCGGCCACGCCCACATCAGCATGGGCAATCCGGCGCTGACGACGTTCACATCCACGGGAGGCCCATGCGCCAGTCGTCGCCGAAGCGCAAGCCGCGGGGACCGAGGATCAGGGGGGTGTTGGGATGCCGATCGGCGTCATGAAGGCGCAGGACGCGCCCGCCGCCATCAGGTACGTGTCCGGATTGGTACCCAGCTGCACGGTGGCACCGGGCGCGATGGGCGCATCACCGCGGCGGGGGCGGCATTGTTCATCCGCTCGGTCAGCATTCTCAGTTCGGGGTCAGCATCCGTCGCCTTGCGCCCAACCGGGTCGGCTGCCACCCGATCCGGTCGTAGAAGGCAAGCGCCGGCGCGTTATCGAGGTCGGCGAGCAATTGTGCGCGCACCGCACCCTGGGTTTGTGCCCAAGCCAGAACGGCGTCGAGCAACGCGCGGCCAAGCCCTTTTCCACGCAAGTCTTCCCGCACCACCACATCCTCGATCCAGGCTGAGGGTGCGCCTTCGGCGGTGGAGATCACCAGTTGCGCAGTGGCCATACCGACGGCGCGTGCGGTTTCGTCACGGGCGATCGCGATGTGGCCGGCGGACGAGGCGAGCAGGGCGGCGAGACCGCGGCGCTGCTTATCGGTGTCAGGCGTGAAATCCTGCTCGATGGAAAACAGCACTGCGAGCAGGTCGATCAGGTCGGGAATGTCGGCAACGCTCGCCGACGTAATGGTTACGTTCGTCATGTCTCGACCGGCGTCGGATAGACGATGGTGGCGAGGAAGCGGATCGGCAGTTCGATCAGCTTTTCCGGGCCGTGCGGCACTTCGCCGCGAAAGCTCAGGGCGTCGCCCGGCGTCAGCAGGTAGGTGTGCTGGCCATGGCGGTATTCCATGCGGCCTTCCAGCATGTAGAGGAATTCAGTGCCCGGGTGCTCGAACACCGGGAAGGTGGCGTCGGGCGCATCGATGGTGATGAGGAAGGGTTCGAACAGCTTGGTCGGGCCCTGCTCGTGGGCCAGCAGGTGATAGGTGTGGCCGCGCCTGGTGCCGCGCCGCACGACCTCCATGCCCTCGCCGTTTTTCACCAGTTGGGCACTGCCTTCCGGCACGTCGTAGTTGCGGAACAGGGTCGACAGCGAGACGCCGAGCGCCTGCGCCAGGCGGTGGAGGGAATCGAGGCTGGTGGCGGTCTGGGCGTTCTCGATCTTCGACAGCATGCCGCGGCTGATGCCGGCACGGTCGGCGACTTCGGCGATGGTCAGGCCGTGGCGCTGGCGCAGGTCGCGGATGGCATTGCCGAGGTAGCGCTCCAGCGCGCCGCTCTCGGCTTCGGTCAAATCGGCTTCCAGGGGGGCGGGCAAGGTGTTCATGGGCGAATTATGGCATGGACAAAAAGATTCACTGTAAGAAATATAGTTGACTGCTGTTAATCGTGTGATGCATGATGTGAACAATTATTTCATTCAGAGAAATTCTGATGGCCGCCGCCCGCCGCTACACCCTGACGCTGTCCTGCCCCGACCGGGTCGGCATCGTCGCTGCGGTCAGCGGCCTGATCGCGCAGCATCAGGGCTGGATCGTCGAAGCCAGCCATCATGCCGACGGGCTGGCGAAGCGCTTTTTCATGCGCCAGGAAATCCTCGCCGACTCGCTGCCCTTCGACCTCGAGTCGCTGAAGCAGAAGTTCGCGCCGATCGCCGCCGAGTTCGGCATGGACTGGCGCATCAGCGATTCGGCCGAGAAGAAGCGGGTGGTGATCCTGGTGTCGAAGCAGGCACACTGCCTGTACGACCTGCTGGCGCGCTGGCAGTCGAAGGAACTCGACATCGATATTCCCTGCGTCATTTCCAACCACGAGACTTTCCGCGGCTTCGTCGAGTGGCACGGCATTCCCTTCCACCACGTGCCGGTGACGTCCGATAACAAGGCCGCCGCCTACGCCGAGGTGCGGCGCCTGTTCGAGGACTGCCGCGGCGACACCATGGTGCTGGCGCGCTACATGCAAATCCTCTCGCCCGAACTCTGCCGCGCCTATCCGCAGCAGATCATCAACATCCACCACAGCTTCCTGCCCAGCTTCGTCGGCGCGCGGCCCTACCACCAGGCCTTCGAGCGCGGCGTCAAGCTGATCGGCGCGACCTGCCATTACGTCACCGAGGACCTCGACCAGGGGCCGATCATCGAGCAGGACGTGATCCGCATCGATCACTCGGATTCGCCCGATGACATGGTGCGCTACGGCAAGGACATCGAGAAGACGGTGCTGGCGCGCGGCCTGCGCTACCACCTCGAGGACCGCGTGCTGGCCCACGGCAACAAGACCGTGGTGTTCAGGTAGGAGACGGCCATGCCCATCGGACTCTTGCGTTTCGCCCTCTCCAAAACCCACCCGGAACCGCGCATGTTCACGCGGCACGACCGGCTCAAGCCCGCCTACGACGTGGTCATCGTCGGCGGCGGCGGTCACGGCCTCGCGGCAGCCTACTATCTCGCGCGCGACCACGGCATCACCAACGTCTGCGTGCTGGAAAAGGGCTACATCGGCGGCGGCAACACCGGCCGTAACACCACTATCATCCGCTCCAACTACCTGACCCCCGAAGGGGTGAAGTTTTACGATGAATCGGTGCACCTGTGGCAGGACTTGGCGCAGGACTTCGATCTCAACCTGTTCTACTCGAACCGCGGCCACTTCACGCTGGCGCACACCGATGCGGCGCTGCGCACCAGCCGCTGGCGCGCCGAGGTGAACAAGCATTTCGGCATCGATTCCGAAGTGGTCGGCCCCGAGGTGGTGAAGAAGGCGGCGCCGATGATCGATCTCTCGTGCGGGGGCCACGCGCCCATCCTCGGCGCGCTTTACCATGCGCCCGGCGCGGTGGCGCGCCACGACGCAGTGGCCTGGGGCTACGGCCGCGGCGCCGACATGCGCGGGGTGGAAATCCACCAGCGCACCGAAGTGCTCGGCATCGACGTCGCCGGCGGCAAGGTCACCGGGGTGCGCACCAATCGCGGCAACATTGCCACCGGCAAGGTGCTGTGCGCGGTGGCGGGCTCGTCGCCGCGCGTCCTCGACATGGTCGGCATCCGTTCACCCATCTATATCCACCCGCTGCAGGCCATGGTCAGCGAGCCGGTCAAGCCCTGGCTCGACCCCATCCTGGTGTCGGGCAGCCTGCACGTCTACATCAGCCAGTCGGCGCGCGGCGAGCTGGTGATGGGCGCCTCGCTCGATCCCTACGAAGTGCAAAGCACGCGTTCGACCTTCGATTTCCCCGAGGGCCTGTCGGCGCACATGCTAGACATGTTCCCCTTCCTGTCGAACGTCAAGGTGATGCGGCAGTGGGCCGGCATGGCAGACATGACGCCGGACTTCGCGCCGATCATGGGCAGGACGCCAGTCGAGGGTTTCTACCTCGACGCCGGCTGGGGCACCTGGGGGTTCAAGGCAACGCCGGTATGCGGCAAGACCATGTCCTACACCGTCGCCAACGACCACGAGCACGAACTCATCACCGGCTTCGGCCTCGACCGCTTCCGCAATTTCGCGTTGACCGGCGAGAAGGGTGCCGCCTCGGTAGGCCACTGACATGAAGCTCATGACCTGTCCCGTCAACGGCCCGCGCGCCATCAGCGAATTCGCCTACGGTGGCGAGATCCGTTCCATGCCCGATCCTGCGACCTGCAGCGACGATGAATGGGCCGACTACGTGTTCAACCGCAACGGCTCGCCCGGGGTGAAGCGCGAGTGGTGGTGCCACACGCCGTCCAACACCTGGTTCGTCGCCGAGCGCGACACCGCGCGCGACGTGGTGCTGCGCACCTATTTGTATGCGGAGGAAAGCTGAGATGCGCCTGCCTCCGCAATCCGGTGAATGGATCGATCGCGGCCAGCCGCTCGCCTTTCGCTTCGAGGGCCGCGACTACAGTGGCTTCGCCGGCGACACGGTCGCCAGCGCGCTCGTCGCCAGCGGTGCCAGCGTGCTCGGCCGCTCGTTCAAGTACCATCGCCCGCGCGGCCTGCTGTCCGCCGCCAACCACGACGTCAATGCCTTGATGCAGTGGGGCGGCACGCCCAACGTCCGCGCCGACGCGACGCCGCTGGCCGCCGGCATGGATCTCAAGGCGGTCAACACCTTCGGCACCCTGGCGCGCGATCCCGGCAGCGTGCTCGGCTGGTTCTCGCGCCTGTTGCCGGTCGGCTTCTACTACAAGGCCTTCCACAACAAGCGCCTGTTCCCGCTGTGGGAGCGGATGTTCCGCGCCATGACCGGGCTCGGCCGCGTCGATTTCGCCACGAAGCGGCTGCACACCCCCAAGCGCTACGGCTTCTGCGACGTGCTGATGGTCGGCGGCGGGACGTCGGGATTGAGTGCGGCGCTGGCGGCGGCGGAACAGGGCGCGCAGGTGGCGCTGGTCGACGAAAACGCGCGGCTCGGCGGCAGCACCCACGGTGCGTCGGAACTGGTCGAAAAAGTCATCGCCCATCCGCGCATCCGCGTCTTCACCGACACCTATGCTGCCGGCTACTACGCGGACCACTGGGTGCCGCTGGTCGAGCGCGGCCGCATCACCAAGATGCGCGCCCGTGCCGTCGTCGTCGCCGCCGGCGCCTTCGAGCAGCCGGCGGTGTTCCGCTGCAACGACCTGCCGGGCATCATGCTCGCCTCCGCTGCGCAGCGCCTGATCCGGCGCTACGCGGTCCGTCCGGCGCAGCGCGTGGTGGTGCTCGCAGCCAATGCCGACGCCTACCGCGCGCTGCAGGATTTTGCCGCTGCCGGTATCCATGTGGCTGCGGTGATCGATTTGCGCGACAAGGTGCCTGGCGATCAATATGCGCTGCTCGCCGAGCAGGGTATTCCGCTTTATAGCGGCCACTGCATCGTCGAGGCGCTTCCTGCTGCCGATGGCAAGCGGGTAGCGAAAGTATGCGTGGCGCGACTGGGCGAGGCTGAAACCGTTGCCGAACTCGCCTGCGACGGGGTCTTCATGAGCGTCGGCTGGGCGCCTGCGGCGGCGCTGCTGTACCAGGCCGGGACGAAGATGCGCTACGACGACGGTGTCCACCAGTTCGTCCCCGAGAAGCTGCCCGAAGGCGTCTTCGCCTGCGGTCGCGTCAACGGCATTCACACCCCCGAATCCCGGCTGCTCGACGGCAAACGCGCCGGCAGTGACGCGGCGGCCTATTGCGGTTTTGGCGAGATGTGCGGTGTCGCGGTGCCGGCCGAAGTCGAATCGCCGACCCACCCCTGGCCGATCGTGACGCATCCCAGGGACAAGAACTTCATCGATTTCGACGAGGACCTGCAGCTCGTCGACCTCGAGAACGCCATCCAGGAGGGCTTCGACAATATCGAATTAATGAAGCGCTTCTCGACCGTCGGCATGGGGCCGAGTCAGGGCAAGCACTCCAACATGAACGCGCTGCGCGTGCTGGCGCGCGCGCTCGGCGCGACCCCGGGCGAGGTCGGCACCACCACCGCGCGGCCCTTCTTCCATCCGGTGCCGATGTCGCATCTTGCCGGGCGCGGCTTCACGCCCGAGCGGCGCACCCCGATGCATCATCGTCATGCCGCGGCGGGCGCGGTGTGGATGCCGGCCGGGGCGTGGCAGCGACCCGAGTACTACGCAGTTCCAGGTAAGTCGCGCGAGGCCTGCATCGAGGGTGAAGCACTGGCGGTGCGCAACGGCGTCGGACTGATCGACGTCGGCACGCTCGGCAAGCTGGAGATCCGCGGCCCGCAGGCGGCCGAATTCCTCGAGCGCGTCTACATCTCGAAGTACGCCGGGCTCAAGGTCGGCATGACGCGCTATGCCGTGATGTGCGACGAGTCCGGCGTGGTGATCGACGACGGCGTGGTGGCGCGGCTGGCCGACGAGCATTTCTATTTCACCACCACCACCTCGGGTGCCGCTGCGATCTACCGTGAGCTGTCGCGCTGGAACACGCTGTGGAAGATGGACTGCGGCCTGGTCAACCTGACCGGCGCGATGGCGGCGATGAACCTCGCCGGGCCGAAGGCCAAGGCGGTATTGACCGGACTGACCGACGTCGACCTGTCGCTGCCCTTCCTCGCGGTGCGCGAGGGCAGGGTCTGCGGCGTGCCGGCACGGCTGATGCGGGTCGGCTTCGTCGGCGAGTGGGGAGTCGAGATCCACGTGCCGGCCGAGCACGGCGCAGCGGTGTGGGATGCGCTGATGGACGCCGGAAAACCCCACGGCATCCGCCCCTTCGGGGTCGAGGCGCAGCGCCTGCTGCGGCTGGAAAAGGGCCACATCATCATCGGCCAGGACAGCGACGGCCTCACCACGCCGGGCGAGGCCGGGCTCGACTGGGCGGTGAAGCTGGACAAGGCGTTCTTCGTCGGCCAGCGCAGCCTCATGGCCATCGCCGGCAAGCCGCGCCGCCAGCAGCTGGTCGGCTTCATGCTGCCGGCCGACCATCAGGGCGACGCGCCGAAGGAATGCCACCTGGTGATCGAAGGCGGCGACATCGCCGGTCGCGTCACCAGCGTCGCCTGGTCGCCGAGCCTGCAGCGCCACATCGGCCTCGCCTACGTCCGTCCCGGCATGGACGCGATCGGCAGCCGCTTCACCATCCGTCTTTCGGACAAGTCGCTGGTCAGCGCCGAGGTGGTGAAAACGCCTTTCTACGATGCCGAAAGCCTGAGGCAGAAAGCCGAGGCAGCGGCATGAGCGGGGTCAATTTCCAGGATCAATCCCGCACTCCGCGCGCCGGGGTCAAGGGGCCGGGCGCCGCGGCCTGGCTGGCCGGCCTCGGCGTGCCGGTGCCGGATGCGCCCAACCGCTGGCTGCCGGTCGACGGTGGACTCGTCGCCCGTCTCGGTCTCACTGAATTCCTGGTCGAGGGGCCGCTGTCGGCGCAGCTCGCCGCACCGCTTGCTCACGGCGTCTACCCTGTGCTGCGTCAGGACACGCTGCTGGCGCTGAGCGGCGAACGTCTCGACGACCTGCTGCTGGAGACCTGCAGCGTCGACTTCGGCGCGCTCGATCCCGCCGCCCGCCCGGTGGTGCTGACCTCGATGGTCGGCGTCGCCGTCACGGTCATCCCATATGAAGACCAGGGCATTCCATGCTGCCGGATCTGGTGCGACAGCACCTACGGCGAGTGGTTTGCCGAGACGCTGGCAGGCGTCGCCGCCGAGCTCGAACCCACCCCCCATTCAGGCAACCAGGGAGCCACACCATGAATCTTGCAGAAGCCAGGAAGTTTCTCGCGAAGAACAACGTCAAGTCCGTACTGGCCCAGTTCGTAGATATTCACGGCACGGCCAAGGCCAAGGCGGTGCCGGTGTCGCACTTCGAGGACATCCTCAACGCCGGCGCTGGTTTCGCCGGCTTCGCGGTGTGGGGGCTCGGTATCGAGCCGCACGGCCCCGACTACATGGCGGTCGGCGATCTGTCCACGCTGTCGCTGGTGCCGTGGCAGCCTGGCTACGCGCGCATCGTTTGCGACGGCCACGTGCACGGCAAGCCCTGGGATTTTGATGCGCGCGTCACGCTGAAGAAGCAGATCGCCCGCCTCGACAAACTGGGCATGAGCCTGATGACCGGCCTCGAGCCCGAGTTCTCGCTGCTCAAGCGCAGCGTGACGGGCAAGATCGTGCCGTGCGAGGACAGCGACACGCTGGCCAAGCCCTGTTACGACTACAAGGGTCTGTCGCGCTCGCGCGCCTTCCTCGACAGGCTGGTGGACAGCCTGGTCGCGGTCGGCATCGACGTCTACCAGGTCGACCATGAGGACGCCAACGGCCAGTTCGAGATCAACTACACCTACGAGGATTGCCTGACATCCTGCGACCACTACATCTTCTTCAAGATGGCGGCCGCCGAGATCGCCAGCGAAATGGGACTGATCTGTTCCTTCATGCCCAAGCCCTTCGCCAACCGCCCGGGCAACGGCATGCACATGCACATGAGCCTGTCGGACGGCAAGAAGAACCTGTTCCTCGACAAGAAGGACAAGCGCGGCCTCGACCTGTCGCCGCTGGCCTACCAGTTCGCCGCCGGCCTGCTGAAGCACGGCCCGGCGCTGGCTGCGATCTGTGCGCCGACGGTGAACTCCTACAAGCGCCTGGTCGTCGGCCGTTCGCTCACCGGTGCCACCTGGGCGCCGGCCTACATCAGCTATGGCGACAACAATCGCTCGTCGATGGTGCGCATCCCCGGCGGCCGGCTCGAGCTGCGTCTGCCCGACGGCGCCTGTAATCCCTATCTAGCCACGGCCGCGGTGATCGCCGCCGGCCTCGACGGCATCGAGCACAAGCTCGATCCGGGCGAGCCGCACAACGTCAACCTCTACGAGCTGTCGGCCGCCGAACTGAAAAAGGAAAAGATCGGCATCCTGCCGCAGAACCTGCACGAGGCACTCACCGCGCTGGAGAAGGACAAGGTGATCCGCGACGCGCTGGGCCCGGTCGCCGACGAGTTCCTCCGGCTCAAGCACATGGAATGGGTCGAGTACATGCGCCACGTCTCCGAGTGGGAAATCGAAAGTTATCTGGAATTTTTCTGAAAGGACTTTGCCATGTGTGGAATTGTTGGACTGCTGGTGAAGAAACCGGCGTTGAGACCCCGCCTCGGCGAACTGATGGTGCCGATGCTGATTGGCATGACCGAGCGCGGCCCCGATTCGGCCGGGCTCGCCGTGTTCACCGAACCGCTGGTGGAGAACGCGCGCAAGATCAGCCTCTATTCCGGGATGACCGAGGAAGGCGCGGACTTCAACTGGCTCGGCCTCGGCCATGAACTGAAGGCGCACCTTGGTGTCGAGGCGAAGATCGCGGCGCAGGGCAACCATGCGATCCTCACCGCCGCCATCGCGCCGGAACCGGTCAAGCGCTGGATCAGGGAGCATTACCCGCGGCTGCATATTCTTTCGACCGGGCGATCGATCGATCTCTACAAGGACATCGGCACGCCGGCCCAAGTGGCGTCGCGCTACGGCTTCGACAAGCTCGCCGGCAGCCATCTGGTCGGCCATACGCGGATGGCGACCGAATCCGCGGTGACGCCCGACCGCGCGCATCCCTTCACCGCCGGCGAGGATTTCTGCCTGGTGCACAACGGCTCGCTGTCGAATCCCTACGGCGTGCGCCGCATGCTGGAGCCGCACGGCATCCGCTTCGAAACCGACAACGACACCGAGGCCGCCTGCCGCTTTCTCGAATGGCGGCTGCGCGAAGGCGATGACCTGGAAACCGCATTGCAGAAGGGCTTCGAGCAACTGGACGGCTTCTACACCTTCCTCATGGGCACGGCCGACAAGCTGGCCCTGATCCGCGACCCCTTCGCCTGCAAGCCTGCGGTGGTGGCAGAAACCGACGACTACGTGGCGATCGCTTCCGAATTCCGTTCGCTCGCGCATCTGCCCGATATCAAGCACGCCACGGTGTTCGAGCCCGCACCCGAGGAGATGTACGTATGGAACGCATGAGCTTCGACCTCGCCCAGGTTCCTCTGCGCGAGCTGAATTCCTTCCTGCATAAGGAAGCTCCGACCAAAGGTGTGCAGCAGGTCGTGGTGGCCAACCCGGACGGCGCCCACAACATCGCGGTCGGCCTCGACTGTCCGGTCGAAGTCGAGGTGCACGGGCACGCCGGCTACTACGCGGGCGGCATGAACAAGACCGGCACGGTCACGATCTTCGGCAGCGCCGGCACCGGCGTCGCCGAGAACATGATGTCCGGCCGCGTGCACGTCAAGGGCTTCGCGTCGAACGGCGCCGGCGCCTCGATGCACGGTGGCCTCTTGGTGATCGACGGCGACGCCGGCCTGCGCTGCGGCATTTCGCTGAAGGGTGGCGACATCGTCGTCGGCGGCTCGGTCGGCAGCTTCTCCGCCTTCATGGCGCAGGCCGGGCGCATGGTGATCTGCGGCGACGCCGGCGATGCGCTGGGCGATTCGCTGTACGAGGCCGTGCTTTACGTGCGTGGCAGCATCAAGTCGCTCGGCGCCGACGCGCAGATCGAGCCGATGAGCGAGGCCGACTACGCAACGGTCAAGGAACTGCTCGACGCGGCAGGCATGCAGCACGACCCGCACGACTTCAAGCGCGTGGCCTCGGCCCGCAGCCTTTATCACTGGAACGCCGAAGCGGATCAGGAGTACTGACATGAGCAGCCACGACAAACCCATCGCCCGCGAGGCGTCCTTCGGCTACGACCGCAAGACCATCGACTACATCCGCAACGCGGCAGCGCACGGCCTTTATGAAATCCGCGGCATGGGTGCCAAGCGCCAGCTGCCGAATTTCGACGACCTGGTCTTTCTCGGCGCCTCGCTGTCGCGCTACCCGCTCGAGGGCTATCGTGAGAAGTGCTCGACCAAAACCGTGCTCGGCACCCGCTTTGCGACCAAGCCGATCGAACTCGACATCCCCATCACCATCGCCGGCATGAGCTTCGGCTCGCTGTCCGCCAACGTGAAGGAGGCGCTCGGGCGGGCCGCGAGCGAAGTCGGCACCTCGACCACGACCGGCGACGGCGGCATGACGCAGGAAGAGCGGCTGTCGTCGAAGACCCTGGTCTATCAGTGCCTGCCTTCGCGCTACGGTTTCAACCCGGACGACGTGCGCCGCGCCGACGCCATCGAGATGGTGATCGGCCAGGGTGCCAAGCCGGGCGGCGGCGGCATGCTGCTGGGGCAGAAAGTGTCGCCGCGCGTCGCCGCCATGCGCACGCTGCCGGCCGGCATCGACCAGCGCTCGGCCTGCCGCCATCCCGACTGGACCGGCCCCGACGACCTGGCAATCAAGATTCACGAGATGCGTGAACTAACCGACTGGGAGAAGCCGATCTACGTCAAGGTCGGCGCCACCCGTACCTTCAACGACGTCAAGCTTGCGGTGCATTCCGGCGCCGACGTTGTCGTGGTCGACGGCATGCAGGGCGGCACCGCCGCAACCCAGACCTGCTTTATCGAACACGTCGGCATTCCCACCCTGGCCGCGCTACGCCAGGCGGTCGACGCGCTGGAAGACCTGGACATGAAAGGCAAGGTGCAACTGATCGTTTCCGGCGGCATCCGCTCAGGCCCCGACGTCGCCAAGGCGCTGGCGATGGGCGCCGACGCCGTATCGATCGGCCAGGGCGTGCTGATCGCGCTCGGCTGCAACCACGACAGCTACTGGCAGGATGGCGCGCACCACGACGCGACCGCCGACTACGCCGCGCTCGGCACCGCGCCGGGCTACTGCCACCACTGCCACACCGGCAAGTGCCCGGTCGGCATCACCACCCAGGACGCCGTGCTCGAGCAGCGCCTCACGCCCGAGGTCGGCGCGCGGCATCTGAAGAATTACCTGAAGACGCTGAACATGGAGCTCACCACCATCGCGCGCGCCTGCGGCAAGCAGAACGTGCATCACCTCGAACCGGAGGATCTGGTCGCGCTGACCATCGAGGCGGCCGCGATGGCGCGCGTGCCGCTGGCCGGGACGAGCTGGATTCCCGGCGTCACCGGCCTCTGACGCGCCTGCGCTCGCCGGGAGTAGGGTCGCTGGCGTGTTGGCCAGTGCGAACCGCTCCATGTCGGGTCAGGCCGCCTGCGCACCCCTTGCGGCGTTGCGCAGCAGCGCCTCCATCTCCGCGGCCGGCACGGGACGGCTGAAATAGTAGCCCTGCAACTCGTCGCAGCCATGCAGCTGCAGAAATTCGAGATGGGCAGCGGTTTCCACCCCTTCGGCGACCACTTTGAGTCCCAGTGCATGGCCGAGCGTGATGACGGCGCGCACGATCGCGGCATCGTCCGGATCGCTGTCGATGTCGCGTACGAAGCTTTTGTCGACTTTGAGGCGGTCAACAGGAAAGCGCTTGAGATAGCTGAGGCTCGAATAGCCGGTGCCGAAGTCGTCCACTGCGATGTCGACGCCCAGTGCTTTCAGCGCCTGCATCGCCACGTTGATCCGTTCGGCGTCGTGCATGACGAAGGACTCGGTCACCTCAAGCTCCAGCCAGGCGGAATCCAGGCCGGAGCAGGCAAGTGCAGCGGCGACCGACTCGACCAGCCCGGCGTGACGGAACTGGATCGGCGACAGATTGACCGAGACGCTGATGGGAGGCAGTCCGGCGTCCTGCCAGGCCCGGTTCTGGCGGCAGGCTTCCTGCAGGATCCACTCGCCGATGCCGATGATGAGGCCTGTTTCCTCGGCAATAGGCACGAAGCTGTCGGGCGGGATCAGGCCCTTGCCCGGGCAGTCCCAGCGGATCAGTGCCTCGACGCCGACGATGCAGCCGCTGGCGACGTTCACCCGCGGCTGGTAGTAAACCCGGAATTCCTCGCGGTCGAGCGCGTGGCGCAGGCTGTTTTCCAGATCCAGTCGCTCACTGATGGCATGGTTCAGTTCGGGGGTGAAGAAGTGGTAGGTATTGCGCCCCGAGGTCTTGGCCTGGTACATCGCGGCGTCGGCGCTGCGCAGCAGGGCGTCGGTGTCGATGCCGTCCTGCGGATAGCAGCTGATACCGACACTGCAACTGATGCCATATTCGCGACCGTTGTCGATCCAGGGTTGCGAAATCTCCTCGAGGAGGCGGCTGACGACGGCGATGGTTTCGTCCTCGCTGTGTTGCTCGGTCAGAACGATCACGAATTCGTCGCCGCCCTGGCGCGCGACGCAGTCATGGGCGCGCACGCAGCCGACCAGGCGGTCGGCGACTTCAAGCAGCAGGCGGTCGCCGACGTGATGGCCGAGACTGTCGTTGATCAGTTTGAAATGGTCGAGATCGACGAACACCACGGCGACCTGGTGGCCGTCGCGTCGTGCCTTGGCGATCGCCTGCTCGATGCGGTCGTTCAGGAGGGAACGGTTGGGCAGTCCGGTGAGGCTGTCGTGGTTTGCGTTGTACTCGAGCACGTAGTCGTGCTGCTTGCGTTCAGTGATGTCGACCACCGTGCCCTCGAAGAACTGGACGATGCCGTCGTCGTCCCGCACCGCGCGTGCGTTCTCCGATATCCAGATGATGCTGCCGTCGCGGCGATAGACCTGCGATTCGAAATTGCGCACCACGCCCTGCGTCTGCATGATGCGAACGAAATCCGTGCGGCGCTCGGGCAACACGTAGAGTTGACGACTTATGTCCTGGAGATGGGCGATCAGCGATCGCGGTGATTCGTGGCCATAGATGCAGGCCAGCGCCGGGTTGGCATCGAGGTAGTGACCGTCTGGGGTGGTCTGGAAGATGCCTTCCGTGGCGTTCTCGAACAGGCTCCGGTAGCGGCGTTCTGCTTCGCGCAGGGCCTCATTGGCGTTCATGCGTTCAGAAATGTCCTGGATGAAGCCCTCGATCCAGGCGACTTCGCCGTTGGCATCGCGCAGGCCGACACCGCGCTCCAGTACCCAACAGACGCGCCCATCCGGGCGCCGGATACGGTATTCCACATCGAATGTCTCATCACGCACCAGCGCTTCCTGGATTTCGCGCCGTACCCGTTCGCGGTCCGCGGGCAGGGTGATTTGGTCGTAGGACACGCGGTTGTTGAACACCAGTTCGTGGGGACGGTAGCCGGTGAGCTTGAAACAGCCTTCGCTGACGTACTCCATGGTCCAGTCCGCGTCGATGCAGCAGCGGTAGATCATGCCCACCAGGTTGTCGGTGATGGTGGTGAGCAGGCGCATGAGATCGAGCGGCGTGGTGGATTCGAACGCAGCTGCTCTGGACATTTCGTTGAAATGGAGCTTACCCATAAGTGCCTCGTGAATCGCGGTGCGCGGTCATTTCAGCCCCAATGACGATGCGGCGGCCAAGCGTCGGCCGCCCGCCCGGATAGGTCGCGTATTTCGTGCTGGGTAGCATGGGGCTCCTTGGAAACTCGTTTGATCGGGAACGCAGGCGCACCGTGACTCAGAACATTAAGCAACCGATATGCCAGCCGATGATCGTGATGGGCCCCGCGGAGCGGCGTCGTTACCGAGGAAGGGGTGCGTCTCCACGAGCCGCCGTCGGGCAGTATTGGTGCATGGTTGCAGAGGTGCGCACCAAACTCGCGCCCTATTTCCAGAATGACGTCATGGCAGCGGTGGCCTGCTTCAAACAGCAGGCACGGCTGGAAAGTCGTCGAAGTCCGCTACGGCACTCCTGAGACCATAGTTGAGTCCCATGGCATTTCGTGGGCCGTGATCCCCTAGGATGGATGCCGGATTTACAATAAACGTTATGCCGCTGGGCTCCGGTTCTGGGCCAGCGTGCCACGGCCGGATTTTTTAGTTTGCGAGTTTGACCCTATGTTGATGAAGACGATTCTGGGCAGTGCCCTGGTTGCCGTGCTGATCCTGCCGGCTTTGGCCAACAAGCAGGATGGCAAACCATCGGATGGTCGCCATGCTGCCAAGGCGCAACTCGGCCAGGCGCTGTTCTTCGATCCGAGCCTGTCCTCGCCCCCAGGCCAATCCTGCGCCACCTGCCACGATGCGGGTGCGGCCATGACCGATCCCGACCGCCGGCTGCCGGTGTCGAAAGGCATCCTGCCCGGCCGCGTCGGCAACCGCAACGCGCCCACAACCCTGTATGCCGCCTTCAGTCCGGATTTTCATTTCGACAAGGAAGAAGGCCTGTATGTCGGTGGCCAGTTTCTTGACGGCCGAGCCGCGACGCTCGAGGAGCAGGCCAAGGGACCGTTTCTGAATCCGCTGGAAATGGCCAACCCGAACAAGCAGACGGTGGTGGAGAAGGTGCGCCGCGCCGCCTACAGTTCCGACTTCGACACGGTGTTCGGCCAGGGCGCGCTTGACAACACGGAGCTGGCCTACGAGCGCATCGCGGAGGCCCTGGCCGCATTCCAGCGCACGCCGCAATTCAGCCCCTTCACATCCAAGTACGACGCCTACCTGGCCGGCAAGGCAAAGCTGACGAAGCAGGAGCTGCGCGGCCTGCGGCTGTTCGAGGCGGAGGACAAGGGCAACTGCGCGGCCTGCCATCCCAGTCAGCGGGGTCCCAAGGGCGAACCGCCGTTGTTCACCGATTTCACCTACGACAACCTCGGGGTGCCGCGCAATCCCGACAATCCCTTTTACAAGCTGCCGGCCCAGTTGAATCCAGCCGGTGCGAAATGGGTCGACCTTGGCCTCGGCGCCACCGTCGACAAGCGTTCCGAGGACGGCAAGTTCAAGGTGCCGACCCTGCGCAACATCGAGCTGACCGCGCCCTACATGCACAACGGCTATTTCAAGACCCTGCGCGGCTCCGTAGTGTTCTACAACGATCGCGACAAGAAGCCGCGCTGCAAGCAAGACTGGGTCACCGAAGCAGAGGCCTTGAAGCAGCGCTGCTGGCCGGCGCCGGAAGTGCGCGCCAACGTCAATGACGAAGAACTGGGCGATCTCGGGCTGAGCGAGCGCGAGATTGACGATATCGTCGCCTTCATGAAGACGCTCAATGACGGCTGGCAGCCGCCGGCCAGCAGGAAGTGATGCGTTTCAAGACCTGCGCGGGCAGGGCGCAGAAGCCGAACGCAGCATCATTTTGAACAGGGCAGACAGTGTTTGCCTCGCGATGAATCCAGGGTCCAGCTCATAGCGGCCACACCCACATCAGCATCGGCAGGCCCACGCTGACGACGATCACGTCCACCGGCAGGCCCATGCGCCAGTAGTCGCCAAAGCGGAAGCCGCCGGGGCCAAGAATCAGCGTGTTGTTCTGGTGTCCGATCGGCGTCATGAAGGCGCAGGACGCGCCCACCGCCACCGCCATCAGGAACGTGTCCGGATTGGCGCCCAGCTGCCCGGCGGCGCCGAGCGCGATCGGACACATCACCGCGGCCGTGGCGGCATTGTTCATCAGGTCGGTCAGCAGCATGGTGACGATGAGGATAGTCGCCAGGCCGATGACTGCGTGACCCTGCGCAATGTTGTCCAGCAGGAAACGGGCGATCAGGTCTGCCGTGCCGGTGCTCTGCATTGCGGCCGCCACCGGGATCAGCGCGCCGAGCAGCACCACGACCGGCCAGTCGATGGCCTCGTACACCGAACGCGGCGGCACCGTGCGCAGCACCATCGAGGCGAGCACGCCGGCCGTGAAGGCCACCGCGATTGGGAGCAGGCCGAGTGCCGCCACGGCGACGGCCAGCCCCAGGATGAGGCTCGCGGTGATCGCCTTTCGCTTGTCGGGGAGGTACAGCGCGCGCTCGGCCAGCGGGACGCAGCTGGTGACGGTGGCAAATTCGGCGATGGCCTCCGGCGCGCCTTGCATCATCAGCACGTCGCCCGCCTTGAACCGATAGGTGCGCAGACGGGCCCGGCTGCGGCGGCCCTGGCTCGACACGGCGAGCAGGTTGATGCCGAAGTGGTTGCGCAGCTGGATGTCGCTGGGCGTGCGGTCGATCAGGCCGGAACTCGGCAGGATCGCCAGTTCCACCAGCACGATCTCGTCGGACGGCGGCGCCTTGTCCTGTTTCTTTTCCTCGGATTCGGCTTCCTCGCCGGGCTCCATTTTTTCCGTCCTGTGCTGGGCTTCCTCCAGCACCAGGCCCAGGCCGGACAGTACGGTGGCGAGCGCTTCCGCCTCGGCCTCGATGATCAGGATGTCGCCGGCATGGATATAGCGGCCGGCGTTCGGTGCAGTCACCCGCACGTCGTTGCGCACCAGGCCGACGATCTGCGCATCGGCTTCCTCCAGCGCCGCCTCGATCTCGCGCAGCTTCATGCCGGCGGCCTTGCTGCCTTCGGTCACCAGCGCCTCGGTGAGGTAGGTTCCGGTATCGAAGCCTTCGCCGCCGGCCTGCTGGCGCGCCGGCACCAGCCGCCAGCCGATGAGACCGATGAACAGGACGCCCAGCACCGTCAGCACCAGGCCGACCGGGGTGAAGTCGAACATGCCGAAGCTGCCGAGGCCGGCCTCGGTGCGCAGGCCGGAGACGATCAGGTTGGGCGGCGTTCCGATCAGCGTGGTGGTGCCGCCGAGGATGGAGCCGAAGGCGAGCGGCATCAGCACTTTGCCCGGCGGCAGGTTCAGCCGGCTGGCGATCTGCATGGCCACCGGAATCAGCAGCGCCAGCGCGCCGACGTTGTTCATGAAGGCGGACAGCAGCGCCCCCAGTGCTGTCAGCGCGAATATGGACAGCGTCGGCCCGGCCTTGCCGGGCAGCAGGTGGCGTGTCAGCACATCCACCGCGCCCGAGGTCTGCAGGCCGTGGCTCAGCACCAGCACGCAGGCCACGGTGATCACGGCCGGATGCGCGAAGCCCGCAAAGGCGTCGGCAGTCGGCACCAGGCCGGTGAACACGCAGGCCAGCAGCGCGCCCGCCGCCACCATGTCGTGGCGCCAGCGACCCCACAGGAACAGCCCGATGGTGGCGAACAGAATGGAGACGATGAGCATTTGCTCGAGGCTCATGCCGGGTCTCTCCAGGAACTCAATTCGGACAGCGGGCGTGTCAGCCCACGGCAACCGGCCACGCCAGGTTCCGGCCTGCGCATCGGGCGGACGCTTCCGCTGCCGCAGGACGCTGCTTCATGCAGGGGCTTCGGCACGGCGGCATTCGATGTGGTTACGGTAGAACGGCTGGGGTTCATCCTGTAGACGAAACGGGTTTCGCGGGTGCGCGCTTGCAGTCATTTTAGGCCAGGAAAATTGAGCCTCCGGAATCTAGGGCGATATAAAGTTCACCCACGAGCCTTACGCCCAGCACACAGGACGGGTAAGCGGGGTAAAGTTCGAACTGTGTGTTTTTCATGGAAAGAGTGATCGTGGGGATCCTGGACAAATTCCGGTCGAAGTTTGCATTGGGTCGCGCCGAGCCTGAACGCGTGGAGCAAGTGGATACGGCGGCGCCAGTCAAGGTCGAGCGCCGGCACAACAAGCGTGTGAATGCGCGCGACGATACCCGCGCACTGATCGTTGACGACTCGCCCACGGTGGTCTTTGCCTTGAAAAAAATCCTGCATTCGGCCGGATTCATTACCTTCGAGGCCGACGATGCGGAGTCGGGCATCGCCCTGGCCAAGGCGGAAATTCCCGACCTGATTTTCCTCGACATCATCCTGCCGGGCGCCAACGGCTTCGCTGCGCTGCGCGCCTTGCGCAAGGATCCGGCAACCGCCCACATCCCGGTCATCATGATCAGCGGCAACGAGCAGGCGACCGAGCTGTTCTTCGGCAGCCGCATCGGTGCGGACGATTTCATGAAAAAGCCGTTTTCACGCTACGAAGTGTTTGCGCGGATCGAACGCCTGCTTGACGAAAATCTGGTGCCGCGGCGGAAAACGGCCGTGGCCAGCGAAACCCCGCCGGCTTAGCTGGTCGCCTTTTGCTGCGCGATCGCGGCGGCGGCGGGCAGCAACTGAGGCTTGTCTGCGGTCGGAGTTGCGCTGCAGCAGCGCGCCCTTTTTAATTGCATGGCTTTTCGGTAGGCTTCGCGCTAATCATCCGAAAACCGACCCCATGCACTTCACGCCTGAATCCTTCCGCGCCTGGCCGACCAAGCGCATCACCCTGCTTGGCATGTCCGGCGTCGGCAAGACGCATATCTCGTCAATGCTGCGGGGCCACGACTGGTTCCACTTTTCCGGCGACTACCGCATCGGCACGCGTTATCTCGATGAGCCCATCCTCGACATCATCAAGCAGCAGGCGATGCAGGTGCCGTTTTTGCGCGATTTGCTGCGCAACGACTGGATCGACATCAAGAACAACATCAAGATCCACGACCTCGGGCCGGTGCTGACCTTCGTCGGCAAGCTGGGTGGACCGGAGTGGGGTGGGCTTTCGCTGGACGAGTTCTCGCGTCGCCAGGCGGCCTACCGCGACGGTGAAATCGCCGCCATGAAGGACGTGCCGAGCTTCATCCGCAAGGGTCAGGAAATCTACGGCTACCCGCATTTCGTCAACGACGTTGGCGGCAGCCTGTGCGAGCTCGACGAACCCGGCGTGGTCGAGTTGCTGGCCGAGCACACGCTGATCCTCTACATCCAGACCACCACGCGCGAGGAGGAGGACACGCTGATCAAGCGCGCGCAGTCCGATCCCAAGCCGCTGTATTTCCGCCCGGCCTTCCTCGCCGAACACCTGCCGGTCTATCTGCAGGAAAAGGGCCTGGAGTATGTGGCGCAGATCGAGCCGGACGATTTCGCACGCTGGGTATTTCCGCGCCTGTTCCATTCGCGCATTCCCCGCTACGAGGCAATTGCGAAGCCGCACGGCTACACGGTGACCTCGCAGGAAGTGGCGCAGGTGCGCGACGAGCGCGATTTTCTGGCGCTGCTGGAATCCGCCATCGCGCGCAAGGACCGCTGACATGCCGCTGGTCGCGCATAACGCCCTGCCCACCTTCGACCGTCTGCGCCGCGACGGCATCACGGTGCTGTCGACCGAGCGCGCGGCCAACCAGGAAATTCGCGAGCTGCATGTCGGCCTGCTGAACATGATGCCGGACGCGGCGCTGGAGGCGACCGAGCGGCAGTTCTACCGGCTGGTCGGCGAATCCAACCCGATCGCGCAGTTCTACATGCATCCCTTCACCCTGCCGACGCTGCCGCGCAATGAAACGGCGCAGGCGCACATCGCGCAGTTCTATGAATCGTTCGACGCCATCCGTGAGGCGGGGCTGGACGCGCTCATCATCACCGGCGCCAACGTCAGCCACCCCAATCTGGCCGACGAGGCCTTCTGGCAGCCGCTGATCGAGGTGATCGACTGGGCCTGGGACAACGTCACCTCGACCCTGTGCTCGTGTCTCGCCACCCATGCGGTGATGCAGTTCCGCCACGGCCAGACGCGGCTGAAGCAGCCGCACAAGATATGGGGCGTGTTCGAGCACCGCGTCACCGACGGCCGCCATCCGCTGGTGGCCGACGTCAACACGCGCTTCGACGTGCCGCATTCGCGCTGGAACGACGTCTCGCGCGCGCAGTTCGAGGCGGCCGGGGTCAAGGTGCTGGTCGAAAGCGCGGAAGCCGGCGTGCACCTGGCGGTGTCCGGCGATGGCCTCCGCACGGTGTTCTTCCAGGGCCATCCCGAATACGACACGGTGTCGCTGCTGAAGGAATACAAGCGCGACCTGCTGCTGGCCGCATCGGGCCGGCTTCCGGTCTTTCCCCCCTTTCCGCAGCGCTATTTCAACCGCCAGGCGCAGGCGCTGCTGGCCGAGTTCGCGCGCCGCATGCGTGCCGGCGAGGCCCTCGAATTCCCCGAGTCGCACGTGTTGCCGCAACTCGACAACACCTGGCACGACACCGCCGAGGCGGTGATTGGCAACTGGATCGGCTGCGTCTACCAGGTGACGCATCGCGAGCGCGGCCTGCCTTTCATGCCGGGCATCGACCCCAACAATCCGCTGGGATTGGAATGACGGAAGCCGGCGCGCACTTCGACGAAGAACAGGGCGCGCTGATCGCCCGCGGCGTCTGGCAGGCCGAGGCCGCGGCAGTTCTGCCGAACCTGTCCAGCAAGTCGGTGCGCATCATCGACGGCGCCGACGTTACCCAGCTCGACACCAATGGCGCCTGGCTGCTGCTCAATGCCGCCCGTCCGCAGGCCAGTGATCCGATGCCCGAACTGCGCGGCTTTCAGCCGCGGCATCTGGCGATGTTCAAGCTGGTGGCGCCCCACAGCGCGGTTACGTCGGCGATCCCTGTCCCGTCTCACGAGGGTGTGCGGGCGATCACCGGGCGCGGAACGCTGGCCCTGTGGGGGCACCTCGTGGGACTGCTCGATTTCGTCGGCCGCCTGTTTCTCGAGTTCATGGCTTTGTTGCCCCGCCCGGGCCTGTGGCGCTGGCGCGAACTCGGCGCCCAGGTTCGCGATGTATTCGTCGGCGCCATTCCCATCGTGACCGGCATGCTGTTCCTGCTCGGCGTGGTGTTCGCCTACCTGCTGGGCGATCAGGCGCAGCAATACGGCGCCAACATCTTTGTCGTCGACGGCCTGCTGATGGCCATCCTGCGCGAGATTTCGCCGGTCATCGTCGCGGTGCTGGTGGCCGGGCGCACCGGCGCCGCCATCACCGCGCAGATCGGCACCATGAAGGTCACCGAGGAGATCGACGCCATCACCACGCTCGGCCTGTCGCCGCTGGCGGTGCTGGTGATTCCGCGCATCCTCGCGCTGCTGCTCGCCCTGCCGCTGCTGGTGTTCATCGGCAACATCGCCGGGATCGCCGGCGGCATGCTGGTGGCGCAGCAGCAACTCGATATCTCGACCTATATGTTCATGGACCGGGTGGCTGATGTGCTGCAGCTGAAAACCCTGCTGGTGGGGCTGGGCAAGGCCCCGGTATTCGCCATCTTCATCGCGCTGATCGCCTGCCGCATGGGTCTGGCGGTCACCCGCGACTCGCGCAGCGTCGGTGCCAACACCACCTCCACTGTGGTGCAGAGCCTGGTCGCCATCATCGTCCTCAACGCGGGGTTTGCCGTGTTGTTCGTCAAGCTGGGGATCTGATGACGGAAAACGTGATCGACGTCCGCGGCCTTTCCACCACGCTGGGCGGACACGCCATCCACCGCGACCTCGACCTGAGCGTGGCGCGGGGTGAAGTCATTGCCCTGATCGGCGGCAGCGGCACCGGCAAGTCGGTGCTGATGCGCGAAATCATCGGCCTGTTGAGGCCGCAGGCGGGCCGCATCGAACTGTTCGGGCAATCGGTGTGGGACTGCACGCCGGCGCAGATGAACACCCTGCGCAAACGCTTCGGCGTGCTGTTCCAGGACGGCGCGCTGTTTTCTTCGTTGTCCGTGGAAGACAACGTCGCTACTCCGCTGTTCGAACACACCGACTTGCCGAAAGCCACCTGCCGCCAGCTGGCGCGGCTCAAGCTGGCGTTGGCGGGGCTGCCGCCGGACACCGCGAAGAAGCGTCCGAGCGAGCTTTCCGGCGGAATGAGGAAGCGGGTGGCGCTGGCGCGCGCGCTGGCGCTCGATCCCGAGCTGCTGTTTCTCGACGAGCCGACCTCCGGCCTTGACCCGATTTCCGCGCGCGCATTCGATACGCTGATCCGGCTGCTGGCCGACAGCCTCGGCCTCACCGTATTCCTCGTCACCCACGACTTGGATACACTGTTTTCAATTATCGACCGCGTGATCGTGCTATCGAACGGCCGCGTGCTCGGCAGCGGCAGCGTGGCCGAACTGAAACACATCGACGATCCGTGGCTGCGCGACTATTTCGCCGCACGGGCATCGGAGGAGAACATAGCGCATGGAAACTGAAAGTCGCTACACCCTCGTGGGCACTCTGGTGCTGGCGGTGATCGCGCTGATGACGGTCGCGATCATATGGCTGGCGGGCATCGCGGACACCATCGCGTACCAGACCTACACCCTGTATTTCAAGCAGCAGTCGCTCGACGGGCTGGCGATCGGCAGCCCGGTGAAGATGCGCGGCATCAAAGTCGGCGTGGTGGACAGTTATCGCTTCGCCAAGGGCGGCGACGAAGCCGTCAGCGTCACCGCGCGCATCGACGAGGGCGTTCCGGTCCACGTCGGCGCCGAAGCCTATATCAAGCGCAACCTGGTCACCGGCATTGCGTCGGTTGAAATCAACAATGGCCCAAGCAGCAGCCCCTTGCTCGTCGAAGTGCCCAAAGGCGAGCGCTACCCGGTCATCGCCGAGGGCAGCTCCGACATCGACAAGGTCGCTACCGCATTCTCGCGACTCTCGGTCAACGGCGCGCAGGTGCTGGAGAAGATGAACACGCTGCTGTCTGACGAAAACCAGCGCTCGATCAGCCAGACGCTGGCCAACCTCAACGAACTGTCTGCCCATCTGGCCGCCAACAAGGAAAGCCTCGATGCCGCGGTGCAGGGCATCCGCGATGCCTCCGATGAATTCCGCTTCGCCGGCGCCAGCATCAGCCAGGCCGCGACCCGCGCCGAAGGCAGCATTATCAGCGTCGGCGAAAACGCCAACGCCGCGCTGAAGGAGGCCACCCTTGCCATGGAAAAATTGCAGCGCGATGCCGGTCTGATCTCGCTACAGATTCAGCAGCTCACCGAAACCGGCACGCTGGAGTTGACCAACGTCAGCCGCGATATCCGCACCAGCGCCGACACCCTCACCACGGCCGGGCAACGCCTGTCCAATCCCCGCACCATTCTGTTCGGTCCCAGCCAGCAGCAGCTCGGCCCCGGAGAAAAACTGCCATGAGAACCGGTTTCGTCCTGCTCGCGCTGGCATCCTTGCTGAGCGGTTGCATCAATGTCGGCGACCGCACCGCTGCTCCCGCCGTGGTGTTTTACGTGCTGAATGATCCTGCGCCGCCCGCCGTGGCCAGGCCCGTCCGTGCCGATGCGCCCACCCTGTTGGTGCTCGATACCGCCACCGGCAGCTTTTACGACACCGAGCAACTCATCTTCAGCAACAGTCCCGGCACGCGCGGCCAGTACCAGTTCGCGCGCTGGACCGAGCGGCCCGGCAAGCGCTTCGCCGAACTGATGCGGGTCCGGCTCGACCGCCAGGGTGCCTGGCATGTCAGCGCCGCCGGCGGTTATGTGCGCGGCGATTTGCTGCTGGACACCGAGCTGATCGAGTTCTATCACGATGCCATCAGTCAACCGGGGCATGTCCGGCTGGTGCTGCGCGCCGAGCTGGTGGACCTGAAACAGCGCAAGCTGCTGGGGCGCCGCGTGTTCGAACAGCAGGTGGCGTTGGCAAGCTACGACGCCGCGGGCGCGGCGCAGGCCTCCAGTCAGGCCGTCAGCCAGGGGCTCGACGAACTGACCGTCTGGCTCGCGACGCTGCAATAAGCGCCTACACTCTATAAAGCGTCACCCACAACAAGAGGAGAGAGACCATGAAGCGTTTGCTTGCTGCACTGTTCCTGAGTTCGGTTGCTGCGGCTGCCCATGCCGAAATCGCACAGAAATTCGGCTCGCTCGAAATCCACTACAACGCGCTGACTACCGACACCTTGCTGCCGGAAGTTGCGCGCACCTACAAAATTGAACGCAGCAAGACGCGTGGCCTCATCACCATGTCGGTGCTGCAGCAGAATCCGGTGGGGGCGCCCACGCCGGTTCCGGCCAAGCTCAGTGTTTACGTCACCAACCTCAGTCAGCAGCTGGCCAACGTGGAAATGCGCGAGATCAAGGAAGGCACGGCGATCTACTATCTGGGCGAGTTTCGCGTTGCCCCGCCGGACACGCTGAAGTTCACCGCCACCGTCGAGGTGGCGGGCGAACCCAAACGCGAGATGGTGTTTACCCAGAAATTCTACAAGTAGAGCCACGCAGCCCCGGATCCGGGGCTGTTTTATATGGTGCTCAGGCGCCCTGGAAAGCCGAGTACGCCAGCGTCAGCAGCCCCCACACGCCGAAGCCCGCCACCATCAGCCCGGCCGTGCGGCGCACCCAGAGCTGCTGCATGAAAGGCTGGAGCTGCCGCGCGAATAGGCCCATTCCCAGCAGGTTCGGCAGGGTGCCCAGCCCGAACGCCAGCATCAGCGCCGCGCCCGAGGGGGCACTGCCCGCCGCCACCGCGGACACCAGCACCGAATACACCAGCCCGCACGGCAGCCAGCCCCAGGCCATGCCCGCCAGCAGCGCCTGCGGCAGCGACTTCACCGGCAACAGCTTCTGGAACAGCGGCTTCACCCGGCGCCACAGCGCACCGCCGGCGCGCTCGAATACCAGCACCCACTGGTTGAATCCGGCCAGATACAGGCCGAGCAGGATCATCACGACCTGCGCCAGCACGAAGAGCAGCGTCTGCACCGGCAGGAATTCCGCCAGTTTCAATGAGGCGCCGAGCGCGCCGGCCAGTGCGCCGAACAAGGCATAGCTGGTGATGCGCCCGAGGTTGTAGGCCAAGTGCATCCTGAACGGCGGGTGCGTGCCGTCGGCGCGGAAGGAAAAGGCCGCGACGATGCCGCCGCACATGCCGACGCAGTGCACGCCGCCGAGCAGGCCGGCGAGGAGGGCGGTGAGCAGGGAAAATTCGATCATTTTTTCGGTTGGGTCCGGCGCGCGTTGAGTGTGCCGCGTATGGAACGGGGATTGCGACGGCAGTCGAGCACGGCGAGAACGATCGCGGTGTCGCCGTCGAAATCATAATAAATCGCAAACGGAAAGCGCCTGGACAGGCTGCGATGCAGATTCGACAGGGGCTTGGGATGAACGCCCGCATGCAGTGCGAGCGCATCGATGTCGGAGAACAGGCTATCGAGAAAATACTGGCCGAGCCCCGCGGCCTGAGTTTCGTAGAATTCGAAACCCACCAGCAAATCCCGTTCGGCTGATGCGCCGATCCGCACTGCATGCATGGGCGGGACTAGCGTTCGGTCAGCTTGCGCAGTGCATCTTTGGCAGCCTGCCAGTCACGGTGCTGGCCCGCCGCCAGTTCGCGCAGACGCGCTTCCAGCACGGCGGTGTGCCAGGGCGGACTCAATTCGGCTGCGTCGTCCTGGCATAGCGAATCCCACAATGACTCCATCGCGGCCAGACGTTCAGCCAGGGGCAGTTGGGTGAGAGCATCGAGATTTGGCATGGCAAAAGATTAGCACATCAGCCCGGGGGCTGCTGTCGTCCCACCAGCCAAATCAGCAGCAGCACCGGCACCCCGATCAGCGCGGTGCCGGTGAAGAAATTCGCCCAGCCGAAGGCATCGACGAACTGGCCCGAAAATCCCGCGATGAATTTGGGCAGCAGCAGCATCACCGAGGTGAACAGTGCGTACTGGGTGGCCGAATAGGCCTGGTTGACCAGGCTCGACAGGTAGGCGACGAAGGCGGAGGACGCGATGCCGGCCGAGAGGTTGTCGGCCGAGATGGTGAACACCAGCGCGCCGACATCGTGGCCGCGCCCGGCCAGCCAGACAAACAATAGATTCGTCGCCGCCGACAGCACCGCGCCGAGGAACAGCGTGCGCATCACCCCCATGCGCATCACCAGCAGGCCACCGAGGCCGGCGCCGAGGATGGTCATGATGACGCCGTAGACCTTGGACACGGTCGCTACCTCATCCTTGGTGAAGCCCATTTCCTGGTAGAAGGGATTGCTCATCACCCCCATCACCACGTCCGAAATGCGGTAGACCGCGATCAGCGCCAGCATCAGCACCGCATGCCATTTGTAACGCTGGATGAAATCGATGAAGGGTGCCAGCACCGCGCTGTGGAACCACGCCGTGGCGGTCAGTAGCCAGCCGCTGAGACCCGCGGCGGCAAAGCGTTCCCGCGTATGCGCTTCACGCTCGGTGGTGGTGAGAGAAATCTTCTTTTCCGGTTCGCGGATGGTCAGCGTGGTGAGGATGCCCACCGCCATCAGCGCCGCCATCACCGTGTACGCCACCTGCCAGGGGCGGAAGTCGTAGGTCGCCTCGCTGGGGTCGAACGCCGCGGCGATCCACAGCGCGCCCGCGCCGGCGGTGATCATCGCGATGCGGTAGCCCGCCTGGTAGGTCGCCGCCATCGCCCCCTGCTTCTCGATTTCCACCGCCTCGATGCGGTAGGCGTCGAGCGCGATGTCCTGCGTCGCCGAGGCAAACGCCACCGCCAGCGCGAGGTACACCATGTGCGTCAGGTTCTGCGCCGGGTCGGTGTTTGCCATCCCCAGAAGCGCCAGCGCGATGCACACCTGCGACAGCAGCAGCCACGCCCGCCGTTTGCCCAGCCGGGCGGTGAGGAAGGGCAGCGGCAGCCGGTCCACCAACGGCGACCACAAAAACTTGAAGCCATACGCCAGCCCCACCCAGCTCAAATGCCCGATCGTCGCCCGCGCAATGCCTGCTTCGGAGAGCCAGAACGACAGCGTTCCCAGCACCAGCAAGAGCGGCAGCCCGGCCGAAAAGCCGAGAAACAGCATGCCGACGACGCGGGGGTGGGTGTAGACCGCAAGGGCGGCAAGCCAGGGATGGTCGCGAACGGTCATGGAACGTAATCGTAATCGACGATCAAAGGCGCGTGGTCGGAAAAGCGCTGGTCCTTGTAGACGCTGGCGGACTTTGCCGTTTTCGCAATGCCCGGCGTCGCGATCTGGTAGTCGATGCGCCAGCCCACGTTCTTGGCATACGCCTGGCCGCGGTTGCTCCACCAGGTATAACTTTCACCCGTAGCCTCGGGATAAAGGCTGCGATAGACGTCGATCCAGCCAAGTTCGTCGAACAGGCGTGTCATCCAGGCGCGTTCCTCGGGCAGGAAGCCGGAGTTCTTCTGGTTGGATTTCCAGTTCTTGAGGTCGATTTCGCGGTGGGCGATGTTCCAGTCGCCGCAGATGACGATTTCCCGGCCGGACTTGATCAGCGCCTGGAGGTGGGGGAAGAAGACGTCCATGAAACGAAACTTGGCCTGCTGGCGCTCCTCGGAACTCGACCCGGAGGGCTGGTAGAGCGAGATGATGGCGAGATGGCCGTAGTCGGCCTCGATGTAGCGGCCCTCGGCATCGAATTCGGGGGCGCCGAGGCCTTCGATGATCTGCTGCGGTTGCTGACGGGTATAGACGCCAACGCCGCTGTAGCCCTTCTTCTCGGCGTAGTGAAAAGCGCCGGTCAGGCCGTCGCACTGGATAAATTCGGGCTTGAGGTCGGCGGCCTGGGCCTTGAGCTCCTGCACGCAGACGACATCGGCGTGTTGCGTGGGCAGCCAGTCGAAAAAGCCCTTGGTGGCGGCGGAACGGATGCCGTTGAGGTTGGCCGATATAATTCGCATTGATTATTTGTTCAAGAAAACCAGAAAAATGTCCGATTACAAAGCCGAGTTTGTGGAATTCGCCATTGCATCGCAGGTGCTGTGTTTTGGCGAGTTCAAGACCAAGGCGGGGCGCATGAGCCCCTACTTTTTTAATGCGGGGCTGTTCAACGACGGCGACAAGCTCAAGCGGCTGGGCGAATTTTACGCGAAAGCCATTGTCGACTCGGGCATTGCCTTTGACGTGCTGTTCGGACCCGCCTACAAGGGTATTCCGCTGGCGGCGAGCATTGTGATCGCGCTGGCGGGCATGGGCAGGAACGTGCCGTTTGCGTTCAACCGCAAGGAAGCCAAGGATCACGGCGAAGGCGGCACGGTGGTCGGCGCGGCGCTTCAGGGCCGGGTGCTGATCGTCGACGACGTGATTTCGGCGGGCACCTCGGTGCGCGAGTCGGTGAACCTGATCCGCGGCGCGGGGGCCGAGCCGGCTGGGGTGGTGATTGCGCTGGACCGCATGGAACGGGGCACCGGGGAGAAGTCGGCGGTGCAGGAAGTACGCGAACAATATGGCATTCCAGTGGTGGCGGTGATCACGCTGGACAATCTGGTGGAGTTTCTGGAACGTGACGCAGACAGACAACAAGCATTGCAGGCAGTGGCCGCTTACCGTGAAAGGTATGGCGTATAGCGTACTGGGCGTCGCCTTGCTGCTGGCCGCAGGGATGGCGCAGGCGGCGATGTACCGCTGGGTCGATGGCAATGGCCGGGTGCATTACAGCGATACGCCGCCGTCGACCTACCAGAAAAGCGGTGGCGCCGAGTTGAGCAAGCAGGGCAACGTCGTCAAGCGCACCCAATCCGAAGCCGAGCGCAAAGCCGAAGCCGAACGCCAGATCGAACTGAAGCGCCTTGAGCAGGAACAGCAGAAACAGGCGCAGCTTGATCGTGCGCTGACCCAGACCTACACCAACGAAGCGGAAATCGACCTGGCGCGCGACCGTGCGCTGGAGCATCACCGCCTGGCGATCAAGGGCGCGGAAACCCGTGCCGAGGCGGTGGCGAAAAACATGGAAGAGCTGCGCACCCGCATGACCAATATCGAGAAAGCGGGCCGCACGGTGGGCCCCGGCCTGCATGAGCAGCTGGCGCAAGCCACCCGGGAAAGCCTCGATCTCAAGCGCACCATCCTCAACAACGAGGAAGCCATGGCGCAGGTGCGCGAGAAATACGCGGCCGACAAGGCGCGCTTCATCGAGTTGACAGGAAAGAAATAGCCGGGCGGCCGCTTAGGCGGCTACGGCGGATTGCGGACAGGCAAAAACGCGTTGGCGGGAGAACCCGGCCAACGCGTTTTTTATTGCAGGCGGGACTTCAACAGGTCGTTGACCTGCGCCGGGTTGGCCTTGCCGCGGCTGGCCTTCATGACCTGGCCGACCAGCGCGTTGAAAGCCTTGTCCTTGCCGGCGCGGAATTCCTCGACCGACTTCGGGTTGGCGGCCAGCACCTCGTCGATGATCTTTTCCAGTTCGCCGGAATCGGACATCTGCCTGAGGCCGCGCGCCTCGATGATGGCATCGACTTCGCCGGCGCCTTCCCACAAGCCTTCGAACACCTGCTTGGCGAGCTTGCCCGAGAGCGTGCCGTCCTGGATGCGTGCGATCAGCGCGCCCAACTGGGCGGCGGACACCGGGCTCTGAGCGATGTCGAGTTCGTCCTTGTTCAACGCGGCCGAGAGTTCGCCCATCACCCAGTTGGCGGCGAGCTTGCCCTGGCCGCAGGCTTTCGCGGCAGCCTCGAAATAGTCGGCGAGCGCGCGCGAGCCGGTCAGTACCGACGCGTCATAGGCCGACACGCCGTAGTCGGCCTGGAATCTCGCCTGCATCGCCGCGGGCAGCTCGGGCAGGGTGGCGCGCACCCGCTCGATCCAGTCCTCGTCGAGCTTCACCGGCAGCAGGTCGGGGTCGGGGAAGTAGCGGTAGTCGTGCGCCTCTTCCTTGCTGCGCATCATGCGTGTCTCTCCCGTATCCGGATCGAACAGCACCGTGGCCTGAGTGACGCGGCCGCCGTCTTCCAGCGTTTCGATCTGCCAGCGGACTTCGTAATCGATCGCCTGCTGCAGAAACTTGAAGGAGTTGAGGTTCTTGATTTCGCGGCGGGTGCCGAATTCGGCCTGCCCCACCGGACGTACCGAGACGTTGGCGTCGACGCGAAAGCTGCCTTCCTGCATGTTGCCGTCGCAGATGCCGATCCAGGTCACCAGCGTGTGCAGCGCGCGGGCGTAGGCCACCGCCTCGGCGGAAGAACGCATCTCGGGCTCGGAGACGATTTCCAGCAGCGGCGTGCCGGCGCGGTTGAGATCGATCCCGGTCATGCCGTGGAAGTCTTCGTGCAGCGACTTGCCGGCGTCCTCTTCCAGATGGGCGCGGGTGAGGTGGACCGTTTTCTCCTCACCGTCGACTACGATCGTCAGCGCGCCGCCTTCGACGATGGGGCGGGCCAGCTGGCTGATCTGGTAGCCCTTCGGCAGGTCGGGGTAGAAGTAGTTCTTGCGGTCGAACACGTTGATGCGGTTGAGCGTGGCATCGATCGCGAGGCCGAACTTGATCGCGCATTCCACCGCACCCTTGTTCAACACCGGCAGTACGCCGGGCAGCGCGATGTCGACCGCGCTCGCCTGGGTGTTGGGTGCGGCGCCGAAGGCGGTGCTGCTGCCCGAAAAGATTTTCGACTTCGTGGCGAGCTGGGTGTGGACTTCCAGCCCGATGACCACTTCCCAGTTATCGCGGCCCCGATTCATTTCAGGCCCTCCGGAGTGCGGCTGTGCCAGTCGGTGGCGCGCTGGTACTGATGGGCGACGTTGAGCATCTTCGCTTCGCTGAAGTAATTGCCGACCAGTTGCAGGCCGATCGGCAGGCCCTTGGCATCGAAGCCGCAGGGCAGGCTCATGCCGGGCAGGCCGGCGAGGTTGGCGGGAATGGTGTAGAGGTCGTTGAGATACATTTCCACCGGGTCGTCGGATTTCTCGCCGAGCTTGAACGCGGTGCCTGGCGCGGTCGGGCCGAGGATGACGTCGCAGGCCTGGAAGGCGGTGTTGAAGTCGTCGGCGATCAGGCGGCGGATTTTTTGCGCCTGCAGGTAATAGGCGTCGTAGTAGCCGTGACTCAGCACGTAGGCGCCGATCATGATGCGGCGCTTCACCTCGGCACCGAAGCCCTGGGCGCGGGTCTTGCTGTACATGTCGTCGAGGTTGGCGTATTCGGGGGCACGGTAGCCGTAGCGCACGCCGTCGAAGCGCGACAGGTTGCTGGAAGCTTCGGCGGGGGCGAGCACGTAGTAGACGGGGATCGCGAGTTTCGAGTTGGCAAGCGAGATTTCGACGGTCGTCGCGCCGAGCTTCTGCAGTTCAGCGACCGCTGCCTCGACGGCAGAAGCGACTTCGTTGTTGAGCCCTTCAGCGAAGAACTCTTTCGGCAGGCCGACGCGCAGGCCGGCCAGCGGCTGGTTCAAATCGCGCGTGTAATCCTCTTTATCGCGCTCCAGGCTGGTCGAGTCGTTGGGATCGAAGCCGGTCATCACGTTCAGGAGCAGCGCGCAGTCCTCGGCCGAGGGCGCCATCGGCCCCGCCTGGTCGAGGCTGGAGGCGAAGGCGATCATGCCGTAGCGCGACACCAGGCCGTAGGTCGGCTTCAGGCCGGTGATGCCGGTGAATGCCGCGGGCTGGCGAATCGAGCCGCCGGTGTCGGTGCCGGTGGCGGCGGGCGCCATGCGCGCGGCCACACACGCCGCGGCGCCGCCCGACGAGCCGCCCGGCACGCAGGCGGTGTTCCAGGGATTCTTTACTGCACCGAAATAACTGGTCTCGTTGCTTGATCCCATGGCGAACTCGTCCATGTTGGTCTTGCCCAGGCTCGGCATGCCGGCGGCCTTGAAGCGCTGGATCACATGGGCGTCGTAGGGCGCGACGAAGTTGTGCAACATTTTCGAGCCGCAGGTGGTGAGCCAGCCGTCGGTGCAGAAGATGTCCTTGTGGGCGATCGGCACGCCGGTCAGTGGGCCGGCCTGACCGGCGGCGATCAGCGCGTCGGCGGCCGCCGCCTCGGCCAGCGTCTTCTCGGCATCGACCGTGATGAAGGCGTTGATGGACGGATTCAGCGCGGCGATGCGGTCGAGATACTGCCGGGCCAGTTCGCGGCTGGAGATCTGCTTGCCGGCGAGCTGCGCGGCCAGTGCGGTAAGAGAAGTACTGTTCATGGCTTACTCGACCACCCTGGGCACGAGATACAGGCCGTTCTCGACCGCGGGGGCCACGGCCTGGAAGGCGGCATGGCGGTCGGTTTCGGTCACGGTGTCGTCGCGCAGGCGCTGATAGACCTCCTGCGCGTGCGCCATCGGGGCGATGCCGGCTGTGTCTACCGCCTGCATGGTGGCGATGAGGTCGAAAATGCTGTTGAGCTGGGTCTGCGTGGCCTGCGCCTCGGCATCGCTGGTTTCGATGCGCGCAAGGCGGGCGATGCGCTTGACGTCGTCCGAATCAAGGGACATGAAACACCTGGTGGTTTACGGGAACGAAGCGCGTTAGGGTATCATAGGCCCCTTGTTTTTTCTGCCCTTTCGCCCGCCCGGTGCGGGTATCGACGCCGCCATGTTCAAGTTTCTGACCAGTTATTTTTCCACCGATCTCGCCATCGATTTGGGTACCGCAAACACGCTGATTTACGTGCGCGACCGCGGCATCGTGCTGGACGAGCCCTCGGTGGTGTCGATCCGCACCGATCCGTCGGCCGGCGGCAAGCGTACCGTGCAGGCGGTGGGCGCAGAAGCCAAGCTGATGCTGGGCCGCACCCCGGGCAACCTGCAGGCGATCCGGCCGATGAAGGATGGCGTGATCGCCGACTTCACCGTCACCGAGCAGATGCTCAAGTACTTCATCAAGAAGGTGCACGACACCCGCATGTTCCGCCCCAGTCCGCGCATCATCATCTGCGTGCCCTGCGGCTCGACCCAGGTGGAACGGCGCGCGATCCGTGAATCGGCGATCGGCGCCGGCGCGCGCCAGGTGTTTCTGATCGAGGAGCCGATGGCGGCGGCGATCGGCGCCGGACTGCCGGTGGCCGAGGCGACCGGTTCGATGGTGGTCGACATCGGCGGCGGCACCACCGAAGTCGGCGTGATCTCGCTGGGCGGCGTGGTCTACGCCAACTCGGTGCGCGTCGGCGGCGACCGCATGGACGAAGCCATCATCAGCTACATTCGCCGCAACTACGGCATGCTGATCGGCGAAGCCACCGCCGTGCAGATCAAGAAGAAAATGGGCTCGGCCTTCCCCGGCGCCGAAGTGCTGGAGATGGAAGTCAAGGGCCGCAGCCTGGCCGAAGGCGTGCCGCGCAGCTTCAACGTGTCGTCCAACGAAATCCTCGAAGCGCTGACCGAGCCGCTCAATGCCATCGTCAGCGCGGTCAAGCAGGCGCTGGAGCAGACCCCGCCCGAACTCGGCGCCGACATCGCCGAAAAAGGCATGGTACTGACCGGCGGCGGCGCGCTGTTGCGTGACCTCGACCGCCTGTTGATGGAAGAAACCGGCCTGCCGGTGATCGTCGCCGACGATCCGCTGACTTGCGTGGTGCGCGGTTCCGGGCGTGCCCTGGAAGAAATGCACATGCTGTCATCGGTGTTCACCAACGAGTGAACGCAGCCGCACCCGGTTTTTCTAACAGGGGCCGCTGATGGCGATGCCCGGCCAGTTCATGTTCGTCCGCCAGCTGGGGCCGACGGCGCGCCTGTTGATCTGGCTCCTCGTCGGCGTCACCTGCGTGGTGCTCGATTCCCGCTACCAGGCGCTCGACGGCTTGCGCAGCGGGTTTTCGCTGGTGCTGCAGCCGGTGCGTCAGGTCTTGCGCGCCCCCGCCGATGTCGCCACCGAACTGGGCGGCTTCTTTACCCGCCACCGTGCCTTGCAAAAAGAACGTGATGCCTTGCTGGCCGAGCGCGCAGCGCTGCTGGCCGGTGTCAATGCCGCACGCGACCTGGAGCGGGAGAACGCCGAACTGCGCACCCTGCTGCAACTGCAGGAGCGGCCGGGCCAGCAGCTGGTGCGCGCCGCCCTGCTGTACAAGGGGCACGACTGGTTTTCCCAGCGCATCACCCTCGACCGCGGAGCTTCAGCGGGCTTGCGCGCCGGACTGGCGGTGGTCGATGCGGCGGGACTGATGGGGCAGGTGAACAAGGTTTATCCGGGAACCAGCGACGTCATGCTGGTGAGCAGCCCGGGCCATCTGACCCCGGTGGTGATCGAGCGCACCGGCCAGCGCGGCCTTGCTGCCGGCAGCGGTCAGGGGCTGATGGAGCTGCGCTATATGCCGGCGCAAACCGACATCCGGGCCGGTGATCGGCTGCTGACCTCTGGCATCGATCGGGTCTACCCGGCGGGCATTCCGGTGGCGCGCGTCAGCCGGGTGTCGCGTTCGCAATCCAGCCCGTATCTGCGCGTCGAGTGCGTGCCGCTGGCGGGGCTGGGCCGCTCGCGAGCCGTGCTGGTACTGGCTGCCGAGCCGCAGGAGGCGTTACCGTGAACGCGCCCGCCCACACGCTTGGCGGCTGGCGCCACATCCTCGGAACGCTGGTGCTGGCCGTGCTGCTGGAACAGTTTCCATGGGATGGCTGGGCGCTCGCCCTGCGGCCGGATTTCGTGCTGGTGGCCGTGTTGTTCTGGGCTCTGCATCAGCCCACGCGCGTCGGCTTCGCCACCGCCTTTGCTTTCGGACTGCTGGCGGATTTCCAGGATGGCGTGGTGTTCGGCCAGCATGCCATCGCCTATGTGGTCGGGGTCTATCTTGCGCTGTTCCTGCGCCTGCGGCTGCTGCAGTTCGATCCGCTTCGCCAGGCCGCGCAACTGTTCCCTGTCCTGCTCGCCGTGCAACTGACGGTGTTGCTGGTCGGCTGGCTGGCCGTCAACCCGCCGACCACCCTCGCCGTGTTGCTGCCGGCGTTCAGCAGCGCCCTGCTGTGGTATCTGGCAACGGGCTTCCTGTGGCTGTGGCATGGCAAGGGGCTGCAGGACCGGGCATGAGGCGTTACACCCCGCTGAAGAATCTTGACGATGAGCTCGCCCGTTTCCAGGGCCGGCTCAAGGTGGGGGGCACTTTCGTCGTCCTGCTCGCCATCGCCTTGCTGGGCCGGGCCTTTTACCTGCAGATCCTGCAGCACGAGCATTACATCGAGCGGGCCGAAAGCAACCGAATTTCGCTGGTGCCCACCGCGCCCCATCGCGGCCTCATCGTCGACCGCAACGGCCGCATCCTGGCGGAAAATTATTCGGCCTACACGCTTGAAATCACGCGGGCCAACATGGCCGACCTCGAGGCCACGCTGGCCGAGATCGGCGCCCTGATCGAAATCACTCCTGGGGCTTTGCGGCGCTTTCGGCGCCTGCTGTCCGAATCGCACGAGTTTGAAACGGTGCCGCTGAAAAGCAAGCTCAGCGACGAGGAAGTCGCGATCCTGGCGGCCAATCGCTATCGCCTGCCGGGGGTGGAAGTGAAGGCGCGCCTGTTCCGCAACTACCAGGCCGGACCCGGCATGGCGCACGTGGTCGGCTTCATCGGCCGCATCAATGACAGCGACCTGAAACGACTGCGCGAGCAGAATGTCGACCGCAATTACAAGGGCAGCGTCCACATCGGCAAGACCGGCCTCGAGCAGAGCTATGAAACCCTGCTGCACGGGCGCACCGGCTTCGACCAGATGGAAACGGACGCCAGCGGTCGCGCGGTGCGCATGCTGTCGCGCGTGCCGCCGGTGCCGGGCAAGGACCTGCGCCTGCACCTCGACCTCGAGCTGCAGGCGGTGGCCGAGCAGGCGTTCGGCGACTTCCTGGGTGGACTGGTGGCGCTCGATCCCAACACTGGCGGCGTGCTGGCGCTGGTCTCGCGGCCGGGATTCGACCCCAACCTGTTCGTCGACGGCATCGATCCGGAAACCTGGAAATCGCTCAACGAATCGCCCGATCGGCCGATGGTGAATCGCGCATTGCGCGGCATCTATCCGCCGGGCTCGACCATCAAGCCGCTGATGGCGCTGGCGGGGCTGGAACTGGGGTTGCGCAAGCCCTCGGACAGCTTCGTCGACCCCGGACATTACAGCCTGCCCAACAGCAGACACCAGTTTCGCGACTGGAAGCGCGAGGGGCATGGCGTGGTCGACCTGCGTCGATCCATCTCGCAGTCGTGCGACACCTATTACTACCGGTTGGCGGTCGACATGGGCATCGACCGCATGCACGATTACCTCGCACAGTTCGGCCTCGGCGAAAAAACCGGCATCGACCTGGAAGGCGAATCGTCCGGCCTGCTGCCCTCGCGCGAATGGAAGCAGCGTCGCTGGAACAAGCCCTGGTACCCCGGCGAGACGGTGATCGCCGGCATCGGCCAGGGCTACCATCTGACCACGCCGCTGCAACTGGCAGCGGCTACCGCCATGCTCGCCAACGGCGGCAAGCGGATCGAGCCGCGCCTGGTGCAGGCGACCCGCGACCCGCTCGGTCATGAGTGGCAGCCGTTGCCGGGCGCGGTGCGCGGACAGGTGGCGATCACCCCGGCGCATCTCGAGGTGGTGCGCGAGGGCATGCTGGACGTGATGCGCCCCGGCGGTACTGCCGCCAAATCGGCTGCCGGCGCGCCCTACACGATTGCCGGCAAGACCGGCACCGCGCAGGTGGTCGGCATCAAGCAGGGGGCGCGCTACGACGCCAGCCGGCTGGCGCGCGAGCATCGTGACCACGCACTGTTCATCGCCTATGCGCCGGCCGACAATCCCACCATCGCGCTGGCCGTGATGGTGGAAAACGGCGGTTCGGGCAGCGGCACCGCTGCGCCCATCGCCCGGGCGGTACTCGACTATTACCTGACCGGGAAGCGTCCCGGCGAACTGACACTGGATACAGGACTCACTGAAAATGCCGCGGACTAGCCACTGGATCCTGCGCAGGCTGAGCCACCTGGACGGCATTCTGCTGGTCCTGGTGCTTGTGTTGCTGGGCATCAGCCTCGCGGTGGTGGCGAGCGCATCAGGGCAAAGCCCGACCCGCATCAGCGGTCACCTGATCAACATCGGGCTGGCCCTGGGCGTGATGGTGGTGGTCGCCAACGTGCCGCCGCACCTGCTGGCCAAGGTGGGTCTGCCGCTCTACGTGGCCGGCTTGGTGTTGTTGATCGCGGTGGCCCTGTTCGGCGAAGTCCGCAACGGCTCGCGGCGCTGGCTCAACCTGGGGGTCATCGCCTTCCAGCCGTCGGAATTGCTGAAGCTGGCGCTGCCCCTGATGCTGGCCTGGTATTTTCAGCGCCACGAGGCGCTGCTGCGTGCCAAAAATTACCTGGTCGGCGGCGCGCTGCTGCTGGTCCCCTTCGTGCTGATCCTGCGCCAGCCCGATCTCGGCACCGCCCTGATGATCGGGGCGTCGGGCTTTTACCTGCTATTTTTTGCCGGCCTGCCGTGGAAAGTCATTTTCGGCGGCGCCACCCTCGGCGCGGTGAGCATGCCCCTGATATGGGGGCTGATGCACGACTATCAGCAGCGCCGCGTGCTGACCCTGCTCGACCCGTCGTCCGATCCGCTCGGCGCCGGCTATCACATCATCCAGTCGACCATCGCGATCGGCTCCGGCGGCTTGTTCGGCAAGGGCTGGATGCAGGGCACGCAAGCCCAGCTCGACTTCATTCCGGAGCGGACGACCGACTTCATCTTTGCCGTGTTCGGCGAGGAATTCGGCTATGTCGGCGCGATCCTGCTGGTGGGCTTGTACTTGGCCCTGGTTGCGCGCGGCCTGTTCATCGCTGCGCGCGCCCCGACCCTGTTCGGGCGGCTGATGGCCGCCACGTTGAGCCTGAACCTGTTCACCTATGTGTTTGTCAACATGGGCATGGTGTCGGGCATCCTGCCGGTGGTCGGCGTTCCCTTGCCGCTGATGAGCTATGGCGGCACCGCGCTCATCACCCTGTTGCTGGGGGTGGGCATCATGATGAGCGTGGCCACGCATCGCCAGCTCAATAAAACCTGACGCGCTAATATGTACCCATGAATGCCAATCTGATACTGAGTGCCGCAATCCTGGCGCTGGCGCTGGGCGGCTGCAGCAGCAAGCCGGTCAAGCAGGCGTCCACCGCGCCGCAAGGCGGCGGCTATTACCTCGACGACGGCCCCCCCGCCAACCCGCCGCCGAACCTGGATGCCGTGCCCGACGCGGTGCCGCGCGCCGAGCCGCTGCACCGCTTCGCCAACCGCACCTATGTCGCGCTGGGCAATACCTACACGCCGCTGCCCGAGCGCCGCGCCTATCGCGAAGAAGGCCTGGCCTCGTGGTACGGCCGCCGCTTTCACGGCAAGAAGACCGCCTCGGGCGAGCTGTACGATATGTATGCCATGACTGCTGCGCATCCGACCTTGCCGATCCCGAGTTATGTGCGGGTCACCGCGCTCGACAACGGCCGCTCGGTGGTGGTGCGCATCAACGATCGCGGGCCGTTCCATTCATCCCGCATCATCGACCTGTCGTACACCGCCGCCCACAAGCTGGGCTACATCGCGCGCGGCAGCACCCGGGTACGGGTGGAAACGATCGATCCGGCGACGCAGGAATCCCCGGCCGAGGTGCTGGCGCGCAGCGAGACCGGCAGCGACGGCATCTATCTCCAGGTCGGTGCGTTTTCGAGTGCCGACAACGCGCAACGGCTGGTCGAGCGCCTGACGCGCGAACCGGAGTTCGACGCGAGCCGCACCCGCGTGGTGATGAATGGCGCGCTGCATCGCGTGCAGGTCGGGCCCTATCCCAGCGAGGATGCCGCCCATGCGCATCGCGAGCAGATGCGGGAACGTCTCGACCTCAATGCAGTCCTGCTCAGACGCGAATAATTGAAGGCTTACACATGAAGTGGATTGGAATAGGGCTGGCGCTATGGTTGTCGGCGTCGGCCTGGGCAACCCCGAGCGGGATCGCTTCCCGGGCCTGGGTGGTGATCGATCAGGCCAGCGGTCAGGAACTGGCCGCGCATCAGGCCGACCTGCCGCTGGCGCCGGCGTCGCTGACGCAGCTGATGACCGCCTATGTGCTGCTTGGCGACGTCAAGAAGAACAAGTTGAGCCTGGCCGAGACCCTGACCGTGCCGGAAGCCGCCACCCAGATCGACGGCGCGCGCATCTTCCTCAAGGCCGGCGACCAGGTCAGCGTCGACACCCTGCTGCAAGCCATGCTGCTGCACTCGGCGGGCGACGCCACGCTTACGCTGGTGACAGGGACCGACGGCAGCGAAGCCGCCTTCGTCGAGCGCATGAACCAGGCGGCGAAACGCCTTGGCATGAACAAGACCCGGTTCAGGAATGCGACCGGACTGACCGAACCGGGACACGAGTCGAGCGCACGCGATCTCGCCGTGCTGTCGCGCGCACTGGCGCGCGACTTCCCCGATCGGCAGGCTTTCTTCATGCAGAAGGAACTCGATTTCCGCGGCATCACCTATTACAACGGCAATCGCCTGCTGTGGCGCGACACCACCGTCACCGGCCTCAAGGTCGGGCGCACTGCGCAGGCCGGCTATTGCATGGCGGCATCGGCGCAACGCGGCGACCAGCGCCGTGTCGCCGTGGTGCTGGGTGGCCGCACCGATGCCCAACGCACCCAGGATGCGCTGCGCCTGCTGAATTACGGCTTCGAGAATTTCGACAGCGTGCTGCTGTTCCGTGCGATGCAGCCGGTCAAGGTGTCGCCGCTGTACCGGGGCGCGCGCGCCTCGGTCAGCATGGGTTTTTTACAGGATTTTCATCTGCTGGTGCCGCGCGCCGACGCCGCCCGCGTCAAGGCCGAAATCGTCACCCGGCAGCCGCTGCTGGCGCCGGTGCGCCGGGGTCAGCCCATGGGAACCTTGCGCTTGACCCTGGACGGCAAGACGCTCGGTGAGCATTCGCTGGTCGCCCTGCATGACGTCGCCGTGGCCGGCGTGTTCGGGCGCGGCTGGGACACGATCCGCCTGTTCTTTCAATGAACGCCTACCTGAACGGACAATTCCTGCCCCTGGCCGACGCGAAAGTGTCGGTGCTCGACCGCGGCTTTGTCTTTGGCGACGGCGTTTACGAAGTCGTGCCCGTGTATTCGAAGAAGCCGTTCCGGCTCGACGATCATTTGCGCCGCCTGCAGGGCAGCCTCGACGGCATTCGGCTGACCAACCCGCATGCGCTCGAGGCGTGGCGCGACCTCGTGCTGCAGTTGGTCGCGCAGCAGGACTACCCCGACCAGTCGATCTATATCCAGGTCACCCGCGGCACGCCGGCCGAAGGCCAGCCGCTGCGCGACCACCCCTTTCCCAAGGCGGGAACGCCGACCGTGTTCCTGTTTGCGCAGCCACTGCTGACCGCATCGGCCGCGCAAAAGGCTGCCGGCGTTTGCGCCGTCACGGCTGTCGACAACCGCTGGCTGCGCTGCAACATCAAGGCGATTTCGCTTCTGGCCAACCTCCTGCTGCGGCAGCAGGCGGTGGAAGCCGACTGCGCCGAGGCGGTGATGCTGCGCGACGGCTTTCTGACCGAGGGCGCGGCGAGCAACATCTTCGTGGTGAAGGACAGCGTGCTGCTGGCGCCGCCGCCTTCAAACCTGATGCTCACCGGCATCACCTACGACGTGGTGCTGGAGCTCGCCGCGGCGCACGGCATTCCGCATGCGGTGCGGGCAATCTCCGAGGCCGAGCTGCGCGCCGCCGACGAGATATGGATGACCTCGTCGACCAAGGAAATCATGCCCATCGTCCGGCTCGACGGCGTGGCGGTCGGCGCAGGCGTACCGGGCCCGCTGGCGCAGCGCATGGACGGGCTGTACCAGGCGTTCAAGCAGGAGGTCATGCGCGCATGAGCAGCGAGCCTCGGCACGTGCGAGCGCCCGCGAATGCGCGCCGCGCCCGCCGCGATATGTTTGTATACCCGGGAACCGAACGGAGGGCGCGCGCATGAGCGAAGCAGAAACCCTGCTCGAATTCCCCACCGATTTTCCGATCAAGATCATGGGCGAGCGGCGCGATGATTTCGCGCAGACCATGGTCGAACTGGTGCAGCGCCACGCCCCCGATTTCCGCGCCGAAACCGTCGAGATGCGGGCGTCGCGCAGCGGCAACTACCTGTCGGTGACCTGCGTGGTGCGCGCCACCTCCAAGGCGCAGCTCGACGCGCTGTACCGCGAGATCACGGCGCATCCGTGGGTGAAGATGGCCTTGTGAACGCGAAGGGGGAAGGGGGAAGGGGGAAGGGTCCGGGGGCGGTCGTGCGGCAGCTTGGCCGGGTCGAATATGCGCCAACCTGGCGGGCGATGCAGGACTTCACCGCGCAGCGCACGGCCGACACGCCGGATGAAATCTGGCTGCTGCAGCATCCGCCGGTCTACACCCAGGGGCAGGCCGGCAAACCCGAGCACCTGATTGCCGCCACCGACATCCCCGTGGTGCCGATCGACCGCGGCGGCCAGATCACCTATCACGGGCCGGGCCAGGTGGTGGCCTACGTCCTGGTCGACCTGCGCCGGCGCGGCTACGGCATCCGCGATCTGGTGACGCGCATGGAACAGGCGGTGATCGATCTGCTGGCCCAGCACGGCGTGACGGCCGCGCGGCTGCCGGGCGCCCCCGGCGTCTATGTCGACGGCGCCAAGATCGCCGCGCTTGGCCTGCGCGTGAAGCATGGCTGCACCTATCACGGCCTGTCTTTCAACGTCGATATGGACCTGGCACCGTTTGCCGCCATCAACCCCTGCGGCTATGCCGGCATGCCGGTGACACACTGCCGTGCGCTCGGCCTTGCGATGTCGATTCAGCAAGCGGAACACGCACTGACTCAAGCCCTGCTCGACGCGATTTATTCTTGACTAAAATACTAGGGTATTAGTATCCTTGCCGCCTTGAACCCGGAGTACATGACATGAGCACCGACACCCTGCCGACCGATCCCAAACTCCTGATGCGCTCGATCATCCAGCGCATCGCCACCGGGCCCGACCTGTCCAAGGACATCAGCCGCACCGAAGCGCATCTGGGCACCAAGGCCATCATCGACAACCTGATCGACCCGGTGCAAGTGGGCATTTACTTCATCGCGCTGCGGATGAAGCGCGAGACCCTGGACGAAAACCGCGGCGTGCTCGATGCCGTGCTGGAAACCACCCGCCGCGTCACCGCCGAAGTCGATGAAGTGGTCGACATCGGCGATCCCTACGACGGCTACACCCGCTGCCTGCCGGCCGCACCGTTCCTCGGCCCCTTGCTGGCCGAATTCGGCGTGCACGTGGTGAGCCACGGCCTCGACAAGGTCGGCCCCAAATACGGCGTCACCGCGCGCCACGTGCTGGAAGCGGCCGGCGTGCCGGTGAATCTGAGCCCGGAAGAAGCCGCCGCACGGCTGGCCAATCCCGCTATCGGCTGGACCTACGTCGACCAGGCGCAAGCCAACCCCGGCATGCACAACCTGATTCCGCTGCGCACGCAGATGATCAAGCGCCAGGTGCTGACCACGGTGGAAGTGCTGTCCAAGCCGATCGCCGGCCGGCAGAAAACCCACTTCATCACCGGCTACGTGCACAAGCCGTATCCGCCGATCTATGCCGAACTCGCCCGGGTGGCGGGTTTCGACACCGCCTGCATCGTGCGTGGCGTCGAAGGCGGCGTGATCCCGAGCCTGCGCCAGACCGGCAAGTATTTCCATTACCACGACCTCGGCGCCGAAGTCGAAGCGACCGTCGACCCGGTCGCGCTGGGCATCAGCCAGCCGGTGCGCGCCGTGCCGCTGCCCGGCAGCGTGGCGACGGAAGAGGGCGCCGACGAAATTGTCGCGGCCATCGACATCAAGGCCACCGCGCATGCCGCCGCCGAAGCCGGCATCCTGGCGCTCAAGGGCGACAAGGGCGCCACCTACGATTCGCTGGTGCTGGCCGGTTCCATCATCCTGCACCACGTCGGCCGTGCCGCCAGCGTCGCCGACGCCGCCGCGCAAATCCGTGCCGTGCTGGATTCCGGCCGCGCCGTCGCAAGGGTGCAGTGATGAGCGAATACGTTGCCATCGCCGCCGCCGACGAACTCAAGCCGGCCCAGATGAAACGCGTCGTCGTCGACGGCCGCCGCCTGCTGCTGTGCAATTCGAACGGCACCCATTACGTCGTCGACGAAATGTGCAGCCATGAGGACTACTCGCTGTATCTGGGCTGCATCAAGGACGGCAAGATCAAGTGCTCGCTGCATGGCAGCTACTTCGATCTCACCACCGGCCAGCCCACCTGCGACCCGGCCGACGAGCCGATCAGGACCTATCCGGTCAAGGTCGAAGCCGGGCAGGTGTGGGTCAAGGCTTGATTATTTCCTGAGCAATTTCTGGATTTCCCGGACGATCTCCGGGTGATCGAACTCGCGCCCGCCAATGGCGCTGGCGACGATGCGGCCCTGCTTGTCGACCAGGAAGGTCGTCGGCAGGCCGGCCACTTTCCAGGCGCGCATGCCGTGGCTGCGGGTGTCGAGCAGGATCGGGAAGGTCAGCGTGGTGTCCAGCTGGCTGATGAAGGTCTCGATGGTGTCGGGATCCTCGCCGACGTCGACCGCCAGCACCACGAAGGGCTGGCCCTTGAAGGCCTGCGACAGGCGTTCCATCGACGGCATTTCGCGGCGGCACGGTGGGCACCAGGTGGCCCAGAAATTGATCAGCACGACCTTGCCTTTGAACTGCGCCAAGTCGACCGTCTTGCCTTCCATATCCTTCAGCTTCAAGGGGGGCGCCGGTTTCGGCGCCTGCATCGTCAGGCTGTGCGACAGCGGCGGCAGGTCGGCCGCCTGCGATGCGGCCGCCAGGCCAAATGTCCAGCACGCTGCCAGTGCCGCGCCGATCCAGTGATCACGAATTTTCATCTGCACACCTCACTTGTTCGAGTATTCCGCCATGCGCCTTGCCGCCGGCGCGCCACACCACCTGCAGGTCGAAGACCTCGCCGCGCGGCACGCTGTAGGCCGTCATGCCCTGGTTCCAGTCTCCCGGCGCAAAGGTCTGGGTGGCCGGAAACTGCGCCCAGGTGAACGCGATGCGCGCCGATTCGCCGACCCCCATGCGCTTCCACAGGGCGTCCCACGCAGGTTTGCCGCGCACGGCGCGGCGGGGCTGATCGGCCGTTGCATAGCGCCAGTCGGCCAGGCGGTGGTGGATCGTCGTATCGCCGATGTTGCGCACCACCGTCATGAAGACACACTCGCGGGCATAGCGTTCCGCCGCCTCGGGCGAAAAGCCGCGCGCCAGGTAGAAGCCGCGAATCTGGTCCGGACTGATCTGGGTCAGCCGGATCTGGGCGCCCTGGGTCTCGGTTTGCCAGGTGGCCAGCCCGGTTTCCGGGTCGACGCTGTGCGTCGTGGCCCATCCGGTGAGCGGCCATGCGGCCAGCAGGGTTAGGGTGAGGCGACGCATAGGCTAAAATTCTCCATCAACGAAGTTCGAGCACATTATGGCAGACCCCATCCAGCACAAAGGCGCCGCGAAAACCGCGCGCATCCCGATCAAGATCGTGCCGCAGCCGCGCATGCGTCTGCCGACGTGGATCCGCGCCAAGTCGCCCAACGTGCCCAACGTCGCGCGGCTGAAAGGCATCCTGCGCGAGGCCAAGCTTCACACCGTGTGCGAAGAGGCCTCGTGCCCGAACCTCGGCGAATGCTTCGGCCACGGCACCGCCACCTTCATGATCCTGGGCGACCTGTGTACTCGGCGCTGCCCGTTCTGCGACGTCGGCCACGGCACCCCGCTGCCGCCGGACGTCGACGAGCCGCGCCACCTGGCCGAAACCATCGCGCTGATGGCGCTGAAATACGTCGTCATCACCAGCGTCGACCGCGACGACCTGCGCGACGGGGGCGCCGACCATTTTGCGCAATGCATCGCCGCGGTGCGCGAAGCTTCGCCCGCCACCCGCATCGAAATCCTCACCCCGGATTTCCGCGGCCGGCTGGACAAGGCGCTGGAAAAACTCGACACCGCGCCGCCCGACGTGATGAACCACAACCTGGAAACCGTGCCGCGCCTGTACAAGGCGGCGCGCCCCGGCGCCGACTACGCGCATTCGCTGAAGTTATTGAAGGATTTCAAGACGCGCCATCCCGACATCCCGACTAAGTCGGGCTTGATGCTGGGCCTGGGCGAGGAAGACGACGAGATTTTGCAAGTGATGCGCGACCTGCGTGCGCACGACGTCGACATGCTGACCCTGGGCCAGTACCTGCAACCCTCGCAGCACCACCTGCCGGTGCTGCGCTTCGTCACGCCCGAACGCTTCGCGCAGTTTGAGCAGGAGGCGCTGGCGATGGGGTTCAAGCACGCTGCCTGCGGCCCGATGGTGCGCTCGAGCTATCACGCCGATCAGCAGGCGGCGGGCGTCTGAGCTTTTCCCGAGGCGGCTGCGGTGTGGTCAGCCGTGCAGCAGCATCCATACTGCAATCACGGACAGCAGTCCGGTAACCAGTCGCTGGAACGCGGCCTGCGGCATGCGCGCGACGACGCGCCTCGCCGACCAGGTCCCCAGCACCATCGCCAGGCCCATGAGGGCGGCCAGCAGCCAGAAGTCGCGGTCGAGCGCGATATGTTGCTGGTAAATGAGCGTCTTCACGCTGTGCATCGCCAGGGCCGTAGTCGCCTCGCTGGCAAGATAGGCAAGCGGAGGCAGACCCAGCGAGAGGAAAACTGCCGCGCCGAGCGGCCCGGCGCTTCCGACTAGTCCGGATAGAAAACCCGTCACGCCGCCGCCGGCGACCAACAGTACCGGGTGGTAGCGGAACTTCAGCACGCCGAAGTATTTCAGGCCCACGAACAGCAGGAGTGCTGCCCCGATTGCGCGTGTGATCCACGCCTTCGGGCATGCCACGAAACCCAGCGCGCCGAGCATGCTCAGCGGAACGGCACCGAGCAGGAACAGGCCGACCGGCTTCCAGCGGATCTGTGCGAAGCCGAAACCGGCCCGCGAGAGATTGCCGATCAGTTGGGCGATGGTGAGCAAGGGGACCGCGTGGGTCACGCCCACGGTGCCGACGAGCAAGGGCAGCAGCAGGAGCGCGCCGCCGAAGCCGGCCGCGCCGGACAGCGCCGCGGCAGCGAAGGCAGCGAGGAAGAGCAGCAGGGCTTCGAGCACCCGGCTTTCGCTTACTTCAGCAGCCGCCGGCGCGTCAGCGCCAGCGCGATGACGTAGCCGATGCTGCCGTAAATCAACAGCGCGGCGACGTGCAGCGGAATATCGCCGGGCACGGTGCCGACGACCAGCGGGCGCGCCAGATCAATGGCGTGGGTGAGCGGCAGCCAGGCCGACACGGCCTGCACCGGCAGAGGCAGCTGCGACACCGGGAAGAACACGCCGCACAGCAGCACCATCGGCGTGATCACCAGGGTGAAGTAGTAGAGGAAGAAATCGTAGCTCGGCGACACCGCGTTCATCACCAGCCCGAGGCCGCCGAAGCAGAAGCCGACCAGCGCCACCACCGGAATGATCCAAAGCGTCATCCAGAAATTGCCGTACAGCCCCAGCCCCCAGATCACCGCCAGGATCGCCAGCCCGGACAGCAGGCTTTTCGCCACCGCCCAGGTCAGCTCGCCCAGCATGACGTCGTCGAGCGTCATCGGCGCGTTCATGATGGCGTCCCAGGTGCGCTGCACGTGCATGCGCGAGAAGCTCGAATACAGCACCTCGAAAGTGGCGGCGTTCATCGTGCTGTAGGCCACGGTGCCGGCGGCGAGGAAGGTGATGTAGGGCATGCCGGCCACGTCCGGCATCAGGCTGCCCAGTCCGTAGCCCAGGCCCAGCATGTACAGCATCGGGTCGGCCAGGTTGCCGAGGACGGACGGAATGGCGAGCTTCTTCCACACCAGGTAGTTGCGCTGCCACACCGGGATGAAGCGCCAGGACAGAAGCGGCAGTCGCAGATGCTTAATCACGCAGGTCCCTTCCGGTCAGCTTGAGGAACACGTCTTCCAGGTTCGACGGCCGGTGCACGTAGCGCAGCGCGGGGGCCTGCTTCAGCGCGTCGATCACGCGGTCGGCATTGTCGGTGTAGCAGAAGAGCGTCTCACCGACGCTCTCGAAGCGCTGGCAGACAGCGCTGGCGTGGGCCTGCGTCCAGGCCTCCACGCCTTCGCCGAACACTTCGACCACCGCCGGTTCGATGTGCGATTCGATCAGCGCGCGCGGCGCACCCTCGACGACGACCCGGCCATGGTCGAGGATGGCCAGGCGGTCGGCCAGCCGCTCGGCTTCGTCCATGAAGTGCGTGGTCAGCACGATGGTCTTACCGTCCGCGATCAGCCGCCTAAGCCCCTGCCAGATCAGGTGGCGCGCCTGCGGGTCGAGGCCGGTGGTGGGCTCGTCGAGAAAAAGAATATCGGGGTCGTGCACCAGCGCGCGCGCCAGCGTCAGCCGCCGCTTCATGCCGCCCGACAACTGCGCGATCTGCGCGTCAGCCTTGCTCGCGAGGCCGGCGAATTCCAGCAGCTGCGGCACGCGCGCGGCAACCGCTGCTTTGTCCATGCCGAAATAGCGGCCGTAGGCGAGCAGGTTCTCGCGCACCGAAAAATCCGGGTCGAGGTTGTCCATCTGCGGCACCACGCCGACCTTCATGCGCGCCTCGCGCGCATGCTGCGGCACCGCGATGCCGGCCAGTTCGATGCTGCCGGCGTCGGGTTCGATCAGGCCCAGCAGCAGGCGCAGCGTGGTGGTCTTGCCGGCGCCGTTGGGGCCTAAGAGGCCGAAGCATTCGCCGCGCCGCACGTTGAGGTCGATGCCGCGCACCACCTCGGTGTCGCCGTAACGCTTGGTCAGGCCGCGCACGGTCAGCACGGACAGGCCTCCAGAAACGCCTGCTTCAGCTCCTTCAGCTTGCCGTGAAAGAAATGCCCGGCGTCGGGGATGACTTTGGTGCTGAGCTGCTGCTGTTCGGCCCACAGCTGGATCGCGGTGGGCGGGATGAGTTCGTCGGCATCGCCGAAAATCACCACCGTGTCCTCGGGCACCGGGTCGAATTCGTACATGGTCACCGCCGGCGCAACCAGGATCAGTCGCTTGGCGTGCAGTTCCTGGCGCAGGCGATGCTGCACGAAAGCGCCGAAGGAAAAACCGGCTAGCGCCCAGGGCAGGCCGGGGTAACTGGCTTCGACGAAGCGCGCCACGGCGAGCAGGTCGTCGGTTTCCCCCACCCCGGCGTCGAAGGTGCCGTCGCTCATGCCGACGCCACGAAAGTTCGGCCGCACGCTCACCCAGCCGGCCTCGTTCGCCGCCTTGGCCAGTGTCGTCACCACCTTGTTGTCGAGGCTGCCGCCGTGCAGCGGATGCGGGTGCGCCACCAGCAGCAGGCCACGGCGGTCAGTCTCAGGGTCGTCGATCACGGTTTCCAGCTTGCCGACCGCAACCGGAATGCGCAGCTTGAAGCGTTTCATTGCGGTCGCTTCACTTCAGCTGCAGGCGTTCGACGATTTGCCCTTTTTTGAGGTGGACATCGAAGATTTCGTCGATGTCCGACTCGTCCACATAGGTGTACCAGACCCCTTCCGGGTAGACCACCAGCACCGGGCCCACGTCGCAGCGGTCCATGCAGCCGGCGCTGTTGATGCGGCACTTGCCTTCGCCGTTGAGGTTGGCGTGCTTGACCTTCTTTTTCAGGTAGTCGCGCATCTGCTGGCCGCCGGCGTCGCCGCAGCACTTGGCGCCGTCGTCGCGCAGGTTGGTGCAGAAAAAAACGTGGTGCTTGAAATACTGATCAGTCATTCGAGTGGTCCGAATATTTAAGGGCGTTGCCGTGCGCTTTCTCCACCGGGTACTTGCGCGCATTGATCGCCAGCTTGTCGGCGGCGGCCTCCAGCAGGTCGATGTCCAGCACATCGGCCAGCCGCGTCAGGTAGATCAGCACATCGGCGATTTCCTGGCGCACCGCTTCGTGCTGCTCGGCGTTGAGGCGCTGGCTTTGCTCGGGCGTCAGCCACTGGAAGGGCTCCAGCAGCTCCGCCGCTTCGACGGAAAGCGCCATCGCCAGATTCTTCGGGGTATGGAAGCTTTCCCAGGCGCGCGCTTGGGCGAAGACACTGATGCGCTGGCGCAGGGTGTCGAGACTGTCGATGGCAGGCGAACTCATGGGGCGCATGATACCGCGACAGGCGTCGGACTTACGACAGCTGTGTCGGCGCACCAACGATCCCGGTTGAGGGCATGGCCGGGCGGGCCCTTGTGAATCAAGGCCGCCGGTCGTTTGGGGGTTTGGCCTGCGGTTTGCTTGTAGTCTTCAATTGAAGAATCTAATTTCTAAGTCGGTCTGGCATAATGCGGACCAACTAAGTGCATATATAAGGAGGGTGGACATGTTTACGATCAAGAAGCATTTTGCACGCGCGGGTGTGGTGTTGGCCGTTGTCGCCATGGCAGGCTGCTCCAGCACGCCGACCTATCCGCCCGCGCCCGCGCAGACCGGCAGCTACGACTGGAACTATCTGGTCGGCCCGGGCGATTCGGTCCAGGTCTTTGTCTGGCGCAATCCCGAAGTGTCCGGCAGCTTTCCGGTCCGCCCCGACGGCAAGATGACCATGAACCTGGTCGAAGACATGCAGGCCTCCGGCAAGACCCCCTCCCAACTGGCGCGCGACATTGAAAAGTCGCTGTCCAAATACATCCAGGAACCCATCGTCACCGTCATCGTCGCCGGCGGCATCGGCCCGTTCGACCAGCAGATCCGCGTAGTCGGCGAGGCGGCCAAGCCGCAGGCGCTGAACTACCGTGAAAAAATGAGTTTGATCGACCTGATGATCGCGGTCGGTGGTCTCACCGATTTCGCCGCAGGCAACAAGGCCTACATTCTCCGCACCATCGACGGCAAGCCGCAACAACTGGGCGTGCGCCTGGAAGACCTGCTGAAGGGCGGCGACATCTCCGCCAACGTCGACATGCGCCCCGGGGATGTGCTGGTCGTGCCTGAAAGCCTGTTCTAAGAGTCCCTGCGCCGCCTTTTTGCGGCGCTTTTTGATGGAACGTCCGCATGGATCAAGTGCTTCAACAAATTCTGGGTTATGCCAAGGCCAGTTGGCGCCGCCGCTGGTGGGGTGTCGCCGTGGCCTGGCTGGTGTGCATCGTCGGCTGGACCTGGGTGATGACGATCCCCGACCGCTATGAAGCCTCCGCGCGCGTGTATGTCGACACGCAAACCCTGTTGAAGCCCTTGCTGACCGGGCTGACGGTCGCGCCCAACATCGAGCAGCAGATCAAGCTGATGACGCGCCAGTTGGTCAGCCGCCCGACCCTGGAAAAGGTCGCGCGCATGACCGATCTCGACGTCAAGGCAAAGACCCCGGAGCAGACCGAGGCCATGCTGAATGGGCTCGCGAGCAATATCTCGATCGCCGACGCCGGCCGCGAAAACCTCTACACCATCAGCTATCAGAACGCCGATGGCGATCTGGCCAAAAAGGTCGTGCAGTCGCTGCTGACCATTTTCGTCGAGACCAGCCTGGGCAAAACCCGCCAGGACATTTCCAGTTCGGCCCGCTTCATCGAGGAACAGTTGCAGCAGTATCAGCAAAAGCTGACCGACGCAGAGAACGCCCTGACCGAATTCAAGCGCAGAAACATCGGCATGATGCCGGGGCAGGGCGGCGACTACTACGCCAAGCTGGCTGAAACCTCGGCGCTGTTGCGTCAGGCCCAACTCGACCAGCAGGAAGCGACCAACCGCCGCAACCAGCTCAGACGCCAACTGGAAGACGAGGAGCCGGAACTCTCCGCCGCGGCTGCAGCAGCACCTACCAGCAGTGAAATTGACAACCGCATCCAGGCGCTGGAAAAGCAGATGGACCAGCTGCGCCTGCAGTACACCGACCTGCATCCCGATATCCAGTCGACCAAGCGCCTGATCGAACGGCTGCAAGCGCAGAAGAAGATCGACCTCGCCGATCGCAAGGCCGACCCGGCCGGCTCCAGGATCCAGAACCCGGTCTATCAGCAGCTCACCATCGCCATTGCCGAGGCGGATGCCACCGTGTCGGCGCTGGGTGCGCGCGTGGCCGAATACCAGCGCCGCTACAACGACCTGCGCAACGCTTCCAACATGATTCCGCAGGTGGAGCAGGAGTACACCCAGTTGATGCGTGATTACGATGTCTACAAGCAGAACTACGATACCCTGCTGAGCCGTCGCGAGTCGGTCACCATGTCGGGCGAGGTCGAAAGCAAGACCGACACCGTCGACTTCCGCGTCATCGATCCGCCCTTCGTGCCAAGCCACCCGGCCTTCCCCAACCGTCCGCTGCTGTTGTCGCTGGTGACTCTGGGCGGACTGGGTGCCGGCATCGCGGTCGCCTTCCTGCTGAGCCAGCTGCGCCGCACCGTCACCGATCGTCGCGTACTGCGCGAACTCACCGGGTTGCCGCTGCTGGGCGCCGTGGGACGGGTGGAAACCCCGGAAACCCGCCGCCGCACGCGCAAGGGCTTGCTGACCTATGCAGCCGCCTTGGGTAGCCTGATTGCCGCCTATGGCGGGGTGATGCTTCTGCAACTGGTCATGTCGCGCGCCGGCTAGGAGAAACCATGAGCATTATTGAAAAAGCAGCCGGCAAGATCGGCGCCGGCGCATCCAAGCCGGCTTCCCCGGGCAGCGACAGCGCCGCCGGCCAGGACGCCAGCCTGATCGAAAACGCGCTCAACAAGCAGCGCAGCGCCAGCCACGCCACGCCCTTCGTCGCCACCCCGGTCGAACCGATGTTCAACGACCCGGACACCCTCGCGATGGAAGGCGGCAGCCAGGTGCAGTCGATCAACCTGGCGCGCCTGCACCGCATGGGCGTGGTCGCGCCGGATGCCGAAAAGAGCCAAATCGCCGAAGAGTTCCGCATCATCAAGCGGCCGCTCATCGCCAACGCCTTCGGCCAGGGGGCCACGCGGGTCAAGAACGGCAACCTCATCATGGTCACCAGTTCGCTGCCGGGCGAAGGCAAGAGCTTCTGTGCCATCAACCTCGCCATCTCGATGGCGATGGAAATGGACCGCACAGTGCTGCTGATCGACGCCGACGTCGCCAAGCCGCGCATACCCGAATACCTCGGCATCCATGCCGACAAGGGCCTGCTCGACGTGCTGCAGGACAAGGACCTCAAGCTGTCCGACGTCCTGATCAAGACCGACATCGCCAAGCTCACCGTGCTGCCGGCCGGCCGCACCTATAAGCGCGCCACCGAACTCTTGGCCAGCGCCGCCATGACCCGCTTGGTCGAGGACATCGGCAACCGCTACCCCGACCGCATCATTCTGTTCGATTCGCCGCCCCTGCTGGCCACCAGCGAATCGAGCGTGCTCGCCACCCACATGGGGCAGATCGTCATGGTGGTGGAAGCCGAAAAGACCTCGCAGGATGCCGTGCGCGAAGCGCTCAGCCACATCCAGTCATGCGAAGTGGTGGGCATGCTGCTGAACAAAACCACGCCCACCCCGGGCGCAGATTATTACTATGGCTACTATGGCAGCTACGGCAAATAAGCAGTCCTCGCGCCGCCGCGCGAAACTGGCAGGCGCGTTGAGCGCGTTCATGGCCGTGGGTTTCGCGTCGTCCGCGCAGGCCCTCGACTGGAAATTCGAGCCGAGCGTCGGTGCCTCGGCCACCTACACGGATAATGTGAGGCAGAGCGCGACCAATGAAGACGACGCACTGATCCTCAGTGTGACGCCAGGATTTACCCTGCGCTCCGAAGGCTCGCGCCGGGTGCAGGCTTCGCTGCAATATGGTCTGACCGGTGCCGTGCGTATTGGCGACGACAGCAGCAACGACGACAGCGACCTCAATCACAACCTCAATGCCATCGGCAAGGCCGAGCTGATCGAGGATTTCCTGTTCATCGACGGCAACGCGCGCATCTCGCAGGAACTGATTTCGCTGCTCGGCTCGCCGGCGAGCGCCGATGTCAACGACAGCAACCGCGCGACCGTCGGCACCTATTTGATCAGCCCCTACATCCAGAAACGCCTGGGCACCTTTGCCAATGCGCAGGCGCGCTACACCGCCAGCGGCGCGATCTTTGAAAACCAGAGCTCAGCCGATTCCACCGTGAATGCCTTTTCGGCCGGTCTGACCAGCGGCACCCAGTTCAACGATCTGAGCTGGGGCTTGAATTACTCCCTTCGCAAGGCGGAAAACCGCGACGCCTCCACCACGACGGCAAATACCGACACCACCTTCGAGCGGGCCAGCGCAACCGTCGGCTACGCGCTGACCCGCAAGTTCCGCGTGTTCGGCACGGTGGGGCAGGACTGGAACGACTACTTCAGCACTACCGAAACCGACGGTTCGTTCTACAGCGTCGGCTTCGGCTGGTCGCCTTCGCGCCGCACCAGCATCGAGGCTTCGGCGGGCGAGCGCTATTCCGGCAGCACCTACAGCTTTTCCGGCAGCCATCGCACCCGCATGTCGCGCTGGACGGTGCGCTATTCGGAGGACTTCAGCGACATCACGCAGCAGTTCCTGGAGCAAGCCAGCCGGACTTTCTGGGTGTGCGGAACAACATTTGTCGAATCCGCGAGCAACCCGGGCGGGTGCGACGGGCCGTATTCAGCCGGCTACTTGGCCAGCATTGCATCCCAACTTGGCTTTTCGATCGACCAGATTGTTGCGTTGGGTTTTCTGAACATCGGAAGCGCCAATGGCGTTTACATCATCAAGAGTCTGACAGCGGGCGTGAACTGGGACGTCGGCCGCCTGACGTTCGGCCTGTCGGCGCAGGATGTCCGTCGGCTTTATCAGGCGCTCGACAACGCCGAAGACCAGGTCCAGGGCGTGACCGGATCGGTCAGCTACCGCCTGTCGCCGCAGACGACCGCCAGCAGCAGTCTGTCGTTCAGCCGCACCCATGTCGACAGCCTGCTGAATGCGGGCGTCGAGCGCGACGACGATCTCGTCAGCTTCAGCCTCGGCCTCAACCACCGCTTTGCCGACAAACTCAGCGGTACGCTGATTTTCCGCCACACCGAACGGGATTCGAACGTGGCGACGGCCGATTACACGGAAAACAACCTCACCGCGACGGTTAACATGCGCTTCTGATCGTTTGCCGGCATGGCACGGCCGTTGCTTCGCAGCTAGTGCGCACAACGGCTGCGCCCCATACAGATAACGGATCGTTCATGTACGAAGACTATTACCGCTTCAGCGCCAAGCCTTTCCAGCTCAACCCCGACCCGCGTTTCTTCTTCGGCTCCAAGGGGCACCGGCGGGCGATGGCGTATCTGGACTACGGCCTGTCGCTGGGCGAAGGCTTCATCGTCATCACCGGCGAAGTCGGTGCCGGCAAGACCACGCTGGTGCGCAACCTGTTCCGCCAGCTCGACGCCTCCAACCTGATCGCCGCCCAGCTGGTGTCGACCCAGCTCGATGCGGAAGACACGCTGCGCAGCGTGGCCGCCTCGTTCGGCCTGGAACACGAAGGCCTGCCCAAATCCTCGCTGCTGAAAAACCTCGAGGATTTTCTGGCCGCCGCCGCCCGCCAGGGCAAGCGCACCCTGCTGGTGGTGGACGAGGCGCAGAACCTGACCCCGCGCGCGGTCGAAGAACTGCGCATGCTGTCCAATTTCCAGAACGACGATCGTTCGCTGATCCAGACTTTCCTGCTCGGCCAGCCCGAATTCCGCGGCATCCTGCAAAGCCCGGACATGCAGCAGCTGCGCCAGCGCGTGGTGGCCTCCTACCACCTGGGGCCGATCGATGCGGACGAGACGCGCGGCTACATCGAGCACCGCCTGCGCACCGTCGGCTGGCAGGGCAATCCGAGCTTCGACGATGCCGCCTTCGCTGCGCTGCACCAGTTTTCCGGCGGCATCCCGCGCCGCCTCAACACCACCTGCGACCGTCTGCTGCTGTTCGGCTTTCTCGAAGAGAAGACCCACTTCGGCGAGGCCGAGGTCGAGGAGGTCATCGCCGACCTGAAGAACGAAGTAGCGCACCAGGAGTTTCGCGGCCCCGGCGGGCTCAACAGTCCGATGCCGGCCGGCAATGGCCAGCACGGCGAGGACGGCACCCTGCTGGTGCAGCGCATCGACCAGCTGGAACGCTCGGTCAACCGCATCCTTCCCATCGTGCGCAAGATTCTCTATGCCGTGAGCGAGCAGAACGCGGCGGCCAATGAGGGCGTGTCGCCGGGCAATCAGGACAACACGAATCAAGGCTGACCCATGACCCAGGTTTTATGCGTCGCGGGCGCCCGCCCCAATTTCATGAAAATTGCCCCGGTGATGGCGGCTTTCGCCGAAACCGGCATTGCCGCGCAGCTGCTGCACACCGGCCAGCATTACGACGCGGCGATGAGCGACGGCTTTTTCGCCGACCTCGGCATCCCGCATCCCGATCATCATCTCGAAGTCGGCTCCGGCAGCCACGCGGTGCAGACCGCCGAAGTGATGAAGCGCTTCGAGCCGGTGCTTGAATCCGTGCAGCCCAAGGCCGTTTTGGTGGTGGGTGACGTCAATTCCACCATCGCCTGCGCACTGGTCGCCGCCAAGCGCGGCGTGCGCGTGATCCACGTCGAGGCCGGCTTGCGCAGCTACGACCGCGGCATGCCGGAAGAAATCAACCGCGTGCTCACCGACCAGATTTCCGACCTGCTGTTCATCACCGAAAAAAGCGCGCTCGCCAACCTGGTGCGCGAAGGCATCGATCCCGCGCGCGTCGAGTTCGTCGGCAACGTCATGATCGATACGCTCTACCGCAATCTCGAACGCGCGCTGCCCGCCAGCCAGACCCTCGGCACAAAGCTGCCGCAGTACGCCGTGCTGACCCTGCACCGGCCGTCCAACGTCGACGATCGCGACACGCTGGCCGCGCTGCTCGACGTCATCGCCGAAATCAACCGCAGCCTGCCCGTGGTAATGCCGCTGCATCCGCGCACCCGCGGCAACATCGAAAAATTCGGCTTCACCGCCAAGCTCGACGGACTGCACATCCTGCCGCCGGTGGGCTACCTGGAAATGCTCGGATTGATGCGCGACGCCAAACTGGTGCTCACCGATTCCGGCGGCATCCAGGAAGAAACCACCGCGCTCGGCGTGCCCTGCCTCACCCTGCGCGACAACACCGAACGCCCGATCACGATCGCCGAAGGCACCAACACTCTGGTCGGCCCCGATCCCGCTGCGATTCGCGCCGCCTTCAGTGAGGTGATGAGCGGCGGCGGCAAGGCCGGCCGCATTCCTGAATACTGGGACGGCCGCGCCGCCATGCGCATCGCCCACACGCTGAAAGGCTGGCTGCCGCAGCAAAAGGGCACGAGGGCGGCCTGAATGGCAAAAATCCGCAACGCCATGTCGATCGACGTCGAGGACTATTTCCAGGTCTCGGCCTTCGCCCCGCACATCCGCCGCGAAGACTGGGACAGCCTGCCGTGCCGGGTCGAGCGCAACGTCGACGTGATCCTGGGTCTGCTCGACGAGGCCGAGGCCAAGGCCACCTTCTTCACCCTCGGCTGGATCGCCGAGCGCTATCCGCAGGTCGTGCGCAGCATCGTCGACAACGGCCATGAACTCGCCAGCCACGGCTACGGCCACCAGCGCGCCAGCGACCTCACCCCCGAACAGTTTCGCGACGACATCACCCGCGCCAAGTCCATCCTCGAAGACCTCGGCGGCGTCGCCGTGCGCGGCTACCGCGCGCCGAGCTTTTCCATCAACCGCAACAACTGGTGGGCGGTCGAGGAACTGGAAAACGCCGGCTACGAATACAGCTCCAGCATCTACCCGGTGAAGCACGATCATTACGGCATGCCGGACGCGCCGCGCTTTCCCAACCGCCCCAACGGCGAATCCGGCATTCTCGAACTGCCGCCGACCACGCTGCCGCTGTTCGGCCGCAACCTCCCCGCCGCCGGCGGCGGCTGGTTCCGCCTGCTGCCGTACGAACTGTCGCGCTGGATGCTGAACCGCGTCCACGCCCAGGACCAGTCGCCCTGCATGTTCTATTTCCATCCGTGGGAGCTCGACCCCGGGCAGCCGCGCCAGACCGGCATTTCCGCCAAGACGCGTTTCCGCCATTACGTCAATTTGCAACGTATGCCGGGCAGACTGCGCAAATTGCTGAACGACTTCGAATGGGACCGCGTCGACCGCGTGTTCCTGGCAGAACAATGAACCCGAATTATTCGAGCTTTGTCATTGCGAGCAGCGCGAAGCAATCCAGAAAGCGGGCGGCACCAACAACTTCTGGATCGCCACGGCCCTGTGGGCCTCGCGATGACGGAATGCTTCTGTGTTTTCTCAAAGCTGGCGATGAAATGGAGTATTGGGTTTGAACATGCAGGCCGAACTCCCCGTCACCTTGTCGGCCGACGTCACGGTTCGTTCGCTGGAAACCGACGACCTCGCCCGCTGGGACGCCTACGTCAACACCCACCCGGACGCCACTTTCTTCCACCGTGCCGGCTGGAAGCGCGTGATCGAGGACGCCTTCGGCCATCGCACGCATTTCCTGCTGGCCGAACGCGGCGGCGACATCGTCGGGGTGCTGCCGCTGGCTGAAATCAAAAGCCGGCTGTTCGGCCACGGTCTTGGCTCGCTGCCGTTTTGCGCCTACGGCGGCATCCTTGCCGACCACGATGCGGCCTACCGTGCCCTCGACGAAGCCGCGCAGGTGCTGGCGCAAGCGCTCGGGGTCGGCGCGCTCGAATACCGCAACCAGATCGCGCAGCACGCCCACTGGGCGACCAAGGATCTCTACGTCACCTTCAAGAAAGCCATCGAACCCGAGATCGAGGCCAACATGAACGCCATCCCGCGCAAGCAGCGCGCGATGGTCAGGAAGGGCATCAAGGCCGGCCTCATCGGCGAGATCGACGCCGACACCACGCGTTTCTTCGAGGCCTACTCGGCCAGCGTGCACCGCCTCGGCACCCCGGTGTTTTCGCGCAAGTTCTTCCGCCTGCTGAAGGACGAATTCGGCGACGACTGCGAAGTGCTCACCATCACCCTCGACGGCAAGGTGATCTCCAGCGTGATGTCGTTCTACTTCCGCGACGAAGTGCTGCCGTATTACGGCGGCGGTGTCGATGCCGCGCGCGCCGTGGCCGGCAACGACTTCATGTACTGGGAACTGATGCGGCGCGCCTGCGAGCGCGGCCTGAAAGTGTTCGACTTCGGCCGCAGCAAGCGCGGCACCGGCTCGTTCGATTTCAAGAAGAACTGGGGCTTCGAACCCACGCCGCTGTATTACGAATATTTTCTCGTCGCCGACAACGAAGTCCCCGAGATCAATCCGCTCAACCCCAAATACCGCCTGTTCATCCTGGCCTGGAAAAAGATGCCGCTGGCGCTCGCCAACGTCATCGGGCCGCATATCGTGAAGAACCTGGGATGAGCAGGGAAGGTCTGCTGTTTCTAGCCCATCGCATTCCGTTTCCGCCCAACAAGGGCGACAAGATCCGCTCGTTCCATCTGCTGCGCCATTTGAGCGCGCGCTATGCCATCCACCTCGGCGCTTTCGTCGACGACCCTGATGACTGGCAGTACCGCGACGCGCTCAAGCCGTATTGCGCGTCGATCAAGCTGCTGCCGCTGCATGCGCGCCGTGCCAAGCTGGCCAGCCTGCGCGGCCTGGTGACCGGCGAGGCGCTGACGCTGCCGTATTACCGCAACGCCGAGCTCAAGCGCTGGGCGCATGAGCTGGCGGCCGCCGGCAGCGTAACGCGCGGCCTCGCCTTTTCCTCGGCCATGGCGCAGTTCATGCCGGACACCCTGGCGCGCCGCGTGCTCGACATGGTCGACGTCGATTCCGACAAATGGACCCAATACGCGCCGACGCAGCGCTGGCCGCTGTCGTGGGTGTATGCGCGCGAAGGCCGCAAGCTGGCGGACTGGGAAGCGCGGGTGGCCCGGGAATTTGATGCCACCCTCCTGGTGTCGAACGACGAAGCCGCCTTGCTGCAGCAGCGCGCGCCGCAGGCGAAAACCAAGATCGGCGCCTTCGAAAATGGCGTCGACGCCGACTATTTCTCCCCCGCGCGCGACTACCCCAATCCGTACGCCGCCGACGTGCAGGGCGTGGTGTTCACCGGCGCCATGGACTACTGGCCCAACATCGACGCCGTCACCTGGTTTGCCGAACGGATCTTCCCGGCCGTGCGCGATGCGGTGCCGGCCGCGCAGTTCACCATCGTCGGCAGCCGCCCCACCGAAGCCGTGACCGCACTGGCGCGCCAGCCGGGTGTCGTCGTCACCGGCGGCGTGCCCGACGTGCGGCCCTGGATCGCCCACGCCGCCTGCGCGGTGGCCCCGCTGCGCATCGCGCGCGGGGTGCAGAACAAGGTGCTCGAAGCCATGGCGATGGCGCGTCCCGTCATTGCCAGCCCGCAGGCCGCTGAAGGCATCCGCGCCGAAGCCGGGCGCGACTACCAGTTGGCGCAGGGCGAAGCCGACTTTGCGCGCGCCGTGGCGGCCCAGTTGCAGACTGGCGCCGCCAGCAATGCCCCCGCCCGCGACTGCATCCTGCAAAATTACGACTGGGCGCGCAACCTGGCCGCCATCGACGGCCTGTTCGATCCGGTGCCGGCCGCCCAATCCGTTCTGGAGACTTGCCCCGCATGAGCGAATTATCCAATCCCCTTGCCGCCGCGCCGCGCCACGCCTGGCTGCTTCCCGCCGGCGTCACCCTCGGCGTGCTGCTGATCCTGGGCACGGTGTTCTGGCCCACCCTGTACTCCATGATCGAAATCTGGGAGCGCTCGGAAACCTTTACCCACGGCTACCTCATCTTCCCCATCAGCGCCTGGCTGCTGTGGCGCCAGCGCGCCGAACTGGCACAGGTGCAACCGCGCCCCGACCTGCGCGGGCTGGTCCTGCTGGCCGCCGCCGGTGCCGGCTGGCTGCTGGCCGATGCTGGCAGCGTCAACGTCGTCGCGCAATACGCCTTCATCGGCATGCTGATTGCCGCCGTGTGGACCCTGCTCGGCTGGGCCTTTGTCTGGGCCGCCTTCTTCCCCCTGATGTTCCTGCTGTTTGCCGTGCCGGTGGGCGAATTCCTGATCCAGCCGCTGATGGGCGTCACCGCCGACTTCACCGTGGCGATGCTGCAGTTCACCGGCATCCCGGTGTACCGCGAAGGCATGTTTTTCAGCGTTCCCAGCGGCGACTGGTCGGTGGTCGAGGCGTGTTCCGGGCTGCGCTACCTGATCGCCTCGGTCACGCTGGGCAGTCTGTATGCCTACCTCACCTATCGTTCGTGGAAGCGCCGGTTCATCTTCGCCGTTCTGGCAATCCTCGTCCCGATATTGGCCAACAGCGTGCGCGCCTACATGATCGTGATGATCGGACACCTTTCCGGAATGAAATATGCAGTCGGTGCGGATCACCTGATCTACGGCTGGGTGTTCTTTGGTTTCGTCATGCTGCTGTTGTTCTGGATCGGCAGCTTCTGGCGCGAAGACGACCAGCCGGAGCCTGAACGCGCTACCGCGCCTGCAGGCAAATCGTGTCGGCCGCTTTTTCCGGTGGCCGTCGCCGCGCTGCTGGTGGCTGGGCTATGGCCGGCCTATGCCGGCTGGCTCGCCGCGCGCCCGCTGCCCGCCATGCCCGAGTTGCAGATCGAAGCGCAAGGCGGCTGGCAGCCGCGTGATGCTTTCACCACCTGGACACCGCACTGGGTCGGCGTCGATCGCCAACTGCGCCAGGCCTATGCGCAGGCCGGAAACAGCGTGCTGCTGGAATTGAACTACTACGTCACCCAGCGGCAGGATGCCGAACTCATCAACTCGCAAAATTACATGGTCAGCCAGTCGATGTATGAAGACTGGCTCAATGTTGGCGAACAGCGCGAAACCGTGGAAATTGCTGGACAGGCGCGTCAGGTAAGGCAAGCCAAGCTGAAGTCCCGCGACGGCCAGCGCCTGCTGGTGTGGCAGTGGAACCTGATCAACCAGCAGCCCACGGTGAGCGACCAAAAGGCCAAGCTCATTCTCGCGCTCGACCGCGTGCGGCTGAAGCGTGACGACGGCCTCTCGGTGCTGATCGCCACCCCCTACGACGAGACCGATCTCCAGGCCGCAGCAACCATCCTTTCACGCTTCGCCGCCGACATGGAGCCCGCAATCGGGCGAACACTCGACCAGGTCGACGGGCAGTGACCGCACACATCGTCCATATCGTCCACCGCTTCGACACCGGCGGTATGGAAAACGGCATGGTCAACCTGTTCAACACCCTGCCGCCCGGCCGTTATCGCCACACCGTGATCGCGCTCACCGACTTCAGCGATTTTCGGCACCGCATCACCGCGCAGCGGGTCGATTTTTATGCGCTGAACCGTCCGCCGGGCCACGGGATGGGCTGGACCCTGCGCTTGTGGAAACTGCTGCGCAAGCTCAAGCCCGACCTGATCCACACCCGCAACCTGGCGGCGCTGGAAGCGCAGTTCGTCGCCACCGCCGCCGGCTTTCGCGCCACCGTGCACGGCGAGCATGGGCGCGACGTCTTCGACCTCTACGGCAAGAACTGGAAATACAACCTGCTGCGCCGCGCCGCACGGCCCTTCGTCTCGAACTACATTGCCGTGAGCCGCGATCTCGAATCCTGGCTTCGCACCGTTATCGGCGTGCCGCCGCGCAAGCTGCACCAGATCTACAACGGCGTCGACAGCCGAAAATTCCACCCGCGCACCGGACCGCGTCCGGAATTCGCCCACCCCGAAAGCATCGTGTTCGGCTCGGTCGGGCGCATGGCCGAGGTCAAGGATTACCCGCTCTTGACGCGCGCCTTCATCCAGTTGATGCGCCAGCAGCCCGAGCGCGCCGCCCGCGCGCGGCTCGCCATCGTCGGCGACGGTCCCACGCGCGAAGTCTGCCTCGACCTGCTGCAGGGCGCCGGCCTGGCGCACCTGGCCTGGCTGCCCGGCGCGCGCGACGACATTGCCGACATCATGCAGGCGCTCGACGTATTCGTCCTGCCGTCCAAAAACGAGGGCATTTCCAACACCATCCTCGAAGCTTTCGCCAGCGGCCTGCCGGTGATCGCCACCGAAGTCGGCGGCAACGTCGAACTGGTGGAAGACGGCGTCAACGGCCTCCTGGTGCAGCCGGGCGACCTGGCCGGGATGGTACAAGCCTTGCTTTTCTATCTGGACACCCCGGCGCGAATTGCCGAACATGGACACACCGCGCGGCGCCAGGCCGAACAGCGCTTCAGCATCCCGGCCATGGCCGAGGCCTACGCCGCGGTGTATGACAAAACCTTGGAGAAAAAACAATGACGGCGAGCCGTCAACGAATTCGGGATGTCGACATGGCCCCCCCCTGTAGGAGCGGCGCCCCCGCCGCGATTGCCCGCACCGAGCGGCAGCCCGCAATCGGCCCGAGGGCGGGCGCTCCTACAAAAGCGCACCGACAGCGAGCCATCCCCTGTAGGAGCGGCGCCCTCGCCGCGATTGCCCGCACCGAGCGGCAGCCAGCAATCGGCCCGAGGGCGGGCCTCCTACAACACATCAACCCTGTAACCGAACCCTGATCCCATGTGCGGCATAACCGGCATTTTCGACACCCGCGAGCCAAGCGAGATTTCACGCGAACTGCTCGATCGCATGAACGAAACCCAGTTCCATCGCGGCCCCGACGAAGGCGGCCTGCATCTGGAACCCGGCGTGGGCCTTGGCCACCGCCGCCTGTCCATCATCGACCTCTCCACCGGACAGCAGCCGCTGTTCAACGAGGACGGCTCTGTCGTCGTCGTCTTCAACGGCGAAATCTACAACTTCCAGGAACTGGTTCCCGAACTCGAAGCGCTCGGCCACACCTTCCGCACCCACTCCGACACCGAAGTCATCGTCCACGCCTGGGAAGCCTGGGGCGAAGCCTGCGTCGCGCGCTTTCGCGGCATGTTCGCTTTCGCGCTGTGGGACCGCAACACCGAAACCTTCTTCGTCGTGCGCGACCGCTTCGGCGTCAAGCCGCTGTATTACGCCTTCCTCGACACCGGCGAATTCATCTTCGGCTCCGAGCTGAAATCGCTGATGGCGCACCCGCAGCTGCCGCGCGACATCGACCCGCTGGCGGTCGAGGAATATTTCGCCTATGGCTACGTGCCCGAGCCGCGCACCATTTTCAAGCGCGTGTACAAGCTGCCGCCCGGCTTCACCCTCACCCTCAAGCGCGGCCAGCCGCGTGCGCTGCCAAAGCAGTATTGGGACATGCCCTTCACCCCGGTCAAGGTTGCGGACGAAGCCGCCGCGATGGACGAGCTGGTCGAACGCCTGCAGGAATCGATCCGCCTGCGCATGATCGCCGACGTGCCGCTGGGCGCCTTCCTTTCCGGCGGTGTCGATTCCAGCGCGGTGGTGGCGATGATGGCCACGCAGTCGAAAACGCCGGTCAACACCTGCTCGATCGGCTTCGACGACCCCGCGTTCAACGAAATCGAATTCGCCCAGCAGGTCGCCGACCGCTACCACACCCACCATCACGTCGAAACCGTCGCGTCCGATGACTTCGGCCTGGTCGGTCAACTCGCCCAGGTCTACGACGAGCCCTATGCCGATTCGTCGGCATTGCCGACCTACCGCGTGTGCGAGCTGGCGCGGAAACATGTGAAAGTCGCGCTGTCCGGCGACGGCGGCGACGAGCATTTCGCCGGCTACCGGCGCTACCGCTGGTTCCGCTACGAGGAGCGCATGCGCGCCGTGATGCCGCTGGCATTGCGCCGCCCGCTGTTCGGCACGCTGGGCAAGCTCTATCCCAAGGCCGACTGGGCGCCGAAAGTGTTCCGCGCCAAGACCACCTTCGAGGCGCTGGCGCGCGACACCGTCGAAGGCTATTTCCACGGCGTCTCGTTGTTGTCCGACGCGCAGCGCAAGCAACTCTTCTCGCCGTCGTTCAAGCGCGAACTGCAGGGCTACCAGGCAGTGGAAGTGCTGCGCCGCCACGCCGCCGTCGCCCCCACCGACGACCCGCTGTCGCTGGTGCAGTACCTCGACATGAAGACCTATCTCGTCGGCGACATCCTCACCAAGGTCGACCGCGCCAGCATGGCGCACGCCCTGGAAGTGCGTGAACCGCTGCTGGATCATGAACTGATGGGCTGGGTCTCCGGCCTGCCGGTCGATCTCAAGCTGCGCGGCACCGAAGGCAAATATTTGCTGAAGAAGGCGATGGAACCCTACCTGCCGAACGACGTGCTGTACCGCAAGAAAATGGGCTTTTCCGTTCCGCTCGCCGCCTGGTTCCGCGGCCCGCTCGCCGCCGTCATCCGCAGCGTCGTGCTGGGCGAACGCCTGGCCGCCACCGGCATGTTCAACCAGGATTTCCTGCGCCAGGTGCTCGACGCCCACCAGTCCGGCCGCCGCGATTATTCCGTCATCCTGTGGACCGTGCTGATGTTCGACGCCTTCCTCGAAAAGGTGCTGGGCATGGATGAATCGGAGCGGCAGGCCGCATGAGCACCACCCCGATGCCCGTCATTGCGAGCAACGCGAAGCAATCCAGCCTCCGTCGCGCGAAGCTCGAATTTCTGGTGCGCGCGCATTATGGATTGCTTCGCTGCACTCGCAATGACGGCACAAAACCAAGCTGACTTCCCATGAAAATCCTCCACGTCTTCGACCACACCCTGCCGCTGCATTCCGGCTACACCTTCCGCAGCGCGGCCATCCTGCGAAACCAGCGCAAAATGGGCTGGGACACCTATCACCTGTCCGGCCCCAAGCAGATCAACTGCAGCGTCACGGAAGAGGATGCCGACGGCCTGCATTTCTATCGCACGCCCCAACCCACCGGCCTGCTGTCCAAACTCCCCGGCGGCGACCCCTTCGCGGTGATGGGCGCCATCGAAAAACGCCTGCTGGCTTTGGCGAAAGAACTGCAGCCCGACGTCATCCACGCGCATTCACCCGTGCTCGACGCGGTGCCGGCCATCCGCGTCGGCCGCAAGCTCGGCATTCCCGTCGTCTATGAAATCCGCGCCTTCTGGGAAGACGCCGCGGTCGACCACGGCAGCACCCAGGAGGGCAGCCTGCGCTACAAGCTCACCCGCGCCCTGGAAACCTGGGCGGTAAAAAACGCCGACGCCGTCACCGTTATCTGCGAGGGCTTGCGCCGCGATCTGGCCGCACGCGGCATCCCGGCCAACAAGATCACCGTCATCCCCAACGCCGTCGACATCGAACAATTCGAGATGGGCGGCAAGCCCGATCCCGCACTCAAAATGAAGCTCGGCCTGGGCACCAGCCGCGTGCTCGGCTTCATCGGCTCGTTCTACGCCTACGAAGGCCTCGATCTGCTGATCGCCGCCTTGCCGTCCATCCTCAAGCAGATGCCCGACGTCAAGGTGTTGCTGGTGGGCGGCGGGCCGCAGGATGCCGCACTGAAAAAGCAGGTGATGATGCTCGACCTGATGGACCGCGTGATCTTCACCGGCCGCGTGCCGCATGCCGACGTCAACCGGTATTACGACCTTATCGACGTGCTGGTGTATCCGCGCCACCCGATGCGGCTGACCGAACTGGTGACGCCGCTGAAGCCGCTGGAAGCCATGGCGCAGGGTCGCCTGATGGTCGCGTCCGACGTCGGCGGCCACAAGGAGCTGATTCAGGACGGCAAGACCGGCGTGCTGTTCCGTGCCGGCAACCCGGGCGATCTCGCCAGCAAGGTGGTGGGCTTGCTGAAATACGAGCAGGGCTGGGACAGCATGAAGAAAAATGGCCGCCAGTTCGTCGAAACCGAGCGCAACTGGACCGCCAGCGTGGCACGCTACCGCGGCGTCTACGGTGGCCTGGTCAAACCCGGAATGGTGAGCGTCCTTGGCTGAAGATCGCACCTCCGAGCGCATCGACCTGGTCGTGTTCAGCGCGCTTTTTCCCAGCGCGGTGCGCCCCGGTGCCGGGCTGTTCATCCGCGAGCGCATGTTTCGCGTCGCCCGCCATCGGCCGCTCGCCGTCGTCTCGCCGCAGCCCTGGTTTCCCGGCCAGTCGCTGATCCGCCTGCTGCGCCCCGGCTACCGCCCGCAGGCCCCCGCGCTGGAAATGCAGCAGGGCATCCGCGTCTACCATCCGCGCTATCTTGCTGTGCCCGGCCTGCTGCGCCGTTTCGACGGCTGGGCGATGGCGCTGGCGAGCCTGGTCCTGATGCGCCGGCTCAAGCGCCAGGGCGCGCGCCTCATCGATGCCCACTTCACCTACCCCGATGGCGAAGCCGCCACCCGGCTGGGGCGCTGGCTCGGTCTGCCCGTCACCCTCACCCTGCGCGGCACCGAAGTGCCGCACAGCAAAAACCCGGCCCTGCGCCCCCGCCTGGCGCGCACCCTGCAAGCCGCCGCCCGCGTGTTTGCCGTGTCCGACTCGCTGCGCCGCCTGGCCATCGAGCTCGGCGCCGCCCCCGAAAAAACCGAAGTCGTCGGCAACGGCATCGACACCGAGCGCTTCCAGCCCGTGCCCCGCGCCGCCGCCCGTGCGCGCTTCGGCCTGCCGGACAACGCCCGGGTGCTGATCTCGGTGGGCGCGCTGGTGCCGCGCAAGGGCATGCACCGCGTCATCGAAGTCCTGCCTGCGCTGCTCAAGCATCACCCCGATCTGCACTACCTCATCGTCGGCGGCGCCAGCCCCGAAGGCGACAACCGCACCGAACTCACCGCCCAGGTGGCGCGGCTGGGGCTGGCCGACCGTGTGCATTTTCTCGGCGCCCTGCCGCCGGACGAACTCAAGTGGCCGCTGTCGGCATCCGACGTCTTCGTGCTGTCCACCGGCAACGAAGGCTGGGCTAACGTCTTCCTCGAAGCCATGGCCTGCGGCCTGCCGGTGGTGAGCACGGATGTCGGCGGAAACGCCGAAGTGGTGTGCCGCGAGGAACTCGGCAGCATCGTCCCGTTCGGCGACAGCGCCGCCCTGCAGCAGGCGCTGGATGCCGCGCTTAACAAGGACTGGAACCGCGCCGCGATCCTCGATTACGCCCGCGACAATCACTGGGACAAGCGCGTGGCGCAGTTGCTGCGCGCGTTCGACGGCATCATGCAGGCGGAAGTGAACCAGACGGAGCTGACAACCCGATGAGCGTCCCGGCCTGGTTCGCCCGCAGCATCTATCGCGCACAGGAAGCGGCAATGCACCGCCCCACCTTTGCGATGCTCGCCGAGCTGGAGCGCACGCAATGGCTGTCGCGCGATGCGATGCAGGATTATCAAACCGGCCGCCTTAATGCTCTGCTGCAAGGCGCACTGGCGCACAGCCCCTGGCACGCCGACCGTCTGCGGGCCGCCAGCCTGGACGAAACGGCCAGGGCAGGGACGGTGACGCTGGCCGACCTGCCGCGCCTGCCCACCATGAACAAGCGCGATGCCCGCGATAACGTCGAACAGCTGGTGTGGCGCGGCGTGCCGGGCGGCGTCTTCAAATACACCACCGGCGGCTCCAGTGGCGAGCCGCTGATCTTCTATTTCGGGCGCATGCGCCAGGCCGCCGATGCGGCCGGCCGCCTGCGTGCGCGCCGCTGGTGGGGCGTAGAGCCGGGCGAACGCGAAGTTTATCTGTGGGGCGCCCCGGTCGAACTCAACAAGACCGACCGCATCAAGACCCTGCGTGACCGGCTGGTGAACCAACTGCTGCTGAACGCCTTCGAGATGTCGCCCGCCCGCATGGACGAGTATCTGGTTGCGATACAAAGCTGGAATCCGAAAGCGATCTACGGCTATGCCAGCAGCCTGGCGCTGCTGGCGGCACATGCTGAATCGCGCGGCATTCAACCCAGGCTGCCCGCGCTGCGCCTGGTGAGCACTACCGGCGAGCCACTGTTTCCGCATCAGCGCGAACTGATCGAACGCGTGTTCGGCGTGCCGGTCTCGGTCGAGTACGGCGCCCGCGATGCCGGCCTGATGGCCCTGCAATCGCCGGACGGCAGCCTGCTTCAAATGAGCGAAACCCACATCATCGAAGTGCTGGACGACGCCGGCAACCCGGTTGAAGAGGGCGAAGCCGTCATCACCAGCCTGATTTCCGAAGCCCAGCCCTTCATCCGCTACCGCACCGGCGACGTCGTCCGGCGTTCGGGCAAGGCCGATCCCGGCGGGCGCGGCCTCGAAGTCCTGGATGCCGTGGTCGGCCGGCAAACCGATTTCATCGTCGCCGCCGACGGCCGCATCATGCATGCGCTGGCCGTGATCTATGTCCTGCGCGCCATCCCCGGCGTCGGCCAGTTCAAGCTGATCCAGCACAGCGTCGACCGGATGGAAGTGCAGGTCGTGCCGGATGCCCGCTGGAACGAAGCGGCAGGCGAGGCCGTCATCCAGGGCCTACGCGCCCGCCTGGGTCACACCCTGACCATCGACCTGAAACTGCTGGACGCCATCGCCCCCGAAGCCTCGGGCAAGCATCGCTATGTGGTCAGCCATGTCCCCCTGAACGGCGCCCTGGCGCAGGCGGTGATATGAAAAACCCAGCCATCAATTCCGATGCCATCCGCCTCGCCGTCATTCCGGCGAAAGCCGGAATCCAGCCAAATCAAGCTACTGGATTCCGGGTCAAGCCCGGAATGACGATTGATGGATTGATCCCGAATACCCACGCCATGAAACCGGTCATGGACAAGAAAGTTGAGTTCGCATGAGAGACCTGTTTGTAGCTGGAGTCGTGTTTGGTTTGTTGCCGTTTGTACTCAAACGGCCTTGGATCGGCATCTTGTTGTGGTACTGGCTGGGCTATATGAACCCCCACCGGCTGGCCTACGGCTTTGCCTACGATTTCCCGTTTGCCATGATCGTCGCCCTCGTTACCCTTGTCGCTTTCTTCTTCTCGAAAGAGAAAAAGGAAATGATCTGGTCACGTGAGACAGTTGTGCTGCTTGTCTTCATCGGCTGGATGCTGATCACCACCCTGCTTTCTTTTTATCCCGATACAGCCTGGGTCCAGTGGAACAAGGTCTGGAAGATTCAGCTGATGATCTTTCTCACTATTCTGATCATCAACGACCGCCAGAAACTGCACTGGATGATCTGGGTGATGGCGTTGTCACTCGGTTTCTATGGGGTGAAAGGTGGGATCTTCACCATCCTTAATGGCGGTGCTTACCATGTGCAGGGTCCTGCTGGAACCTTCATTGCAGGGAATAACGAGTTGGCGCTAGCACTTGTGATGACTATTCCACTCATTCGCTATCTGCACCTCCAGGAAACCCGAAAATGGGTCAAAAATGGGTTGGCTGGCGCCATGGTATTGACGGGTGTTGCCGCAGTCGGTAGCCAATCGCGCGGGGCGCTGCTTGCCCTCGCAGCAATGGGTTTTTTCCTTTGGATCAAGAGCCGTCACAAGATGAGCACGGGGGTTTTCATCGTGCTGGCTGTCGCAATCATGGCAACGGTCATGCCGCAGGAATGGTATGACCGCATGAATACAATCAAAACCTATGAGCAGGACGAATCGGCCCAAGGACGTATCAATTCATGGCATACGGCGTTCAATGTGGCCGCGGATCGGGTGACCGGCGGTGGCTTTGAAATGCTCAGGAGAGTACCGACCTTCCAGCAATATGCGCCGAACCCTTATATGGTTGTCGATGCACACAGCATTTACTTCGAAGTGTTGGGTGAACACGGCTTTATCGGTTTTGGACTGTTCATATTGTTATGGCTGTTGGCGTGGGTGCGTGCCCGTCAAACCGTCAAGCAGTGTAAAAACGATCCCGACAGAAAGTGGGCAGCGGATCTCTCTGCCATGATGCAGGTCAGTCTCGTAGGGTATGCGGTAGGCGGGCTCTTTCTTGGCATGGCCTATTTTGACTTGCCGTACCACCTTTTAATCATCGTCGTCATGACGGCCAAGTTCTCGGGTGTGCTGGGGAATACGCGCACAGTGCTGGAAAGATCAGCTTTTGTGCATCCCGCCGCACGCTGGAACAAGAAATAGATCTGGAATTGGCAAGACCAACCGGAACACTGGATTTCGTCTTCTTCCATTGAATCGGTTGCGACGGGGCCGCAGCCTGAATGAGATCGGCGCAAAAAGACACCCCTTGGGTTTGGCCGGTCCGGCTGAACATCCTTATTGTGAAAAACGCTTCTGCGCTGCAGGTATTAGTGCTCGTTCGCCTGCAACCACTGCTCCAGCATCATCACGACCCAGATCATCACCCCGTAGTAGCTCGCATGCTGGCCGCGCTGCATCGCCAGCATGTGGTCCAGATACGCCGGCTGAATCCAGCCGCGCTGCTTGAAGCTTGTCAGGCTGTCGCCGACCAGATCACCTAAAGGCGCGTACTGATTGCTCCACACACCGAAAGGCAGGCCGAAGCCGTGCTTGCTTTTGTTGATGATTTTTTCCGGCAGCAGGTCGTTGAGCGCTTCCTTGAAAAACCAGCGCAGCTTTTGCCCACGCACCTTGTATTCCACCGGCAGGTGATTGGCAAATGCAACCATGCGATCATCAAGCAGCGGGTAATGCGCTTCAATCCCCGCCGCTTCCGTCATCGTGCCAACCTTGCGCAGATCGTTATCGGCCAGCGTGAATTTAAGGTCCAGGTGCATCAAACGGTTGATGTAATGGCCTGAATTGGTGCGCTCATAGACTTCAGTCAGTGCTGCGTCAGTCATAGACGGATCGACGGCATGGATGAAGTCCGCCGCAAAAATCTGGTCGAGCGGGGTGCGGTGCAGAAAGTTATAGGTTTCCAGCCGCAGCGGCAGGCCGATCTTGGCCTGGGCAACGTAGCTCTTCAGCTTGGAGAGCGGAAACCGGTTCGACAGTCCCGGCAGATGCGTCAGCGGCTCAATCACGCCACGCCGCAGCACGGAAGGCAGGCGGGCATACGCCTCGAACAGACCCTGCTTGGCGTAGCGCGCGTTACCGCCAAAGATTTCGTCGCCGCCGTCGCCGGCGAACATGTTCTGGAATCCCGCTTCCCGAGCCAGCTTGGCGCAAAAATAGGCCGGCACCGCCGAGGCATTGCCGAACGGTTCGTCGAATTCGTGCGCGATGACGGGCACGGCGGTGACGATGTCGGCCGGCTTCAGGTAATACTCGTGGCTGCGGCTGCCGTAGCGCTCGGCGGCACAGCGGGCGTATTCCATTTCATCGAATCCGTCAGCGTCGAAACCGATGGAAAACGTGTCCACCGGTGCGCCGCGTGCGGCCGTCAGCGCGCCCACGATCGTCGAGCTGTCGGTGCCGCCGGAAAGAAATGCGGCAGTACCCGGCGCATCGGCATCGCGCACCGCCAGGTCCAGCAGCGTGCGGAAGTCGTCGCGCTGGGGCTCGAAGCCAGTGTCGACCGGGGTGTAATCGGCCTGCCAGTAGAACCCGGTGCTGACCTGGCCGTTTTTAAGGGTGACGGTTTGTCCTGGCAGCAACTTGTGAACGCCCTGATACAGGCTGCGCGGGGCCGGGATGGTGTGGAAATACAGGTAATCGTAAATGGCCTGCGGGTCGATGGTCCGACCGACGGCCGGGTGGGCCGTGACACTTTGCGCGCTGGTGCCAAATGCAAAATGGCCGCCATGCCTGGCGTAACACAGGCGCTCGGCGCCGATGCGGTCGAGTGCCAGAAAGACCTGCTTCTTGCTTGGCTCGATCACGGCAAACGCGAAGTTGCCCTGCATCAGCGTGGGCAGATTTTCGCCGTGGCGCTGCCAGCCCAGCGCCAGCGCCACGGCCGGATTCTGGTTGCGTGCCATGGCGCTGAGATCCGGGTCCAGAAAGCGCGGTCGTCCATGCAGCGCGGTAGATAGTTCGCTATCCGCATGGATCCAGGCCTTGTCAAACCGCGAGCAACCCGCCACCCCTAGCGATGGGGTGCTGTGTTCATTGAAATGGTCTTGGGGCGCGAGGCCTGCCGCATGCCCCATTTGCTTGATTAAATCCTGATGCGCGCCATTGTCGCCGAGCCAACCGAAGATGCCGTTCATATTTTTTGCGACCGCGAGTGGATCCTGATTTGATGATTGCAAATACAAAATACTTTCAATGGTTTATTGTATCTTGGGTTGTCTGCACGAGATCGTGTGGTGTGGCCAATATGGCCGCTCGACTGGACTATTTTGGTTGGCCTGTTAGGCGCACCTTTTTCACGGGTTGCCCGTAAAGCCCCGCTAAATTGGAAACACGGAACCGGTTTTCGCTTCACTTTCGCTCTTCTGGGAGGGGTATGAAACAAAGATTGGCAATTATTTCTAAAATTGTTCAGGGTAAAAGTGTTCTTGATGTCGGGTGTGTGGACCATGAAGCAGCCAAGGAGACGGGGGATGAATGGCTGCACAAGGTCATCCTCGAACATGCATCAAGCGTATTGGGTCTTGACTATGCCGAGGAAGAGGTCAAAGACCTTGTGCAGAAGGGCTACAACATTGTTTATGGAAATGCCGAGGAGGTTGAACTCGGCAAGAAATTCGATGTGGTCGTTGCGGGGGAGCTGATCGAACATCTAAGCAATCCGGGCAAGTTTTTGGAGAACATGCGAAAACATCTCCATGAAAACGGGGAAATTGTTTTGACAACCCCCAACCCCTATTACCCCAAACGCATGGCCGAGATTCTCATTCAAGGCCGGGCCCAGGTGCATCCGCAACATGTCATGTGGTACTGCCCTAGAACATTGACTGAAATTCTGACACGGGCGGGGTTTTCGGAAGTCAAAATCATCCCGTTCAACAATACCGAGCGATGGAGCGGCGTGGTGAATAGCTTGACGCGTTTCAGACCCTGGTTTTCAACGAACTTGCTGGCCGTGGCAAAGAATGCGGCCAGATGAAAACCATGACCGGTGATGACTTTGAACATGATCTGCATGGCCGAATGGTTTTTTTGTTTCATGGAGTTTCTGATTGGCTGTACTTGAAATTCCAGGATTGCTTCCGTTAAGAATTACCAGTAATGCGATTGTGGCAATGAAATTTAGGGGCGATGTGGGAAACAGCTTGGTTATGAAAAATGTTTTTTTCTTGGTTGCGGGTGGGGGATTCCAGTGGGAATCCCTGACATTGGCAAACCAGCTAAGGGAAAGCTGGGCGTTCACCTTTGTGGTCCCTGAAAGTTCGGTATTTTCCGGGTCGGCGCTGCTTCAATCTATTCAGGGAAGCCCGTACATTGTGGTGCCGGAAATTTCTTCACGTGCCGATAACAAGGTGCTGACCATCACAAGAAATCTGTGGCGCGGTGTCAGGTTGCTTTGGGCTGAATTCAAACGCGTTCGTCCCGATGCGGCAGTGTGCGTGGGTTCGTCCATGGCGATCCCCATCGCGATTGTGTGCCGTTTGCGTGGGGTGCCGCTGATTTTCGTCGAGAGCATAACGCGAACCAATGCGTTGTCATCAACCGGCAAGTTGCTGTTGCGTTTGCGACTGGCGGACCATTTCTACGTTCAATGGCCCGACCAGGTGCAACTGCATCCGCGTGCGCTTTACAAGGGGACGGTGCTTTGATTTTTGTGACCGTGGGCACCACGCATTTCGATTCCCTGATACGGGAAATCGACGAACTGATCGGTTCGGGAAAGATCAAGGACCGCGTCGTCTGCCAGATCGGGGCGGGTACGTATGAACCCAAACATGCCGAGCATTTCCGCTTCCAGCCTTCCATCGATGAATGGATCGAGCAGGCTGATCTTGTGATTTGCCATGGCGGTGCAACGGTGATGTCGTTGTTGCAAAAGACGAAACGTTTTGTCGCGATTGCAAACACTGTGCTGGCGGGGGACCACCAAACAGCTTTCCTGGCCAAACTTGCGCAGTGTGTCGAATTCCCCTGGAGCCGGGACGTCAAGGACTTGGGCCTGCTGGTTGAGGCCGCGTTAAAGCAGGCTGCGCCTAGTATAAAGTTGCCCCATCTCGCGGATGAGTTGAAGCGCCGAGTTTGACGTTGGCATAGTTGTTGTTAGTGTCTTGTTGGTTGCCTTAACCGGTGAAGCGCTGATGGGTTAATCCTTCCCTAGCAGGGTCGATGTCATCCTGTTTGATGAACGGATGTATTCCCCCCCCTCGAAACGGTGCGTGCCGAAAAAGTGAACAAATTTTGCTTTTGATGCGTCGACGCCAGTCTTCCAGAAAGGGTAGGTTGCGACGGGGAGAATAACGGCCTGTGGACTGTTGGCCACGATGTAATTCGAGGTAACTTGTTCGCTACCCCATTCGGCCCACTTTTTCTCGCCCAGAAGTTCTGTCATGGCTTTCGAGAAAGCTTCGATACCGGCACGCGTGATGCTTCCTGGCGCAAACCCAGCAAACCCGGAGCAACCATGTACATATAGATTCCCCAGGCCCGGTGGTAATTTGTCCATGGACTGCTCGGCCAGCACCTGCACATGGTCCGCATTCCAACCAGCTGCAATCTTGCTTGTTTCTGCTGTGCTGATGATGCTTTGCCCCCCTGGTGTGCCTAAGGCAAAGCTACGCGAATCCTTGATGCACGCTAGTACTTCGGTCGGTTTGTCCAAAGTAAGGGTGTCGGAGTCCAGTTGGACTACATAATGATCAGCATTGAGGTCGGCTATGCTGACTAGCCTCTCCCACGTTCCTCTTCGTGGACATGAACCGGTGTCAACCTGATTGGTATTAATGAAATCGATCACTTCGAAATGGCGCTTTAGTATCACCCGGTCCGTCTCGGTCAGGCCGTCGTCGACAATCACAAATTGCTTGGGGGTAACGTACTTCGACAAAGACTTGGCGGCAACCATGAACATCGCCATGTCGGGGTGATATAACTGGCTCAGTATGATGAGGTTGCTGGCCGGATCGCACTTGGCGGGCCTGGTTTCAAAAATTTTTCTGACGCGCCAGTCGAACCATTTTTTGTTTATCTTGTTTCTGATCGAGAAAAACATTTCAGCTACCGCCATGGATTAATTGTCAGGCTTGAAAACTGCCGGCTGACCGCGACCGGCGTGACCAAGGGGCATGTGTCATGCCATGTTCGGCATGTTCGGCCACAGGGATTTCCAAGAGAGTCGCGCATGATGTTAGTGGGTTTTGCCGTAGAGCACTAGCGGGCGGGAGTAAGTGCTGCTTCTGGCGGGTGCAACTGTTGTTGAGCTCCTGCCACACGGTGGCAACGCAGGAGGTGTGTTTCGGGGCGGAGCGTGATCATTTATCCATGGCCTGTCCAAATTCATTCAGGTGGCAATGACAATGTTTGGTATTTATCGGACTTTTCTGGCTTTGCTTGTCGTCGCACAACACATAGGAAACGTTCCGCATATCGGAGCATATGCCGTGTTCGGTTTTTATATGTTGAGTGGCTATTTGATGACCTACATCGTCCATAAAAACTATGGGTACACCCTGGTCGGAATTTATAAATATGGGCTGAACAGGTTCCTCAGAATTTACCCAATTTACTGGGTTTCGGCGTTGATTTCGCTGGCACTCATCGCTGTGTGGGGCGGCGCCAAGGCGATTGAATATCATACGTCCCTCTACATACCTTCGTCGCCAATGGAAGTGCTTAAAAATGTCCTGATCGCATTTCCATATCGTGAATCCCCCAGGCTTGTTCCGCCTGCATGGGCGTTGACTGTTGAATTGTTTTATTACGCCATGATCGGCTTGGGGCTTTCCCGCTTCAAATTGCTTACCTTGGTTTGGTTTGTGGCCAGCGTGATTTATCACTTGGTCGTCAACTATCTGCAACTGAACTGGGACTACAAATATTTCAATATTGCTGCAGCCTCCCTGCCGTTTTCTTGCGGCGCGCTTGTCTACCATTACAGAGAAACCATTCTTGATTTCATGCGCATGGGGCGGCGCATTACGCATGCCATGTTTGCGTTTGTGTTGCTGGTTTCGGGGCTCAACTTTGTGGGTGGCGCCAACTCGATCGCCACACCTGAGATTTTCTTCTATCTCAATTTGATCCTGAATGTCCTGATCCTTGTTTATCTCATCAACCTTCACGCGATCGCGCCGGGCGTGCCTGGCGCGCTCAAGAAATTCGACGGTCGGATGGGGGATCTGAGTTATCCCATTTACCTGGTTCACTATCAGGCCGGCATTTTGGCAATACTGCTATTCGGTTTGCTGGGCTATCAGATTCAGGGTCGGGGCCTGGTTCTGCTGGTGGCCAGCTTGCCCGTGCTGTTGCTGTTGGCTTGGTTGCTGACTACATTCATTGAAAAGCCGATTGAAGCGATCAGGTCAAAAGTGAAGTCCTGAAAGCCTCGCGATCGTATTCGATAAATTGGTTGCCTTAGATATTGTGGGAGTTTGGCGTTGCTTCCGTGAGATCAGATGTGCGTGACCAGTCCGTGTTCGATGTATGCGCAAATTAGCGACCAACCCGCACCTTGTGCATGTTGGTGCTTATCACCATGATGACTGTCATAGCCCCGGCAATTTTAGAAGTTTAGGCTGTTCAAATTTCAAAGAGGAGGATCGCGATGCCTGAAAAAGGGTACACAGGGAATCGGAGCGTGTTGCTTGATTTTCTGCCCAAGCAATTCAATTCCCTGCTGGACATTGGATGCTCATACGGCGAGTTTGGGGCTTTGGTCAAGCAAGAAAATGGCGGGGTTGTATGGGGTGTTGAGCCTGTTAAGGTCGCAGCAGACACAGCCAAGGGGGTACTGGACACGGTAATCAATGATTACTTTGTTCCGGACTTGCGCATACCCGATGGGTTTTTTGATGTCGTGACATTTAATGACAGCCTTGAGCATTTTCCTGAGCCGCTGGGACCGCTACGGCTGGCAAGGCAAAAGCTGAAAAGTGACGGAACGCTACTGTGCTGTGTGCCAAACGTGCGCTATGTGGAAAACGTCAAGAATTTGCTTTTTGGAAAAGACTGGCGGTATACCAGTATGGGAATACTGGACGATACGCATTTGAGATTCTTTACGGAAAAGAGTATCGCCAGGACGATAGGTGAGGCCGGATATGACGTCATCGGGGTAAACGGGATCAACGCATATTGGAATTCGGGTAGAAAAACAAAGTTGTTGCATCCGCTTTTGGGGAAGTGGGCAGCGGATATGAAGTATTTTCAATTCGTGGTTGTTGCAAAGCCCAGCGTGTGAGTCTTGTGTGGTGCGTTCGTTTGAATGTGCGGTGTGCGCGGATTTCGCCAAACTTATGCCTTTAGCCAGGGCGCGATCAATCGTGAGTAAAGCATCCGGAGCCTCAGACGCGCCGGAAAATCCTTGATCGAAGTGCTGCTTGCTATTCTTAGAAGCTGCGCGTGGTCTTTCTCATTCCAGGCCCACCAGGATGCGGTTATTTCCGCATCCTTTATTGCATTGCTTATGTCTTTTTCAAATTCGCGGGGAATCCAACCGTCATTCCAGGATTCCTTAATCATTTGCGCGCGCTGCAGGCTGACCACGCTTCGATTACGGGAGAAGTTGACGCCATGCCGCCTGGTTTCAACTGTGATGGCATGGTCGCATGCAACGTTGCCGTGCATGACCAGTCTCCAGGTGAAGTGCGCATCCCAGCAGCCAAGGCGGCTGAATTTGGGGTCGATGCCACCACAACGTTTGTATAGCTCGCGGCTGTAGCAGGTGGAAGTGGGAAATACGGGATTGTATTCAAGGAATTGCCGGAACAGGTTCCGCCCGAGGTGCTGAAATCCGTCGTTGTCCGGGTTGGGGAAGCCTTCAAGCCAGTTCGTGGGGATGCCTGAAAACTCATTGAAATCATTCAGTGCATTGGGGCCGAAGCTCGTGAAGTTTGAAAATGTGTAATCGACCTCGGGATATTTGTTGAGCAGTCTCACGCGCCTTTCAAGATGATCAGGTCTCCAGCGGTCATCATCGTCACAGGTTGCGATCCAGTCATTCGTACACCGTTCAATTGCGGTCTTCAAAGCAGCACCTGGGCCGGTATTCTCGATTTTTACGTAAATGATGTTTTTGCTGACAGCCTCAACCGCTTCCCGTGTGCCGTCCGTGGAACCGTCATCCACGACCACCACCTCGGCGGGTGCATGGGTTTGCCCAAGAATATACCCAAGGGTTTCTGGGAGTATGTGTTCGCGGTTATAGGTGGCAATGGCCACGGAGATCTTTTTGTCTTTGCTCATGGTGGTCTGGTGCCAGATCGGTGTGTGGGTTTCTCAATGGACCATGGAATGTGGTCGTTGCCTAATCCCGGAAACCAGGCGAAACAGTCCGGGTTTGTTTTTAAATTAGGGGCAGAACCTGCAGTAAGGGTTGGCTGCCGGTTTTTCATCTGGCTTCGGTTCGGAGTCGATGCCCGAGTTTTGCGAGGGTTGTGCGGCCGGGCCGTCGGAAGCGGGCTCAACCTGTGGAGGGGGTGTCGCAGGGGTTTCGGGGCGGGGCGCAGGTTCAGGAGCGGTTTTTACGATGGGTTCCGGAAAGGGTAATTCCCCCCCCAGTTCCGTGTAGCGTCGCTTCAGCGCTCTTGAGTCGGGATTGTATTTAAGCCCCTCGGTCACATACTCAAGTGCTTTTGACCGATTTTTCATCTCGGCATAAGCATCCGCGATGAGGGCGTATGTGCTGGGGTGTTCGCGATTTATTTCAAGTGCGCGCTCGGCTTCGGCGATTGTCCTGGCGTAGTTTTTTTCGTAGAAATAGCTTTCGGCGATGTCTTTATAGATCAGGTGGGTGTAAGGCCAGTCGATCTTGTGGCTGACGATCTCGGCCATGCCTTCACGCCATTTTATAAGCGCGTTCCTTCTTTCGAGGGCGGTCTTGGCGGTGAAAAAACGGTGCTTGGACAGTTTTGCCCAGCAATAGTGATGGAACCACCCGGCGCCTACGGCCATCGCGTTTTGTGGCTGGTCAAGGATATGTCGGTTTTCGGGCCTGTTAAGTGCCTCGGCCCAAAATACGCCATCCACTTCACCCATGCCGATCGCCTGGCAGACAGGTTCCATGGCTCTGAACTCACTATCTGACATTGCCGGCCTGGCGGCATTTGCCGCTGGGACGTGCAGGGCAATGGCAAGCATCAATACTCTTGGCCAACCGGGATTCGTAATCATGGGTGCATCCTGTCTTCGTATGCGCAGCAGGTCATGGCTTGTCGTGCGGGGGAGCTATTAATTAGTCATGCTGTTGCTTGATCAACCAGTCGCGCGCGACACTGATTAGTTTGTTTCGCGCCTCGATTGCGGAAAAGGCCTGGTCTGCCTCGGTGAGTTCCGATCGCGAGATAGAAGCTGAATTGTAGGCCTTTTGCCATTCGGACGAATTAGCGACCAGCACATCGAATTCCTCAGATGTCAGGCTCTGTCCGCTCATGACGAGCAAAACTTTCCCGCGGAATTGTTTGAATCCGGAAAGCATCCGCTCGGTAAAGGGGCGAACCTGCTTTGTTTCCCCCCCATCAGTGTTCGGTTTGTTGCGAATCACCCGCTTGAAAACAGAGAGAAGAGCGGAGCGAATGTTTGGAAGTGGGTTGAAGCGCAGCTTGATGACCTTGGCCCAAAATGTAGGATCCTTGAGGCGCCGCATGTAGTGCTTGCGCACAACGACCGTTTGGGTGGCTTCGGTATGGGCGTAGGGGTTGGTGATGATTAGGCCGGTTACTTCGGGGTAGAGGTAAGCATTGATCATGATGCCTGACGCGGCATTGCAGCCGCCCCATAAGATAACTTCGCGTAATGTTGGTACTGCACGCTTGAAAGCCAGAATTGCGGCTGCCAAGTCTTTTTCTACGTCCTCAAAGTCAAGAAATTTGCCTTCGCTGTCGCCAACACCGCGATGGTCGAAACGCATCACGGGGATGCCATGGGCGGAAAAGTCACGCGCCATATAAACCAACTGTCGGCAGCATCCGGCCCGGTATTGCGGACCACCCGCCACCAGGGAAAGCACGCCCCTTGACGATGGCGATTCAGGGCGGTGAACAATGCCGATTAGCGTGGCGCCTTCGCAATCGAACGCAAGGGCAATTTCTTCGACGTTCATGTCTGGGATGAAAAAAGAGTGCGGGTGGTTTCGATCAGCCCCGGGGCTTCGTCGCGCTCGTGCAGTTGCCAGATGGGCGGGGCGGTGAATGGGTGCACATGGATTTGTGCGCCTTGGGTCTGAAGTGAAGCGATGACTTTCTGACTGCCGGGTGTTAGTGGCTTACCTGGCTCGGAAACGTTTTCCAGCCAGTCGATATGCGCATGACCAAGGTTCTGGTCGACCAGACGAAACTGGTCGATGGAATTGCCGATCGCTGCCGGGAGTTCGTAGCCGGATACAGCGATGCTTTTGCCTTCGACAAATTGCGCGCGCATCTGGTCGGTGGTTTCCGGTGGCAATCCGCGGTCCATGAGTGCGGCAACACGTAATCTCAGGAACTGAGTCAGAAACATCTTGCCATCGATGATGGGCTGCCAAAGCAATAGGCGTTGGTAGCGATCCGGCGTCCGGCTTGCGGCCTCGGCTGCCAACATCGCACCCAGCCGGCACCCCCACAGAATGACGGGTTGGCCTGTTTGCTGTTCAAGCCAGGATGCTGCTGCGTTTAGATCGGCGTGCCAAATATCCCAACTGGCATTCTTCAATTCCCCCGCGCTGTCGCCCGTGCCGAAATAGTCGAGCAGCAAAACAGCGTAGCCCAACTTGGTCAGGTCGCGTGCTTGTCTGCTGACAAGTGCGCGGCAACGGTTCATTTCCTCAGTTAGCGGCGGTAGGTAAAGCAGCGCGCCACGTGCCGGGCCCTGCGCAGGGAAGTACAGAGTGAATGCCTTGCCGGCTGCGCTGTCGATGAACTGGGGAAGAATGCTGCTCATGCTTCGGGGGTATCAGGTCAGCTTGCTTTCAATAAAGTCGGCAAGGGTACCGACCGTTTCGAATATTTCGGCAGTGATTTCCTTGTCGTCGACGGAAGATCCGGTTTGTTCTTCTATGGCGCTGACGATCCCGACGACGGTGAGGGAATTGAATTCCGGGAAATTGCCCATTAGTGGTGATTCGCGCTGGAGGTCGTTAGCCCGATCACCCAATTGAAGCGAAGTGCGAAGAATATCCCTCGCGTACTGAAGCGTATCCATGACTAAATCCTTGCCGTACAACTGACATGAATTATGCCATCTTGTGAGAGATGAAATCGGAAAAGGCGCCGGCTGTTTCAAAGATGTCGGCACTGATTTCATCGTCGGCAACAGTGCAGCCAAGCTGCTCTTCAATTTCAGTGATGAGACCGACGACCGTGAGCGAATTGAATTCTGGCAATGCGCCCATCAAGGCAGTTTCCCGAGTCAACTGATCGGCGCGCGCACCCAACTGCAAATTGCTGCGAAGGATTTCGCGCGCAAGTTCAAACGATTCCATTTTTTCTCCGCTTTATTCTTAGTTAAAAATTTGGGGGATACGTCTCAGTCACCACTGGTTTTGTGCATGTGAAACTTTTCTTTGAGGACCATATCGCTTTCACTCATGCCAACAAAGCCAAGTATTTCACTTTGACCTTCCGGATTGCTTAATTTTGAGATATCGAAAATTCGAAATTGTTCGGGATGTTGTTTTTCTAGTACCCCGGCTTTTGCGTAATAGTAATCCCAGTATTGTTCGATCGCGTCACGCTTGGTGATGGTCGCGAATTTGGGAAAGGTCTTGTCCCACACCGGGTCGTGCTGCCAGATGCTGCCGTCATGCGTCATCCAGTAGTTGTATTCCGTCGTGTAGGGCGTGCGCGTGATCAGCGCCTTTATCCGGTCGGCCAGCCACAGCGAACGCCAGCGCTTGATGGCGGATTTCTGCAGCCAGCTTTCCACCGTCTGGGTCTTGTCGCGCTTGATGCAGACGAACTTGACCCGGTTGTTTTGGGCCAGGATGTCTTCGACGTAATTGAGGTAGTAAAACGCGATGTCGCCGAGCAGACGCACACGCGGCATCTGCTGCAGCTTGTTGTAGGTCTTGACCGAGGCAGGCCGGGCATAGTCGATGGCGAGCAGGCGCTTGTCGCCGCCATCCAGAATGGCCTGGAACTCGTTGATGGTGTTCAGCATCGGCTGGGGGTTGCCATCGAATACTGCGCCGCTGGGGTTGAGCTCGTGAAAGCACAGCCCGCCGGGCTGGCTGTCGAACAGGTGGGCGAGCGATGCGGTTCCGGTGCGCCCGGAACCCAGGCCGATAACGATCATGGTGTGCCTCGTTCTGGGGGAATGGTTTTGGAAAAAAGCCGATGTTTGAGGGCGCGCAGCCCCAGATAGCCGCAGTACAGCAGCCACTTGAAGCCGAATTCGAGCCCCAGCGCCTGGCACGCATACAGAAAGCTTTCGCGCGGACGGCCATTCGCGGCGAGCGTGGTGGCCAGGTGCTTGAAGGTTATGGCTTTGATGTGGACAGCAGCGCGGCGGATGGCGGGTGAGCGCGCGAACAGCAGGGCCTTGTCCATGACGGTGGCCCGGAACAACAGTTTTTGCAGGTTGCCGACCGCGGTGGAGGCATTTGCTGTTTTCGATTTGTCCGGCACGTTGTGGCGCGACACGAAGCCGGGGTAATAGCGTATCCCGGCCGCGCGGTCCGCGAGTCGGAAATACAAATCCCATTCGCATTCATAGCGGATGTTTTCGTCCATGCCGCCGATGGCTTCATACAGCGAGCGCCTGACGATCGTGTTGTTCAGATGCGGGAAGCCGTGCAGGCACATCAAGTGTTCCAACTCAACCGGATAGGTGCCCTGTTTGTCTGCCGGCGCGTGCCGGCGGATCGCGGGGGCCAGGCTTTCGAGCCAGAGCGGTTCCTCGACCGGGCGCTCGCCGACGAAGGCTTTTTGGTTGGAAATATAAAGATCAACGGGCTGGGATGCAGAAGAGAGCGACTGCCACGCGCGTTCGAGATGCGCGGGGTCGGTCCAGCTGTCGTCGTCGTCCAGAAAGCAGAGGTATTCGCCGCGGGCCAGCTCGGCGCCGCGGTTGATGGCGTAGCTGGGGCCGTGTCCGTTGCGGGTGAATTCCAGGTCGATCAGGCGGATGCGTTCGGAAAGGCCGACGATGCGCGCGTAATCGGCCGCATGTTGTGTATCGGAGCCGTCGTTGACGATGACGATTTCGAAGGATGGGTGCGTTTGCGCCAGCACCGAGCGCACGGCATCTTCCAGCAGGGCTGGGCGGTTACGCGAGGGGATGACGACGGTGAAGTTCATGGAGCGCGCATTCATGGGGTCAGGGTGCGAGTGCGGGCTGAATGCGCCGTGCGCTTGACTGTATTTTAACGATACGGTCGACGCTGGCGCTCACCTGCTGGAAGCAGCGCTCGTAGTGTTCAGGCGATTTCCCATACGGGTCGGCAATTTCGCCATCCGGACTAACCTGTTCGTCGGCCATGCCTAGCAGAAAGGTCTTGTTGGTTGCTTCTGGAAACTGCTCTGCAATGCGCGTGATGTGTTGCGCTTCCATGACAAATATGAGATCCGCTTGATTTGCCATTTTGCTGTCAACTTGCCGTGATGACCAGTTGTCCATATCCAGCCCATGCCGGCGTGCGACTTCGACCATGTTCGGATCGGCGGGTCGTCCGCCATGCGGGTGAAAACCAGCGGAGAGGGCGGGCGTGCCATTAGTCTTGTTCAGATAATAGCGTTCTGCCAGCGAACTTCGATTGATGTTTCCGTAGCAGATAAACAGGAGGTGCTTGGCGTTGGCCAAGGTGTTCGCGACGTGGCCGCTTCGCCAGGCAGCGCGTTGGCGACGCAGCAACCAGCGATCCTGCACGATGCTCCGCGCGCGTTTCCAGTATGCAGCGAGGATTTGCCCAATATCGACCAGTCCGGGAACGGGGTCGCTCATGCTCTGAATGTCGAACCGGTGCTGCAGGTTGAAAAGCATTTGAACGCTTTTCCACAGTGCGTTGCGACCCGGCGGGGGCGTCAGCCTGGTGGGTGCGGTTGCGCCGCGCAACACTTGTTCATGCCAGTAGAGGTCGCTGGAGAGCTTGCGGCAAAGCATGCCTAATTTCGGCGGTGCACGGTCCCTGATTTTTCCATTCACCAGCAGTTCGTACAGCATGGCAGGAAAATCGGCGCCGGCAGCGACGGCGAGTGGGAGAGAACCCCAAAATCGGCCGTTGATTTCCATCAGCCGGAAGTTACGGGTTGCCGGGTCCCATTTGAATTCGACCATGGCGACGCCATGCCAGATGAGCGCAGCCATCAGCTTTTGCGAAGCATCCAGCAGTTCGGGTTCGACGTTGACGCTTTGTCGCAGGCTGCTGCCGCCACCGGTGAGCGGCACTTCATGCAGGCGCAGGTGCTGGAAGGCGTAAACGATTTCCCCCTGATCGGCGATCAATTCGATGCCCACGCCTTGACCGGCAAAATATTCCTGCAATATCACGTTGCCATAGCGCAGCGCGTGGCCGGCTTTGGCGATGAGTTCGGATTCGTTGAAAGCGTAGTCCACCCCGAGCTGGACGATGCCCTGGTCTGCTGTGCCCATGGAGCGGGCGGGCTTGATGACGACAGGATAGACAAGCGCATCCTTGATGTCGTCCAGGGCGCTGGCCTGGGCGATCAATGTGCTGTTTGGCACGGGGATGCCGAGCTGCCGGGCCAGTTCGACCGTTTTGGCCTTGTCCAGCGCGACTTCCAGGCTGTCGCTGGACGGCAGCGCGATGTGGGCAGCTTTGACCTGGTTGCGGTGCCGCACGAGGGGAACCACGGTTCTTTCGGTGACGGGGATGACCAGTTCATAGGCATCGCCGGCGGCATGGGCGTTCAGCCAGTCGATAAACGCCTGCGGGGCCTGCATGGGATCAGGGTAGCGCAATTGCAAACGGGCATGACGCGAATAGCCTGCCAGGGGTTTATCGATATGGCTGGCGATGTCGACGTGTAGGCCAAGCCGGGCGAGCGATCGCACCACCGTTAGCGCAGGGGGTAGGTCGGCATCGAGGACGAGTATTTTTCTTATGGGCATCGTTCGAAGGTGAGAGATAGCGCGTCAGACATTACTGGCCGGCCGTGCGCATGCGCCCGGAAAGTTTGTTGAAAACGAGATCGAACACCAAAGTTTCTATCCCACTTGGCTTGCCTGCTATTTTCCAAAGCAGGAGCGAGCTTGATACATAAATCGTCGCGCCGACCAAGGCCTTGGCAAACAGGTCAATGTAAACATTTCCGCTAAACCAGGGGGCAAGCATGTATAGCGCAAAGCCCATGGTCGTGACGGCCAGTGCAGGCCTCCAAATGATTTTGAAAAGAATTGTTGCGGGCAGGCTGAGGAAACTGGCTGATAGCTGAAACAAAATCATGACTTCAATCAACGCCAAAGCGGTTTTGAAAAGAATTACGCCTTCAATTCCCCCTGCCTGAAAAGCGAAATAAAACCCCCCAATGAAAAGGCCGGTACGTGTCAATCCAACCCAGGCTGACTTGGCTATGAGTCCACTCATGGCCATGAAGTTGGAGATTGTTTCAGCCAATGAGGAAAGTGACGCGAGGATGGCAAACAGTGCGACCAGATTGGCTGCGCCATGCCATTGGCTACCCAAAATGACGTCTACTAATTCAGGGGCAACGAGCCACACACCAATTCCAGCTGGAAGGATGACGGCAAATAGCACGATCAGCGACTGCACAAAGGCCGCGCGTAGCCGTTGGTGCTCGGCTTGCAACTTGGCAAAGCCAGGCATGAGTGCGGAACCGATCGGACTGAGCAATTCAACGGTCACGATACTGGCCAGGCTGCCTGCAACATTATAAAAACCAAGCTGCGCTTTGCTGATGAGTCCGGAAAGCAGGAATTTATCAAGTGAATAGAAAAGCTGCCGCGCCATATTGGTCAGCAATACCCACTTGGAAAAATTCCAGATCCCGGCGATTCCTTTGAAGCGCAGACGAGGTCTGAATGGGCTCATCAAATAGCTGAATGTGACCGCGTAGATGGCGCCGGTCAGGGCACCAATGATGATTGCCCAATAGGATCGAAGAATAAAAGCAAGGAGGATTGTGGTGCCGATGGTGAGCACTTTTGAAACAACTTGCAATTTAAATACACTCGAGAATTCCAGGTCTTTCTGGAAATCAACTGTGCCAATGTTTTCAAGACCCCGCACAGCGATAGATAGCGCTAGAACCAGACTGATAGCAATGATTTCGGGTGCATCGGCATACATGGCAACCAAGGGTGAAAACAAAGCAACGCACAGTCCAAACAGCACCATGTTGGCAAGGCGCAATGACCAGGCGGCATCGTAGTCTTCACGGGTTGCCTTTTGGTTTTTGATCAGAGCTAGGCCAAAGCCAAAATCAAAAAATGCATCCATGATGCCAACCAACGCCATGGCGACCGCGACAATGCCAAAGTCAGCTGGCGTAAGCAGCCGCGCCAGTACCATGGTGCTGACCAGCCCAAGCAAGCGGAAAGTCCATTTGAGTGCGACCATCCAGGCCGCTCCGGCAAGGACTTTGTTCTTGACTGAAGGGGTGGGGGCGGTGGGCACTAATTCACCTTCTGAGCAGGATGGCGCCGGTGCACAGTCGGAATGTCGACATGGCTGACGTTAATCGGATAGCCATTCCGGCACATGGAAATATGGCGAGCGAGCGGTGCTGAACTCGGTGCGCTGGAAACGAGGCGGGCCAGTAGCGCAACATGAGGTCGATTTGCAATACCAGGAACTTTGCTTGTGTAGCCGTAGTTGAAGAAGTTGTGCACGATAATGTGGCTGGCTTTCTTTTTGCTCTTAACGGCAAGGCCCGCTGCGCGAGGCTTTCGATTGTATGACTAAAACAGATCAGGAAATTTTACGTGACTGATTTAATACATGAACTGGTGGTTAAAAGTGCCCGGCATTCACCCAAGGCACTCGCGCTGGGCGAGAAGAGCAGCCAACTCACCTATGCGGAACTTGAGCAAGAAATCGGCCAGGCGGCCCAGCTGTACATTCGGCTTGGACTCGACCAGAACGAGCGCGTAGCAGTTTGGCTCGACAAGCGCATTGAAACGGTGGTGGCGCTGTTCGGCGCGGCGGCGGCGGGGGGCGTGTTTGTGCCGGTCAATCCGATGCTCAAGCCCGATCAGACTGCGCATATCCTAAAGGATTGCAATACCCGGGTGCTGGTGACCACGCCGGAGCGCCTGGCGTTGTTGTCGGAGGTTTTGCCGGGCTGCCATGATCTGCGCGCCGTTGTCGTGGTCGGCAAGCTGCCTGAGGCGCCGCCAGCGGGTCTGAATATCGTGTCGTGGGAGAGTCGGCTGGACGCGGGCGACACTTCACCGCATCGTGTCATCGATGCCGACATGGCGGCGATTTTGTATACCTCGGGCAGCACGGGGCGGCCGAAGGGCGTGGTGCTGTCGCATCGCAATCTGGTGGCGGGTGCGGTCAGCGTGGCGCAGTATCTGGGCAATACGGCGGAAGATCGCATTCTTTCTGTGCTGCCGCTGTCTTTCGACTATGGCTTGTCGCAACTGACGACGGCCTTTCATGTAGGCGCCAGCGCCATCCTGATGAACTATCTGCTGCCGCGCGATGTGATCCGCGCGGTGGAGCGGGAAAAAATCACCGGGCTGGCGGCAGTGCCGCCGCTGTGGATTCAACTGGCGCAGCAGGAATGGCCCGATGGCGTGTCGGAACACCTGCGCTACATCACCAACTCGGGCGGGCACATGCCCCGGCCGACGCTGGATGCGCTGCGTGCGGCCCTGCCCAAAACCCAGCCGTATCTGATGTATGGCCTGACGGAGGCGTTTCGCTCGACCTATCTGCCGCCGGACGAGGTGGATCGCCGTCCGGATTCGATGGGCAAGGCGATTCCCAATGCCGAGATCATGGTGGTGCGCGAGGATGGCACGCCGTGCGCGCCGGGCGAGCCGGGCGAGCTGGTGCATCGCGGGGTGCATGTGGCGCTGGGCTACTGGAACGATCCGGAAAAAACCGCCGAGCGTTACAAGCCGGCGCCGGGGCAGCTTGCCGGGCTGGTGATTCCGGAGCTGGCGGTGTGGTCGGGCGATACGGTGAGGATGGACGAGGACGGCTATCTGTATTTCATCGGCCGGCGCGACGAGATGATCAAGACGTCGGGTTACCGGGTGAGCCCGTCCGAGGTGGAAGAGGTGGTGTATGCGACCGGGCTGGTGGCCGAGGTGGCCGCCACCGGGGTGGCGCACCCTGTTTTGGGGCAGGCGGTGGTGCTGGTGGTGTATGCGCCGGGCGGCGGCCAGGAGGTGGCTGACCGCTTGCTGGCGGAATGCAAGCTGAAGCTGCCGGGTTTTATGGTGCCGGCCAAAATCGAGGTGCGGGCCGAGCCGCTGCCGCGCAACCCCAATGGCAAGATCGACCGCAAGAAGCTGTCGACTGACCTGGCTGAATTGTTCGAGGAGAACACTGCGTGAACCCCCCACTCCGTCATGCGCAAAACCTCAATTTTCCGGTGGTGGACAATGTACTGCAGGTGGGCGGCATGCCGATCACCCGCCTGGCCGAGCGGGTGGGCAGTACGCCCTTTTATGCCTATGACCGCCGCCTGATTACAGAGCGGGTGGCGCAATTGCGCGCGGCGCTGCCGGCGGATGTCCATCTGCACTACGCCATCAAGGCGAACCCGATGCCGGCGGTGGTTCAGCATTTGGTGGGCCTGGTGGACGGCTTCGATGTGGCTTCGGGCGGTGAGCTCAAGGTGGTGCTGGATACGACCATGCCGCCGGACAAGATCAGCTTTGCCGGGCCGGGCAAGGGCGAGCGGGAACTGCGCCAGGCGATTGCCGCGGGCATTGTGATCAACCTCGAATCCGGGCGCGAGCTGGATCGGATTGCGGCCATTGCAGCGGAGACGGGGTGCCGGCCGAAGGTGGCGGTGCGGGTCAATCCGGATTTCGAGCTGAAAAGCTCGGGCATGAAAATGGGCGGCGGCCCCAAGCAGTTCGGGGTCGATGCCGAGATCGTGCCGGAACTGCTGGCGCGGATGAAAGCGCTGCCGGTGGAGTTCTATGGCTTCCATATTTTTTCCGGCTCGCAAAACCTGAAAGCCGAAGCCATCATCGAAGCCCAGACCAAAACGCTTGAGCTGGCCCGGCGCTTGGCGGCGCATGCGCCTGCCCCGGTGCGCTTGCTCAACCTGGGGGGCGGGTTCGGCATTCCGTATTTTCCGGGCGAGCAGCCGCTGGATCTGGCCGCGGTCGGGGCCAATCTGGCCGCGCTGATGCCGGACGCGCGACGGGATTTTCCCGAAGCTGAATTCGTGATCGAACTGGGGCGGTTTTTTGTGGGGGAGGCGGGGCTGTACGTCAGCCGCGTGATCGAACGCAAGGAATCGCGCGGGCAGGTTTTTCTGGTGATGGATGGCGGTCTGCATCATCACCTTGCCGCGTCCGGCAACTTTGGCCAGGTGGTGCGCAAGAATTACCCAGTTCTGGTGGGCAGCCGTGTCGAGCCGGAAGGCGAGGCCCAGCCCGCCTCGGCAGTCGGCCCGCTATGCACCCCGCTGGATCTGCTGGGCGACCGGATGAATCTGGGCCATGCGCGCGAAGGCGACCTGGTCGTCGTATTCCAGTCGGGGGCGTATGGGTTGACCGCAAGTCCGGTCGCGTTTCTGGGGCATCCGGCGCCGGTGGAGGTGTTGGTTTGAGGTGGGTGGGTATTCGCGGGTAGCGAGCACCACGGCATCGGGCCGGGGCGACCCTCCTTGTATCTTGTTTCCCGTGGTGGTTAAGCTTCCACCACACGAGGTGGAGTGAGCTTGTGACCCTCCTGAAGGGTAAACCTTGATCTGTAGATAAAGCCCTCCGCCTCACCTTCCGCCGGACACCA